>Ga0137415_10007808_pt1 | contig 10611 bp, 9 predicted proteins | sample CZODoug3_1_1_16f_FD_183082 | JGI IMG/M metagenome (GOLD analysis project Ga0137415, IMG submission 183082) | Vadose zone soil fungal communities from Angelo Coast Range Reserve, California, USA - CZODoug3_1_1_16fungal (Hybrid Assembly) | ecosystem: Environmental > Terrestrial > Soil > Vadose...
GCATTGCCGGCAGCATCGCGGATCTGGCGCCGCAATCGCTGCCGCCGGTGCGTCCCATCAAGGGCCAGATGCTGGCCCTGCGCATGGATCCGGCGGCCCCGCTCGTCACCCATGTGATCTGGGGGCCGGGCATCTATCTGGTGCCACGCCGCGACGGCCGGCTCATCGTCGGTGCCACCGTGGAGGAGAAGGGATTTGATTCCACGCTCACGGCCGGCGGCTTGCTGACGCTCCTGGAAGCGGCCTGGCGGGCGGTGCCTGCCGTCGAGGAACTCCCTATCGAGGAAATGTGGGTCGGCCATCGACCGGGCAGCCGGGACGACGCGCCGATTCTCGGCCCCGGGCCATTGGATGGGCTCGTCTATGCCACCGGTCACCACCGCAACGGAATTCTGCTTACGCCGGTCACCGCCGACGCCATCGCACGGCTCGTTCTCGACGGCGTCGCCGAGCCGTCGATCCTCCCGTTCGGCATCGAGCGGTTCGCAGCTCCGGCGCGGGCCGCTGCAGAATGAAGGAGACTGCCATGACGCAAGCCGCTGTGCAGACGAACATCCGGGTCAACGGCCAGGACGAGCCGCTCGGCGTCGCGACGCTCGCCGCTTTGTTGGAGGAAAAGGCGGTCGACACCAGCCAGCGCGGGATTGCGGTCGCTCTCAATGGAGCGATCGTCCCCCGCGCCGCCTGGCCGCAGACGGCGCTTCGCCCAGGCGACAGCATCGAGATCGTGCGCGCCCTTCAGGGTGGTTGAGGAGTTATTCGAAATGCCCGATCCCTTGATCATCGCTGGTCGCGAGTTCGGCTCGCGCCTGTTTCTTGGCACCGCCGGTTATCCGAACCGCATGCTCATGCTCGACGCCATCGCCGCGAGCGGGACCGAGATGGTGACGGCTTCGATCCGTCGCATCAGCCTCGCCGGCGAGGACGAAAGCCTAGTCGATCTCATCCCGAACCATATCCGTTTCCTTCCGAATACGGCGGGATGTCAGACTGCGAAAGACGCGGTGCTGACCGCCGAGCTCGCGCGCGAGGCGCTGGAGACCCATTGGATCAAGCTCGAGGTCATCGGCGATCGCGAGACGCTCTATCCCGACATGGGCGAGTTGTTGGAGGCCACCCGGCAACTCGTCGGGCGCGGATTCGTGGTTCTGCCCTATTGCACGGATGACCCGGTGGTCTGCCGGCGGCTGGCCGACCTGGGCGCCGCCGCCGTGATGCCGATGGGATCGCTCATCGGCTCGGGCATGGGGGTCGCCAATCCGGCCAACCTCGAGCTGATCTGCCGGCGCTCGGAGGTCCCTGTGATCGTCGATGCCGGGATCGGCACGGCCTCCGACGCGGTCATCGCCATGGAGCTGGGGGCGGCGGCGGTGCTGCTCAACACCGCGGTCGCCAAAGCCAACGACCCGGTGAGCATGGCGCTTGCCATGCGGCACGCGGTCGTGGCCGGCCGTCAGGCGTATCTCGCCGGGCGGATTCCGCGCCGCGGCCGCGCCGAGCCGTCGAGCCCGCAGCTCGGCCTTGTCGGGTCGTGAACGCGCTGCCGTCGCGCCTGCTGGTGGTGACCGACCGGCATCAGGCGGCGGCGCCGCTCGAAGCGATCACGATGCAGGCCATGCTGGCCGGCGTGCGATGGATCTGGTTGCGCGACCGCGACATGCCGGCCGCGGAGCGGCGCGACCTGGCGGGGCGCCTGCTCGCGATCACCCGCCGGCACGGCGCGTTTCTCTCGATCGGCGGCGACCTCGATCTCGCGGTCGAGCTCGCGGCGGACAGCGTGCATCTGGGCGCCGGGGCGTCGGTCGCGGCGGCGCGACGCAAGCTCGGACCGAGCGCCCTCATCGGTATCTCGGCCCATGGCGAAGCCGATATCGCGGCCGCGCAGGCGGCGGGCGCCGACTACGCGACGCTCAGCCCGATCTACCCGACGCAGAGCAAGCCGGGTTACGGTCCCGCCTTGGGGGTGGCGGCGATCACGCAGGCGGCGCGGTCCCCGCTTCCCGTGCTGGCGCTCGGTGGGGTCACGGCCGAGCGCGCCCCGGCCTGCATGCGCGCCGGCGCCGCCGGCATCGCGGTCATGGGTGAGGTCATGCGGGCGGCGGCCCGGCCCGGCGGTGTCGGCGAGGCTGTGCAAGCGCTTGCGCGCGCGTGCGATCCGGCATGAGCCGGCTTGGTCGGCCCAACCGCGTTTCGATATTTCGATATATTGTGTCTTCACCCGTCCCCTCGGCACGGCGGGGCGACCGGTTCGCCTCATGGGAACCCAATGGCATCCTTTCTGATCGGCGTCGTGGCGGTTTTGATCGTGCTCTGGTTCACGCATAAATTCGTGCGAGCCAACCCGACCGGCATGGCCAAGCTGCTGCAAAAGGGCGGCGGGGTCGTCGCGATCGTGGCCGCCTTCTTCCTGGCGCTGCGGGGCGGGCTCGCCGTCGCCTTGCCGCTCGCCTTCATGGGTTTCGGGCTGCTCGGCTGGATTCCGGCCAATGTCGCGGGCCTGTGGGGGCAGGGCAGGGGGACCCGCGTCTCGCGCGTGCGCACGGCCTTCCTGGAGATCGAGCTCGACCAGGATAGCGGCGCGATGCGCGGCCGGATTCTCGCCGGCCGGGCGGCCGGCGCGGCGCTCGAGACGCTCGATACGGCGACGCTGACCGCCTTGCTGGCGGAATTCGACGACGACAGCCGGCAGTTATTGATGGCTTATCTTGACCGCCGGAACGCCGGCGGGGGTGAACACCCGCACGACGGTGCGTACGCGCGGCAGCGCACTGCGGCGCGTCCCGGCAAAATGACCGAAGAGGAGGCTTATCAGGTCCTTGGCCTTCAGCCGGGGGCGGGTGCGGAGGAAATCGGACGTGCCTACCGCACACTCATGAAGAAACTGCATCCCGACCAGGGGGGGTCGACGTACCTCGCTGCCCGCGTCAATGAGGCCAAGGAGGTTCTTCTTCGCCGACATCGTTGAACTCCACTCACGGACAGGCGAGGCCATGTCTGCCGGCCCCTGTCTGCCGGCTCCTATATGCCGGCCTGTCCGTTACGCATTACACAACAAAACCAACTCAGGTTTCGATCCGGCTCGCGACGGATTTTTCCGGCGCCGGCTCGTCCCGGACCATTCCGAAACGGGCATTCGCCGCGAATGTTCCAAAACTTCAGTTCTTGAGGGTCATGCAGCTTATGTCGTTGCGCTTGAGCTGCTTGCAGGTGGCTTCGGCCTGGCTTTTCTCGAGCCCGGCAAAGCGCGCCCGATAGAAGGTCTTGTCGCCTTTGGTCACCGGCTCGGTGAAGGCATCGGCGCCGGCGAGCACGCTCTTGGCTTTGCTTTGCGCCGCGTCGAGGCGCTGCTTGGCCTCGCCGGCGGTCTCGAAGGCGCCGATCTGGATGATCCAGCCGCTATGGGTCTGGGCCTTGCGGGCGGGCGCCGGCTCCGCCTTTGCGGTTTTCACGGCGGGCGCGGGCTCGGTTTTGGCGACCGCTTGGGTTCTCGTGGCGGGGGCGGGTTCGGGTGCCGGCGCAGCTGCCGGCGCAGGCCATGCGGCGGCCTTGATTGGCTCCTTGCTTGGCGTCGGCCACGGCTGGGCCGCGGCTGGCGGCGGCGCCGATGGGACCGGTTGCGTTGCGGCGGCCTTCGGGGCCGGGGCCGACGCGGTCGAGCCTGTCTCCTCGGGCACCGCGATCATCGGCGCGGAAGGCGCGAGCGCCGCGGCCTCGACGCCGGCGAGCTTGACCTTGATCGTTTTCACCGCGATCGGCTTGAGCGGTTCGGAGGAGCCGGCGGCCACCTGCGGCTTGGAAGCGACCATGAGGCCGCCTTGGACCGGGGCGGCGGCGGCCGGGGCCGGCGTGGGCGTCGACGACGCGCTGGCGAGCGCATAAGCGCCGCCCGCGGCGGCCACTTGGGTGGGGCGAGCGGGGACACGCGGCTCCGCCGGCGCGACGGCCTCCGCCACCTGGGTGGTGGTGGTGCGGCGGTTCGATGCGTCGGCGACATACGAGGCGATCAGGTCACGCATGCGCGCATCGCGCGAGCTCGCCGAGCTGCCGCCCAGCACGACGGCGACGATATGCCGGTTGTCGCGCGTGACCGAGGTCACGAGATTGAAGCCCGAGGCGCGCGTATAGCCGGTCTTGATGCCGTCGACGCCTTCGACGCGTCCGAGCAGGCGATTGTGGTTGCGCATCGCTTCGCCGCGATAGGTGAAGGACGGCGTCGAGAAATAGCGGTAGTAGCGCGGAAAGCGCTCCTGGATGGCGCGGCCGAGCAGCGCCTGGTCGCGCGCGGTGGTGACCTGCTCGTCGTTGGGCAGTCCCGACGCGTTGCGATAGGTCGTCCGGTTCATGCCGAGCGCGCGCGCCTTGCTGGTCATCAGCGCCGCGAAATCGTCCTCGGTGCCCGCGATGGCTTCCGCCACCACGACGGCGGCGTCGTTCGCCGACTTGGTGACCAAGCCGCGGATCGCGTCCTCGACCTCGAGATTCTGTCCCGGCCGCAGGCCGAGCTTGGTCGGCGCCTGCACGGACGCACGCTCCGACACCGGCATCGAGCTGTTGAGCTTCATCTTGCCGGACTCGAGGCGCTCGAACAGCAGATAGAGCGTCATGATCTTGGTGAGCGATGCCGGATGGCGCAGGCCGTCGGCGCTGGCCTCGTGCAGGGTCTTGCCCGAATTCGCGTCGACCACGATGGCCGAATAGGGCGGGCTGTAATTATCCCGGCTGGTGCTGTGACTGGCATGTCCGCCGGATCGGCGATGGCGGCGCGCATCGGCCGGCTCGGTGGCGACGGCGAGCACCGTGACCACTGCGACCGCACCGAACATCGACAGACGCAATCCCCGCGCTACTCCACACACTGAGCGAAACATGGTCTCCCCTGGTCCGTTGCTCGCTGAGCGCCCCGTGCGCCGGACTTCCCCGAGCTGCCTTTCGCCTAACTGCATGACTTGACGTAAAAAAGGCAGCGTTGCGACCACCCTGTGCCGACATTTGCCGATAAATCAAGCGTTTCGGCAATCCACAGTCGGCCAGGGTAGGTGGGTGGAGTTTCTAAACGGTTAATTTCGTTATGGAATTGGAAACGGATTATTAACGATATTGCAATGCAATATTTTCTCTTGACTTTTTGTGCAGTGCGGGATATCTATTTTTCACGGCTGAGGGAGCCGAACCATTGCAACAAAAGCCGCCTATTCCCAGCAGGCGGGACCGGGAGATCTGCCATGCTCAAGAACTTCGATGACATCCAGAAAGTCGGTAAGGACAACATGGATACCGCGATGAAGTCGTTCGGATCGGTGTCCAAGGGCCTCCAGGCGATCGCCTCCGAGGTCGCGATCTACTCGAAGAAGTCCTTCGAGGAAGGCTCCGCGGCGGCCGAAAAGCTCCTCGGCGCCAAGTCGATCGAGAAGGCCATCGAGATCCAGACCGATTACGCCAAGTCGGCCTATGAGAGCTTCATCGCCGGCGCGACCCGCATCGGTGAGCTCTATGCCGATCTCACGAAGGAGACCTACAAGCCCTTCGAAGCCTATATCGGCAAGGTCAACGGCAAGTGATCTGACTTAAACGGCCGACTTAGGTCGTCCGCGAATCCCAAGCCCGGCCACACGGCCGGGCTTTTCGTTGTCGGCGGGCGCCGAGCCCGGTTCCGGGAGCCGCCCGGGGGTTGGCCATAATCTCGCTTGATCTCACCTGGCGATGTGCAGCTTCGACAGGTTGGTGCCGATCTGGTTGAACACCTGGACGATCTGTGTCGCCTGGGTGAGCACGAACGATTTGCTGACATCGGACGCGCAGTTTCTCAGCATGGTCGATGTCGGGTCGCTCCCGGTGTTGACCTGGATCGTATAGAGCGTGATCCCCGCATTCTTGATGTTGTTGCACAAGGTCGTCTGCCGCGTGTCGATCTGGGCGGAGTTGCTGGTCCAGCGATTTTGCGTGTTCAACCCGTCGGTCAGCAGGATGATGACCTTCTGATACTGATAGCCGCCGGTTTCCGCCGGGGCATTGAGCGGATCGCCCTGCGTCAGGGATTGCCAGCCCCAGGCGAGACCGATCGCCTGGTTGGTGTTGCCGGCCGGCGACATGGCGTCGATCTTGGAATTGAGCGCCGTCCAGTCGTAGCTCAGCCCCATCATTTGGGTCGGGCAGGAGTCGTATTGCTCGGTCGGGAAGAGCGTCGAGGCGACGCCGGCCAGCAGGTTGATGTCCAGCGGATTCGGCACGGTGTTCCTGATGTCGTAGTCCTGGTCGCGGTCGGTGATGCACCCGTTCCAGGTATTGTGGTTGGTGACGGGGGGCGGCGTGTAAGGGCAGGTCCCGGTCGGGGCGTAACTTGTCGCGGTGAATGTATAGAGCGTCCCGAAGAAGCAGGCGGTGGTGGTGGGAACGGTGCAACTGGATCCGCGCGTCGGAGGATTCTGCCCATCCGACGTCCAGAAGAATCCCTGGAAGCAGACGGTCACCGGGGTCACGGGGCCGTAAACCGCGTTGATGGGATCCCACAGCTTCCAATTGAGCCAGTTGGCGCCCCAGTTCGACGTGCCGCCGACATTGACGTCCTTGCTGAACGGAATGATCGACACATAGACGTCGCCGTTGGTGACCGCGGCGGTCCTCAACTGGCCGATGAGGTTCTTGGCCGCGGTCTTGAGCGCGGTCATCTTGCCCGCATCCGCCATCGAGCCGGTATTGTCGAGCACGAGGGCGACGCGCAGGCGGGACGTGCCCCAGCTCGAGGTCGATGTGATCGAGATCGGCAGGTGCCTGAACTGCGGGCCCATGACCCCCATGATGCTGGTGTCGTAGATGGCGGTGGCGGTGATGACCACCGTCGACCCGTTGGTGTTGCTGTAGGTCGCCGTCACGTTGAGGTCGTGCACGTCGGTGCGTTTGAACAGCGCCCTGTAATAGTTGTCGCCCGCGGTCTGCAGGTCAGCCGTCGTCGCCGTCGTCGCGGATTGCGCGATCGCCAGCGCAGCGGTGTCGCCGGCCGACTGCATGCTGGTCTTGATCAGGCTGGCATGGCTGTAATCGACCGCCGCCCCGGTCAGGCCCAGCATGGGAATGAAAGCGAGGGCGAAGATCACGAGGGTGTTGCCCTCCTTGGCGCGCGCGAATTGGCGCCACGAGATGCGAAGCTTCGCGATCAGCCTTTTGGTCGTCATGACACACCTACCCACATCAAATGTTGATGAGGAATTCGCACCGAAGGTTACTTCCCCAAGTAAAATTTTTGACTAACTCGACTGCATAAAGTCGGCCCCCCGGCGGGCCGACCCCTCGGGTCCGCCTCAAAGGGCGAGCCGGAGCTTGGACAAGCCCGTGGCGATCTGGCCGAAGGTGGTGATGATCTCGGTGGGCGTCTTGAGCAGGAAGAATTTGCTCGCATCGGCGACCTGAGGCCTGCTGCCGGCACAGTATTGCAGCACGCTCGAGGTCGCATCGCTGCCGGTATTGACCTGCACCGAATAGATCGTCACGCCGGCGGTCCTGATGTTGTCGCACAGGATCCTCTGCCGGTTGTCGATCGAGGTCGCGTCCCGGTACCAGCGGTCTTGCGTGTTCAGGCCGTCGCTCAGGAGGATGATGATGTCCTGGTACTGGAAATTCGCGTCCTTGGCGGGCGCGTTGAGCGGGGCGCCGGCGGTCAGCGACTGCCAGCCCCAGGCCAGGCCGATCGCCTGGTTGGTATTGCCGGCCGCCTTCATGGCGTCGATCTTGGCGTTGAGCGCCGTCCAGTCGTAGCTCTGCGGCACGAGGGCGACCGGACAAGAGGAATACTGCTCGGCCGGAAACGCCGAGCTGCTCGCCGGCGCGGTGTTCCTGGTGTCGTCGTTCTGGGTGCGGTCCGTGACACAGCCTTTCCAGGTGTTGTGGTTGGCGGGCGTCCAGGTTCCGTTGCAGTTGCTCTGCGTCGTGGGGCTGCCACCGTCCTCGTCGTCGCCATTATTATTGTTGCCGTTGGAGCAGGATCCGTTTTTGGCGTTCCAGCTGGTCCAGTCGATCCAGGATTGGGTGTAGTTGCTGGCGCCCACATTCACGTCCTTGGTGAAGGGAATGATCGACACATAGACGTCGCCGTTATTCGTGGCGGCCTTCTGCAACTGGCTGAGCAGGTTGTGCGCGGCGGTCTGGAGCGCCTGGATCTTGTTGGGCGAGGCGGTCGTACCCAGGCCCCCCTGGGCCATCGAGCCGGTATTGTCGAGCACGAGCGCGACCCGCAGGCGCGTATTGCCCCATTTCGCGGTCGAGCTGGCGGCGATCGGAATCTGCGTGCTGGTGAAGGGTAAAATGCTCATGAAGGTCATGTTGACCGAGCTCGTCGCGGTCAGCTGCAGAACGCTGCCGGCGGTGGGCGAATAGGTCGCGGTCACGACCGGCGGCGCGGCGCCCCCCGGCATATGGGCCGAGTCGGTCTGCGAATGGGTGTAGAGCGCGTTGAAATAGTCGCTCGCCTTGGCGTTGACCTGGTCCTGGGTGAGCGGCGGAGAGGCTTTCGCCGCATCCTGCGCGATGGCGAGCACGGTCGAATCGACCAGCGACTGCAAGGTGGCGCGCGCCGAGCTGGCGCGGCCGTAATCGACGGAAGCTCCGATCAGCCCGACGATCGGAACGATCGAGAGCGCCAGCAAGGGGGCAACGCTGGCGTTGCGGTCGTCCAGAAATCGCTGGAACACCATGCGCGTCTCCGATTTACCTGTGTCTGCCGACGCAATATGGCGGTCGGGTTTTGCCGTTTCGTTGCGGCAATGCCGAACTTTCGCCCGCTTCGCGCGATGGATTCTTAACCAAGCTTGGCACGGCCCATGCCTGCCTGCGCCTCGGAAGGAGGGTTCCGGAGAGCCGCGGCGGCGCCCAAGGGATGTTGTGAGCGGGTCTGGTGGCAAAGGGGGCCCTTGCCTATTATTTAACCCTACAAGAGAGCGCCGCTTTGCGGCATTCTCCGGCGAAGACCCCGAATACGAGTCACCTGAGGCGCTCAAGGCTCTTGATCTACGACGTCATGGCACAGTTTTTCCGCCGAACGCTGCCCTGGGCAGCCCGGGAGATCGATCGCGTCCGTCCGCGGCTGGCGGGCGATGACGGCAAGCGCCGCACGGACCAGGGCGTGCCGGGCGGGCCCGGCACCGCCGTCATCACCAAGACCAAGCCGCAGACCAAGCGGCCGAACCTGTACCGCGTGCTGTTGCTCAACGACGACTACACGCCTATGGAGTTCGTGGTTCACGTGCTGGAGCGCTTTTTCAACAAGGACCGCGAGGCCGCGACCCGCATCATGCTGCACGTCCATCACCACGGAATCGGCGAGTGTGGCGTGTTCACCTACGAGATCGCCGAGACAAAAGTGACGCAGGTCATGGACTTTGCCCGCAAACATCAGCATCCTCTGCAATGCGTGATGGAGAAAAAGTGACAGGGGCCTGCGCGATCACTATGTGAATCGGAGAGATGACGCCGGAACGGCGGAGACGACCGCGGCGTTGAGGGACGGCGGAGACGTTCAAGACGACCGAGTTCAAGACGACCAAGTTCAAGCCCTGGGGGGCCCACCTGGAAGACATGAGACCCTGATGCCCACATTCTCGCGCAGCCTCGAACAGTCGCTTCATCGGGCGCTCGCGCTCGCCAACGAGCGGCACCATGAATACGCGACCCTCGAGCATCTGCTGCTCGCCCTGATCGACGACCAGGACGCCGCCGCCGTGATGCGGGCCTGCAATGTCGATCTCGACAAGCTCAGGCGCGATCTCGCGGCCTATGTCGAATCCGAGCTCGAGAACCTGGTCACCGAAGGCGCCGAGGATTCCAAGCCGACCGCCGGGTTCCAGCGCGTCATCCAGCGCGCCGTCATCCACGTGCAGTCCTCCGGCCGCGAGGAGGTGACCGGCGCGAATGTGCTGGTCGCGATCTTCGCCGAGCGCGAGAGCCATGCCGCCTATTTCCTGCAGGAGCAGGAGATGACGCGCTACGACGCGGTCAACTACATCAGCCACGGCATCGCCAAGCGCCCGGGGCTTGCCGAATCGCGTCCCGCCCGCGGGGTCGACGAGGAAGCCGATGCCAAGGGCGGCGACGAGCCCAAGAAGAAGGGCGACGCGCTCGATGCCTATTGCGTCAATCTCAACAAGAAGGCGCGCGAGGGCAAGATCGATCCGCTGATCGGCCGCGAAAGCGAGATCAGCCGCACCATTCAGGTGCTGTGCCGCCGCCAGAAGAACAACCCGCTGTTCGTCGGCGACGCCGGCGTCGGCAAGACCGCGATCGCCGAGGGTCTGGCGCGCCGCATCGTCAACAGCGAAGTGCCGGACGTGCTGCGCAACGCAACGGTGTTCGCTCTCGACATGGGCACGCTGCTCGCCGGAACCCGCTACCGCGGTGACTTCGAGGAGCGGCTCAAGCAGGTCATCAAGGAGCTCGAGGCCTATCCGGGCGCGATTCTGTTCATCGACGAGATTCACACCGTGCTCGGTGCGGGCGCGACCTCGGGCGGGGCGATGGACGCCTCCAATCTGCTCAAGCCGGCGCTTGCGTCGGGCACCGTGCGCTGCATCGGCTCGACCACCTACAAGGAATACCGCCAGTATTTCGAGAAGGACCGCGCTTTGG
>Ga0137415_10007809_pt1 | contig 10611 bp, 9 predicted proteins | sample CZODoug3_1_1_16f_FD_183082 | JGI IMG/M metagenome (GOLD analysis project Ga0137415, IMG submission 183082) | Vadose zone soil fungal communities from Angelo Coast Range Reserve, California, USA - CZODoug3_1_1_16fungal (Hybrid Assembly) | ecosystem: Environmental > Terrestrial > Soil > Vadose...
TGAGACGACGCGCCGCGGCCAACTCGGTGAGAGAAACAGAGTAGTGGCCGCGATTGCGAGCCAGGGGAACACGTCGATGTAAAAAATTTGCGCGTTGAGAAGATGAAAAACCAGCGCCGTGCAGAATGCCACTACCCGTGTGCGGCGCCAGAGAAGAAATGGAACGATCAACAGATCAAATAAAAGTGCAATGTAACTGAACGAGTAAACGGCCCATGGCTCGCACAAAAATCGATGGATAATAGGAGACTGCTCACTTTGGCTTAGCCATGCCCGCATTGGTTCGCCACGTAGCCAATCCGGCGCAATTTTGGCGACCCCGGCAAAGAAATAAACGACACCTATCTGAGCGCGTAACAACCAAAGCGTCCAGGCCGGCGCGGTCTGCGAGCGCAATTTTGGCTTGAGCCAGGCATCAATGGAGACAGCGCGATTCGCCGGGACGAAAATCAGCAGGAAGCTGAAAAGACAGATAAGATACGTGTGATTGACCCATGTCGCTTCATCGAGAAGAAAGGTGTAAGTGTAGCCGAAAAAGAACAGAAGCGCGCTCATTCGGTAAAAAAGACCGATTGCGATAAACAGTGCGAGAAGACCAAGCACCGCCCAGTGAATGTAGAGCCCGTTCCCCGGCCAAGGATGAACCCAGGAAAATCCGTAATATTTGAACAAGAATCGTGGCTCGAGCCAAAGGTGGCCGATGCGCTGGTGCGAGAAGAAGCGCCACACGTACCAGGTCATAAGAAGACCGAGTGCGATTCGGAAAAAAATCAGCGAGGCGATATCGACTTGCGCGAAGGCACGCGTTTTCAGCTTATCCATAAGGCTGTGGCCGTGCGTTCGCCTGGGTTTCCTGTTTTTCAAACCGGGTCGCAAATTCTACATCACCTTGTTCCTCTGACTAGAGGCCGTCGCCAATTATCATTGCGAAGGAATAATCCCTCTCTGCTAGGGCCGATGGTCTTCCAATCGTAACGCGCCGCGCTAGGAAATCGGCGGAAATCTTCTCAGCTTTTCGGAACTTCGCCCGCCAAAGAGCGTAGAAAATAGAGGAAAGTCTTTCTATGGTTTCGCATTATTCGCGGCTTTTCGGTGGACCGTTTGCCGCTCATGACGAGACGCATCTCCGTGAGCTCTCGATGCGGATGAAGGATATTCCGCAAAACCGTCGCGGACGGCCGCGCCGGGGCGATCTTGCGCCGTCGGGTTTCGTTTACCTCGGCCAGTTTTTGGATCACGATCTGACTCGCGACGAAACCAGCCTCGAACACGCGTCCGCCGCTCCTGAGAAAACAAGAAACTTTCAGGCGCCGCGGTTAAATCTGGAGAGCGTTTACGGCAACGGCCCACAAAAATCGCGGGATCTCTATGATCACTCCGAAAGGGGCAGCGAGACTTTCCTTTTGGGCCACACCGAGGCGCTGCCTCGCGAGCAAATTCCGTCTACCCCGGATGATTTTTATCGCCCGAACGGAAGGGCGTTACTCGCGGACCTATTCCACTTTCTCATTGGGGTTAATTTTCTTTCTTTGTTTTGGGGTTAGCTCTTGGGGGTTAGCTGTTTTGCGAAGATCTTCGACCTTTAACTCTAGTTTTCCGAGGATCGCCTGGAAGCGGGTGTCATTTGAGATGGCATCAAAGCGCGGGTCGAGAGAGAGTGAGCGGTAATCGATCCATCCCGCGGAGACCGCTGCTTCTAAATGTTCGATAGCGGGTTCATTTTTACCAAGAGAGGATTCGATGGCAGAGATTCGGTAAAGAATGTCGGGATTGTCTGGTGCCGACTCCGATTGCTGCATTTCTTTAGCCAAACACTCCTGCAACATCGCCCGCGCATCGATAGAGTGGCCCTGGCTGATGCCAATGCGTCCCAAGGCCGATCCATAGCTAACGTTTCCGTAAAAGGCGCCGCCTCCGTCGTGGTTGCTCTCATCGAGACGTCTGTAAAGCCGTTGAGCTTCTGAAAGATTTCGTGCAAAAAACTCGATTTGCGCGGCGATTTGCGCCCTGTCTATCGCCTCTTGGTCGAAGCCGCGATCCTGCAGACAAAATGCCCGCGCCTTGGCAAAGTTGGCATCAAGCAAATCAAGGCGACTAAGGCCGACCCATCCCTGCGACCGTTCGGGATGGAGATCGATCGCTCGTTGGTAGGCCGTGCGTGCCTTTTCATAATCGCCCAAGGCGGCCCAACAATCACCGAGATCGGAGTCATATGCGCCAGGCTCGGACTTGCGGGCTAATTCAAACCAATGCAATCCCTGATCCGGTCGGCCGAGTTCATTGAAGATCATTCCAAGCAGCGCGAAGGTCTTGGCGTTGGACGGGCTGGTTTCAATGGCACGAAACGCGGCCTGGAGCGCGTTTTTAAGTTGTCCCCTTTGATAATTGACTCCCGCCAGGACGCGAAGCACGTCACCGGAATCAGGTGCCAACCGGAAAGCTTCTTGCACTTCACGCTCCGCATAAGAGAGCAAAGTTGTATCGGTTACCCAATGAGTGCGGGCCGCGGCGGAACTGGCCAAATAAGCATGGGCGAGAGCGGAACGGGGTTCCAACTGAAGCGCCTTTTCAAAGCAACTCCTGGCTCGATCGAAACCGAGCACTGTGTGGTGAAGGCCCAATTCTCTTCCGGCTGCGATTAGCTCGCGCGCCTGCTCGTTTCGTGTCGCGGGATCGCTCTTCGCCGCGATCAACTTCGACCAGTCGTCTGCGATAAGAATTGAATAGAGTGCCGGCGCTAAACTGCGAGTGAATGATTTCAAATCAGAAGTTGCGCTGAGATCGACAATCCGTCCGAAAAGTGGCTCGCCGTGAGGATCGAATAGTTGGACCGAAATTTGGATTCCACGATCGGTCTTGCGGCGAGTGCCGAAAAGCGCGCTACGCGTTCGAAAATTACGAGCCGCCATTTTCAGATCTTCGGCCTTGCCGACCGGAACCACTCGCGCGTTGCCGATCTCGGAAAGCTCTGTCTGGAGTGCGCGCGCCACGGTCGCGGTCCAATTGGATTCTTCCGTAGCGCTGTCCAGGTCGAGGAATGGCAACACCGCGACCGAATTCTTCGTCAGTTCGTTTTCCCGTAGCTTATTTTTCAACTTCCAATTCTGAACCTGGCGCGTGACGACCGCCGTACCGAAGAAGAGACAAACAGCGAGGCTGGTTGCGAGAATCGGGTTTCGGCGCGACCAGCGGTACAACCGCGCCGGCGGCGAAACTGGCCGGGCTGCGATTGGTCGCCCTTCCAGCCAACGTTCGAGCTCTTGGGCGAGGGCGCCGGCGGATTGATAGCGCAGATTCGGGTCGCGTTCGAGACAGCGCGCGCAAATCGTTTCCAAATCGCGTGAGACATTCGGGATAACTGAACGCAGTTTCGGTGCGTCATTATCGGCTGCTTGACGGATCACGGCGAGGGCATGCTCGCCCAAAAACGGTGGCTGCCCGGCCAGCAATTCAAATAAAATCGCGCCCAGGCTGTAAACGTCCGTCGCCGGGGTAAGATCCGCGGCCGAATTCTCCGCTTGTTCCGGCGCAATGTATCCCGGCGTGCCGAATACCGTAAGCGTGCAGGTGAGCTCGCTTGCGGTATCCAGCCATTTTGCCAATCCGAAGTCGCTCACCATCGGCTCGCCGCGCGCATCGAGCAGAATATTTCCGGGTTTGAGATCTCGGTGAAGAATTCCCTGCTGGTGAGCGTGATCGATGGCTCGCGCGACCGTTGCGATCAATTGGACGGCACGCGGTGGCGAATCGCGAAAGCTCTCCCTGGAATCGAGCAAACTTCCACCGGGGGCGAATTTCATACTGAAGAATGGAAGCCCGTCTTCGGTCGCGCCGACGTCGTAAATGGGCAGGATATTCGGATGATCGAGGCTGGCGGCTGTTCTGGCTTCGCGTTGAAATCGCGTCAGGGTCTCGCGAGAATCGCTGTGATAATTCAGCACTCGTTTCAAGGCAACGATGCGCCGCGAGGGCGCGTGCCGCGCACGATAAATCACCCCCATGCCGCCACGACCGATTTCTTCCAAGATACGATAGCTGCCCAGTTGCCAGTCCCGGTCCGGGACATCGACCGCGGCGAGAAGCGTGTCGAAATCCTCGATGCTCGCTTCGTCCGAACCAAGGCCACTGCGCAATAAACAGCTAACGCAGAGCCCAGAAGCGACGCGTGCGAGCGAGCCACATTGGCAACGCGCGCAATCTTGCGCGGAGCGTTCGGGCAAATCCGTAAGACCTGAAAAATCCATAACCCGATTTACTGCGAGCTGGCCAGGATGGCGCACAAATAGCGAATTTCGTCGTCGACGTCCGCCGGGTTGGCCACTGTCTGCGACACTTCCTCGCGCAAAATGGTTCGATAGCGCACACGGAGCTGATGCAAAACTCGTTTGATTACGGTCTCGGGAACGCCCAACGATGCCGACAGCGTCGCATACGAAATTTCTACCCGCTCAAGACTCAGATATTTGCTCAGAGTTGTGAACATTCGCAGACGACCGCGGCTTTCACATTCTTCCGCTAACCGACGCAGTGCCTGCTCGACCACGGTTGCGGCCCAGCGCACATCGAAGATTCGCTCCGCCGGCCAGCTTTTTAACTCTTGTCCGTAGATCGACAGCTGCGATGGCGCTTCCGCCATCCATTCATCCCATGCCACAAATTGCATTCGGCCGCCGCGCTTTTGCCGTCGGGCGAGGTGCTGTTTGTCATTCAAAAAATTCTCCACCGCTGTCCGGAGCAATGAGCGAAAGCGGCCGCGCGCCGGATCTGCCAACGAAAGTAGGTTCCCTTTAAGTAACATCACAAAAAAATCCTGGGTTAAGTCTTGGGCGTCGGTTACCGAATGTCCCCGGCGGCAGATCAACGCGAAAACCGGGCGCCAATAAATGCGGCAGAGCTCGGTCAACGCTCTCTGCGCGGCGTCCTGCGGCTCGCCTGTTTGCGCGCAGGATAGGACAATGCTCCAGCGGGTGGTTCGAAACCGGTTCGAATTCAGCGTATCGTTGCCTGCCGGTTCCGTGTTCAAGGGTGAACATGATGGAATTTTCGTCACCTCGGAACAAGCCCAAACCCTGCAGGCTCCAGCAGAGCGCGTCGCGTTTCATGCTGGGAGAGATCTCGCTCTATTTTGTCATTATGAGATTTGCTGGTGGAAGTTCCCGAAAAACTTATCAAAATCGGAATTTGTCGATTAGAAAGAAATTCGCCCAGATGTTAGGACTCCAAAAAAAATGAGAGTTAGCGCCGAACAGCAAATTCATATCGAGCAGCTGAAAGCCTCTGGGCGAGTCGGCGTTCCGCGAGCCGAACGAGCCAGACGCCAGCGCCTTGTTCTCAACATCACTCTTTGGCCGGCGCGCGATCTCCGCGACATCCAAGACGCGATCGCGCGAACAGTCGACTATTCTGCGCTCTGTCAGGAAGCGAAACAGTTTCTGTCCCGGCAGTCGCCCAAACTTCTTGAAACACTGGCCAATGATCTGGCCTCGCACCTTCTGCGTAAATTTCGGATCCGGAAAATCAGCATTGAAATCCGGAAGTTTGTTTTGAAGGACGCGGCCTATGCTGCGGTCACAGTGACACGGCGGGCGTCCCTGGACTAAGACTGGAGTTCACCCGCGCCATTCGACTCCCATCAGAAGCTTCGCAGATCACTTGGTTCCAGACCAAACTTTGGGCTTGTCATTCGGTCGTTGTTAGGTCAAACCAGCGGCATTATGAAAACCCTATCTGGAACATCCAAAGTAATGATATTGGTCGTGATTGGGATGGTGGCGATCCTCTCGTTTCGGGTCTTCGCTCAACCATTTCCGGAGCCTACTGAGCCTCCCGCACCCAAGGCAACCTTCGTTTTAAAAATAAAGAACATCACTCCTCTGAAGGGGACCCCCGCTCATTTCGAGGACGTATTGAAGCATCTCAAGACGCAGCTTTACGACATTGTCCTCCGCGATGAAAATGGCAAGGAGAAGCGTCTGCTTCCCAACTCCAATGCGAAGCTCGACATCAAGACCGACAAAGTAACGACGTCCGAAGCAGCGAAAAATGCACCGAACGGCGAGCTGACCTTGATCCAGACTCGTGCAACGCGACAGGTTGCGTCGATGTCCACCTCCGATATAAAGAGTGTGCTGGATGAGCTACAATAGTAAATAAATAGCGCGCCAAGTTTACTCTTGCGCTGCTGAAAGTAGATGGAGCTGTGCGCCAGAAATCTGTTTATTTGGCGTGCTTCATACTTCATTTTTCACTAATTCTTACGGTCTCCTGCCGTGAGACGCTGTGGTTAATTGCGCACGGTCTAACGATCGCGCCGCATACCGTTAATAGGTATGCAGAAAAAGCCGAAGCTTTCATCGCTGCGGCTTCGGGGCAGAATTTAGCCGCGTCAAATGCGTTTCGTCGAGCCGTTATGACTTATTCGCACATCGCCGGCGTCGAACGCGGATATGGTTACTTCGCGCCAAATGTGCCGGCGAGTTATAAGGTCGTCTTTGAATTACATTACCCCGATGGGCGAGTGGAGTACCAACTGCCGCGCGTCCATAGCGCCGCGGCTGGAATGCGTCTAGCCGGTGTAATCGATGAGATAGCGCGCACTCGGTATGACCCTCTGCGGGAGTATCTGGTGAAAATGCTGGCCGGTTCGGTCTGGCGCGACCATCCAGATGTGACAGCAATTCGCGCCGTTTTTGGATCAATCAGTTTGCCAAGTATCAGCGAGTTCGAACAGGGTAAAAGAGAATCGTACGAATTTTCGTACGCTTATGACTTCAGCCGTACCGACAAAGCAACTAAGCCGGAAAATCCCTAAGCAATTGGAGACGTGGAGGGAACGGATCCTGCAATTCCTGTTTCCGGTCGAGTCTGACACGTGGCTGAGTGTGTTGAGACTCGGCCTTGGTCTTCAGGTAATAGTTTACACTCTATCTTTACGAGATGATTGGAATTATTTGTTGGCTGGAACTGGTCATGGTCTCATCAGCCGCAATCTCGCAGAAGCACTCCTTTCCGTGGAAAGTCGCTTTGTTCCGAGGCTTGGATGGTTAGTCTCTCTCGGAGCGTACGTCGGACTGTCTGAGAATGCGGTGCTTTCCATAGCGTGGGTCTGTTTACTTGGAACGGGCTTTAGCTTGCTCGCGGGCCTTTTCTGCCGCTCATCTGCGATACTCGCCTGGTTCCTTCACCTTTGTGCTGCGAAGAGCGGGGGTCTGCTCTCCTATGGAGCGGATAATTTCATGACGGTCGGACTCTTCTATCTGATGTTGTCTCCCTTGCCCGATCGATATTCTCTCGACTGGCGACTGCGGAAATCGCCATCGAAAGATCCACAGCTTCTCGGTTTTTGGCGGCGCGTCTTACAGATTCATCTGTGCATCATCTATTTTTTCGGGGGACTCACAAAATGTTTGGGGAACGGTTGGTGGGATGGCTCGAATATCTGGCGCGCATTGATCCGCCCGCCTTCCAATATAATTGATCCTGAGATACTCATTAGGTGGAAGGACCTATTTCCGATTGCGGGAATGTTCATTTGCCTGTTGGAAACCGGCTATCCATTTTTTATTTGGGGAAAAAGAACACGAACAATCTGGTTCACATGCATTTGCGCGATGCACCTCGCGATCGGCCTTACCCTGGGCATGTATCTTTTCGCATTCATTATGATCGTTCTGAATGCTGCGGCATTTGGGGCAGGCTTGGTTTCGCGCAGCCGAACTGAATCGCAGCGGAAACACGGAACAGGGATAATCGATCGACGTGCAGCCTAACGAAACCGAAGTTTGGTCTCGACGCGAAGCGATATAGTTAGTATCATCAATTTGGCAAAGAGGATGCTTGAACGCGCAACATATGTCCGCGGAGCCAAAGCCCGATCTCCCGCTCGAGATCGCGCATCTTTTGTTAATCGACGTGGTCGGATATTCGAAACTGCTCGTCAATGACCAGGTCGAATCGCTTCAGGAACTAAACCGCATCGTCCGGAGCACTGATTGTTTCCGCGCCGCCGAAGCGAAAGACAAACTCATTCGCTTGCCAACCGGCGATGGGATGGCGCTGTTGTTCTTCGAAAATCTCGAGCAACCGGCGCATTGTGCGTTGGAAATCGCGCAAGCACTCCAAAACCATCCGGAGATTCAAGTGCGCATGGGAATTCACAGCGGCCCCATTAACCAGGTCCCGGACGTGAACGACCGGGTCAATATCGCCGGAGCAGGCATTAACGTCGCTCAACGCGTGCTCGATTGCGGCGACGCCGGCCACATTCTTTTATCCAAACATGTCGCCGACGATCTGGGTGAATACCGGCACTGGCAGCCCTACTTACGAGATTTGGGCGAGTGCGAAGTAAAACATGGACTGAGGCTTCACGTTGTTAACCTCTGCAAGGACGGCTTCGGGAACCAGCAAGTTCCGGAAAAATTAAAGCGCCGGGGAAGGTGGAAGCAAACGTCAGGCGCAGATGTCCGGCCCATTACTGCGCCGCGTTGGCCGAAATCCGTGCTGTCAGTGGCCGTGCTCTTGTTCGCAGTCGCCCTGGCTGTCAGTTTTTCGACCTTTTTTCATCGAGCATCGCCGCCGACCACACGAAATCTTTCCGAGATCGCTACTCCTATCCTGGGAAACAGCATCGCCGTACTGCCCTTCCAGAATCTGAGTGATGAAAAACAGAACGCCTACTTTGCTGATGGTGTCCAGGATGAAATTCTTACCAATCTTGCCCGGGTTGCCGATCTTAAGGTCATCAGCCGCACTTCGACGATGCAATACAAAACCGGCGCTCAACGAAACTTGCGCGAAATCGCTAAAACGCTCGGCGTGTCACACGTCGTGGAGGGAAGTGTCCAGCGGTCGGGCGGACGCGTGCGCGTCAGTGTTCAGTTAATTGATGCTCGGACTGATGGGCACCTGTGGGCGGAAAGCTATGACCGCGACATCGCGGACGTGTTCGCGATCGAAAACGAGCTGGCCGAACAGATCGTCGCCAAGCTCAAGTCAAAACTCTCGCCCCAAGAGAAAGCGGCCATCGAGCAAAAACCGACGACTGATCTTGCTGCTCACGATCTGTACATACGGGCCAAAACACTGATCGCGAGTTCAGTTTTAAGTACGCCTCAAGCGGAGAGTCTGTTTGAGGCCGTTCGCCTCCTGAATCAGGCAGTCGAACGCGATCCCGGCTTCGCACTTGCATATTACCAACTTGCCGAGGCTCACGATGTGATCTACCTCCAGGGGATCGACCACACTCCTGCGCGTTTGGCTATGGCCAACGGGGCAATCCAATCGCTCGCTCGCCTGCGCCCAAACTCGGGCGAAGCGCATCTCGCTCTCGCCAAGCATTTGTACTGGTGTTATCACGATTACGACCGCGCTCGGGAGGAGCTAACCCTGGCACAAAAGAGTTTGCCTAATGATCCGATGCCGTTTCAAATACTCGGCTATATCGATCGACGTCAAGGGCGATGGCCCGAATCGACCAAAAATCTTGAGCGCGCTATCGAGCTTGATCCACAAAACTCTGCCTTTCTCGAACAAATCGCCAGGAGCTATCAGTGTCTGCGCCGTTACGCTGATGCCGAGCGCGCTTTGGACCGCGCGATCGCGCTCGTTCCAAAAGACGTACCGTTGACAGCTCGTCGTGCGGAGATCGAGCTCCACTGGCATGCCGACGCGCGCCCACTAGTCTCGATGATCCAAGCGATCATTGCCAAAGATTCGCGCGAAGCCAAAAACATCGCCGAGCTTTGGCTTAACGCAGCATTATACGATCGCGATTTCGATGCCGCGCTTCGCGCCCTGGCTGCGCTGCCGATCGATGGGTGTCACCAGGAAACGATTCTGTTTCCGCAGGTCTGGTGCGAAGGCATAGTCGCTCAGATGCGTGGCGATAAAGTAGCCGCACGCGCTGCGTTTAGCAGCGCGCGTAACGAAATGGCGAAGTTGGTGCGCGAGCAACCAGCCTACGCAGAGGCCCTCTGCGCACTCGGGATGGCTGACGCGGCCCTCGGCCACAAGGAGGACGCAATTCGAGAAGGCCGCCGTGCAGTCGAGCTATTGCCAGTGACGAAAGATGCGATCATCGGTCCGCTGTTGGTGCAAAATTTGGCGCTTATTTATGCGTGGACAGGCGAGAAGGACCTTGCCTTCGAGCAATTGAGCGCCGCGGCAAAGCTTCCCGGTTATTTGAGCTACGGCGAACTCCGTTTGCACCCCGACTGGGATTCATTACGCAGCGATCCGCGCTTTGACAAGATCGTCGCTTCGCTCGCGCCGAAATAACTAGCGGTAACTTTCCCGCGTGACACGTTCGCAGCGTTCCGCTGGTTAATCATGCGAAAAGGAAGATTTCAGAAAGCCGCTGCGAAAATTGCACAACGCTATGGCGAATCGGTTTCGTTCGATCGCCGTCTCTATCGGCATGACATCGCCGGTTCCATTGCTCATGCCGCCGCCCTGAGCAAAGCGGGGATTATCTCCGCCGCGGAACAGAAAAAAATCGAAACTGGACTGCGCGAGATCGAACAAGAAATTGAGTCCGGCAAATTTCAGTGGGACGAATCACTTGAGGACGCGCACATGAATATCGAGAGCGCGCTCACCAAAAGAATCGGC
>Ga0137415_10007810_pt1 | contig 10610 bp, 10 predicted proteins | sample CZODoug3_1_1_16f_FD_183082 | JGI IMG/M metagenome (GOLD analysis project Ga0137415, IMG submission 183082) | Vadose zone soil fungal communities from Angelo Coast Range Reserve, California, USA - CZODoug3_1_1_16fungal (Hybrid Assembly) | ecosystem: Environmental > Terrestrial > Soil > Vadose...
GTCGAGTGAATGAATCGTAGAAGTATGGCGACGTGTCACGTCTCATTGGATCAGATTCCCTGCCCCAATCCCGCGGTGTAAGCCTTCGAATGTATTGACTCTACTCACACATTGTATAGATACTCTAAAAATGGTGAAGCCTTATGAATTTGACTGCGAATAAGCGCGTAGTGGCGCGTTTCTTCGAACTCCTCAATGCTGGTGCGCACGATGAGGCCGTTTCATTATTCACCAATGACTTCATTTGGTCGATGCCGGAGTCAATTCCAGGCGGTGGTGAGAAATCGGCTGCCGAGCTTCGGGAACTGCTGACCGGTATCGTGTCGCTGTTCGACGGCCGGCCGCAGTTCACGGTACTTTCGATGACCGCTGAAAGTGACCGTGTATCTGCGGAGCTGCTCGGCGTGGGCGACCTCAAGAATGGCAATCACTACCGAAACCGCTACCACATGCTGTTTTTTCTCTCAGGGACCTCCATTCGTCGCGTCAACGAATATGTCGACACGCATTACTCGATCAAAAACATCTTCGGCGGTTGATAGGTTGCACCTCTTACAGTGTGTTGGTATCAGTTCGTCGCGACCATCACGATCTCCGCGTCGACCTCGGCCTTGACGATAACGGTGGGCTCGTCAGATGCAGCAATTCCGTCGCCGACTTCAAGGCGCTGGCCGTTCACACTGACAACGCCCTGCGCGGGTGCAAGATAGGCGTATCGAAGGTCGCCGACCCTATATGTCAGGTCGGAGCCCGCGAGCAGCGTGGCGCCGAGTACCCGTGCGTCGGCACGGATGGGCAAGGCATCCACGTCGTCAGGAAATCCACTCGCCAGAATGACCCACTGGTTGGCGCTATCCGCTTTCGGGAAACGGCGAGCTTCCCAGTGGGGCTCACCCCCTGGTTGCCGAGGGCTCAGCCAGATCTGGAACAGCTGTAAGAGCTCGTGGCCTAGGTTGTACTCGGAGTGCCTAATCCCGGTTCCGGCGCTGATCGCCTGAACGTCGCCGGCTCTCGTGAGGCCAACGTTTCCGATGCTATCGCGGTGCGTGACGGCTCCCTGGCGGACATAACTGATCAAAGATCAAAGTGGGTCAACCAGCACCCTCTTGCCCGTTTCTGCCGACTGTTCAATTGCATGAAGAGTCTTGTGAAGCGAGACCGCGTGTTCGAAATCGGGCGCTGCATGCGTGCCATGACGTAGATCCTGCGCCATCAATCTGTAGAGGCCTGCAACATTGCGCGCCGCAAGAGCATCCTCGAGACCGAAGTAGTACGACGACGGAATCTCAAGCTCGGAGTAGCCCTCCTCGCCCCTTCGACCCGCCTCCACCCGCAATGGCGAGATGTTGATCACGGGAACCTGCTCGCTCTTAGCGGTGATGCGCAGGTCCCCCTCGGTTCCGTTGATCTCCCACAGCAGCCGCGTTCCGCGAGGCAAACCACCGCGAAGCTGCATCGACAGGGGAGCGCCACACTGGAGCACGCCGCTCACCAACACCTGATCAGGGGTTCTCATGGGAATCGTCTCCCCAGTCTCGGTGACTCGCACTGTCCGGCGTCGCTGCGACAACACTGCGGCCACCTCACGGATTTGCCCTAGGGCGCTATGCACGGCGGCAATGGCATGCCCACCAATGACGGAGAGCAGGGTTGCACCATTCTTCGAATCCATGGCGTAGGCCTCACCGAGACTCACATCATCGCCCCAAGTAAACCCCGCACCGATGTACGTCGACGAGAGCACCTCTCCGACATACCCATCAGCAACCATCTTGCGCACGAATTGCACCTCAGGCGAAGCGATCGCCTGAGTTCCCACCACTGCCAGTACCTTCTTGTCATTTGCGAGCCTGGCCAACTCCAAGGCTTCGGTCAGCCCGTTTCCCAGCGGCCACTCGCAGTAGACGCTTTTGCGATTCTGCAGGGCCGCTGTCACGACTTCCCGATGATGCGAAACCTTGACGGTTACGATCACGACGTCAATGTCTGGGGAAGCGATGAGTGCCGCGGCGCTTTCGTATGCGCGTGGCAGGCCAAACGCCGCTGCAGCCGACTCAGCACTCGTGAGACTAGTATTCGCGACGCCGACAAGCTCAAAATAATCAGACAAAGCGCGTAAGGCAGGAACATGAGCTGTAGTGGCCCAACCGCGCTTAGCGCTCAGCCCAACGATACCAACACGGAACCGTCTTTCCATTAATTTCTCCGTAACGGCAAAGCCAAAATCAGTCGACCACGTCGTACTTGTACGACGGATCGGACCGGTCGCGCCGTCCGAACTGCGAATTGCTGAGCGGCGCCGAGCTGGAGGCAACCGGCTCGATCCGCTCCGAATCGAACACGACCATTCGGTCAGCAATACGCCATTCGCCGTTGCGCTTCTCCAACCGGTCGACATATCGTATGTTCACCACCCAATCCGCTGCGGGCGCGTCGCCAACGCGCTTCGTCCGGTGAAACGCCCGGCAATAATGCTCAGCAAAGGCGACATTGCCGTCCACCTTGACATACTGATTGCCGGTGAAGTGCATCGTGCTTTCGAAGGTGGGCAGCAGTTTCGCCGCCCATTCGATAAAGCCTTCGACACCGCCCTCATAGGCGCCGTGCCGATCAATGGCATCCGGGTGATAACAGGAGCGCACGAGATCCCAGTCCATGCGGTCGATGCCCCGGCAATATCGGATGTGAACCTGGCGGATCTCCGCCTCGTCCACAAGTTTCTGAAGTTTTGGATCCATTTCACGTCTCCGGGTTTCAGCGGTAAACGGCCCGCACACAGCGTCTCTTGGCGCGCGCTGGCTGTACGGCTGGCACGATTGCCTCCATGTTCAAGCGTTACCTCATGTCCGAATTTGGCGTGGTCCCCTTGATGAACAGGGAGCCTAGGTTCCGGCTGCCTTCGAGCACCCCTTGGAAACTCTCAGCCCGACCATCCACCGTGCCGACATGAAGCCGATAGATCGCGCGAGGTGGAAGCCCATCAAACTTGAAATCGCCAAAGCCATCTGTCATGCATGCGCCGACGTATGTTCCGTCAATGGACAATTCGACTTTGGCGCCCACGCAGTTTTCAACCCGGCCACTCTCGTCAGCAGCATAAATGTTGCCGCCGAGAAAGGAGTCCGTCACTCTCGACAGATTGCGGTAGTAAACTCGGGGCTTCGTTTGCACGTCCGCCGGCAGCGTGGTCAAGTTGTCGGCGGCGACTCGACTGGCAAAGACGCCGTCGTCGCATTTGATAGCCTCTATTGCGCCCGTAGGGCAAACCTGAGCAATTCTTGGCGATGACCACCCTTGATCAAGAAGGTGCGCATCGAAGATCCAGATCTGGGGGATCTGTGCATCCTCATTCCAGCTGATGGAGCCATAGGGACATGCCTCGGCGATCTGTCGTTGACCCTTTGCTTTCACAGGATCAATGATCGTGATGCCGTCGGGCCGCTTGTACGCAGCCCCGTTGCGTGCCGCCGCAACGCAAGGGGCTTCATCACAGTGATTGCACATCTTTGGAACGTGCGTGACATCCAGCATCGATCCGCTGCCACGGACATGACGGTCGACCTTGAGCCAGTTGTGCCCAAGTGGCGGCTGCGGCGCCGCATATCCAGCGAAGTTATTCCCGATGTGCTCATCCTTTACCGTCAGTTGACAGTTGCCGCAACCCGAACACTTTGCTACGTCAACTATTAGATGCCACTTGTTCACACTGCTGTCCTCTCTGCCGCCCTTTCCGGCCCCCATCTACCGACTTCGACAAGGCAAGAATTCGGTGCAATGCCGTCAGCTGTCGGTGTGATGCTTCTTGAGGGCGTAAGCAGGTTAAGACATCCACCCCTATCTACCGGACCGTCGGGCGTCTGGATTGGATCGTACTCAGCACAAGATTCGTATGCCTTGACAGTCCCGTGCACCACGAGAGGCGACACATCAATCGCACACAGCACGGCCGCACGCCGATTGAAGACCTTAACCACGTCTCGGTGCTTCAGGTTGCGGGTCGCCGCATCCGCCGGGTTCATTCGCAAGACCCAGTAGTAGTACCCATCCACGAGCATCCGATGATCCTCGATATCGTTCGTGGTGCTGCGCTTGCCGTCGTTGTAGGTATGAAAGGTGTACGGTGGATGAGATGTAACTAGCTGAAGAGGAAAGCCGGCAAACTCCGCACCCGAGTTCGGTCCTTCCCACGAAGGGATGTACCGGTTCAGCGCGGGTCGGCTCGGATCGAGTGCCTCATGGCGCTTGAGCGAGTTCGGGACGAATTCGAACTTGGATGATTGCGTTGGCAGTCCAGCCCCGAAATCGTCAATGTACTGGGATGGCAAGGGGCTGGGTTCGGGCGTATCCTTTTTACGTCCCTCGGCAAACCACTGCATGTCGACCGGGAATTTCATCGGATCCGGGTCGGATGGCACCACGTGATAGCCTTTCCGAAGGAAGTCCTTCCATGAAACAATTTTTGGAAGATCCGAGGAATCGAAGATCCGTTTGCACCACGTAAGCTCGTCGCAACCGCCTTCTGTGTACATGGCGCCGAGCCCAAGGCGAGTCAGGATGTCAGCGAATATCCGGTAGTCCGATCTCGACTCGCCAAGTGGCTCGATGCAGGGATTCTGCATTACGACCATTCTGTGGTTCAGCTGATTCTGATTGTGCACGATATACCCGCTGCTGTTGGACCACTCGCAAATGTCCCAACGCTCGAGCGCCGTGCACGAAGGCAGGATTACATCTGCAAATCCCACCTCGTTTTCGTTCCAGATCGACTGATTGACCACAAACTCCAGGGACTCGTGCCGATAGGCTTCGACCATTCGCGCCGAATTGGTCACTGTTCCCATTGAGGAGGCACCATACTTGTAAAGCATGTGAACGCGGGAATGACCGGGAAGGGGGTACTCGTAGGAAGGGAACTGGCTTTCCATCGACATGCCGTCCCAAGGGTACCCCGTACACTTCCCGTCGATGATCGCCTCGGGGAAGTGCTGCCGTTGAATCTGCTGCTTGACGGGGTTGATCGTGGCGATGTGCGGCATTCGGGTGTAGTTGTGCATGACAGACGCCGTGTTTATGACGTCCCCCGAAATGCCCCCGTCAGCGTAGCCAGGAAAGTAGAAGTTGAGATCCATTGGCGTGCCGAATTGCAGATTGCCGAAGTTCACTCCGGGCTTCCCCCACCCTTGCATGGCCAACATTTGAACCATGCAGCGTGCCCATTGCGCTCCGGTTGCCGATCGGCAGGCACCGCCGAACCCTGCGCCGGCTCCTCCCGCACCGAGATAGGTCCTGCGTTTGCTCCAAGCCCGAGCGAGACTTCGGACGTCCTTTGCCGGGACGCCCGTTTCGGCTTCCTGCCACTCTGGCGTCTTGGCGACGCCGTCGGTTACCCCGAGAAGATAGTTGCGCCATTCCAAGAAGCCGTCGGTTCGCCGCTCAACGTAGTCCTTGTCGTACGTGCCATCAATGATCCATTGATGCATGATCGCCAGTGCCAGCGCCGGATCGGTGCCCGGCTTGATCGGAATCCATTTTCCGCCGAAAAGTTGTGCCGTTTTGTTGTAGTGCGGATCGATGTGAACGAACTCGATGCCCAAGGACTGCGCCCACTGACGGCGTTGAGTGGCCTCTGCTCCGGCGTACACGCCAGAAGTGCTTTCCGGGTCACTGGACCAGAAGACAATCATTTGCGCGTTTTCCAGACAGTCTTCAACGGTACCGTAGAAACCTGGCGAACCGAGGCGAATGCTGTTGCCGAAGTGATGCATTGCCCCCCAGTACCAACCTTCCCAGCTGATCGGGCTGAACGCCATTCTCGTCGTCCCGATCAGGTTGGAGAAGCGCAGCAGTGCACTCAACCAGTAATTCAAATTTCCCCATTGATGATGGGCAGGATTGAACACTGCGATGGCTCCGGGGCCATGTTGTCGCTTCATGCGGCGGATTTCTCCGCAGACAATGTCGAGTGCCTCGTCCCACCCGATCGGCTCGTACCCGGAGATACCGCGGTTCTGAGGATTCCGTGCACCATGAGGATCGAAGTCCACACGCTTCAATGGTGTCAGAATGCGCTTGTCGGAGTAGACGAGAGACTTCAGCGACAACGCATGGGGGCTTGGTACGGCCTGGCGCCTCGGTGTGAACGTCCGACCGCGTGCGCGGATGGTCCAACTAGGCGCATCCGTACTGTCCAGATCGATCGGGGTGGTACGGAGGATCTTGCCTCCGGCCACGTAAACGAAGATGGGGCCGCCGTTTGTCAGGGCGGTGTAGCGTGTGCTTCCGTCCTTCATCGCAGTCCCGGCCTTCCATCCGACGGCGGCGACCTTGTTCATCAATTCACCGAACCAGACGGTTTGTTTGTCATGTCCGCCCGCAGTCACCTTGAAATTCTTCAGCGCGTCGATGACCACGGCATAGTCTGGATCAGGGCGCATCATACTGAGGGCGACTGCGGCCGTCTTGAACACCATGTCGACGTCAGGAGACTTGTGCGTTCCGCTGCGCGCCGTAATACTTCCACGATGGAAGATGTAATGGCGCGCGCAGCTGCCATCACGCAGGCGTATCTGAACGACGCAATCTGACGAGACCAGATGGTCGCGCACACGCTTGTCGCGGCGCGCGGCAATCTTGATGATGCCAGGAAGCGCCCTCAACAAGGCGGTCAGCGCAAGTGTATGCAGTGTCCGTTTCATCATTTGACTAATCTCGTACGATTATTGAAAATGGCATGCCGTTTCTCATCAGGCGATATTCGTGGACTCTATGCGCTCGCGTCCGGCTGCAGCGCCGGTGCCGCAACGCGGAAAGCGTCGAGCTGGCTACAAGCCGCGTCGACGGCGCTGATACCCGGCCAACGTGAGACGTCCACCTTGAAGCGGCGCGCGCTCTCTACTTGGGGAACGAGATACACGTCTGCCAGCGTCGGCGCGTGCCCGAAGCAGTAGTCGCCGCGGTCCCGATCAGCAGCGAGCAGCGCCTCGATCGCGTCGAAGCCGGCGGTAATCCAGGTCGCACACCAAGCGTTGATCGTATCCTGGTCGCAACGGAGCGGCCCACGCAGATATTCGACGATACGGCGATTGTTCACTGGGTGAATGTCGCACCCAACGATCGCAGCCAAAGCGCGCACGCGTGCCCGGTCCAGCGAATCGGCGGGCAGGAGTGCTGGCGTGGGATAGCGTTCCTCCAACCATTCGATGATTGCCGGCGACTGCATCAACACCTGCCCATCGGTCTCGAGCGTCGGCACGAACCCTTGCGGGTTGAGCGCTTTGTAGCGCACAGACAGGTGTTCCTCGCTGCGCAAATTCACCGCGATGTATTCGTACGTCAGTCCCTTCAGGTTCAGCGCGATGCGCAACCGGTGGGAGCTACCGCTTCGAAAAAACCCATGCAGCTTCACGTTCACATGCCGTCCATCCCAACCGCCTCAGTCGGCCGCCCCGACGATCAGGCTGATTTTGCCGACACCCTCGATCAGGCCCTCAATGCGGTCCCCCGGCAGCACCGCGCCGACGCCTTCCGGGGTCCCTGTGAAAATGAGGTCTCCAGGTCGCAGGTGATAGAACTTCGATAGGTCGGCGATCAGCTCGCGAATGTTCCAAATGAGTTTCGACAGATCCGACTTCTGACGTACTTTGTCGTTGACGCTCAACACCAGCTCGCCTTTTTCAATCACGACGCCCGGCATCGGCACGATCTCTGACACCACCGATGAGTGCTCGACATCTTTGCCGAGGTCCCACGGACGCCCCTTGTCTCGCGCCGCGAGCTGCAAGTCGCGGCGCGTCATGTCGAGGCCGCATGCGTAGCCGTAAATCAGCTCGTGCGCTCCCGCCTCGCCGACGCGGAACCCGGGCGCGCCGATCGCCACGACGAGTTCCATCTCGTGTTGATAGTCGTGCGTCTGCGGCGGATAGGGAATTGTCCCACCGGATTCGACAAGCGTCGATGGCGACTTCGTGAAATAAAACGGAACCTCCACTGTCTTGTCGACCGGCCGCCCCATCTCGACAGCGTGCGCGTGGTAGTTGCGGCCGACGAAGAACAGCCGGTTGACGGCCAGACGTTGTCTCGTGCCGCGCACCGGCAGCGAATACGCCGGTGGCGGACCAAACACGTACGTTGATTGCGACACCATACCTCCTGAAAAATGAAGGTCAGCCACGGCTTTCGAACACGCCGAGTTTCCTGTGCAGCGGCGTCTCATCGGCGATGAAGATGAACGCAGGAGCGCGGCTCGAGCCGTTGCGCAGTGTCACGCTCGCAAAGCCCGGCGCACAGCACGTGTCGGCTTCTGCGAGGCTGAAGTTGTGGTCGTCGATGCCGACAGCGATCGCTCCTTCGATCACGTGGAACACCATCGCCGGCGAGCGCACCGGCAGCTTCAGCGTCTGACCCGGACGCAGCATTTGCGCGTAGAAGCCGAGGATGTTCTGAGTGTCGCGGCCTGTCTCCGGATTTACGTATGTCACCTGCACCATTGCTAGGTCGGGCCTGCTCTCGGCGAGCGCCACGAGCGTCGCGCGTGCTTCGGACCACGGGTATCGCAGCATCGGGTACGGTTTGTCGTCGCGCTCGAAACCGACGGTCGGCACGACCCCGCCGTGCGCATAGACGACCTCGCCGCGGTCCGGTTTGACCGTCTGGCGGACCCCCTCGACCGCGTAAGAGGCCTCGAGGTAGTAGACGAGCGGCAGGTCGAGGACGTCCAGCCAGACGACCGGCTTGCTGCCCTCGTGTCCATGCTCGTGCCACTGCCAGCTCGGCGTGAGGATCAGGTCGCCGCGGCTCATTATGCACTTCTCGCCGTTGACCGTCGTGTATGCACTCTCGCCCTCGACGATCACGCGCACGGCGTTCGGCGAATGGCGATGCGACGGCGCCCATTCGCCCGGCAACAGCAGTTGCATGCCGAGGTAGATTGCGGCGCTCGCTTGCATGTTCTCGAGACCGTGACCGGGATTTGCGAGCACGAGCACCCGGCGCTCGGCCTTCTCTACCGGTGTGAGCTCGCCCGCCTTCAGCAGCAGCGGGCGCAGCGCCTGATACGACCAGCAGGCGGGCTTCGTCTTCGGCCGCGGCTTGCGCGGCGGCAGTACCGAGCGAAGGTTCGGCCACAGGGGCACAAGGTTCTGTTGGGTGAGCGCCTCGCGGTAATCCCGCGGCAGGTCTTCCAGGCGACCGAGCTCTTGCGTCATGGCTGTTCCTTGAGTGAGGGGCAGCCAGCGAGGCAGCTCTCGACCTTCCAGCCGTAGAGCCATTCCAACGCGTCATAGCAGCGTTCCGGCGTGCGGCCCTGCCACAGGTCGTTGCGCACCAGGCGCTCGACACCTTGCGCATGATAGATACGGCCCATCTCGCGCGTCATCAGTACCACCCGTGCAGTTCGCGTGACGCGCGAACGCTGGTACAGATCGAGCGCCTTGGGGAAATCGTTGCCGGTGACCCGCAGCGCCTCACCGAGCGTCACCGCGTCCTCAAGCGCCATGCAGGCCCCTTGCGCGAGGTATTGCAGCAGCGCGTGCGCGGCGTCTCCGAGCAGCGTCGCGCGGCCGTACGTCCACTGCGCAATCGGTTCGCGGTCGGCGGTCGCCCAGCGCTTCCAGCTCTTCGGAAGATCGATCAGCCGGCGCGGGCGCATGGCAATGCCATCAAAATAGCTCTGCACTTCCTCGCGGCTGCCTTCGCGCACGCCCCACTCCTCCTGCTGACGGCTGTGGAATGTGACGACCACGTTGTACTGTTCGCTGCCGCGCAGGGGATAGTGAACGAGGTGGCAATTGGGACCTATCCAGATGCTCGCGGCGTTCCATTGCAGATCGGCCGGGAAGTCCTTCTTCTCGACCACTGCGCGATACACGACGTGCCCGGAGACGCGGGCCGGGTCACCGACGTACTGCTGGCGGACCGCAGACTTCACCCCGTCGGCGCCGATCACGAGATCGGCGTCGGCGCGGTGGCCATCCTCGAACGCCAGACCGATGGTCGTGCCGGTGTCGTCGAGCGCGGCGAGCTTGCGGCCGAAAGCGACGGTGCCGGGCGCGAGCGCGGATTCCAGCACCGCGTGCAGGTCGCCGCGGTGGACATTGATATAGGCCGCGCCGTATCGCACTTCGCTCGCCGGATCGAAGGGCAGCTCGAACAGGATTTCGCCGCTGTCCCACTGGCGGCTGACGAAGGCGTCGGGATGCAGGCCGATGTCGGAGAGCGCGGTCTCAATGGCGAGGCGGCGCATCACCAGCATCACGTTCGCGCTCAGGTGGATGCCGGCGCCGATGCGCGAGAAAGCGGGAGCCTGCTCGTACACCTTCACCGCGAATCCCGCGCGCTGCAGCAATCCTGCGGTGGTCATCCCGCCCGGTCCTGCCCCGATCACCGCGATCCTGGTCGTACGTCTCACGCTGCACCGTCCCCCGAAACCATCGAATTCCCCCGTTACGATACGCTTCCGTTGCGCCGCGCGCAGCCTATGCTGTTTATGCCGGACCGAGCAGCGTCGCGACGTAGACGACCGACAGGAGGCCTGAAACGATGATCATCCAGACCGCGCCCGCAGGCCAGCCGCGCCTGGCCGTCATGATGTACGAGCACACCGCGCTGTCGCA
>Ga0137415_10007811_pt1 | contig 10609 bp, 9 predicted proteins | sample CZODoug3_1_1_16f_FD_183082 | JGI IMG/M metagenome (GOLD analysis project Ga0137415, IMG submission 183082) | Vadose zone soil fungal communities from Angelo Coast Range Reserve, California, USA - CZODoug3_1_1_16fungal (Hybrid Assembly) | ecosystem: Environmental > Terrestrial > Soil > Vadose...
ATCGTCAACGAGATCATCGCGATCAAGAACATCGTGATGTCGATCGCCGAGCAGGAGGAACTGCTCGACGACATCTGCAACGACGTTCTCGGATATGGCCCGCTTGAACCGCTGTTGTCGCGCGACGACATCTCCGACATCATGGTCAACGGCGCCGGAACGGTGTTCATCGAAGTCGCGGGCCGCATTCAGCGCACCGGAATCCGTTTCCGCGACAACGCGCAATTGCTCAATATCTGTCAGCGCATCGTCAGCCAGGTCGGCCGGCGCGTCGACGAATCCTCGCCGATCTGCGACGCCCGTCTCGCCGACGGCTCCCGCGTCAACGCCATCGTGCCGCCGCTGGCGATCGACGGCCCCGCGCTCACCATCCGCAAATTCAGGAAGGACAAGCTGACGCTGGACCAGCTCGTAAAATTGGGCTCGATCACGCCTGAGGGCGCGGCGATCCTGCAGATCATCGGGCGCGTCCGCTGCAACGTCCTGATCTCCGGCGGCACCGGCTCCGGCAAGACCACGCTGCTCAATTGCCTGACCAACTACATCGAACACGACGAGCGCATCATCACCTGCGAAGACGCCGCCGAGCTACAACTGCAGCAACCGCATGTGGTGCGGCTGGAAACCCGTCCGCCCAATATCGAGGGCGAAGGCCAGGTCACCATGCGCGAACTGGTCCGCAACTGCCTGCGTATGCGCCCTGAACGCATCATCGTCGGCGAAGTCCGCGGACCCGAGGCGTTCGACCTGCTGCAGGCCATGAACACCGGCCACGACGGCTCGATGGGAACATTGCACGCCAACAATCCGCGCGAAGCGCTGTCGCGCTGCGAATCGATGATCACGATGGGCGGCTTTTCGCTGCCCTCACGCACCATTCGCGAGATGATCTGCGCCTCGATCGACATCATCATCCAGGCCGCGCGCCTGCGCGACGGCTCCCGCCGCATCACCCACATCACCGAGGTGATGGGCATGGAAGGCGACACCATCATCACCCAGGACATCTTCCTGTACGACATGGTCGGCGAGGATGCGAACGGCAAGATCGTCGGCCGGCATCGCTCCACCGGCATCGGCCGGCCGCGCTTCTGGGAACGCGCGCGCTATTACGGCGAAGAGAATCGGCTTGCAGCCGCGCTCGACGCCTCCGAAGTCAAGGTCGACGTTTAAGGGAGCGGGCGATGAACATGCAAATGCTCGCACTGGCCTTCCTCGCCGCAACCACCGTTGGCGGCCTGGCATGGGTCTTCGTCTATCCGCTGCTGTCGGGGGAGCGGAAGGCCGAGTCCCGGCGCGCCTCCGTCGCCAAGGCCGAGCCGACCGCGCGTCAGTCCGACAAGACGCAGCGCTCGCGCCGCGAGCAGGTCGAGGGCACGCTGAAGGAACTGGAGGCCCGCCGCCTCAAGGACAAGAAGATCTCGCTAGGCACGCGCCTGACCCAGGCCGGCCTCGACTGGACCGGGCAGAAATTCTGGATCGTCTCCGGCATTCTCGCACTCGCAGCCTTTGCGCTTGCCTTCATGGCCGGCGGCGGGCCACTCGGCGCGGCCGGCCTCGCTTTTGCGGCCGGCTTCGGCCTGCCGCGCTGGGCCCTGGGCTTCCTGAAGAAACGCCGGGAAAAAGCCTTCCTGAAGGCGCTGCCGGACGCCGTCGACGTGATCGTTCGCGGCATCAAGGCCGGTCTGCCGCTGTTCGATTCGATCAAGGTCGTCGCCGCCGATTCGCCTGAGCCGCTGCGGAGCGAATTCCTCGCCATCATCGAAACCCAGGCGATCGGCATGCCGCTTGGCGACGCCTGCGCGCGCCTCTACGAACGGATGCCGGTGCCGGAAGCGAACTTCTTCGGCATCGTGATCGCGATCCAGCAAAAATCCGGCGGCAACCTGTCGGAGGCGCTGGCCAACCTGTCCAAGGTGCTGCGCGACCGCAAGAAGATGGCCGAGAAGATCCAGGCGATGTCGATGGAAGCGAAGGCCTCTGCCGCCATCATTGGCTCGTTGCCTCCGATCGTTATGCTCCTCGTCTATCTGACGTCGCCCCAATACATCACACTGCTGTGGACGGATCCTACCGGTCAGCTGATGCTGGTCGGCTGTGTCACCTGGATGTCGATCGGCATCATGGTGATGAAGAAAATGATCAACTTCGACTTCTGACGGTGCAACATGATTGATTTCCTGGTCACCAAATTCCACGATGTTCATTTCATGACCATGCTGCTCGCCGCCGTCGCCGCGAGCGCGACTGCCTACACGCTGATCATGCCGCTGTTTGCCGGTGAGGGCCTCGCCAAACGCATGAAGGCGGTCGCCAGCGAGCGCGAGCGGATCCGGCAGCGCGAGCGCGACCGTCTCGCCAAATCGGAAAAGGTGTCGCTGCGCCAGACGCCGAAACAGGTGGTCTCCAAGGTGGTGGATGATTTCAACCTCACCAAATGGCTGGCCCAGGAGGCTGCGCTCGAGAAGCTGGTGATGGCGGGCTATCGCGGCCACGCGCCCTACGTCACCTTCCTGTTCGCCCGTGCGGTCGCGCCGATAGCGCTGTTCCTCGGCTCGATCCTGTACGTCTTCGTGATCTCGCATATGGAAAAATCGATCCCGGTGAAGATCGGCATCTGCGTCGCCGTCGCCTATCTCGGACTGCAGGCGCCGATGCTGTTCCTGAAGAACGCGATCGGCAAGCGGCAACTTTCGATCAAGCGGGCGTTCCCCGACGCCCTCGACCTGCTCTTGATCTGCATCGAGTCCGGCATGTCGGTCGAGGTCGCCTTCCGCAAGGTCGCCGTCGAGATCGTAACGCAATCGGTGGCGCTGTCGGAGGAATTCACGCTGACCACGGCCGAATTGTCCTACCTGCAGGATCGCAAGATGGCTTACGAGAACCTGGCGAAGCGCACCGGGCTCGACGGCGTGAAATCCGTCTGTCTGGCCTTGCAGCAGTCGGAACGCTACGGAACGCCGCTCGGCCAGAGCCTGCGCGTGATGGCGCAGGAAAATCGCGACATGCGCATGAACGAGGCCGAGAAGAAGGCGGCAGCGCTGCCGCCGAAGCTCACCGTGCCGATGATCGTGTTCTTTCTGCCGTGCCTGTTTATCGTCATTCTCGGGCCGACCTACATCAAGCTCCAGACGACGACAATTTTCTGAATTGGGATTGATTAGTCGGGCCGATTGATCAGTCGCCCTGGCCGAGCGCGACCACCGGCGCCGACTTGGGCGCCGGGTTGGACGACGTGCGCGGGCTATCCTTGCGGCTCAGCATCTCCCGCAAGTAGGTCACATTGGCCGCCGCCTCGTCGGCCGGCAGATCGGCCTTGACGATGCTTTCGGCCTCGGCGAAGCGGCCTTGCAGGCCGACGACCAGCGCCAGATTCTGGCGTACCCGCGCGTCGGCGCTGCCGTTGGCATAGGCGCGGCGCAGCGTTTCTTCGGCCTTGGGAAGTTCTCTGGTCAGCATGTAGGAGAGGCCGAGATTGGACAGCACCGACGGCTCGTCCGGGACGATCCGCAACGCGCTGGCGTAATAGCGGCGCGCTTCCTCGTGCTTGCCGAGCTTGTCGAGCGCGGTTCCCTGCACCGACAGGATGCGCCAATCGGGATTGTCGGGCGAATGGGCGCGGCTCAGCACATCGAATGCGGCCTGCGAATTGCCGTTGTCGGCGAGTGCGCGGCCGTAGGCGGCGAGCATGGTCTTGTTGCCGGGATGGGCGATGGTGGCCTGTTCGAGCACCGCGGCGGCCTGGGCCAGTTGGCCGGTGGCGCGCAACGCCTGGCCGTAGGCGACGGCGGCGTCGGCATCCTTGGGGTTGGCGCGGTAGCGATCGCCATAGACTTCGACCGCGCGGCGCGGATCGTCGGGAGCCGCTTCCGCCCTGGATTCCCCCCTGGAGGTCAGCGATCCCGTCACGTCGGACATGGTCTGGCAGCCGCCCAGGCCCGCGGCCAAAACCGCCGTCAGGGCCGCGGATGCGAGATACCGGGCAAGATACCTTTCACGATACCTGGCAGCAAGATTCCTGGCAGCAAGATTCCTGGCAGGAAGGCGGGATTGTCGACGCATGGCACTTCAACTCACGAATGGATCGAGCCGAACGTGCCAGCAATAAACTGTTAACCCTAACGCCTGGTTAATCGAGCCTCCCGTGGGAACCATCCGTCGGCGTCAGGACGCCGCGGGGGGGAAATGAAGTCGCCGGTCAGTAATCGACGGCGAGACGTTTCCGGACCTCATCGACCCGCTTGTCGAGCGCATCGAACCTCGCGTGCAGGCTGCGGTCGTGGAGATAGAACATGTAGCCGATCAGGACGAGCCCGAAGATCCAGTGGTGGCTCTCTACATAGGCGAACACCAGCTCGATCGCGTGACCGAGGCCTACGAAAATGCCCAGCACAATATCCATTGCATTCCCCCGCTTGGAGAAAATGACAAGCCCCGGTTTCGGAAGAAAGGCGGGCGGGAGCGTCGTCCCGCATAACAGCTATTTGTGATGCTTGCGCAAATAGGCGTGAAGCGACTCCGTGCCGGTCTCGGCAAGCAGCGTCTTCAACATCATGTCCTTGCGGCGGCCCGCGGCGAAATGGTCGCCATAGGTCTTGCGCAACGAGCCGACGTGCGTATTGCCGTGCTTCTTGTCGATGCGGCCGGTCTTGTCGCGTTGCCTGCCGTCGAGACTTTTCTTTGCAGCTTTCCTGGCCATCAGGCCCTCCCCGGATGTTGTTGCAGGTGAAGCCTACCATGAACGCCGAAAGGCGTGTAGTAGGCGACAGCCGCTTCTCCCGTGACGCCGAGACCCGAGATGCCATCCCTGTTCGAGACCGCGCCCGCAGCTTCCGCCATTCCCATCACCTTCGTCAGCAAGGCGACATGGGAGGCGATCAGCAACGAGCTTCCCGCCGCGGCGCGGCAATTCGCCCGGGCCAACGGCTTTGCCGCAAAGCCCGGCAAGTGCCTGACGCTGCCGGCGGCGGATGGCGGGATTGCGCAGGTGCTGTTCGGCCTCGAAGACGCGAGCAGCCCATCGCGCGACCCGTTCCGGCCCGGCGCCCTGCCGGGCCTGTTGCCACCGGGCCTCTATCGTTTCGCCAATGCGCCGCATGACACAAGACTGGCGGCGCTTGCCTTTGCGCTCGGCAGCTATCGCTTCGGCCGCTATCGCAAGACCGACGGCGGTGATGTCAGGCTGGTGCCGCCAGACGGCATCGATGCCGCCGACGTCGCGCGGATGACCGAAGCAGCCTTTCTGGCGCGCGATCTCATCAACACGCCGTCGAACGACATGGGGCCGGAGGAACTGGCGCAGGCCGCGCAAACGCTCGCGACGCGGTTCGGCGCCAGCTTCACCTGCATCACCGGCGAGGAACTGACGCGACAGAATTTTCCGCTCATCCACGCCGTCGGCATGGCCTCGACCCGCGCCCCGCGCCTGATCGATTTTTCCTGGGGCGATCCTGATCATCCCAAGGTGACCCTGGTCGGCAAGGGCGTGTGCTTCGACACCGGCGGGCTCGACCTCAAGCCGTCGAGCGGCATGCTGATCATGAAGAAGGATATGGGCGGGGCCGCCAACGTGCTGGCGCTGGCCCAGATGGTGATGGATGCGAAGCTGAAACTGCGCTTGAGGGTCCTGATCCCCGCGGTCGAGAATGCGGTAGCCGGCAACGCCTTCCGCCCACTCGATATCTTCAAGTCGCGCAAGGGAATGACGGTGGAAATCGGCAATACCGACGCCGAGGGACGGCTGGTGCTGGCCGACGCACTGGCCCTGGCCGATGAGGAAAAGCCCGATTTGCTGGTCGATCTCGGCACCCTGACCGGCGCGGCGCGGGTGGCGCTGGGGCCGGATTTACCGCCCTTTTACACCAATGATGAGACGCTGGCCGGGGACGTCGCGGCGTGCGCGAAAAGGGAGAACGATCCGTTGTGGCGAATGCCGCTGTGGCCGCCTTACGATTCCTGGCTGGATTCGAAAACAGCCGACCTCAACAATGCGCCGTCAGGGACCTTTGCCGGCTCGATCACCTGCGCGCTGTTCTTGCAGCGATTCGTCGAGCACGCCAGGAGCTGGCTGCATGTCGACATCTACGGCTGGACCCCGTCGACCAAACCCGGGCGCCCCGAAGGCGGCGAATGCCAGGCCGCGCGCGCGATCTACAAACTGTTGAGCCAGCGCTATGGATGATCCGCGCCTGACGCCTTGGCGGGGCGACCTCGCCGCGAAATATCTCGAGGGCAAGGTCAAGGCCGCGCGCTTCGTCACCGGCGAGGAGTTCGAGGTCACCGAGCCGCTGGCGCCGCTGCGCGAGGCACCGGCCGCTGACGCCATGCTGCTGACCCAGGCGCTGAAGGGCGAACGGGTCACGATCTATGACCGCAACGGCGAAGGTTTTGCCTGGGGCCAATTGAACAGTGACGGCTATGTCGGCTGGATTGCCGATTCCGTGCTGGCAAAGCCGATGGCCGCGCCGACCCACAAGGTCACGGCGCTGCGCACCCTCGCCTTTCCCGCCGCCTCGATCAAGCTGCCGCCGGTCGCGACGCTGTCGATGGCGGCACAGATAGAGGTGACGCGCGAAGACGGCGCGTTCGCCGTGACCCGCGAAGGCTGGTACCTGCCGCGCCGGCACCTCGGTAGCATCGACGCCGTCGAGCCCGATTTCGTCGCGGTGGCCGAAAAATTCGTCGGCACGCCCTATCTGTGGGGCGGCAAGAGCAGCCTCGGCATCGATTGCTCCGGCCTGGTGCAGATTTCCCTTGTTGCCGCCGGCACCGGCTGTCCGCGCGACAGCGACATGCAGCAGGACGGGCTTGGCCGTGAGCTGAGCCCGGCCGAGACGAAGAAGCTGCAGCGCGGCGATTTGATCTTCTGGAAAGGCCACGTCGCGATCGCGCGGGACGCCACCACCATCGTGCACGCCAATGCGCATCACATGGCGGCCGTGATCGAAAACACCCGTGATGCGATCGCGCGCATCAAGGCCGCCGGCAGCGAAGTCGTGGCGATTAAAAGGCTCTAAACCCCGACCGCCCCGTCGGGATCGGCTTCCATCCGGAACGCGGCGGCGAACAACGCGCGGGTGTATTCGCTTTTCGGATTCTTGAACAATTCCGCGGCCGGCCCTTCTTCCACGACCTTGCCGAGGCGCATCACGATCAGATGGCTCGCCAATGATGCCACCACGCGCAAATCGTGCGAGATGAACATGTAGGTCAAATCGCGCTTGCGCTGCAGCTCGCGCAACAGATCGACCATCTGCGCCTGGAACAACATGTCGAGCGCGCTGGTCGGCTCGTCCAGCACCACGAAATTCGGCTCCAGCACCACCGCGCGCGCAATTGAGATGCGCTGGCGCTGGCCGCCGGAGAATTCATGCGGATAGCGGAACCGGGTCGCCGGATCGAGGCCGACATCGGTTAGCGCCTTGATGACGCGCGTCTCGCACTCCTCGTACGACAGCGCGCGCTGATGCACGCTCAAGCCCTCGGCGACGATATCGCCGACCGACATGCGTGGGGACAGCGCGCCGAACGGATCCTGGAATACGATCTGCATATCGCGGCGGAACGGCAGCATGTCCTTGAAACGCAGGCCTTGGATGTTATTGCCCAGGAAGACGATCGGTCCGTTCGAGGAGATCAGCCGCAGCAGAGCGAGACCAAGCGTGGTCTTGCCGGAGCCGGACTCGCCGACGACGCCGAGCGTTTCGCCCTTGCGCACCGCGAGGCTGACGCCGTCGACCGCCTTGATGTGCCCGACGGTGGAGCGCAGCAGGCCGCGCTTGATCGGAAACCAGACTTTCAGATTATCGGCCGACATCACCACCGGCTGGTCCGGCCGCGGCGGCGCCGGATCCGGCTTCGGCTCGGCCGCGAGCAAGTCACGCGTATAGGGGTGTTTCGGCGCTGTAAAAACCTGCTCGACCAGCCCCTGCTCGACGATCTTGCCGCCGTTCATCACGCAGACGACGTCGGCGATGCGGCGGACGATGCCGAGATCGTGGGTGATGAACAGCATGCTCATGCCGAGCCGGGCGCGGATTTCCGCGAGCAGCGCCAGGATCTGGGCCTGCACGGTAACGTCGAGCGCCGTGGTCGGCTCGTCGGCGATCAGAAGATCCGGTTCGTTGGCGAGCGCCATCGCGATCATCACGCGCTGGCGCTGGCCGCCGGACAATTGGTGCGGATAGCTCTGCAGCCTGGTTTCCGGCTCCGGGATGCCGACCTGGGTCAACAATTCCAGCGTCCGCGCCCGCGCCATCGATCCGCTGATGCCGTTGTGGAGACTGAGGATCTCCATGATCTGCGACTCGATGGTGTGGAGCGGATTGAGCGAGGTCATCGGCTCCTGAAAGATGATCGAGATGTCGTTGCCGCGGATGCCACGCATCTCGCGCTCCGACGATCCCAAGAGGTCGCGGCCCTTGAAACGGATCGCGCCGGAGGGATGCGACGCCGCCGGATAGGGCAATAGCCGCAGCACCGACAGCGCGCTGACGGATTTGCCGGAGCCGGATTCGCCGACCAGCGCCACGCATTCGCCGCGCTTGATCGAAAACGAGACGTGATCGACCGCGACCGAGGCGCCGAACGCCACCGAGAGGTCGCTGACATCGAGCAAAGGTTGGTTGATGGCGTCCATGCGGGCCCTACCGGAACGTCTTGCGCGGGTCGAAGGCGTCGCGCGCGGCCTCGCCGATGAAGATCAGAAGCGACAGCATGATCGCGACCGAGAAGAAGCCGGTGAAGCCGAGCCAGGGCGCCTGCACATTTGCCTTGGCCTGCGACAGCAATTCGCCGAGCGATGGCGAACCCGGCGGCAGGCCGAAGCCGAGAAAATCCAGCGCCGTCAGCGTCATTACCGAGGACGACACGATGAAGGGCAGGAACGTCATGGTCGCGACCATCGCGTTCGGCAGCAGATGACGGAACATGATCACGGCGTTGGAGACGCCGAGCGCGCGGGCCGCCTGGATGTATTCGAAATTGCGGCCGCGCAAGAATTCCGCGCGCACCAGGCCAACCAGCGACACCCAGGAGAAAAGCAGCAGGATGCCGAGCAGGATGAAGAAGCCCGGCGGCAGCACCGCCGAGATGATCAGCAGCAGATAGAGCGAGGGTATCGCGGTCCATACCTCGATGAAGCGCTGGAAGGTGAGATCGATCCAGCCGCCGAAATAACCCTGCACGCCGCCGGCGGCGATGCCGATGATCGAGGAGACGATGGTCAGCGTCAGGCCGAACAGCACCGAGATGCGGAAGCCGTAGATCAGCCGCGCCACCACGTCGCGGCCCTGGTCGTCGGTGCCGAGCCAGTTGGTTTCAAGATCGCGGCAGCCCTTCAGGCCCTTCTTCTGCACCACGTCCTTGCACTGGTCCTCGGTCAGCATCCAGGTCGGCTTCGACGGCGCCGGCGTCGGCAGGTCGCGGTTGATGGTGCTGTAGGAATAACGGACCGGCGGCCAGACGATACTGCCGCCCTTGGCCGCGATCTGCTTCTGCAAATAGGGATCGCGATAATCGGCCGCGGTCTCGAAATCGCCGCCGAAGGTGGTTTCGGCATAGGTGACGAAGGCCGGCCAATAGAGGTGACCGTCATACTTGATCAACAGAGGCTTGTCGTTGGCGATAACATTGGCAAACAGCGACCCCACGAACAGAATCAGAAAAATCCAGAACGACCAGTAACCTCGGCGGTTCGCCTTGAAGTTCTGCCAGCGCCTTCTGTTGAGCGGCGACGGGGTGAACGCGTGACGGGTGATCGGAACGGCCTCGCCGAACGGCGACTGCGTCGTGGTCTCGACCGGCGGGGGCGCGAGCATCGCCATCAGACTTCCCGCGCCTCGAAATCGATCCGCGGATCGATCCACATGTAAGCGAGGTCGGAGATCAGATTGACGACGAGACCGACCAGCGAAAAGATGAACAGCGTTCCGAATACCACCGGGTAGTCGCGGTTGAGCACGCTCTCGAAGCCGAGCAGGCCGAGCCCATCGAGCGAGAAGATGGTCTCGATCAGGAGCGAGCCGGAAAAGAAGGCGTGGATGAACGCGCCCGGAAAACCCGCGATCACGATCAGCATCGCGTTGCGGAAGATGTGATTATACAGCACCTGGCGTTCGCTGCAGCCCTTGGCGCGCGCGGTCATCACATATTGCTTGCGGATCTCGTCGAGGAACGAGTTCTTGGTCAGCAGCGTCATGGTGGCGAAGGCGCCCAGCGCCATCGAGATCAGCGGCAGTGTGATATGCCAGAAATAGTCGATGATCTTCCAGTACCAGGGGAATTGTGACCAGCCGTCCGAGGTCAATCCGCGCAGCGGGAAAATATTGAAGAACGATCCGCCGGCGAACAGGATGATCAGCAAGATCGCGAACAGGAACCCGGGAATAGCAAAGCCGACGATGATGATTCCGGAGGTCCAGGTATCGAACTTCGAGCCGTCCATCACCGCCTTGCGGATGCCGAGCGGGATCGAGATCAGGTAGGTCAGAAGCGTCATCCAGATCCCGAGCGACATCGAGACCGGCAATTTTTCCTTGATCAGCTGCAGCACGCTGACGTCGCGGAAATAGCTCTTGCCGAAATCGAACCGGGCGAAATTCCAGACCAT
>Ga0137415_10007812_pt1 | contig 10609 bp, 8 predicted proteins | sample CZODoug3_1_1_16f_FD_183082 | JGI IMG/M metagenome (GOLD analysis project Ga0137415, IMG submission 183082) | Vadose zone soil fungal communities from Angelo Coast Range Reserve, California, USA - CZODoug3_1_1_16fungal (Hybrid Assembly) | ecosystem: Environmental > Terrestrial > Soil > Vadose...
CGGCTCCACGGCGGGGAACATGCCGACGCGCAGCTGGTTGCGGCCCAGCTTGCGGTACGGCTCGGTGTCCACGATGCCGTTGGCGCGCAGCACCCTGGCCACGGCGGCCGCATCCACGGAGTCGGCGAAGTCGACGGTGCCGACGACCTGCGAGCGGTGCGCCGGGTCGGCCACGAACGGGGTGGCGAACGACGACCGCTCGGCCCAGTCGTAGAGCCGCGACGACGAGTCGACGGTGCGCGCCACGCAGCCGTCCAACCCGCCCAGCCGCAACATCCAGTCGATCTGATCGGCCAGCAGGAACAGGGTGGCCACCGCCGGGGTGTTGTACGTCTGGTCCTTGCTGGAGTTGTCCACCGCGGTGGTCAGCGACAGGAACTCCGGGATCCACCGGTCCGACGCGCCGATCGAGGCGACCCGCTCGAGCGCGGCCGGGCTCATCAGCGCCAGCCACAGCCCGCCGTCGGCGGCGAAGCACTTCTGCGGGGCGAAGTAGTACACGTCGGTGTCGGCGACGTTCACCGGCAGCCCGCCGGCGCCGGAGGTGGCGTCGATCGCGACGAGCTGGCCGTCGGTGCTTCCGGCCGGCCGCAGCACCGGGACCGCGACGCCGGTGGAGGTCTCGTTGTGCGCCCAGGCCAGCACATCCGCCGAGGGGTCGCTGACCGGCACCGGCGCGCTCCCCGGCTCGGCGGAGATCACCACCGGGTCGGCCAGGAACGGGGCACCTTTGGTCACCGTGGCGAACTTGGCGGAGAACTCGCCGTAGGTCAGGTGCAGCGACCGCTCCCTGACCAGGCCGAACGCGGCGGCGTCCCAGAACGCGGTCGTGCCGCCGTTGCCCAGCACCACCTGGTAGCCCTCGGGCAGCGAGAACAGCTCGGCCAGCCCGGCGCGAACCCGTCCGACCAGGGACTTGACCGGCTTCTGCCGGTGCGAGGTGCCCATCACGTCGGCCCCGCCCGTGGCCAGGGCGGCGAGCTGGGCCGGGCGCACCTTGGAGGGGCCGCAGCCGAATCGGCCGTCCGAGGGCTTGAGGTCGGCGGGGATCTCGAGGGTGGTGGCGCTCGTGGACGTTGTCACGTGCCCCAGTCTCTCAAACCCGGCACACGCAATAACGGCCCAGGGTGAGCAGCATCGCAGACTTGCTCGCAGCATTTGTCGCCCGTACGGGTGCCCAGCTACTGGGCCAGTCCGTCCAGGATGATCGAGGCCACCGAATCGGCGTAGTTCGCGATCCGGTCGGGGGCCAGCGTGTCGGGGGGGAACAGCGCCCGGGTCATCGCGTCGTTGCTGTACATCGCGCCGGCTCCGGAGGTGATCAGGAAGTAGAGCGCCTCCCTGGGTACGTCTCTGATCCGCCCGGCGGTGACCAGACCCTGGAAGACCGGCGCCATACGGGCGATCGTCGGTATCACGTAGGTGTTGAGCAGGTACTCCAGCCGCTCGGTGGGCTGGCCACCCTCCGCGTTGGCCACCCGCAGCAGGTCCGGGTTGCGTGCGGAGAACGCCACGAAGGCGCGGATGAACCCGCGCAGCCGGTCCAGCGGGTCGGCGTGGTCGTCGTCGGCGAGCACCAGCTCCTCGACCAGGTTGCCGAATCCCCAGTCCACGGCGGCGTACCAGATCGCCTCCTTGGAGCCGAAGCGCTGGTGCAGCAGGTTGTGGCTGACCCCGAGCTCGCGGTTCAACGTGCGCACCGATACGCCCTGGTAGCCATGTGTGGCAAAGGCGTGCAGCGCGGCACCCAGCACGGCGTCGGTGGGCGCCGGCCCGGTGTCCTTGCGTGGCCTGCCCCGAGGTCGCGTGTGCAGCCGTTCGGTCACCGCCCCACCCTAGGTCGTCGGGTGTGATCCCTACACGGAGAGTATATTGACAGATGCCTATTTTAATCTACCCTTGATGACATGACCACCACACGTCCACCCGTCACCCAGCCCGAGGTGCCCACCTCGTACCGATACTTCGCGAACCGGGGCGGCGCCCGCGGCGGGCAGCTGATGGCGCTGCTCGGGCGCTTCGTGCGGGGCCCGCTGGCGCTGCCCGACGACGTCGCCACCGAGCTGGGCCGGGACCGGGCCAGGGCGGATCCGCTGTCCGACGCCTTCATCGAGGCCGCCTTCGACGGCGGCTACGTGCGGGACACCCGCAAGCTGGTCGACCAGGCACTGGAGCACGGGATCGGCAGCGTCCCCAACGCCCCGGCCGAGCTCGCCGCGCTGTTCGAGCACCTGGACGCCGAGCCGGACTGGCTGGACTGGGACCGGGTGGAGCGCGGCGCGCTGCTGGCCCGCCGCTACGGGCTCGACGCGTTCTACTACTACGGGCTCATCTCGCTGGAGGGCTACCGGACCGAGATGATCTACAAGCCGCTCGTGCTCACCGGTAGTTACACGGGGGGGACCGCGTTCGGCCGGTACCTGGAGACCTGCCGGTTCTGGCTGGATACCTCCGAGCCCGGCGCGCTGCGCCAGGGCGGCGCCGGGCGCAGGACGGCGGTCACCATCCGGGTCATGCACTCGATGATCCGCCGCAAGGTGGGTCGCCACCCGGAGTGGGACGCCGAGCGGTTGGGCGAGCCGCTCAGCCAGAACGCCCAGTTCGGCACGATCTCGCTGTCGTTCCTGATCACCCAGCACGCCAAGCTGATCGGCCACTGGCCCAGTGACCGGGAGGTCCTCGACCACATGCACTTCTGGCGGTACATCGGCCACCTGATGGGCGTCGAGCCGTCGTTCTACCCGGAGACCATCGAGGACTGGTGGCGGGTGATGTACCTGATGCTGACCATGGACGATCCGAGCGACGGGCCGGACAGCCGGAAGCTGTCGCAGTCCTTCGTCGCCGCCTTCGGGCCGTCCGACCGCAACACCAGGGCGGAGCGCAAGCGCAAGGCCGCCGAGCAGCGCCTGGTGCTGGACTGGACCCGGTTCTTCCTCACCGAGGGGACATTCACCGCCAACGAGCTGACCGCGCCGCCGGCCTGGCGCCGCTGGCGGCCGCTGACCAGGCTGGCGCCCAACCTGCGCGACGAGCTGGGCCGGCGGCTGCTCCCCGGCTACGCCGCGCGGGTGGACGAGCGCAAGCGTGCCCACCGCTCGGCCTGGCTGGAGCAGCACACCGCCGGACGCAAGGCCCGCTTCAGCCCCGTAGAGACCCTGGCCCGCTGACCCCGTGAGTGGTATTGGTCGCGATAGCGACCAATACCACTCACAGGCCCTCACATATGCGCGATCTCGGCCCAGCCCTCGACGTCCTCCGGGCGGCGTGGCCCGGGGCCGATGTACTGCGCCGACGGGCGGACCAGCTTGCTCTCCCGCTTCTGCTCGAGGATGTGCGCCGACCAGCCGCCGGTGCGGGCGCTGGTGAACATGGCCGGCATCATGTGCGGCGGGACCTCGGCGAAGTCCAGGATGACCGCCGCCCAGAATTCCACGTTCGTCTCGATCGGGTGGTCGGGGCGGCGCTCGCGCAGCTCCTTCAGCGCGGCCTGCTCCAGCGCGCAGGCCACCTCGTAGCGCGGGGCCTTGAGCTCCTCGCAGGTCCGGCGCAGTACCCGGGCGCGCGGGTCCTCGGCCCGGTAGACCCGGTGGCCGAAGCCCATCAGCTTCTCGTGGCGACCCAGGATGCCCTTCACCAGGCCGGCCGGGTCCTCGGTCTTCTCCACCTCGGCGATCATCGGCAGCACCCGGGCCGGCGCGCCGCCGTGCAGCGGGCCGGACATGGCGCCGATCGCCCCGGACAGCGACGCGGCCACGTCGGCGCCGGTGGAGGCGATCACCCGGGCGGTGAAGGTGGACGCGTTCATGCCGTGCTCGGCCGCCGAGACCCAGTAGGCGTCCACCGCTCGCACGTGCGCCGGATCCGGCTCGCCCCGCCATCGGGTCATGAACCGCTCGGTGATCGTGGTGCACTCGTCGATCCGCGCCTGCGGCACCGCCGGCACCCCGATGCCCCGGGCGGACTGGGCGACGTAGGACAGCGCCATCACCGACGCGCGGGCCAGCTGGTCGCGGGCCTCCGTCTCGGAGATGTCCAGCAGCGGGCGGTAGCCCCAGTACGGGGCGAGCATGGCCAGCGCGGCCTGCACGTCCACCCGGACGTCCCCGGTGTGCACCGGGATGGGGAACGACTCGGCGGGCGGCAGGCCGGGGCCGAAACGCCCGTCCACCAGCAACGCCCACACGTTGCCGAAGGTCACGCGGCCGACCAGGTCCTCGATGTCCACGCCTCGGTAGCGCAGCGCACCGCCGTCCTTGTCCGGCTCGGCTATCTGGGTCCGGAAGGCGACGTGGCCCTCCAACCCCGACTTGAATCCGGGCGGCGGAGGCGGAACCTCCGTCTGTCCGGTGGGTGCGGTCGGCGTGGTCCCGCTCGTGACGGGCTCGACGCTGGCAGCTGTGGACACGGGTCCTCCTCGTCAGTTCCCAACACCGCTGTGGGGAAACCGCTGTGCGCGCGCCAGCCTCGCGGGTCAGCGCGGTGGCCATGGCGCGTATCACACGGTCGGGGAAACAGTGCTCCTGCTCAGGGCACCTCGCAACGTCGAGTGCTAAGGATCACTAACGGTTGCGATAAGTATATTGATCACTCACCGTTTGGCCAGGTCGGCGTGCATGAGGAAGACGTTGTAGGGGCCCCACTGGGACATCGTGAAGTAGATGTCGTCGCCGTCCAGTGCACCCGGATGGAGGTACCCGCCGTACAGCGACGGGTACTCCTGCCCGGGTACCAGCGTCTGCCCCTCACTCCACGGGCCGGTCACCTCGCGCGCGGCGCGCAGCACGATCCGCCCGGCCTTGTCCTCCAGGTGCACCATCAGCCACAGCCCGAGCCCCGAGTGGAACGCCACGGACAGCTCACCCGACGGGGCCGGGGCCACCGGCCGGGCGCGGCGCCACCAGTGGTGCCAGCCTTCCCCGGTCCACATCTGGTACCGGTGCGGCCGGGTGATCTCCGCCGGGTCGACCCTGGCCAGGTACACCGGGCCGAACCGGCCGTTGCGGGTGCCGAACAGGTACACCCAGCGCTCATCCCGGGTGAACGCGCCCATCTGGAACCGCTGCCGGCCGAACAGCGTGTTGCGCCACCGCGCGTCGGCCTCCTTGTGCCAGGTCATGCCCCGGTCGCGGGAGTAGGCGATGCCGGCGTAGTTGGTCCGCCAGCCGCCGGGCACGCCCCAGAGCTTGACCGACATGTAGTGCAGGTACTGGACGCCGTCCAGCGCGATGCCGGCCGTCGGGATGACCGTGGACTCGATCCGCCGGCGGGGGTCGGCCGGCAGGATCTCGGCGGCGTGTCCCGGCCGGTCCTCGATGGCCTCGTCCAGGAACAGCCCGTTGCGCAGGTCCGTCCTGGTCGACCGGGTGAGCACGTTGCGGCGGTGGTCGGCGGTGCGGGCGCCGGCGCCGGGGCCCTCCCAGCCCGCGCCGTAGGTGTCCCCGAACGCGGCGAGCACCCCGCCCTCCCCGTCGTCCCACAGGATGCCGAGGTCGGTGGCCAGGAAGCCGAACCGGCTCCCGGTGCGGTTCGGGGAGTCCTCGCCGGTGACCGGGGCGACCAAGCTGAGGTTCTTGGGCACCACGAGCGGGGGAATCGACATGGCCGCATCCGTACCACATGGCAGTCTGGGGCACTTCACTCTGGCGATCGGCCCTGGCGATCAGCCCTGGCGCCCGCCTACGGTCATGTTTCGGGGCGGAAGGGGTCAGCATGACGGTGGACAGGGCGGATCGGCCGCGGGCGGACCTCGCGGCCGGTCTCGACGTCGCGGATCTGGCGGCGAGCTGGGACGAGCAGCTGGCCGCCTGGCTGGCCGAGGCCACCGAGGCCGGGCTGCCGGAGCCGAACGCCATGGTCCTGGCCAGCGTCGACCTGGACGGCTCGCCGTCCACCCGCAGCGTGCTCTGCAAGGGGCTCGACGCCCGCGGCATCGTCTTTTACACCAACTACACCTCGGCGAAGAGCCGCGACCTGCGGTCCAACCGGCGCGCCTCGGTGACCTTCCCGTGGTACGCGCTGCGCCGCCAGGTCAACGTGAAGGGCACCGTGGAGCGGGTCAGCCGGGAGGAGACCGCCGCGTACTGGGCCACTCGGCCACGCGGCTCGCAGCTCGGGGCCTGGGCCTCGCCGCAGTCGGTGGTGCTGTCCAGCCGGCAGGCGCTGGACGATTCGCTGGTGGCGATCACCCGGCGGTTCGCGGACACCGAGGAGGTGCCGCTCCCGCCGCACTGGGGCGGCTGGGTGCTCCGCCCGGACCGGGTCGAGTTCTGGCAGGGCCGGCCCAACCGGATGCACGACCGGCTCGCCTTCGACCGGAGCCTCGACCAGCGCTGGCGGATCCACCGGCTGGCGCCCTGAGCCCAGGGGCCGCCGTGGTGCCGGCGGACACGTCCCTGGCGAAATAGATAGTTCGCCGTGCTAATCCTTTACCCGTGACACCCGCGTCCGAACCACACGATCCCGAGCCCCGGTATCCGGGGCGTCCACCGCGGCTCGGCCGTGCCGAGCAACCCACTACACCCGTCGACCCGGACGCCCGCTCCGGCACCACCCGGGTGCTGCGCTCCAACCGCGTCCGCGCGAGGCGCAGGCTGGCCGGCAAGCTCCGCGGCGCGCTCGCCGACACTCGGCCGCTGAACACCCTCGAGTTCCGCCGGCTCTGGGGCGCCGGTGTGGTCACCACCATCGGCGCCCAGCTGACCGTGGTGGCCGTCCCGGTACAGATCTACAACCTCACCCAGTCATCCGGCTACGTGGGTCTGACCGGGTTGTTCGGCCTGGTCCCACTGGTGGTGTTCGGCCTGTGGGGCGGTGCCATCGCGGACGCCATGGACCGCCGCACGCTGCTGCTGGCCTCCGGCGCCGGCATCTCGCTGATGTCCCTGGCGCTGTGGGTGGTGGCGGCCAGCGGGATCGGCTCGGTGTGGCTGGTGCTCTGCCTGTTCGCCGTGCAGCAGGGCCTGCTGGCGATCAACCAGCCGACCCGCAGCGCGGTGCTGCCCCGGATCCTGCCCTCCACCGAGCTGCCGGCGGCCAACGCACTGAACATGACGGTGTTCCAGTTCGGCGCCATCGTCGGCCCGGTGATGGCCGGCGCGCTGATCCCGCTGATCGGGCTGTCCACGCTGTACCTGGCGGACGCGATTGCGCTGCTGGCCACCCTGTGGGCGACCTGGCGACTGCCCAAGCTGCCACCCCAGCGCACCGAGAACGGCGTCCGGCCCACCGCCGGGCTGCGCGACGTGCTGGCCGGCTTCCGCTATGTGGCCACCCAGAAGATCCTGCTGGTGTCCTTCCTGGTGGACATCGTCGCGATGGCGTTCGGCATGCCCAGGGCGGTGTTCCCGGAGATGGCCGAGCGGACCTTCCACGACCCGCCCGGCGGCGGCCTGGCGCTGGGCCTGCTCTACGCCTCGATCGCGATCGGCGCGGTGGCCGGCGGGCTGTTCTCCGGCTGGCTGCACCGGATCCGCCGGCAGGGCGTCGCGGTCACCCTGGCGATCTTCGTATGGGGGTTCGGGGTCATCGTGTTCGGGCTGACCCACCTGCTCTGGCTGGCCGTCCTCGCGCTGGCCGTCGCCGGGGCGGCGGACCTGGTGAGCGCGGTGTTCCGGTCCACCATGCTGCAGGTGGTGGCCACCGACGAGATGCGCGGCCGAATGCAGGGCGTGTTCATCGTGGTGGTGGCCGGTGGCCCCCGGCTGGCGGACATCTGGCACGGCCCCGCGGCGGCCGCGGTCGGCACCGGCCCGGCGGCGGCCGGCGGTGGGGTCGCCGTGGTGGTGGCGACCGTGATCACCGTCGCGCTGCTGCCCGCCTTCTGGCGCTACCGCGCCGCGGGTGGCAGCCGGGCGACCTCCTGAGAGCGGTGACCATCCGTGCGAACATCGGGACCGATCCCGTCGTTTGCGCAACGCGGCGTGCCTCCGGACCTCGTCCCGGGCCGCCGGCTCCGCGTAGCCTTCCGCTGTGATCGTGGTCGGAGGCGAGGCACTGGTCGATCTGGTACCCAGCCCGGGTACCCGCGACCCGAGCGGCCCACTGCTCCCGCGCTGGGGCGGGGGACCGTACAACGTGGCGGTGGCGCTGGGTCGGCTCGGCGTGCCGGCGCGGTTCCTGTCCAGGGTGTCCACCGACCCGTTCGGCACCGCCATGCTGGACCGGCTGCGCCGCACCGGGGTGGACATCTCGCTGGTGCAGCGCGGGCCGGAGCCCTCCACCCTGGCCGTGGTCGGGCTGGAGCCGTCCGGGTCGGCCCGCTACGGCTTCTACACGCACGGCACCGCCGACCGGCTGGTGACCGACCCCGGCCCGCTGCCCGCCGATACCGCCGCGGTGGCGCTGGGCACCCTGTCGCTGGTGCTCGAGCCGGGGGCGAGCGCGTACGAGGCGGTACTGCGCCGGGAGGCCGAGGCCGGGCGGCTGATCAGCCTGGACCCGAACATCCGCCCGGCGCTGATCGAGGACCCGGACGCTTACCGGGCCAGGTTCCGCTCCTGGTTGCCGGCCGTGGGCATCGTCAAGGTGTCCGACGAGGACGCCGCGTGGCTGGGCATGAATCACCCGGACGAGTGGCTTCGGGCGGGGGTCGGCGCCATCGTGATCACCCGGGGCGGCGAGGGGTTGAGCGTGGTGACCGCCGCCGGAGAGACCACGGTGCCCAGCGTGCCGACTGTGGTTGCGGACACAATCGGTGCCGGCGACACCGCACACGCGGCATTGCTGGCCAGGTTGTACGCACATGGCGCCCTGGATCGCAACAGACTTCCCGACCTGGACCTTCTCGTCTGGCGCGACGTGCTGTGCTTCGCCGCGCTGGCCGCTTCGCACACCTGCGCACGTCCAGGTGCCGAGCCCCCGACGGCGGCGGAGCTGAACGCGTCGGCCCCGCTCAGGACGCCGAATGAGGCGTTCAGGCACTAGTTTGGGAACTGGAACCCAAGCGTCATCCGAGTGTGAGAGGGAACCTCCACATGTCTTCATCCGATGCCCCCGAGACCGCTGTCCTTACGTACCCGGGCGGCCAGCACGAAATGCCGATTGCCAAGGCCGTCGAAGGGGCCTCCGCGGTCGAGCTGGGCAAGCTGTTGAGCGGCACCGGGCTGGTGACGCTGGACAACGGATTCGGCAACACCGCCGCCTGCGCGTCCCAGATCACCTACATCGACGGGGACGCCGGCATCCTGCGCTATCGGGGCTACCCGATCGAGCAACTGGCCGCGCACTCCACCTTCGCCGAGACCAGCTACCTGCTCATCTACGGCGAACTGCCCACCCAGGCCGAGCTGGACTCGTTCAAGAAAAAGATCAGCAGGCACACCCTGCTGCACGAGGAACTGAAGCGGTTCTTCGACGGCTTCCCCCGGGACGCGCACCCGATGCCGGTGCTGTCCAGCGCGGTGAGCGCCCTGTCCACGTTCTACCAGGACAGTCTGGACCCGTTCGACGAGGAAGCCGTGGAGCTGTCCACCATCCGGTTGCTGGCGAAGGTGCCGACCATCGCCGCGTACGCCTACAAGAAGTCGATGGGTCAGCCGTTCCTGTACCCCGACAACTCGCTGGGCGCGGTGGAGAACTTCCTGCGGATGACGTTCGGCTTCCCGGCCGAGCCGTACGAGGTCGACCAGGAGCTGACCCGCGCGCTGGACGTGCTGTTCATCCTGCATGCCGACCACGAGCAGAACTGCTCGACGTCCACCGTACGGATGGTCGGCTCCTCGCAGGCCAACCTGTTCGCGTCCATCTCGGCCGGTATCAACGCGCTGTTCGGGCCGCTGCACGGCGGGGCCAACCAGGCAGTGCTGGAGATGCTGACCCGGATCAAGGAGGTCGAGAACGGCGACATCGACACGTTCATCAACCGGGTCAAGAACCGCGAGCACGGCGCCCGGCTGATGGGCTTCGGGCACCGGGTCTACAAGAACTACGACCCCCGCGCGAAGATCGTCAAGCAGAGCGCGGACGAGGTGCTCAAGAAGCTCGGCGTGTCCGACCCGCTACTGGACATCGCCCTCTCGCTGGAGGAGCGGGCTCTGGCCGACGACTACTTCATCGAGCGCAAGCTCTACCCGAACGTCGACTTCTACACCGGGCTGATCTACCGGGCGATGGGCTTCCCGACCAGATTCTTCACCGTGCTGTTCGCGCTCGGTCGGGTGCCGGGCTGGATCGCGCACTGGCGGGAGATGATGAACGACCCGCAGACCAAGATCGGCCGGCCGCGCCAGCTGTACACCGGTTCGCCGGAGCGGTCCTACCTCGGGATCACCGACCGGGGCTGACCCGCTCGCGACCGGTGGGGGCGGCCGGCTCCCTTGGGACGGCCGGTCCTCCGCTATGACTTGGTCAAGACGTCCCGCTGAGCCGGGGGCGGTGAACCGGGCGGCCGGGCGGCCAACCGCGCCCGCCGCCGGGCCCGCAGCCGCCGGTTCCAGACCGCACCCACGGCGACGCCAACCAGGCCACCGGATGCGTTGGCGATCCAGTCCGACACCGAGCACTCCCGACCGGGAACCACCACCTGGGTCAGCTCGATGGCCACCGGCAGCAGCACCACGAACGCGGCCGGCCAGACCACCCGGCGGCTGGCCATCACCAGGGCGAACCC
>Ga0137415_10007813_pt1 | contig 10608 bp, 10 predicted proteins | sample CZODoug3_1_1_16f_FD_183082 | JGI IMG/M metagenome (GOLD analysis project Ga0137415, IMG submission 183082) | Vadose zone soil fungal communities from Angelo Coast Range Reserve, California, USA - CZODoug3_1_1_16fungal (Hybrid Assembly) | ecosystem: Environmental > Terrestrial > Soil > Vadose...
GCTTCGCTGCTGGTGGCGCAGCGGGACTACAAGCGCATGCTGGCCTACTCCAGCATCGAGCACCTGGGGCTGGTCGCGCTGGGCGCCGCGATCGGCGGCCCGCTCGCGCTGGCCGCGGTGCTGCTGCAGATCCTCGGCCACGGGATGGCCAAGGCGGTGCTGTTCCTCGGCGCCGGGCGGATCCAGCAGGTCACCGGCACCAGCCGGATCGACGGTGTGCGCGGGCTCGCGGCCGGTCAGGGCTGGCTGGCCGGCTGCGTGGGACTCGGGCTGCTGGCGCTGGTGGGGCTGCCGCCGTTCAGCCTGTTCGCCAGCGAGCTGGGCATCGCCAGGGCCGGGTTCGCCGGCGGGATGGGCTGGCCGACCGCCGCCGCCCTGGTGCTGGTGCTGGTGATCGCCGCCGCGCTGCTCGGGCACGCCAGCCGGATGCTGCTCGGCGCCGGGCCGCCGCCCGTGCCGGAGGGGCCGGGCACCGCCGCCGCGCCGCGCCGGCTGCCGGTGTCCACCGCGCTCGTGCTGGCCGGCGGGCTGGCCGCCTGCGCGCTGCTCGGGATCACCGCCGGGCCGCTGGCCGGCCTGCTCCGGCTGGCCGCCGCCGTCGCGACTGGAGGAGCTCGATGACCACCCCCGAACTGCTGGCCAGGGAGGACCCGGCCGGCCACCGTCGCACCGCCCGCACCCTGGCCCCCGGCGAGCTGCCGGCCCAGGCGCTGGAGCTGCTAGAGCAGGGCTTCCGGGTCGCGCTGGTGGCCGGCCACGACGACGGTCACCAGCTGCGTGCGGTGTACCTGCTCACCGCGGCCGCGCCGGACCGGCGGGTGGAGCTGCATGTGCCGCTGGACCGTGCCGCGCCCGAGGTGCCCAGCCTGGCCGGGCTTTCCTTCCCGGCCGGTCGGTTCGAGCGGGAGATGCGGGACCTCTTCGGCATCGTGCCGGCGCACCACCCGCTACCCAGGCGGTTGGTCCGGCACTTCCACTGGCCGAAGGGCTGGTACCCGATGCTGGCCGACGCGGGCGCGCCCCCGGCGTTCGGTGAGGTGGACGGGCCGTACCCGTTCCGGGCCGTGGAGGGGGCCGGGGTGTACGAGATTCCGGTCGGGCCGGTGCACGCCGGCATGATCGGGCCGGGCCACTTCCGGTTCTCCGTGGTCGGCGAAACCATCCTGAACCTCAAGGCTCGGCTGTGGTTCGTGCACCGTGGGGTGGAGCGGCTGTTCCAGGGCCGCCGCCCCGAGCGCGCGCTGGAGCTGGCCGAACGGGTCAGCGGGGACAGCTCCGTCGGGCACGCGCTGGCGTTCTGCCAGGCCGTGGAGGACGCGCTCGGGCTGCCGGTGGAGGCGGACACCCAGCGGCTGCGGGCGGTGCTGCTGGAGCTGGAGCGGCTGCACAACCACGTGGCCGACCTGGGCATGCTGTGCAACGACGTCGGCCACGGCATCCTGAACACCCACGCGCAGCGGATCCGCGAACAGCTGCTGAGGTGCAACGACGGGGTCACCGGGCACCGGCTGCTGCGCGGCGCGGTGTACCCGGGTGGCGCCGAGGTGGCCGCGCTGCCCGACCCGGCGCTGCTGGCCACCATCGGCGCGGACGTCGCCGAGATCGTCGAGCTCGCGCTGGGCAACAGCGTGGTGCTGGACCGCTTCACCGGTACCGCCGTCCTCACCACCGAACAGGCCGCCGACCTGGGCACCCTGGGCTACGTGGCGAGGGCCAGCGGGCTGACCGCCGACGCCCGCCACGACCACCCGGCCGCCGCGTTGGTAACGCCGCCCCGGGTGGCGTACAGCCGCACGGATGGCGACGTGCTGTCCCGGTTCGTGGTGCGGGCCGAGGAGGTCGCCGCCTCGATCGCGCACGTCGCGGCGCTGCTCGGCTCGCTCGGCCACCCGGCGCCCGGCGCGTCGCGGCCCACCGGACCCGGTACTCCCGGTACTGCCGGGGTGGAGAGTGTTCCCGGGGTTGGCGGTACATCCGGGGTGGGCATCGTGGAGGGCTGGCGGGGGACCATCGTGCACCGGGTGGAGCTGGCCGCCGACGGCACGCTGAGCCGGGTGAAGATCGTCGACCCGAGCTTCTTCAACTGGCCGGCGCTCCCGGTGGCGCTCGCCGACACGATCGTCCCCGACTTCCCCCTGACCAACAAAAGCTTCAACCTGTCCTACGCCGGCAACGACCTCTAGCCCGCGGCCGCCGCCCCCGAGGCACCGGCCGGGCCGCCGCCATCCGGGTGTCCACGCACCCGCCGCCCCACCCTCCGTGGCCGGCGTGCTGCCGAACTGCGCAACAGGCAGGTTGGCGGCGGGGAAAACCTGTCCGGTGTGTAGTTCGGCAACAACAGGCCGATCCGCCGCGCGCGGGGGCACAGGCTGCGCGCCGATCCGCCGCGCGCTTCACTGTTAGGGGGCGGCGAGGTGCTCCACCAGGCGGGCGAGGGCGGGGAGGGCGGCTCGGACGGCAGCCTGGTCGGCGGTGCCGAGCTGGGCCAGCGCCGCGCCCAGCCGGCGGTGGTGCGCCAGTTCCCACTCGTCCAGCTTGGCGGCTCCCGCCCGGGTGAGGGTGACCGCGGCGACGCGCCGGTCCGTCGGGTCCGGGGCGCGGCCGACCAGTTGGACCTCCACGAGCTGCTGAACCAGGCCGCTGATCGTGTTCGGGGCCAGTTTGAGGCGGGCGGCCAGCTCACCGATCCGGGCGGGCTGGCGCTCCCGCAGCGCGAGCAGCAACTCGACCTGGGCCATCGGCAGCGACTCCCAGGGGTACTCGGTGCGGATGCTGGTGCGCAGTACCCGGCGCAGCCTGGTCACGACCTCGGTGAGCGCGCCGGCGTCGGTCGCCGAGGGATCCGGGGTCGCCGAGGGATCCGGGGCCGCCGGGAGATCGGAGGGCACCGCCACCATCCGGGCAGCATACTCAGCAAGTCTCAACTGCCTCGGTAACCGAGTATGTCGGTAACCGATATGATTGGCCTGGAGCGTGTCGCGGGCGGAGGGCCCGGCTGAGGAGGCGGAAAGCGGATGCACCTGGCGTATCTGCCGAGTCCACCCCAGGGTGTCTGGTATCTCGGGTTCGTGCCGATCCGGGCATACGCCCTGTGCATCCTGCTCGGCATCGTGGTCGCTGTGCTGTGGACCCGGCGCCGGTGGGTGGCCCGTGGCGGGGTGGCGGACGACGTGCTGGACATCGCTGTGTGGGCAGTGCCGTTCGGCATCGTCGGCGGCCGGCTCTACCACGTGGTCACCGACCCCGAGCTGTACTTCGCCCCTGGTCAGCAGCCGATCCGGGCCCTGTACATCTGGGACGGCGGGCTGGGCATCTGGGGCGCGGTGGCACTGGGCGCGGTCGGGGCGTGGATCGGCTGCCGGCGCACCGGCGTCCGACTGGTCGACTTCGCCGACGCGATGGCCCCGGGGCTGGCGGTGGCGCAGGCGATCGGCCGCTGGGGCAACTACTTCAACCAGGAGCTCTACGGCCGGGCCAGCACGCTGCCCTGGGCGCTGGAGATCGACTCGGCGCACCGCCCGCCGGACACCCCGGACGTCGGGACCTACCAGCCCACGTTCCTCTACGAGTCGATCTGGGACGTCGGGGTGGCGGTGCTGCTGGTCTGGGCGCAGCGGCGATTCCGGCTGCGCCGGGGCAGTTTGTTCGCCCTGTACGTCGCGGCGTACACGGTCGGTCGGGGGTGGATCGAGGCGCTGCGGGTGGACCACGCCAACCACGTCCTCGGGCTTCGGCTGAACGACTGGACCAGCCTGGTGGTGTTCCTGGCCGCCGTCGCCGTGCTGTGTGTCCGGCAGCGGCGCGCACCCGCGCCGGATCCGGTAGCCGGGCGGCCCGGCCCGGTCGACACCGGGGACGGCTCGCGGGAATGAGCACCCCGGGCTGGTTGAGCGTCATGGCCAAGGAGCGAGCCCGGCCGGCCCGGTTGCGCGACTGGAAGCACGCCGGCTGGCTGGCGGTGGGCTCGGTCTGCATCGGGGCATTCATGGGCCAGTTGGACGCGAGCATCGTGACGCTGGCCTACCATCCGCTGCGCGGTGAGTTCCACGCCTCGCTGGCCGAGGTGCAGTGGGTGTCCCTGGCCTACCTGCTGGCGCTCACCGCGCTGCTCATCCCGATCGGCCGGTTCGCCGACGCGCGCGGCCGCAAGCTGACCTACCTCTACGGGTTCGTGGTGTTCACCGCGGCCTCGGCGGCCTGCGGGTTGGCCCCGTCGCTGGGCTGGCTGGTGGCGTTCCGGGTGCTGCAGGCGGTCGGCGCGGCGATGCTGCAGGCGAACAGCGTCGCGCTGGTCACGCTGAGCGCCCCGAGCGGCCAGATGCGAGCCGCGCTGGGCGTGCAGGCGGCCGCGCAGGCACTGGGGCTCGCGCTCGGGCCGACCGTCGGTGGCCTGCTGGTGTCCACGTTGGGCTGGCGCTGGGTCTTCGGCATCAACATCCCGGTCGGCGTGCTGGCCGTGGTCGCCGGGATCTACCTGCTGCCGCGCACCCACCACCGGGCCACCTCGACCGGCCGGGACCTGTCCGGCACCGTGCTGCTCGCGGCCGCGTCCACCAGCCTGCTGCTGGGCATTTCCGCCGCCTCCGGCCTGCCGTTGCCAGGGTGGGTGGCGATCGTGCTGCTGGGCGGGGCGGCGGCGGCCACCGCGGGGTTCGTGGTCCGGCAGCGGCGGGCGGCGGCGCCGCTGGTCGACCTGGCCCTGCTGCGCGAGCGGGACATCGCGGCCGGGCTGGTCGGCGCGCTCGGCGGCTACCTGGTGCTGTTCGGCCCGCTGGTGCTGGTCCCGGTGGTGTTCGGCGACGCGGGACTGTCGCAGCTGCGCGCCGGGCTGGTGCTCACCGCCCTGCCGGCCGGGTTCGCGCTCGCCGCGACGGTCGCCGACGCACTGCTGCCGCGCCGCTGGACCGAGCGCACCCGGGCCACCGCCGGAGCCGCACTGGGCATGCTGGCGCTGGCCGTGCTGTTCGCCGTGCTGTTCTCCGACCCACCCGCCAGCGGCTGGCTGGCCGCGCCGCTGGCCGTGCTGGGCGTCGCGCTGGGCCTGTTCACGCCGGCCAACAACGCGCTCATCATGGCCGCTGTTCCGGGGCGGACCGCGGCGACCGGTGGGGGGCTGGTGAACATGGCGCGCAGCCTGGGCACCGCGCTCGGCGTCGCGGTGGTGACCCTGTCGCTCAACCTCGGCGCCGAGTGGCACCGACCCGTGGACGGACCGGGCCTGGCCGCGCTGGTGCTGGCCGCCGCTGCCGCGGTCATCGTGTGCGCCGCGGCCGCGCAGCGGGGTCAATCAGCCGGACGTGCCGGCGCGCCGCACTGAGTCCACCGCAACGAGTGACCTACCTGCCGGGCCGACTGGGGCATTCTGCTCCGGATCACAGGTGATCCACAGAGCCCTCGTCACCAGTGGGCGGCGGGGCGGCGAAAGGCGGCTCGGCATGGCGGTTCGAAGCAGCTTGCTCAGCGCGGGGATCGGGGCGGTGATCCTGTTTGCTGGCCTGGTGACCACGGCCGGTGTGGCCGACGCGGCGCCCGTGCCCCCGGCGGCGCCGGGACCGCACGCCCCGGGACCGCCGCATCCGGACCCGCACGCCCGCGCCGACCCGGGCAACGACGGGCCCGACGACTGCGATCCGAACTACCGAGGGCCGGACGACCGGGGGCCGGGCGATCGTGGGCCGGATGACCGGGGACCCGGCGACCGTGGGCCGGACAACCGGGGACCCGGCGACCGGGGACCCGGCGACCGAGGGCCGGACTACCGAGGGCCCGGCGACCGTGGGCCCGACGACTGCGACAACGGCGACCGTGGGCCCTACCGTTCGGGACCGGATCGCCGGGGGCCCGACCGCTCGGGGGCGGACTTCTCCGGGAATCGTGTGCGACTGCACTCCGGCCCGCACGTGCGGGACCGCGTGGTCGGCTTCGGCAGCCGGGGAGACCGCCTCGAGCAGCTGGGGTCGCAGCGGGGTGATCAGGTCCGGTGCCGTGGCGACAACCGGCAGAACGACCGCTGGCTGCGGGTGCGGGACCGGCGGACCGGCGTAGCGGGCTGGGTGAGTGACTGCTTCGTCGTCTCCCGCTGAGCCACCTGGCGCCGAGCCACCTGGCCGACGTCGATTCCGGTCCTCCCTACCCGTCTATGAGCGGAGGCCGCCGCCAGGTACTTCGGGGTCGCGCGCCTCGGTTCCGGAGTTGTCGCGGGTGGGCTCGTCGTGCAGGCCGGACATCTCGGACTTCAGGATCCGGGCGGACCTGCCCAGGCCGCGGGCCACGTCGGGCAGCCGCCGCGAGCCGAACAGCACTACCGCGACCGCGATCACGATCAACCAGTGGAGGGGGCTCAACTCGCCCATGGCGCATCAGCTCTTCTCGGTCGCGGCCAGCTTGATCTGACCGTTGGCTACGGTAATGGACGGGCTGGGACCCGAGCCGGCGGCAGCCGTGCCGTCCAGGTGACCGGGATAGATCTTGCCGTCGACCGCGGCGACCCACCGGTGACTCAGCGACGGCCGCCGCACGCGCCGCCGAACCGGCGCGTCCCGGCGGGGGGCCCGCGCGGTGGCGGGCACCAGCGGCAGCAGGCCGAACCCGATCACGAAGGAGAGCAGGTGGCCGAGGTCGGCGATTTCCTGGTCGGCCACCAGCGCGGTGATGAGACCCGCGATGGCCAGCGCCGCGAGGGCCAGTCGGTAGCGCAGCCGAGGCACGCGGTGCACCAGCAGACCGAGCGCGGTCAGCACGACGTAGCTCACGCCCACGTCGGAGGCGTGCGCGACGGCCGGGCTGAGCAGGCCGCGCCGCAGCAGGCAGGTGGTCACCAGCAGGGTGAGTAGGGTGGCGCCGACATGCCCGGTGACGATGAAGACCAGCCAGCGGCCGGTGCCCACCCACCGCTCCAGCGGGACCAGCACGACGAGCAGGGCGATCAGGGCGGCGCAGGTCACCACCATGTTGGCGTCGATCCAGAACGCCGACGCGATGAGTACCTGGACCGGCACCCTGGCCATGTTGAACAGGTTGGTGGACTCGCTGATCAGTAGCCTCTGCCCGAGGTGGTCGTCCACGGTGCTCAGGGTGAGCTGGGTGACCAGCAGGGTGAACAGGTAGATCAGCGTCCCGGGGGCTCCGCGCGGCCACGCCGCGATCGCCCAGACCCGGGCGGAGCCCCGGATCAGTACGCCGCGTAACATCCCCATACCTCCATCATCACGCTTCGACCTGTTATCAGGTGAAGATCCGCGCGTCCGATCCCAAGAACGGGCTCAGGATCACTCCTGCGCGGGACGGCCCTCGGACGTCGTGGGCGTCGGCCACCGGATCACCCCGTCAAGTCCGCCGGAAGTCCGTCGCGCGGTCGGGCCCGCACGCCCTAAGGTCGGGTGGTCGCCAGCGTCGGACCCGGAGGTGCGCCATGAGCAGGGGAAACCGCGAGTTCCAGCTGGGCGGGGTGAACCACCTCGCGCTGGTCTGCTCGGACATGCAGCGGACCGTCGAGTTCTACAGCGGGGTGCTCGGCATGCCGCTGATCAAGACGATCGAGCTGCCCCGGGGCATGGGCCAGCACTTCTTCTTCGACTGCGGCAACGGTGACTGTCTGGCGTTCTTCTGGTTCCCGAACGCGCCGGACGGGGTGCCCGGGGTGTCCGCGCCGGCCGCCATGCCCGGCGTGGGGGAGATCGTCAGCGCGGTCGGCTCGATGAACCACGTGGCGTTCTCCGTGCCGCCGGAGCGGTTCGACGAGTACTACGCGAGGCTGCGCGCCAAGGGTGTCGAGGTGAGCCCGGTGCTCAACCACGACGACAGCCCGGCCGGAGTGACCACCGAGCTGCACGACGGGGTGTTCGTGCGCTCGTTCTACTTCACCGACCCGGACGGCGCGCTGTTGGAGTTCGCCTGCTGGCTGCGCGAATTCGGCCCGGCGGACGTATCGCACCAGCCACGCCGGGCCAGCGACCGCACCGCACCGGCCAGCGTCTGAGCCCGGTGCGGGCCTGGGTGCTGCGCGAGTTCGTCGGGCTGGCTTCCCCGCTGGCGCCCCGGGCCGGCGCCGGTGGGCATCCCTGCCAGGGCGTCTACCACCGGCCCGCCGGGCGCCGGCCGGCCACGGCGTTCCTCGCCACGCACTACAACGTGGACTTCGCCGAGCACTACCTGGCGGAGTACCTGGCCCGGCGCGGATACGGCTTCCTCGGTTGGAACACCCGGTTCCGGGGTGCCGAGGCGTACTTCCTGCTGGACCATGCGCTGGCCGAGATCGGTGTCGGGGTGCGCTGGCTGCGCGAGGCGGCCGGGGTGACGCGGGTGGTGCTGCTGGGCAACTCCGGCGGCGGCTCGCTGATGGGCGCGTACCAGTCCCAGGCCGTCGAGCCGAACGTCACCCCGTCCGGGGCCAGGGCCGCCGACGCCATCGCCGAGTTGCCGGCCGCTGACTACTACGTCTCGCTGGCCGCGCACCCGGGCCGGCCGGACGTGTTCACCGCGTGGATGGACCCTTCGGTGGTTGACGAGTCCGACCCGCTGTCCGTGGACCCCGCGCTGGACCCGTTCGACCCGGCGCACGGCCCGCCGTTCGGCCGAGAGTTCCAGCGCCGGTACCGGGATGCGCAGCGGGCCCGCAACCAGCGCATCACCGACTGGGCGGTGGCGAAGCTGGCCGCGCTGCGCGGCACCAGGGCCACCGACCTGCTGTTCCACACCCACCGGACGTGGGCCGACCTGCGCATGATCGACCCGAGCATCGAGCCGTCCGGCCGGCCGCCCCGGCACTGCTACCGGGGCGACCCGCTGGCCGCGAACTACGGTGTGTTCGCCGTGGGCACCCAGTCCACCCTGCGCACCTGGTTGTCCATGTGGAGCCTGGAGCGGTCACAGTGCCGAGCCGCCCCACACCTGGCCCGGATCACGCTGCCCGCGCTGGTGGTGCACGCGACCGCCGACTCCGGGGTGTACGAGAGCGACGCTCGAGCCATCTTCAACGCTTTGGCCAGCACCGACCGCGAGCTGTGCCTGGTCAACGCCGACCACTACTTCACCGAGCCGGCCGGCGCCCGCGACCAGCTCGCCGACCTGATCGCCGACTGGGTTGCCGCCCGCGATGGGTGACGGCCGGTCCGCGACCGGGTTGCCGGCCGCGGCGGGTGACGGCCGGTCCGTCACGCCGGCCGGGCGAACGGGGCGTTCCCGTCGTCGAGGTGCGCGCGCAGCCACCGCTCCGAGGTGTGCACGTGCACCAGCGCGGTGGCCATTGCCACGGCGGCATCTCGGTCGGCAAGCGCGGCGTAGATCGCGGCGTGCTGGTCCAGCGTGAGGTGCACCGCGCCGCGCTCCACGGTGGCCCGCCAGGCCCGGGCTCGCATTGTGCGGCTGGAGATGCCCTCCAGCATGGCGGTGAGCGCCTCGTTCCCGGTGGCCGCCGCGACCGCCCGGTGGAACGCCACATCGTGCGCGATGAGTTGCTCCACGTCGTCGGCGGCCGCCCGCATGGCCGTCAGGTGGTGGTGCACCACGGCGAGCTGCTCGTCGGTGATCCGAGTGGCGGCCAGCGCGGTGGCGGCCGGTTCCAGCAACCGGCGGATCTCGGTCAGCTCCAGCAGCGTGCTGCCGCCCATCATCTCCACCGCGCTGCCCAGCCCGGCGAGCAGCAGGCCGGGCGCCAGGCTGGTCACGTACGTGCCGTCGCCGCGGCGCACGTCCAGCACCCCGGCCTCCGCGAGCGCCTTGACCGCCTCGCGCACCGGCCCTCGGGACACCCCGAGCTCGCCGGCCAGCTCCAGCTCGGCGGGCAGCTTCGAGCCGGCCGGGAAGCGGCCGGACCGCACCAGCCCACGGATCCGGGAAATTGCTTCGTCGGTCAGCGACATGGCGGGCTCCTCCCGGCGTCGGAGCGGGCCGGCCACAGATCGGTCAGACATGTGATGTCTGCCCGCCGCCAATCGAACGGACAGCACACCGATCCACGGCCATGGTCGGCCCACCCGGCGCGATCTTCGCTGCTAGTCGCAGTTGAACAGCAAGATACTGGACATCTGTGGCTCACGTCACGTAGAAAGACGTCAGATGTATTGTCAGCGCTGCGCGCGCCGTGTTCAAGATATCGAACGATGGAGGTTCATCATGGAGGTCCGGGGCGGCGTTCGAAGATCCGTCGGGACAGCTCGTGGCTGAGCTGATCACCGCGGTGGATGCCGCGGACATCCGGTTCCCCACCTCGCGGGAGCTGGACGGCTCGGACGCGATGAACCCCGAGCCGGACTACTCCGCCGCGTACGTGACCCTGCGGACCAGCGCGGGCGGGGCCGGCCATGCCCTGGCGTTCACCATCGGGCGGGGCAACGATGTCCAGGTCGCGGCGATCCGCGCGTTCGCGCCGCTGGTCGTGGGCCTGCCGGTGGACGACGTGTGCGCTGACCTCGGCGCGTTCTCCCGCCGGCTGTCCTGGGACAGCCAACTGCGCTGGTTGGGCCCGGAGAAGGGTGTCATGCACATGGCCGCCGGCGCGGTGGTGAACGCCGCGTGGGACCTGCGGGCCCGTCGCGACGGCAAGCCGGTCTGGCGGCTGCTGGCCGAGATGTCGCCGGCCGAGCTGGTCGATCTGGTCGACTTCCGTTA
>Ga0137415_10007814_pt1 | contig 10608 bp, 15 predicted proteins | sample CZODoug3_1_1_16f_FD_183082 | JGI IMG/M metagenome (GOLD analysis project Ga0137415, IMG submission 183082) | Vadose zone soil fungal communities from Angelo Coast Range Reserve, California, USA - CZODoug3_1_1_16fungal (Hybrid Assembly) | ecosystem: Environmental > Terrestrial > Soil > Vadose...
CTGGCCGAGGGGCACTATCCCTGGGATCTTGAATCCGAGCCGAACATGATGACCAACGCCAATATCGCCAAGGTCGAAGAGGTCGGAACGGACCGTGTGCTCAGGCTCAATTACTCCGGCGGCGAACAGACGATCACCATCCCGACGAGCGCGGTGGTCGTCGCCTTTGACAAGGCGCCGGCCGATCAGCTCGCCGCTGGGCGCAAGGTCTTCGTCGTTATGAAGAAGGATGGCTCGGAAGCCGCCGCGGTCGTGATCGGCGCGGAAGGCGTAAAGCCGCCGATGTGACGACGCGAGCTGGAAGGCGGTCCGGCCAGAAGCGATCGATGAGCGGGTCGGCGCAACAACTGGACCAAGTTCGGGACGCGCCGACGGCGCCAAGCGTCCCCGCGCAGCCCGCGAACGCAAGGCCGGGTTAGATCGGCCGATCATCGGCGTCTAGCTCACCCGACAGGAATGCCGCCGGCAGCGAGCCACAGGGTCTCGCGTGGCGCTCCTGCAGATGTTCAGGTTAGGGCTTAGCTTGGGTAAGTTTTTACGATAGCAAAAATAGCAAACCGCGCCGGAGGAAATATTGTCGTTGCAAGAAACTTCGGACATGACGCCGGCTGACCGCGAAGCCCTGGCGAAAGCGGTCAAGTCGCTCGAACATCCCAGCCTTGCCGCCCGGCTTACCAACCTGGTCGGCAAGCCCGTCGAGCTTATCGGATACGCGCTGCCCTCGTTCGCTTCCAAGGCAATCGCATCTGCGACTTCGAAGGGATTTGAGGCAGCGCTAAAGGTGGCATTGCGCACTCTGCCGCGGCCCCCTCGAACCGGGTCGGAGTTTTTTCACCGCGCTCTCGCGACGGCGTCCGGCGCTACGGGCGGCACGTTTGGTTTAGTGGCGCTTCCGGTCGAGTTGCCGGTATCCACCGTCATAATGCTGAGGTCGATTGCCGACATAGCGCAAAACGAAGGCGAAGATTTGTCGGACCCAGAGTCCGTTCTCTCCTGTGTTGAGGTCTTCGCACTGGGCGGACGCGCCGGATCCGCCGACGCATCCGAGAGCGGATATTTCGCGGTTCGAGGAATGCTCGCCAAGACGGTAACCGAAGCCGCGCGGTTCGTTGCCGAGCGTGGCGTCATAAAGGAGGGAGCGCCCATTCTACTTAAGTTCGTCACCCAGGTCGCGCCGCGCTTTGGGTTGGTGGTGACCCAGAAGGTCGCCGCGCAGGCACTTCCGGTCGTCGGCGCCCTTGGGGGTGCCGCGGTGAACTATGCGCACTTCCAAGACGTGGCCCGTGGTCATTTTACGGTCCGCCGGCTCGAGCGGCATCATCGCTTGGTCTGGGACCAAACCCTAGATCTTGTGCAGCTCCAGCGAGGCTGGATGGAACAGATCTTCCGGCGTTAGTAGCCGGGCCGACAACCCTTCCTTGTGGTGGCGTTGCAGGAACCGGGTCAGCACGCCGCGGTTCGGCTCCAATCCATATGACCAGAAATCCTGGCCCATCAGGAGACGCGCCGCCCGCAGCTGCTCCTCCACAAAGGGTAGCGTTACCTTGGCGGCGGAAGTGTCGCCCAGCTTCGAGAGCGCGATCGTCTTGGAGCGTTCGAACGCCTTGAAGACCGCGATCGGCAGCCAGGGATGCTTTTCGGCCAGCGAGCGGCGGATCCCCAACGTGTGCATGATGGGAAACAGGCCGGTCCGCCGATACCAGTCGGCCGCCGTCTGTTGTGGGTCAGCAAACAGATAGCCAACATCGGGATGTTCGTGCTCGAAACAGGACGGGGCCCGCGGCCCGATCACCGCGTCCAGCTGTCCGCTTGCCAGCAGGGCTGAAATGGTGTCATCAGGGCCCATATCCTCCACAACAACGTCGGCCGGCAGGTTGAGACTGATCTTCTCGACCCTTCCGGGCTGTTCATAGCCGCCTCGGACCCAGGTGACGTCCGCCGGACGTATTCCGTAATCATCCTCCAGGATCATCCGGACCCAAATATTAGCGGTGAGCTGATATTCCGGCACCCCGACGCGGCAGCCCTTGAGGTCGGCAGGGGACTTGATCCGGTCGGTGCGGACGTAGATCGAGGTGTGCCGGAAAGCACGGGAAGGGAAAACCGGCACGGCGACGTAAGGGCTCGTTCCCGCGGCGGTTTTAACGCTGTAGCTGCTGAGCGACAATTCGCAGATGTCGAAATCCGCATGCCTGAACGCGCGAAAGAATATTTCCTCTGGCTCCAGCAACATGAATTGCGGATCGACACCATCGATCTGCACCAAGCCGTCCACCAATGGACGCATCCGGTCATAGTCGCCGACCGCGACCGAAAGTTGCAGTTTGCTCATGAGCGTCCCATCGACATCAAGCGTGCAAGGAAGCAGTTGGAGCGGCCGCAAGCGCATCTGGGGTGCCGGTCCGCGGAAGCAGACCCATCAGCGCGCTCGCAGCGGCGCCGATCAACACCGATCCGCCCAGAGCCGCGAAGATCGTCGGCACGTCCCATTGGGCACCGACCATCTGGCCGACCGCGAGCGGCCCCGCAAACGACCCCAGCCGGCCTATCCCCGTGGCCCAGCCGACACCCGTCGAGCGGATCGCGACCGGATAATATATGGCGGACAGTGCGATCAGGCCCGAACTCGCGCAGCCAAGCAGCAGGCCGAACAGGCCCTCTGCCATCATGACGGCGTCGAGCGAGGGGGCGGACCATCCGACCGTCGCATAGGCCAAGGCGCCCAGCGTGAGAGTCGGCGGAAGCACGCGCAAGGTTCCAAAACGGTTCAGCAGCATGCCGGCTGCAGCTGAACCGAACAACGAGCCGAAATTAAAGAGAGCCAGCGCCAGCGCGGATTGCTCGGCGGCGATGCCCACGCGGCGCAGCAAGATAGGGCTCCAGGACGAATTCGTCACGAGGATCATGAACGCGAAGAAAAAGCTTGCCCACAGGAGCGGCGTGCCGGCTGCGCGCCCGGATCCGAACAACTGAAGCACCGTTGCTCTTGGTGCGTTTTCCTTGACGAATTCGAATCGAATTTCGCCCGCGGTCGACACGTCAGGGAAGATACGACGCAGCGTGCGGCCGATCCGGTCTTCCGACTTGCCGGCCGCGACCAGGAAGCTCACCGATTCAGGAAGCGCGATCGCGAGGATCATCGACAACAGGATCGGCAGGACGCCGCCCACGAGGAAAACAGATTGCCACCCGTAGGCCGGGATGAGCCGCGATCCGAGTAGCCCGCCAACTACGCCGCCGAGCGGAAAGCCCGCCCAAAGCAGGCTGACCACAGCAGATCGGCGCGTTTTCGGAACATATTCCGATGTGAGACTAATAAAGCTCGGTATTGCGCCGCCTAGTCCGATCCCCGCAAGAAAGCGCGAAGCAAGCAGTTCGGGCAGATTGCCGGCATAGGCCGTAGTGAGCGTAAAAAACCCGAAGCAGAAGGTGGCGCCGACAAGAACGCGCTTGCGTCCGACCCGGTCGGCGACTGGTCCGAGCAGAAAGGCGCCCAAGGCAAGGCCGGCCAGAGCCGCGCTGAACACCACTCCGAAGGCTTGCGGCGCGATGTGAAGCTGTGCGCCCATCGCGGGCGCTGCCAGGCCGATCGATTGCAGATCCAAGCCATCCAGCATTGCCGCGAACGCGCAGAGTCCGATCACGGTCCACTGCGCAGGACCGATAGGGCGCGTTTCGATCAACGCGCCAACATCCAGAACCCGTTCGGCCATGTTTTACTCCCTGCCTGGTGGTTGACGCCGAGGTTTTTCTTCAGGTCACGGCTTCTCCAGATTGACGATGACCTTCTCGAGAAGGTCCGCTGCCAAGCCTGCATCCTTCCGATCGATGCCAGCAAGCGCCCTTCGGTTTATGGCAACTCCGATAGGCAGCAACTCCGCCTCTAGTCCACGTCCGTGCTCGGTCAAGAAGAGATGACGCTTGCGGCTATCATCCTCACGTCGCGTCCGGCGTATGAAGCCCTCGCGTCGTTCAGAACCGGCGTCAGCGATGATTTCTGCACCCGCATCCGATCGGCCAGGGAAACCTGAGTGAGTCCTTCCTGTTGCCACAGCATGTGGAGTACGGCCCATTCCGCGACGCTGACGTCGTGCGGCATCAGCCTGTCCGGAAGGCCCGGCCACCAAGGCCCGATGGGCGTGTCGCACGATAAAGCTGAGGCTGCGATCCGTCAGCATATGCGCGGGGTCGGCGCCGTGCGAACGATGACGAGCGGACGCTGCTCTCGATACCGTCGATGGCATGCGCCTGCCTGAGGTTTGATCGCACTGTCTTGTGAAGCATGCTATGGCTCAATACTATCTGGTGCAAGGGATGGTCTCGCGTCTTGAGGCGCGGATCGGCGTTCGGCTGCTCGATCGCACGACAAGGGCCGTGGCACTTACCGACGAGGGACGTAGGCTTTATTCCGAAGTCGCACCGCTGTTGACGGGAATCGAAGACGCCGTGACGCTTACCTCCGGCTCATCGGTCGCGCGCGCGGTCGGCTGATGTTTTTGGGCCCAATGAGACCGGACTACAGTGAACGCTCAATTCGTAGAGTAACGGATACGGAATTCTCGTAGGCGGTGCAATTGGCGCAGATGGAAGCCGCAAGGAAATTGTTCTCAGCCGCCAGCCGTCAACCTGTCGGTCGCGGCTCCCGATCCTGTTTTTTATGAAGAGTTACAACAGCTCAGGACAGCAATTGCCGCGCCACGATCAGACGATGAATCTGATTGGTCCCTTCAAAGATCTGATTGATCTTCGCATCCCGCATGAAACGTTCGACCGGAAAATCCTTCATGTATCCGGCGCCGCCGAAGATCTGCACGGCGTCGGTCGTGACCTTCATGGCCATGTCGCTGGCGAAGCATTTCGCCATCGAGGCCTTGGCGGAGAACGCGCGGAACGCGGCGTCGGATTCGAATCCGGCATCCGCGATGCCGGCGCAGTCGTAAACCAGCGAACGGGCGGCTTCGATGTTCATTGCCATGTCCGCCAGCATGAACTGCAAACCCTGGAATTCGGCGATCGCCTTGCCGAACTGCCGCCTTTCCTTGGCGTATTTGACGGCGGCATCGAGCGCGCCTTGCGCACGGCCGACCGAAACCGCGCCAATGGTCGGCCGGTTCATGTCGAGAATGCGCATCGATGTCTTGAAGCCGTCGCCTTCCTCGCCGACCCGGTTTTCAACCGGCACCTTCACATTTTCCAGATAAACCGGCGCATTCGGGGTGCCGTTCAGGCCGAGCCTGCGCTCATTCTTGCCGATGGTCACACCGGACGCCTTGGCGTCCACGATGAACGGCATGGTTTTGCCGAACGATAAATAAAGGCAACGGCACAGGCGCTCCGTCCGCATGCGCGATGGTATCAGGCGAGGAAATAATGGATTTGGTCTTCGGAACCGCACGGCGATCGCCTGTGCGGCGAGCATGGGTTTGGGCAAAGCCAGCGCGATTGCCCTGGGCACTGAAGGTGTAAAGCTCGTTGTCGTTGCAAGGCGGCGCGAAATCCTCGAACGCGCGGCGGATGAAATCCGCTCGGTCACCGGCGCTGATACGGTGGCCGTCGCCGCCGACGTTACGACGCAAGAGGGGCGGGACGCCATTCTCGCCGCCTGTCCCGATCCGGATATTCTCATCAACAATGCCGGCGGTCCGCCTCGGGCGATTTCCGCAATTGGGATCGCGGCGACTGGATCAAGGCGCTTGACGCCAACATGCTGGCGCCGATCGAACTGATGAATCCACCATCGACGGCATGATAGCGCAAGTTCGGCCGGATCCAGGACGACGCCTATGGACAGCTTCCCAGCGAGCGAACTGCAAAACCGTGCACATTGATTCAATTCTGGTCCTGGCCTCCAAATTATTATCACGCTTGCAGAATAATCCGCGATAGGGCGGACCCCACCGTAGCTTGCCGCCGTAGTTTTCGAGTTTCTGTGGGAAAAAGTAGTCGGCAAATGGTGCGTTCACGACCGTTTTGGAGGATGGTGCATCCGCCAGTCTTAGGGCCAAATGGCAGTTATTGTCTGTCCCGCGGGCTGCAGACCGGCCCGCACCGCCGCAGTCACAACCTGTGCAATCGTCGCCTCAGCTTCGCTGGATACTTTTGGATGCATCGCGCGCGTGACCGACGCGGTGCGCATCCGCTTCGGTCAAGCGCCTGAGATTTGTCAGAAACGAGGCAAGGTCGGCAGCATAAAACAACGTCTTCTTGCCGAACTTGACGGGTTTGAGGTCACCTCGTTTGACCGCTGCGTAGAGCGAAGTTCGGCCGATACTGAGCAAGTCAAGTGTCTCGCCGACCGCGTAAGCTGCCTTGGCAAGACCGAAAGCGCGGGGGTCTATCGGACCAGCGCTCGTGTCCTTATCGGAACGGTCTCTTGACACTGCTTCATTCGTCGAATCGTGTTCGCGCGATTTGCGAGGGTGAGCCATGTCGCATTGTGCCACGCGCGCTGGATCGAATGAACGGCCCAAGTCTCCGCTGCACTACGCTGTTTTTCTCCTTCGAGCATCGGAACGTGGCGCCGGCCTCGCACGGCGTCGACTGCGATCTGCTGCGCGGCCGCTCCGGAACAGCTACGCCCACTGCAACTCGAAAACTGTTCTCCGGTAACGAGCGTCGCAACGATCCAGTAAACCGATAAGGCCGGTCAAAATTGATCGGCCAACTCGATCTCTGCCTTCAGTGCATCGATGCGGCGCGCGGCCTCATCGGGCGTCAGGTCGTTAGCATACGGCTCCGGCTGATTTGCCTCCTCGGCGAGGCTCTTCAATCTCAAGGCCTGTGCGTGGCTCATTTGCGCGCTCACGCGCTCCCGGACGCCGCCGTATTTTACCGTTGCTGCTCTCATCGCTTTTCCCTGTTTTCAAATCTGTAACTTGACTCTATGTTCTTATTTTGTTCTAACAAGCCATGGACAACAGAATTAATGAAATTCGTCGCAAAATCAGTTCGTTAAGAGCTGAAATGATGGACGTTGAGGCCGCCATTCGCGACCAGATCAATCACGACCTCGATTGCACTGAAGCCTCACTCCGGCTGATGGCCAAGCGCGCCGAGCTGCTGGTACTGCTTGGTGAGTGGACGGCCGCCGGTGGCAGCAATCGGCTGCCAACCGTAGAGGAGCGGTTGAAGGAAAACCATCGACCGCCAGAGAAGCGGAACAGGCCCACCCGCAGCACCGCCACCCGTTCCTGAAGGTCTCACTCGGAGCGGCCGATGGACCGGAATCTGGTGCTGCTTAATCAAAACATCGCTCGGCTGCGGCGGTATGTGCGGCTGCAAGCTTGGGAAATTGAGCAGCTCATCGCGGCCGACATCGACTGCACGTCCGCGGCGCTGCGGTTGATGCGGATGCAGGCTGACCTTGTGCTGTTCGTCGAAAAGCGAGAGCGGCTGATGCAAGGGGAGCTGAAGGATGTCTCGTGAGCCGCCCAAGTGGTATGACAACAACGCCGACAATCCGCCGTGGATCAACGCGCTCGCCAAGTCCGTCTTTTGGCGCCGCGCGAAGGATACTGCTTCCACCACGCCCAGACCATCATCGTCGCGATAGACCAGTATGCGGAGACGGCGCTGGGCAACCGGGAATATTTCCTGAACAAGCCCCACGGCATTGGAGGTGGGAGGAACGATCACGTCCCCTGATTGTTTGGAAGACTTGTGGGAGATACTAGACTACCCCGCCGCTGCCTTTTAGGAGCGGCGTATTTTTTTGAGTTTTTAATGGTCAAGCGTACCAGCACCCGCTTCATTGCGCGGATGATTGAAGGCGCCAAGCCTTCGGAGATGCCGGGATTCATCCCGCCCCAGCTCGCCACGCTCAAGCTCAGGGCGCCGGCGGGAGACAAGTGGATTCACGAAATCAAATTTGACGGCTATCGGATCCAGGTCCATCTCTACAAGGGCAAGGTGAAAATCTTCACCCGCAACGGCCACGACTGGGCCAACCGCTTCCATCTCCTTGCGGAAAGTTTCGATATCCCAGTCGAGCGGGCCATCTTCGATGGCGCGGTCGTCGTCATTAAGGATGGCCGCGCCAACTTCTCAGAACTCTGGCTGCACTCGCCAGCGGCCAACAGAGGAGCATGGTGTTCTAGCCTTCGACCCTCTCTTCCTTGAAGGCTTCGACCTGCGCAAATCTCCGCAGATTGAGCGCAAGCGCGTGCTGAAGATGCTCTTCGATGAGACCAGGCTCGCAAGCCCTATCGTTTACAGCGCCATCTTCTCGTTGACGGCAACGAGATGTATGCGCACGCCTGCAAGTTGAATTGGGAAGGGATCATAAACGCCGAGGCGCCGTATCGCTCCGGTCGCAATGAGGGCTGGCTGAAAGTCAAATGCTCACAGCGCGCGAAGTTTCCGGTCGTCGGTTTCGTGAAGGACCGCGGCGGAATCGCCGCCCTCTACCTCGGCAAGCAAGAGGGCAGCGAGCTGAGTTACGTCGGCAAGGTGGGGACCGGTTGGTCCCGCACCGTCTCCGCCGATCTACGCAGGAAGCTGAATGATGTGGTCAGCCCCGAGTTCAAACTAACAAAGCCGGTTCGAAAACCCAAGGCCACGTGGGTCGAACCGAAGTTTTACGCCGAAGTGGAATACCGCGACACCACCTCCGAAGGGCTGCTACGCCAAAGTTCCTTCAAGGGCCTGTCCATCAAACGGAACTGAAGGCATTTAAAGCCGTTTTCCGAGTCGATTGGTGGAAAGCACCGCGTATGAAGCCGGAAAAACGCGTAACGGATGCGGTCGAGAAGGCTCAGGACATATTGGCTGGTGTCGAGCCTGGCCCCCGCAACTGCGAAAACACAATCAATCAACTAATGGATGTGCTGGATGATACCCAGCTCATCGAAGCCGTGGACGAGGTGAAAGATGGACGATCTGAAGAAGAAAGGTCCGCAGGACCGCAGCAAGATCAACATGCACGAGGACTACGAGGTCAAGTATTGGACCAAAGAGCTGGGTGTGTCGAAGGAGAAGCTGCAGAAGGCCGTCGATGAGGTCGGGAATTCGGCCGCCGCCGTCCGCAAGGAATTGGCAGCGTAACCGAAGGCGCGCGGAGATGCCGGCGATCTTTGGAGCCGGGACCGCGCGCTTCCTTATGAGGGAAAATGAAAGACTGTCCTATCTGCTTCGGAGTCCGTTGGGTCTGCGAAAACCATCCCGATCTTCCTTGGGACGATGATGGGCTGCACCTGCGGCGCCGGTTTGCCATGCGAGTGTAATACCGGCGAGGAGCCGGATATTAGCCAGGTGATCGACGAGAAGAAGCCAACACGCCACTAAAGTTCACCGCGGCATCGTTGTCGAACGGGCAGTGTGGTAGTTCGGATTTGAACTACCAACAACCCCGCTTGAGCGCGCCGCCATGCTTAAAAACTTGCTGGTTGCTCGTGCAACAGGCGATATGACCGCAAGCACGCAGGACTACGAACAGTTGCCTCGCGACTTTGTCGGCGATGGTGCGCGTCCGCGATGCGGACCGGGCTTTACTCGCTGCGCTCGCCGAGCCAACGGTCTCGGCCCTGCGGGTGACAATCCCTCGCGCAAGAGCGGATGAACACCTCGCCGGGGGCAGTCGGTCCCGCGTCCCGCCTGACGGCGGCGCTATGCTGACGCTCCTGCGGCTGCCCTTTTAACCGGTCTCGGCGTCGGCGAGTTGCCGTCGCGGCGCTCCGGCTGATACGCCACTTCTCTTTGGTCCGCGCCGCCAGCGTCGCGTCCAAGGCGTCCGACTTCATTCACGCCTTCCAGTCAGGCACGCTAAAATTCGTTGGCAACACCAACACAGATGACGGCCAGGAGACGTCGTGAGCCGTCGAGCCAGGACGCGGAGCCCCATAGATTCGTTGCGTTTGCACGGCTTTGGGGCCGTTGAGAGTGAGAGGGAATGACGGGTTTTCACGACGGGTTGGAGGTCGAGAGAGAGTCTTTCGGCCGCCCGTCGTGGAGAATCCGACATGGCAACCGCCGTTCAGAAGATCAAACTGAGCCCATCGCGCGACATCCCCTTCAACAAGCTGGTTTTGAGTCAGTCCAACGTGCGGCGCGTGAAAGCCGGCGTATCGATCGAGCAACTGGCGGAGAGCATCGCTCTGCGCACCTTGCTGCAAAGCTTGAGCGTTCGGGCAGTCGTCGATGCCGACGGCCAGGAGACAGGTATGTTCGAAGTGCCGGCCGGAGGTCGGCGCTACCGCGCCCTCGAACTGCTGGTGAAGCAGAAGCGGATGGCGAAGACGCAACCCGTACCCTGTGTGGTCCGGGATGATGGAAGCGCCGAGGATGATTCTTTGGCCGAAAATGACGAACGGATAGGTCTGCATCCGCTCGATCAGTTTCGCGCGTTTCAGGCTTTGCACGACGGCGGCATGAGCGAAGAAGACATCGCCGCCCGGCACTTCGTGACGCCAGCAATCGTCAAGCAACGCCTGCGGCTGGCGTCAGTCTCGCCGAAGCTGCACGACGTCTATGCCGAAGACGGCATGACCCTCGAACAGCTCATGGCCTTCTCGGTGACCCCTGACCAGGGGCGACAGGAGCAGGTGTGGGACAATGTGAGCCGCTCTCAACTCGATGAGCCGTACCAGATCCGGCGGATGCTGACGGAGAATA
>Ga0137415_10007815_pt1 | contig 10608 bp, 10 predicted proteins | sample CZODoug3_1_1_16f_FD_183082 | JGI IMG/M metagenome (GOLD analysis project Ga0137415, IMG submission 183082) | Vadose zone soil fungal communities from Angelo Coast Range Reserve, California, USA - CZODoug3_1_1_16fungal (Hybrid Assembly) | ecosystem: Environmental > Terrestrial > Soil > Vadose...
GTGTCGGAGCCAACCCGGCTGGCCCGAACGTGCAGCAGTCCTCCGACATTCACGCATGCCCCGACGACGTCATCGCCTGGTCCGACCTCGACGGGCACCGACTCGCCGGTCAGCATCGAGACGTCGATCGCCGACGCGCCGCTGGTCACCACCCCGTCGGTCGCGACCTTCTCGCCGGGCCGCACCAGGAAGACGTCGCCGGCCGCGAGTTCGCTTACCGGGATTCGTGTTTCGGATCCGTCGCGCAGCACCGCGACGTCCTTGGCGCCCATGTCCAACAGTGCGCGAAGTGCGGCGCCGGACTGCTTCTTGGCGCGCGCCTCGAAGAAGCGTCCGGCCAGGATGAAGGTGGTGACGATCGCAGCGACTTCGAAGTAGAGGTGTCCTGACGGGTCACCGAACACCGTCCACGTCGACCACGCGTAGGCGGCGAGCACGCCGACCGAGATCAACGTGTCCATGGTCGCCGCGCCGTGCCGCAGGTTCGCCACCGCCGCGCGGTGGAACGGCCACGCACCCCAGAGCACCACGGGCGTGGTCAGAGCGAAGGCCAGCCACTGCCAGCCCGCGAAGTGCAGCGCGGACACCATCGACAGCACGAGCACCGGTGCGCTCAGCGCCGCGGACACCAGCAGCCGGGGCAGCCAGGATTGCTCGGCGGGTGCGGCGGCGGGCAGCGTCGCGGTGTAGCCGGTGGCCTCGACGGCGGCGACCAACTCGTCGCGGGTGACGTCGTCACCGAAGTCGATCGTGGCCTGCTCGGTGGCGAAGTTGACGGTCGCGTGCACACCGTCGATCTTGTTGAGCCGCTTCTCGATTCGCGCAGCACACGACGCACAAGTCATCCCGCCAACGGAGAGCGTGAGGTTGCTCATGCGCGCCTACGCCGCGGACGCGACGTCGTACCCGGCGTCCTCGATCGCGGCCGCCACCTGCACCGCGTCGGGCGTGCCGCTCACGCGTACCGTTCCGGCGCCCAGGTCGACGTCGACTCCGGCGACGCCGGGCAGCGCAGATACGGCAGACGTGATGGCTGACACGCAGTGCCCGCAGCTCATGCCGCGCACTTCCAAGACCATGCTCATGACTCGACTATATACCCATAGGGGGTATAGGTAGTGGGCTCCCCTACGCGGTCGGGATCTGGATGCCCTCGGAGGGTTGGACGATGACGAACCCCTGGCCGTGGAACGAGACCTGGAGCGCTTCGCCCGAGCCCCTTCCGATCAAGGCGCCCGCCTTGAAACTGGTCTTGAGCTGCGTCTGCAGGCTCGCCGACCACGCCACCACCGCGTTGGTGTCCGCGAACGTCGGCGCCTCCGCCGCGTTGAGCACCACCGGCGGACCGTCCGTCGTCAACGCCACCCAGCCGCTGCCGCGCAACGTCGTGTTGAACAAGCCACCGGTCGCGATGCTGCCGCCCTTCACCCGCTCGATGTTCCAGTCGAGGCTGGCCGAGAAGGCGAGCACGTTCTTGCCGCTGATCGACAGGCCGCTGTTGTTGAGGTTCAGCACGTGCACGTCGTGGGCCAGCTCGGCGAGGAAGACGTCGCCCTGACCCTGGCACCTCATCAACGGCAGACCCTCGCCGGTCAGTGCCTTCTTGAGGAACTTCCCTGCGCCGCCGCCCTCGTAGGCGAATTCGACGTTGCCCTGATAGGCGACCATCGCGCCCTGCCGGGCCATGAACGGTTCACCGAGCCGGACCCGGAGCATCTTGGAGTTCTGGTTCGCGATCGGCTTGGCTTCCTTCTCGCTGAAGCGTCCGTCGACCAGATCACCGGTGATGCCTGCGAAACCGTCACCGCCCCCAGGCGCAGCGGCCTGAGGCGCACCTTGCTGCCCGGCGTGAGCCGCCTCGTGCGCACCGGCCTGGCCGCCACCCTGTGGGGCACCGCCGCCCATCGGCGCCGTGCCGGTTCGGCCCTGATGGCTGACCTGATCGGTCCAGTTCCTGCCGTCCCACCAGCGGTATTCGAAGCGGCCGTCGGGGTCGGGTTGCCAGCTGCCAGGTTCAGTCACCTTTTGCTCCTCGGATTGATGGCGGTGTCGAATTGATGGCCGTGTCGAATCAACGACGTCGAATCAATGACGTCGAACTCGTCGCTTTGGACCTTATGGCAATCGGGACGGCAGGTGGGACGGCATCAGGGGGGCGGAGATCTTCGTCGACCTGGAAAGGCCTAGGCAACGCGTCGAAGTGGCATCCTGAGCAGATGGCTAAGGAAATCGACCCGGTGCGGGCGCGAAGCGCCGTCGCGGTCATCAAGCAGCACCCGGGCATGGTGCTGTTCCTCACCACGCCGGCGTTGTTGGTCGTCGGCGTCGTGTGGCTTCTCACCGGCAGTGCCGCGTGGGCGGGGCTGCTCCTCGTCGCACTGGTGCTGGGTGGCGGCGCCGCGCTGTACGGGGCACTGAAGCGGCGCTAGAAACCCGATTTGACGGAACCCGATTTGACGACGGCGTTCGCTCTTGGAGAAGTGCGTACTCTTTCATTTGTAACGGTGTAATTATGTAATCATGAGACAACACCATCACACTCAAGGCCGCCGGTCAGGACGTTCCGGCGGTTGGCAACAGTCAGAGCAGCCCGACGCGGGCGACGCGGCCGAGTGGATCGCAGGCAGGCTCCCGGACGGCTGGTTCGCAGGCGATCCCACCGTGGTCGTCGATCGCGAGGAGATCACCGTCATCGGACGCCTGCCCGACCAGGACGGCGAGGAGAGTGAGGCCCACGCCTCCGGGCGCGCCGCCCGCTTCCGCGAGGAGACCCGGTCGGAGCGGATGCGCATCGCCGACGAAACCGAGGGCCGATACGGGCGCAAGGTCGCCTGGGGCATAGAAATTGGAGTGATAGGTACCGAAAACTACGAACGGATCCTGTTCACCCACATCGCCGTACCGGTGATGACCCGGCTCAAGCAACCGGAGCGCCAGGTCCTCGACACGCTGGTCGACGCCGGCGTCGCGCGGTCGCGATCCGATGCGCTGGCCTGGTCGGTGCGGCTGGTCGGCGAGCACGCCGACGAGTGGCTTGGCAAGTTGCGGGAGGCCATGTCGTCGGTCGATGACCTGCGCGCCGAGGGTCCCGACCTCTAAGCGGACCGACAGATCAAGGGTATTCCCCGATTCCTGACCACCCGTTTGCTCGGTACTTTTGCCCAGTCGAGCATTTCGGGCGCGGTGCCGAGGGGACAACGTCGGCCGGAATCAGACAAGCGCAGGGCCTAGGTGCGGGCGCGGTGCCGCCGAATCGGGGGATAACGGCGGCGGGGGGAACCGACGCGCCCGTACCCAACGGCCCTGCGCACCCGCGGCCGACCGGGGGACGGCCGCGGTGGTGTTGGGATCTGCCTCAGACCTGTGTCATGGCCCAGTACTCGCCACGCCGAGCAAGCAGCTCGGCGTGGCTGCCGCGTTCCACGATGCGTCCCGCCTCCATCACCAGGATCATGTCGGCGTCACGAATCGTCGACAGCCGGTGCGCGATGATGAAACTGGTTCTGTCGCGGCGTAACTCGGCCGTGGCCTGCTGGATCAACAGCTCGGTGCGAGTGTCCACCGAGCTGGTCGCCTCGTCGAGGATGAGCAGCCGCGGACGGGCCAGGATCGCCCTTGCGATGGTGATCAACTGCTTCTCACCGGCGCTGATGTTGCCGCCGTCGTCGCTGACCACGGTGTCGTACCCCTTCGGCAACGTATGCACGAACCGGTCGACGTGCGCCGCCTTGGCGGCCTCGATCACCTCCGGCATGGTGGCGCCGGGACTGCCGTAGGCGATGTTGTCGTAGATCGTGCCCGCGAACAGCCACGTGTCCTGCAACACCATCCCGATCCTTGACCGCAGGTCGTGGCGCCGCAACGCCGAGATGTCGACGCCGTCGATCAGGATGCGGCCCGAATCCACCTCGTAGAACCGCATCAGCAGGTTGACCAGCGTGGTCTTGCCGGCACCTGTCGGACCGACGATCGCGACGGTGCTGCCCGGTTCGGCCACCAGCGACAAGTCCTCGATGACGGGGGTGCCGGGCCGGTAGGCGAGGTAGATGTGATCGAACTCCACCCGACCAAGGCCGCGCGGGTCCACCGGCACCGGCGAGGGCGGGTCGGGCGGTTGCTCGTCGGCGTCAAGCAGGTCGAATACCCGTTCGGCGCTCGCGATCCCGGACTGCAGCGTGTTGTACATCGCCGCCACCTGGGTCAGCGGCTGATTGAACTGGCGCACGTACTGGATGAACGCCTGGATGCTGCCCAGCGTGATCTGCCCGGTCGCCACCTGAATGCCGCCGACGACGGCGACGGCGACATAACTGAGGTTGCCGATGAACGTCGTGGCAGGCGAAACCAGGCCGGAGAGGAACTGTGCCTTGAAGCTGGCCTCGTACACGTCTCCGTTGAGCGTGCTGAACTTGTTCTCCGCGATCTCGCGGTGGCCGAACGTCTTGACCACGGTGAAGCCGCTGTAGGTCTCCTCGATGTGGGCGTTGAGCCTGCCGGTATTGCGCCACTGCGCGACGAACTGCTTCTGTGATCGCCGTGCGATCGACCGGGTCGCCAGCAGCGACAGTGGCACCGTGAGCACGGTGATCAGGGTCAGCAGCGGCGAGATGGTCAGCATCATCACCAGTACCGCGACGACCGTCAGCACCGAGGTCAGCAGCTGTGCGATGGTCAACGACAGCGACGACTGGATGTTGTCGACGTCGTTGGTGACGCGGCTGAGCACCTCGCCGCGCTGCCGGGAGTCGAAGTAGGACAACGGCATCCGGTGGATCTTGTCCTCGACGTCGGCACGCAGCCGCACCATGGTGCGCTGAACCACGACGTTGAGCAACCGGGCCTGAATCCAAACCAGCAGCGCGCCAATCAGATACAGCCCGAGTGCCAGCAGAAGGGTGCGACCGACCGCGTCGAAGTCGACGCCGCGGCCTGGTACGACGTTCATTCCGGACAGCAGGTCGGCGAACGTGTTGTCGCCACGGGCCCTCGCCGCCTCGATCGCCTGCTCCTTGGTGAGCCCCGCGGGCAACTCGCGGCCGATCACTCCGTTGAACAGCAGGTCGGTGGCGTGCCCGAGGATGCGGGGGCCGATCACGCCGAACGCGATGCCCGCGACGCCGAGGAGCAGCACCGTCGCCGTCATCGTGCGTTGCGGCGTAAGGCGTTTCACCAACCGGATCGCCGAACCCTTGAAGTCACGTGACCGCATCGTCGGCGCCTGCACGGCCCCGCGGATCGGCCGCCCCATGGGCGCGGTCATTCCGCGCCCACCGATTGCGAGTCCGCGAACTCGGCGTAGATCGGGCAATCCACCAGCAGCGACTCGTGCGTGCCGGTGCCCACCACCGCACCGTCGTCGATGACCACGACCTGGTCGGCTTCGGCGACGGTCGAGATGCGCTGCGAGACGACGAGGACCGTCGCATCCGCCGACACCTCGCGCAGCGCCGCCCGCACACGGACGTCGGTGTGCACGTCCAATGCCGAGAAGGCGTCGTCGAACAGGTAGACGGCAGGGCGGCGGATCACGGCGCGGGCGATGGCCAGCCGTTGGCGCTGGCCGCCGGAGAAGTTGATGCCGCCCTGGGCGACCGGCATGTCAAGGCCTTCGGGATGTGCCGAGACGAAGCCGTCGGCCGCGGCCACCCGCAGCGCCTCCCACATCTCGTCATCGGTCGCGTCGGACTTCCCGTAGCGCAGGTTCTCCGCAACGGTCCCGGAGAACAGGTAGCCGCGCTGCGGTACCAAGCCGATCGCCGACCACAGCTGGTCGGTGTCGTAGTCGCGCACGTCGACGCCGTCGACGATCACAGCGCCGCCGGTCAGGTCGTACAACCGGCAGATCAGTGAGACGAGGGTCGACTTGCCGGAGCCGGTGGAACCGACCACCGCGGTCGTGGAGCCGGGCCGTGCGGTGAACGAAACATCCTGTAGCACTGGGCGGTCCGCGCCAGGGTAGCGGAACGTCGCCGCCTCTATCCTGATCTCGCCGGACACCTTCTCCGGCCGTCGGGGATGCTCGGGGCTGGTGATCGCCGGGACGGTGGACAGCACCTCGGTGATGCGTTCGGCGCACACCGCCGCGCGCGGCAGCAGCACCAGGATGATCGTCACCAGCAGCACGGCCATCAGGATCTGCATGAAGTAGGACAGGAACGCGATGAGCGAACCCACCTGCATCTCGCCGTCGTCGATTCGCTTGCCGCCGAACCAGATCAACGCGACGCTGGACACGTTGATGACCAGCGTCGTCACCGGCAGCATCAATGCCTGCCACCGCCCGACCGAGAGCGCGGTGTCCGACAGGTCCTGGCTGGCCTTCGCGAAGCGCCCCCGCTCCAGCGGTTCGCGCGCGAACGCCCGAATCACCCGGATCCCCGACAGTTGTTCGCGCATCACCCGATTGATGCCGTCGATGAGGCGCTGCATGTTGCGGAACAGCGGCAGCAGGTGCCCCACGATCCAGTAGTTGGCCACCCCGAGCACCGGCACGCTGACCACCAGCAGCCAGGACAGTCCCGCATTCTGGTGCACCGCCATCACGATGCCGCCGACGCTCATGATCGGCGCGGTGATCAACATGGTGCACGTCATGGCCACCAGCAGCTGGATCTGCTGGACGTCGTTGGTGGTGCGGGTGAGCAGCGTCGCCGCACCGAACCGGGCGGTCTCCTCGGCCGAGAGGCCCGTCACGTGGTGAAAGATCGCCGACCGCAGATCGCGCCCGAACCCCATGCCTGCCCGCGACCCGTAGAAGACGGCCCCCACCGCGCACAGCACCTGCATCGCGGTGACCCCGAGCATGATGCCGCCCAGCTGGGTGATCCTGTCGGTGTCCCCCTTGGCCACCCCGTCGTCGATGATCTGCGCGTTGATCGTCGGGAGGTAGAGCGACGCGAGGGAGCTGATCACCTGGAGCCCCGCGACGATCGTGAGCAGCCAACGGTAGGGCCGCACGTACTGCCGTAGCAGCGCCCAGAGCATCTCGTAACTCTTGCACACCGGCAACGACCGGATACTGTCCGTCCGCACTCCTCAACATGCCGAGAAAAGGCCAGGTCAATCGGCATGTCGGTGGTTGTCGACCACGGCTGCCGCTACAGTTGCGGGCGTGATCGGACGACGCTGCGACCTGAGCAGCAGGCGCAACGCCAAGGGGCCGGCCGCCAAGTTTGCTGTGATGGCGGCCGCTGTGATTTCGCTGATCGCCGCCTGTGGTGGTTCGGATCAGCCGACGGGGCCCGACGTTCCATCGACCGCTCAGGTTGCCGGTGCCAAGCACGGCCCGTTCTTCCCCGAGTGCGGTGGAGTCACCGATCAGACGGTCACCGAACAGACCAGGGTCACCGGGCTGGTCAACACGGCCCGCAACTCGGTCGGATGCCAATGGCTGGCCGGCGGCGGCATCCTCGGGCCGCACTTCTCCTTCTCCTGGTATCGCGGCAGCCCGATCGGCCGTGAACGCAAGACCGAGGAACTATCCCGCGCCAACGTCGAGGACATCAACATCGAGGGTCACAGCGGGTTCATCGCGATGGGCGACGACGTGGTCCTCGGCACCAGCCTGTGCGAGATCGGCATCCAGTACGACGACGACTTCATCGAGTGGTCCATCAGCTTCAGTCAGAAGCCGTTCCCCGATCCTTGCGACGTCGCCAAGGAACTCACCCGCCAGTCGATCGTGAACGCCAAGTGACCGGGCGCAACGGAACCCGCAGGGTGTTGGCGGGCACGGTGGCGTTGCTTGCGACCTTCACGATGCTGCTGGGCTGTTCGCGCACGGTGGAGGGCACCGCGGCCAAGGCGGGCGCAGGCGACAACCCGCGCAACGATAACTCGGAGAAGCAGTACCCGAACCTGCTCAAGGAATGCGACGTACTGACCGAGGACATCCTCGCGAAGACCGTCGGTGCCGATCCGCTCGACATCCAGAGCACCTTCGTCGGCGCGATCTGCCGTTGGCAGGCCGCCAACCCCGCGGGCCTGATCGACATCACCCGGTTCTGGTTCGAGCAGGGCAGCCTCGACAACGAGAAGAAGGTCGCCGACAACCTGAAGTATCAGGTCGAGAATCGGACGATCGCGGGCGTGCAGTCGATCGTGATGAAGCCGAACGACGGCAAGGGTGCGTGCGGCGTGGCGAGCGACGCGGGCGGCGTGGTCGGCTGGTGGGTGAACCCACAACAGCCTGGCATCGACGCATGCAGCATGGCGATCAAGCTGATGGAGTTGACGCTCGCCACCAACTCGTAGCGTCCGCTAACGCGGCACGTGGAATGCGAGCAGCGATGCCCCGCGCAAGGCGAGCTGGTCCCACGGCTCGGTGATGCCGAGCATGGCGATCGCCGAGGTGGGGAACTTCATCGCAATGTCTTGCGCCGCGGTCTCGTTGCCCTCGTTGTTCAGACCGAGTGCCAAGCTCGACATGGTGGGCTCGTGACCGATCACCAGTAGCGTCTCGACGTCGGTGTCGAATAGTGAACTCACCCCGTTGATCACGTCGATCACGGTGCCTGGCACGGCGTCGTAGAGCCGGTCGACGAACTCCACGGGAGCGTCGATCCCGGTGCGCGCCAGCGTTTCGCGGGTCCGCGTGGCCGTGGAGCACAGCACCGCGTCGACGGCGGGTGCATTCACCCGGATCCAGTCCCCGGCCAGCGGCGCCTCGCGGGTGCCCCGCGCAGCCAACGGCCGCTCGTGGTCGGGCACGCCTGCCGGGTAATCCGACTTCGCATGTCTCAGCAACAGCAGCGTCCTGCTCATGGGCGTCAACGTAGCGGTACCGGTACGCTCCGGCAGGTGGGCATCGCCAGAACCGACGCCGCGCGGGTGCGCGGTGTGCTGGTTGGCGCGATCTCGGGCGCCGTCGCCGTTGCGGCTCACGGTCTTGGCGGTGCGATGCTGCCAGGTAGTTCGGCGATCGTCCTCCTGGTGCTTGGCTCCGCGGCGGTGGGCGCCGCGTCGTCGTCGCCCGCGGAGCTGCAACGCCGGTTGCCGGTCGTGGCGCTCTACCTCTCGGCGGGCCAGGTGCTCGGCCACTACCTGCTGGTGCTCGCATCGTCGCACCCGCACGGCAGTCACTGGTCGGTGCCGATGGTTGCCGCACACGCGCTCGCAGCGCTCGGCGCTGCCGCGCTGATCTGCTCGGCGGAGCGGTTGTTCGGCGCGATCGCCGCCGTGCTCTGGCAATTGGTCGTCGTGCTGGTCGCGCTTCGCGGCACCGGCCCGGCCCGTCGTCCGGGAATCCCGTGGTGGGCTCCCGGCCTTGCCGCGCGGACCCTCGCTGGCTCCGGCCGCGTAACTCGCGGGCCACCTTCGTTCGCCGCCGCCTGAGGGCGGCACTCCCGACCGGACGGCGTCGACACGCCGTCCGGCTTTCCGCCGTGCTGCGCCTCGATCGTGCGCGCACGGTCCATCGGCTGCGAACGAAAGAAGCTCTGCCATGTCGTCATCCCCGTCCAAACCCGCCGCCGCCGTCGCGCCTGCGGCCACGTCACCAAGGCACACAGTCCTACCCCTGATCCGCCGCCTGCACTTCTACGCGGGCGTGTTCGTCGCACCATTCATCCTGATCGCGGCCATCACCGGATCCCTCTATGCGATGGCTCCGACCATCGAGCGCTTCGTCTACCGAGACCTGTTGTCCGTCGAGCCGGCCGGTGAATCGCTTCCGCTGTCGGCACAGGCCGCCGCCGCCAAGGCACGCGTCCCGGACCTGACGATGACGGGGCTGCGACCAGCTCCAGGACCACGCGACTCCACCCGGGTCACGTTCGCCGATCCTGGGCTCGGTGCCGACACCGAGCAGGCGGTGTTCGTCGATCCTCACACCGGCCGCGTGCTCGGCCAGGAACAGGTGTGGTTCGGCTACCTGCCGCTGAGCACGTGGCTCGACGGCCTGCACCGGCATTTGCACCTCGGTGAACCAGGCCGGCTGTACAGCGAATTGGCCGCGTCCTGGTTGTGGGTGGTGGCGCTCGGCGGTGTGACGCTGTGGCTGGTGAAGGTCCGCGGGGATCGCCGACGGGGCAGGCAGGGCCATCTGATGCGGATCGACGGCACGACCGAGGGCCGGGCCAGGACGCGGAACTGGCATGGCGCCGTTGGCGTCTGGATCCTGCCGATGCTGCTCTTCCTTTCGGCGACCGGAATCACGTGGTCGACCTATGCAGGCGCGACGATGACCGCTCTGCGGGCGGAGTTCAATTGGCAACGACCACAGCTAGATACGGCGCTGACCGTGCCCGGTACCAGCGTCGGCCCCGTCGATCTCGACGGCGTGGTCCTGGCCGCGGGTGGTGCCGGTGTGGCCGCTCCCGTGGAGATCAGGTTGCCCGTTGCAGGGGATTCGGCCGTCGGCGTCGCCGAGATCGACGAGCCCTACCGGCTGACCACCAACGCCGCGGCGGTCGATCCGTCCAGCATGCGGGTGACGGGCGTGCTCGACTACGACCGCGACTACTCGGTCATGGCGAAGCTGGCCGACTGGGGCATCCGCATGCACATGGGCCTGTTGTTCGGCTGGCTCAACCAACTGCTGCTCCTCGGCGTCGCGGTCGCGTTGGTGACGGTGATCGTGCGCGGCTACAGGATGTGGTGGCAGCGCCG
>Ga0137415_10007816_pt1 | contig 10606 bp, 9 predicted proteins | sample CZODoug3_1_1_16f_FD_183082 | JGI IMG/M metagenome (GOLD analysis project Ga0137415, IMG submission 183082) | Vadose zone soil fungal communities from Angelo Coast Range Reserve, California, USA - CZODoug3_1_1_16fungal (Hybrid Assembly) | ecosystem: Environmental > Terrestrial > Soil > Vadose...
AAAGAAGCGAACTCATGGGGAAAAGTCGATCAAGGCGCGGAGCAGATGGTTTTCGCAGAGGCGACGCTCGCCCTTCCACTTATCGCGGGATACGCTTATCACAAGGGCGCGTGGAAAGATCGCGCGGCCCGAAGGTATGCGGCCTTTCTCGACAGCGGGAAGTAAGGTGGATCGGCCGCTCCGCCGGGCGATGCCAAACAAGTGCGGCTCCGCCGCCATTCTTAACATCGAGCAAGGAACTGCTCGATCCACCTCACGCTTCGCAGAGCGAAGCGTCTACAGATCAACCTTCCCAGAAAAATTTTGTCGGCCGCTTGATTTCCGACGGCAAACTTTTGTGCACCGGACAATTGAGCGCGGCCTGTTCGAGCACTTCGCGCTGCGGGCAATCTGCCGGCAGAGGAATGTGAACTTCAGACGGTAATCCGACAATTCGACGCGGCGCGGCCTTCGACATCTCTTTCTGGACCGACACAGTCATTCCTCGCAAATCGAGGCCGAGCTCCTCCGCTTTCATGCCCATGATCGTGCTCATGCACGTGCCGAGCGCGGTCGCGACTAGATCGGTCGGCGAAAATGCTTCGCCCTTACCTTTGTTATCAGTCGGGGCATCAGTGGCGATTTTCGATTGCGACGGACCGTGCGTGGCGTCGCAATGCAAATCGCCCGTGTATTTGATATCGACTTTGACCATGGAAAACTATCTAACGCGCTTTGCTTTTTGTCATGTCGAGCGAAGCCGGGATACTTTCAAATGACGAAATCCGAATGACAAATGACGAAACAAATCCGAATGACGAAGCCCAAAACGGATGGTTGTTCGTAAACTGATTGTTCGTCATTCGTCATTCGACTTCTGTCATTCCTTCGTCATTCGTCATTCGTGCTTCGTCATTTCAATCGGCGTCTCTTGAATTTTTTCTGTGTGCTGGGCGAATTCGTCGCGAAAGACCCGGATAAGATCGACATTGTGCAGAATGATCATGTCGGTGTCGTGCTTTTTGTGATCGTCGTTCTGCCAGCCTTCGTTCCACCAGCAGAACCCGATGATCGCTGGCCAGCGATTTGAAAATAAATCTTCCAAGGCTTCTCGCGCCCAGCGCGCAACAGAGACATGCCGATTGTGCAAATCGCAGCCAAACTCTGCGATGATCACCGGTTTGTTCGGCGCGATTTTTGTAAGACGCGGGTAAGCCTCGCGCATTTTGAATTCGAAGCTTTCCGCGCCATCACGAGTTGACGGCGTGGTCGGTCCGTAGGCACTGAGCGCGACCCAATCGCAATAATTCTCGCCAGGAAAATAATTCTCGAACCGGTTCCAGCTTTTCTCAGGCTCATCGAGCCAGTTGACGTGCCAGACCCATTGCAAATTATCCGCGCCTTCCGCGCGCATAAGATCGACTATGTGCCGATAAGCAGCGACGTAACGCGTAGGACCCTCGATTGCGCCACCATTCCATTTCCCGTTCCAGCTGAACCAATTCCCGTTTGGTTCAGTCCCCCACTCGACTAAAATGGGCGAGCCGAAATTCTTCGCCTCATGCGCCCAGCTGCGAAGGTCGACATCGAAGTCGCCGGCAACGATTTTCTGCAAGCTGAACTCCTTTTCCGCGTGCCGCTGATCGACATCGGAGCGAAGCATCAGGCGTATGTACGGAACTTTACCTAGATCGCGAATCCAGCCGCACATATCTGCTGGAAATTTTCGCGATTCGAACCAGTTGTCGGAAAAATAAATCCACGCAGTTTTTGCCCCGACCGCTTGCTCGTAGCGCGCTATATCTTCCGAGGTCACGTCGTGCTCCGTCGGGTCGTGCGTATCAGTGCCAACACCGCCCCAATAAAATCCATGATAGAGTCTTCCCAGCGGCGACGGATAAACATGTGGCGTTTTCCCGGAAATGGCAGGGACCAACAAAGCACCGAGCAAAGATAGACAGAAGAATTTCTTCACGCGATTGACTGTAGCGGCGGTCTGCGACCGTCGCATTAGGAGAAAGAAGAACGGCCCTGTTGCTTGGGGTCTTACGTGCCTTAGAGAAGGGCGGCGACAGCATCGGTTGCGGCGAGTCCGTTTCGCATTAGCCTGACGTATGCACAAAAATGTTACGGGAAAAGATTTAACGAGGGAAGCGCCGCGCAGTCCACGCATTCGCGTTGGTGGTTACGCCATTCTCGGGCGAACGATCGACAAATGTCGCGCGCTCGTCGCCGGCAACATCGGTGAGTACCATTTCGATTGTCCACTGGACAATATGCTCTTTGGATTCAAAGGCGTGAAGGGGGACGATTTCAAAGCGCAGATCGAGAAAGGCGCGAGCGACCAGCAGATGGCGGAATGGCTGGATCAAAACGGCGAGAAGAAAACGCCGGAAGAAATCAAACGCTGGGGTGACGAAGTCGAGGCGACCGACCCATACAACGATCCGGAGCGGCGCGATTGGTTCGCCGAACAAGTCAAACCGCTCGGACTCGACCCGGCGAAGACGACATTGTTCGATTGGCTGGAGACTGACGACATAGCGTGCCACGCCAAGGCCGCGTGATTAATACTTAAAGGGCGCCTCTTCCGCGCGCCCAACTCATGAAACGTCTGGCTGCTCTTGCCCTGCTACTTTGCGGATTCATCAGCGCAGCGGAGCCGCCGCCGAAGATTCCGCTCCGCGATTTTTTCAAAAATCCGGTCAGCCGCGGTTATCTGCTTTCGCCAGACGGCAAAACGCTTTCCTACCTCGCGCCGTGGGAAACGCGGATGAATGTCTGGATTCGTCCGACGAGTGGTGGCGAAGCGAAGCGGATCACTTCGGACAAGGACCGGGATATCCGCAATTATTTTTGGAAGGGAAACCAGTTCGTCATTTACGCGCAGGACAACAAAGGCGACGAGAATTTTCATCTCATGCGGGTCGACCTGAAAAGCGGCGAAGTGAAGGACCTGACGCCCTTTCCAAAAGTGCGCGCAGAGCTGGTGGATGATCTGGAAGACATTTCCGAAAACGAAATCGTCATTACTCTCAACAAACGGAATGCAGAACTTTTCGATGCCTATCGGTTGAACGTCGCGACGAGCGATTTGAAAATGGTCGCGGAAAATCCGGGCCACGTCGATCACTGGGTGACCGATCATAAAGGCCGGATTCTCGCTGCCACCGAATCCGACGGCGTGAACGCCACGCTGCTCACGCGCGCGGATGAAAATTCATCCTTCAAGAAAGTCCTGAGCACGAATTTTCGCGAGCGCGTGACGCCGGAGTTCTACACATTCGACAACAAGGAAATTTATGCCGCCTCAAACCTTGGCCGTGACAAAGAGGCGATCGTGAAGATCGATCCGGCGACGGCCAAGGAAACCGGAATGATCTACGAGAACCCGGAGGTGGACGTTGATGCGCTGGCTTTTTCGAAGAAGCGAAAGGTCCTGACCCACGCGGAATACACGACGTGGCATGAAGAAAGAAAATATCTCGATCCACAAACGGAAAAGATGTACCACACCATCGAGCAGAAACTCCCCGGTTATCAGGTTGACCTGGTTGGCAACGATCACGAGGAAAACAAGTTCATCGTCTCGGCCACGAGCGATCGTACTCCCGGTTCGCGTTATCTGTTCGACCCAAAGACGAACGAGCTGACCAAGCTTGTCGATGTTGCGCCGTGGCTGAAAGAGGATCAACTCGCGCCGATGAAACCGATCGAATACAAAAGCCGCGATGGCCTCACCATTCACGGTTATCTGACGCTGCCGCTGGGTCGCGAGCCAAAGAATTTGCCGACAGTTGTGATCCCGCATGGCGGTCCGTGGGCGCGCGATGTGTGGGGCTACGATCCGGAAGTGCAATTCCTCGCCAACCGTGGCTATGCGCTCCTGCAAATGAATTTCCGCGGCTCGACCGGCTATGGCCGAAAATTCTGGGAATCGTCCTTTAAGCAATGGGGCAAAAAGATGCAAGACGACATCACCGACGGCGTGCAATGGTTGATCAAGCAAGGCATCGCCGACCCGAAACGCGTGGCGATTTACGGTGGGAGTTATGGCGGTTACGCGACACTCGCCGGCGTGACGTTTACGCCCGATCTCTACGCCGCGGCGGTCGATTACGTTGGTCCCTCCAACATGTTTACGTTCATGAAAACGATTCCGCCGTACTGGAAGCCGTTTCTTGACGAGATGTATGAAATGGTCGGGAATCCGGACAAGGACAAGGAGCTGCTCGCGTCCGAATCGCCAGTGTTGCATTCCGATCAAATCAAGACGCCGCTCTTTATCGCGCAGGGCGCGCAGGACCCACGTGTGAACAAAGCGGAATCAGATCAGATGGTGGCAAGCTTGCGAAAGCGCGGCGTGGATGTGGAATACATGGTCAAGGACAACGAAGGCCACGGATTTCACAACGAGGAAAACAGGTTCGCATTTTACGAAGCGATGGAAAAATTCCTCGATCAACATCTGCACCCAACCGCACCGGAAGGGTCGAGCGCGAGCAGCTCGGGATTGCACTAGCAGGCACATCTGGGCAAATGCGCGGCGATTCCCGAAGGAGATCCGCGAACCCAAAAGCGGCTTCGTTGGTTGTCGCTCTTATGTCTTGATGATCGGCGGCGGAATATCTTCGGTTATCCCGGCATCGATGCCGCGGCGCAGTTTGCTGTGGCGGACGCTGTAGCCGAAATAAATCAGCATCCCGATTGCGAGCCAGACGAAGAAGCGGCCCCAGGTCTCCAGCGGCAAACTCAACATGAGCGCGCCGCAAAACAATACGCCGAGAATCGGAAACAGCGGTACGAACGGCACGCGGAACGGACGCGGGCGGCTTCGGTCCGTGCGGCGGAGAACAATTACGCCGAGGCAAACGAGTACGAAGGCAAAGAGGGTGCCGATATTGGTGAGATCAGCAAGCGATCCGATGTCAGTCAGCATGGCAACACCCCCCACCGCGATGCCTGTCCAAATCGTGGTGATATACGGCGTACGGAAACGGTGGTGAATTCGCGCAAAATACTGCGGCAGCAAGCCGTCCCGCGCCATAGCCATGAAAATGCGCGGCTGGCCCAGTTGAAAGACAAGCAAAACAGAAGTCAGGCCCGCCAGAGCTCCGGCACTGACGAGTGCCTGGGCCCATGGTTTGCTCGCGAACGCCGTCGCCACCGCCGATGAATCACCGAGATACACAGTGTATTTTTTGATCCCGGTGAGCACTCCCGACATCAACACGTAAAGCAACGTGCAAATGATCAGGCTCGCGATCATTCCGATGGGTAAATCGCGCTGCGGATTTTTTGTTTCCTCAGCTGTCGTCGAAACCGCATCAAAACCGATGAACGCGAAAAAGACAATGGCCGCGCCGCTCATGACTCCGCCGAAACCATTTGGCACAAATGGATGCCAGTTTGTCGGGTTTACCATGAAAGCGCCGAAGGAAATGACGAAAACCACCACGGCGAGTTTGAGCAAAACGATGGTGGTATTCGTGCGCGCGCTTTCGCGAATGCCGTAAATCAGAAGCACCGTCACCGCGGCCACGATCAGAAACGCCGGCAGATTCACCGCGATCGGATGCCCTGCGATGACCGGCAGCGTTGTCGAAGAGTAATTGTTCAGCGCATCGCCGCCCTTTGCGACGATATCGGTCGCGGTTTGATAATCATTCACCAGCCAAAGCGGAAATTTGAGCGTGAACGGCGGCCGCAAGCTTCCGAATAGTTGGACGAAATAACCCGACCAACCGACCGCGACTGCCATATTCCCGACCGCGTACTCGAGGATCAAATCCCAGCCGATAATCCATGCGATGATTTCTCCAAGCGTCGCATACGAATACGTATAGGCCGAACCGGACACGGGAATCATCGAGGCAAGTTCGGCGTAACACAGCGCCGCGAACCCACAGGCGATAGCCGCCACCACAAAAGAGAAAACAACTGCGGGACCTGCGCCCGGGCGTCCGAGGACCAATTCCGCATGCGTGAGATAAGATTGAATGAAGTTCAGCACGGGCGTTTTCCACAGCGACGCCGTCGCGTGCGCTTGCTCACCGGCCGCCGCAGTTCCTGCCAGTGCAAAAATACCCGCTCCGATGATGGCCCCGATGCCAAGGCAGGTGAGATCGAAGGCGGAAAGTGCCCGCTTCATCAATCGTTCCGGGGCGGCTGCCTCCGCGATCAAACGTTCCGGGCTCTTGGTTTTAAAAAGTTGCGACGCCATTGTCGTTGCTGGTTAGGCAAGCAACCGCGGATCGTGGCATCGCCGTGTCGGCGCGGTCAATCTTAAGTTTCAGTTGTTGTAGAGGCGGTTGTGCCAATCGCCGAAATTAAGGATCAGGCGCTCGCCCCGGCGACCGCACCTACATTGGCCTGACTTAAGCTGCAACACGGTTGATGGTCAGCTTGAGCACCGCAAATTTAATCGGTAATTTGCTGTTCGGCGCGATTGGGTTTGTTGCCTTCGCTTACGGCAAGCGGATGCATGTGTGGAAGCTCATGCTCGGCGGTTTGGCGCTCATGATTTTCCCCTACTTCGTCGCTGACACCGTGCTGATGTACCTGATCGGCACAACAGCCACCGCCACGCTCTTCTTCCGGAGCAGCTGAAAAGCGCAGCGCCGTTCTCGATAGACGTTGGCGCCGACTTTTTATAGGCTTGCGGCGCGATGGCCGATGAACCGACAAAGCTCATCCTGGGCGACACCGCGATTTCGGCGATCGAACAGCCGGCAACGAAACGTTTCGTGGGTCGCCGCAAAAATCGACAGCGGCTGCAGCTCACGCATTGTGAAAACTGCGGCGCGCAGTTGAGCGGGAAATATTGCGCGCAATGCGGACAGCCGGCGATCGATTATCGACGCTCCTTCCGGCACGTCATTGTCGATGTTCTAGATTCCTTTCTTAATTGGGATTCAAAATTTTTCGCCACGCTCGCGTTGCTCATTGTGAAGCCGTGGCGGCTAACGAACGAATTTCTCGCCGGGAAGCGCGTCCGCTATTTGCATCCGCTGCGACTCTATTTACTCGCGAGCATTTTATTTTTCTTCGCCGTGAATTACTGGGCAAAGTCGATTCCTCCGACTAAGCTGTCGAATCAGGACCGCGCCGAAATCCAAGCAGAACTCAAAAACGAGGACTTGCCGCCCGACGCGCGCGCCAAGCTAGAGAAAGCTCTCAAGCTCGACAGTCCCACGCCAACTCCCGCCACTCCAGACGTGTCCAAGCCTTCGGGTTCGCCACCTGAAGCTAGCACCAAAACGGACCAGACTCTAAGCATGAAAAGCGAACGCGCATTCTTTCAATCCGGGAACCCGCAAACTCCATTTGAGAAGTGGCTGGAGACCCGCGCCAAGGAAAAGATGGGCGAGCACGGAACCAACATGCAGCTGTTTCTCATCACCCTGATCAACAATTTGCCGGGCATGATGCTCTGCTGCATCCCGCTTTTTGCCTTTGTGCTTAAGATTTTGTACCTGCGCCGCCGCATCTTCTACATCGATCATCTCATTTACGCGTTGCACATTCACACGTTCGCTTACGTCGGAATCATGCTCATCATTTTTGCCACGATCGGTTTGAACCGTCTTGCGCCGAATATGATGGGCTGGATCGCAATTCCCTGGCTCGCATTCGCGGCACAGATTTTTATTTCGATCCGGCGCGTTTATCGGCAAGGCTGGTTTATCAGCGTAATCAAATTTTTCTTCGGTGGTTTTGCTTATTTGATGGTTCTCTCCGTCGCGCTTGCAGCGACGTTTTTTGTTACGCTCGCGATGCCATGAAAAAAATCATCGGCCTCATTTTTCTTTTCATCTCACTGGTCTCCGGCGCGCCGGCTGCGCAACTGATCGCTTTCGAGCGCAACAACGCCGTTTGGATCGCGAATCTCGATGGAACCGGCGAAAAGAAAATTGCCGATGGAATTTTTCCCGCGATTTCGCCCGACGGAAAGGGTATCGCGTTTACCACGGTTGAAAAACCAGGCACGAGCTACGTGCGGCACATCGCCGTTGTCGAAATCGCAACCGGCAAGAGGGCGGTGTTCAAAGATGTGCCGAGCGATAATTCCTATTACCCAGTGTGGTCGCCCGATGGAAAACGCATTCTCTTCACCTTGCGAGAAAACGAGGTCTGGGACCTGGCAACCATCGCTCGGGACGGAACAGAGTTTCGCTTCCTGAAAAAGGGAGCCCAGAACGAGGCCACGCTTTACTCCCCTGCTTGGGCGCGCGACGAGGGATCGATTTTTTGCCAAGACATAACGAACATTTGTCAAATCAGTCTCGACGGACGCGTGCTCGCGCAGTGGAAGATCGAGAAAGCCATTCCAAACGGCGGCATGAGTGGGGACGGACGAATCACGGTCTCGCCCGATGGAGAACTTTTGCTGCTTTCCATCGATATGGGCGAAGAACACAACCGCAAAGATTGGGACGGACCGCCTCCCGCGCTCTGGACCTTCGAGATCGCGACCCAAAAAGCGGTCCGCATAACGCCGAAAACACTCTTTGGTTGGGACGGTTGTTGGATCGACAGCAACAATATCTTGTTCTTGAGCCAGGAGGAGGGCAAGAAAACGGCCTCGCTTTATCGCATGTCGATCGATGGCAAAAATCTCAAGCGGCTCATTACAAATGCGCGCATGCCAAGCGTGAGCGCGCGGTGAGCGCCGGCGCCTATCCGATCGCGCGGACCACGCCTCCATCGGCTCTTACCGCTGCGCCGTTTATTGCCGAGGCAAGTGGACTGCAAACAAATGCAACGACGCTTGCGATTTCGTCAGGTTGAATAAATCGTTTCAGGATTGAGCTCGGTCGTGCGCTCTTAAAAAATTCCTTTTCGACTTCCGCGGCGCTCATTTTCTTCTCGGCTGCGAGATCGGAAACAAACTCGGCCACCCCTTCAGATGCAGTTGGCCCGGGCAAGACCGAATTTACTGTTACCCTGGTGCCCGCGCACGTCTCGGCGAGTCCGCGGGCGACGGCGAGCTGCGCGGTTTTAGTCATTCCGTAGTGGATCATCTCGGCCGGGATTTGCAGGGCGGATTCACTGGAGATGAAAATAATTCGGCCCCAGTTTCGTTGTTTCATTTGTGCCAGGTAGGCGCGGCTCAATCGCACTCCCGACATCACGTTTACCGCGAAGAATTTCTCCCAATCCTCATCGGTGATCTTCTCAAAAGGCTTCGGCTCGAAAATGCCAACGTTGTTGATCAGGATATCCACGCGCGACAACTGGCGCACGACCTCGCTGCAACCTTTCGCGACGCCCAAGTCAGCAGCGATCCCGCGAACGTTCGCATCGCGTGAGTCTTTCTTGATCTGCGCGATGGCCTCGCCAACTCGCTCCTCGGTACGCCCGTTGATAACGACTTCCGCGCTTTCGCGGGCCAATCGACTCGCAATTGCCAAGCCGATCCCAGCCGTCGAGCCGCTAACAAATGCGACCTTACCCCCAAGTTGCAGGTCCATAACACGCCGCTAACCCATGAAGACCTTTTTCGCCCGATCGAGCGCTTGATTGATTTTTGATGTGTCGGTGCCTGCGCCTTGCGCATTCTCCGGCCGACCGCCGCCTTTTCCGCCAACAATCGGCGCAATTTCCTGGATGATTTTGTTCGCCTGAAACTTTGAAGTCATTTCCTTTGGCACTGACGCGATGAGCGCCACTCGCCCATCAATCGCGCCGGCCAGAAAAATCGGCCCCTTAAATTTTGTCTTGAGCGCGTCGGCGACCGCGCCGAGCAGCTTTCCGTCCGCGTTCGGGACTTCCGTAACGCAGAAATCTTTCCCCGCGCATGATGAAGCAATCTCATTCGCAATTGTCGCGGCACGACTTTGCATCTCGGCGCCGGCTGCCTTGGCATTTTGTTTCTCCCACTGACGAACTTCGGCGTCTAGTTTCTCAAGCTGCACCGCACGAGCATCGCTCTGTTTTAGCGTTTCAGACGTGTTAGCTTTGTTGTTAAAAGCGGGCAACGCGGCGATGTCAGGTTTCTTGCGCGCCAGAATTTCAAACTTTTCCTGCTGCTTTGCCGCTTCCTGCTGCGCCCAATCGCGCGCGGCATCGCCCGCCACCGCTTCGATACGTCGAATCCCGGCGGCGATCGCTTCTTCCCGCACGATTCGAAATGATCCGATGTCGCCGGTCGCGCGCACGTGCGTCCCACCGCACAACTCCATCGAGTAGCCGTTCAGCGCGTTCGGTTCACCGCCGATTTGAACGACCCGGACTTGGTCGCCGTATTTTTCTCCGAAGAATTGTTGAATATCGGAACGTTTCCTGGCTTCCACGTATGGAATTTCTGTCCACGAAACCGGCGCGTTTTGAGCGACCTTTTCGTTCACGAGTTTTTCCACATCGCGCTTTTGCTGCGGCGTGAGCGCCACGCTGGAAAAATCAAACGTCAGTTTGTCCGGGCCGACATAACTGCCTTTTTGCACCGCGTCGCGCGAAACAATTTCGTGCAACGCCCAATGCAAAAGATGTGTGACAGTGTGATGGCCCTCGATCCTACGGCGACGTTGCTGATCAACGCGCAGCGTGACGTCCTCGCCAATGGCATGATCAATGTCGATCTCAAGCAAGTTTGATAACACGAGCAATTGAATCTCATTCTGCTTTT
>Ga0137415_10007817_pt1 | contig 10606 bp, 8 predicted proteins | sample CZODoug3_1_1_16f_FD_183082 | JGI IMG/M metagenome (GOLD analysis project Ga0137415, IMG submission 183082) | Vadose zone soil fungal communities from Angelo Coast Range Reserve, California, USA - CZODoug3_1_1_16fungal (Hybrid Assembly) | ecosystem: Environmental > Terrestrial > Soil > Vadose...
GTCGGCCATGGCGTCGACCATGTGCTGCGGCGACGCGTCGTGCAGGCTCAGCGTGATGCCCTCGGGATGATCCTCGTCGGGATCGACGGGTTTGGACGTCGCCGGCCGACCGGCTCCGGTCGTCATGCGGCGGCCCCGGTGATGCCGTGGCGCTGCAACCACAGTTCCAGCAGGGCGATCTGCCAGAGCTCGTTGCCGCGCAGCGGGGTGAGCCGACCATTGGGATCGGCGAGCAGCCGGTCGACGGCCTCCGGCCGGAACAGGCCGCGCTCCTTGGCGGCAGGCGCAAACAGCGCGTCACGGACGAGGTCCAGGTACGGACCTTCCAGATGGGTCAGCGCAGGCACCGGGAAGTAGCCCTTTGGGCGGTCGATGACGTCAGCGGGGATCACCCGGCGCGCGGCCTCCTTGAGCACGCCCTTGCCCTGATGCGCGGTCTTGAGCTCGGGCGGACAGGTGGCGGCCAGCTCGACCAGCTCGTGATCGAGGAACGGCACCCGGCCCTCAAGGCCCCACGCCATCGTCATGTTGTCGACGCGCTTGACCGGGTCGTCGACCAGCATCACGGTGGTGTCGAGCCGCAGCGCGCGGTCCACGCCGGTCGCGGCGCCCGCGTTGGCGAAGTGCTCGGTGACGAACTGCCCGCTGGGATCACTGTCGACGAGATAGCCCGGCGCCACCAGCGCCTGGTAGCCCGACTGGTCGCGGTCGAAGAACGCCTTGCGGTAGCTGGCCACCGAAGCGTCGAGGGAGGTGGCGTCGGCCATCGGGGGATACCAGTGGTAGCCGGCGAACACCTCGTCGGCGCCCTGCCCGGACTGCACGACCTTGACGTGCTTGGCCACTTCCTGGCTGAGCAGGTAGAAGGCAACGCAATCATGGCTGACCATCGGCTCGCTCATGGCGCCGATCGCGCCGTCGAGCGCCGGCAGCATCCGGTCGGTGCCGATGCGGATCTGGTGGTGGTCGGTGGCGAAGCGCTCGGCGATGATGTCGGAGTAATGGAATTCGTCGCCCTTGACACCGCCCACCGACTCGAAGCCGATCGAGAAGGTTGACATGCCGGTCTGGCCGGCCTCGGCGAGCAGGCCGACGATGAGGCTGGAGTCGACGCCACCCGACAGCAGGCATCCGACGGGCACGTCGGCCACCAGGCGGCGCTGGACCGCGAGGCGCAGCGACGCGAGAACCGCATCCTCCCAATCACGTTCGGACCAGTCCGCCCGCTCCTCGCGTCTTGTGAAATCGGGTTCCCAATAGGTTCTTGTGGTCTTGCGCCCATCGGGTTCGATCGCAACCAACGACGCAGGCGGCACCTTGGATACTCCGCGCAGGATCGTGTGCGGTGGCGGCACGACGGAGTGGAAGGACAGGTAGTGATGCAGGGCGACGGGGTCGATGCGGGTGTCGACGCCGCCGCCGGCGAGCAGTGCCGGCAGTGACGACGCGAACCGGATCCGGTGCGCGTCCTCGGTCAGGTACAGCGGCTTGATGCCCAACCGGTCGCGGCCGAGCAGCACCCGGCCGCTGTCCCGTTCGACGATCGCGAACGCGAACATGCCCTTGAGGCGGTCGACGAAGCGGTCGCCCCAGTGGTGGTAGGCCTTGAGCAGGACCTCGGTGTCGCTGTGCGAGAAAAACCGGTACCCGTGGCTCCTCAGCTCGCCGCGCAGATCCTGGTAGTTGTAGATGCAGCCGTTCCAGCAGACGGCCAGCCCCAGCTGCGAATCGACCATCGGCTGCGCGCCGGCCTCGGACAGGTCGATGATCTTCAGGCGCCGGTGGCCGAGCGCGACCCGACCCTGCGACCACACACCCGCCGCGTCGGGACCGCGACGTGCCATCGCCTCCGCCATGGCCGACACAGCCCCTATGTCAGGTGTCTGGCCGTCGAGACGCACCTCGCCGGTGGCTCCACACATCGGGTTCGACCCTACCGGGTCAGGCCTCGCCCGTCGTGGGGGTGTGCAGCGGCCGAAGGGGCGGCTGAAGAGGCTAAGAAACGCCCTCCAGGGCTTCGCCCGTTTCGTCGACCTGCTTGATCGGCCCGGTGAACCACTTCTTCACCGAGAGGTGCCAGTAGATGTAGAGCAGGATCAGCACGCCACCCACCAGCAGCGGGGTGTAGTTGACGAACTTCCACTCGAAACTCGGATCCCACGGCATGCCGCCGAGGGAGGTCGGAAACAGGGCGATGATCGACGTGACAACGATCTCGATCAGCGCGATGGGCGCCAGCCAGGTGTGGTGTCCGCGCAGGTTCCAGCTGCCCACCGTGAACGCGTCGCCGGCCCTCCAGCGGTAGTAGATCGGGACGGCGAAGGCCAGATAGAGTCCGACAACCCCGATCGACACCACCGCGAAGAACGCGACCGGCGAGGGCGCGCCGTTGATATCCACGGCGACCAGGGCCGGCAGGGTGATCAGCGTGGCGATCACCGCGGTCAGGACCACACCGTTGGCGGGAACCCGCTTTGCGCTCAGCGCGGACCACAGCTGGTGGCCGGGGACCGCGCGGTCACGGCTGAACGCGAACAGCATCCGCGACGCGCTCGTCTGGCAGGCCACCGTGCAGAAGCACTGTCCCGCCGTCGAGATCAGCAGGACGAGGGCGACCCACTTGGAGCTCATCGCCTGGCTGAAGATCACCGCGACGGCGCCGCCGCCCTTCGACACCGCATCGGAGTCCTGCACGGCGAACAGGAACGACAGCAGCAGGATCCAGCCGCCGATGCCCGAGTAGAAGATCGACCGCCAAATGCCCTTGGCCGCCCCGTCGGCCGCGCTCTTGGTCTCCTCGGACAGGTGCGCCGAGGCGTCATAGCCGGTGATCGTGTACTGGGTCAGGATCGCCGAGATCGGCAGCACGAACAGCAGCCAGCCGAAGCCCGAGGTGGCGCCGCCGAACATGCCGCTGTTGTTGATGGTCTTGGCGAAGACGTCGGAGAAGCTGGCGTGCTGCGCCGGGACGAGGAACAGGATCAGGATCACCGCTGCCGCGCCGGCCACATGCCACCACACCGAGACGTTGTTGATGACGGCCAGCAGGTGCGACGAGAAGATGTTGATGGTCGCCGAGACCGCCAGAATGATCACGAATATGATGAACGTCCTGGTCAGGCTGTAGCCGTTGAGCCAGGTCTGACTGAACGTGCCCAGCGTGAGATCCAGGAACGTCGCGGCGCCGTACGCGACCGATGCCAGGATCGCGATCAGGCCGATCAGGTTCAGCCAGCCGGTGTAATAGCCCGCCTTCGCGCCGCCGAGCTTGCTTGCCCACCAATAGATTCCGCCCGATGTCGGAAACGCCGACACCAGCTCGGACATGCACAGCCCGATGATCAGGATGAAGATCGAGATGATCGGCCAGCCCCAGGCGATCGCCGCAGGGCCGCCGTTATTCCAGCCGAGGCCGAACGAGGTGAAGCAGCCGGCCAGGATCGAGATGATGGAGAACGAGATTGCGAAGTTGGAAAATCCGGACCAGGAGCGGTGCAACTCCTGGGTGTATCCGAGTTCCGCGAGTAGCTTTTCGTCGGCGGTCAATTCGGGGATGTCGTGACCCTCTGGCACGGGATTCTCCTTCTGCCATGGCGGAGTGGACTCAGCTGACTTCTCAAAGAGAATAAGATGTCAATGGTCTGGTGTCCTACCTTTGAACATGAGAGTTTGGTGGTCACCGGCGGCAGAGCTCGGGCGAGCAAACGCCAATGGTTGGATCATCGGCAGTATCCGTCGTAAAGGGAGGTCCGCAATGAACGCGACACCGGGCATGTTGCCGCAGGCCGACCTCGAGGGGCTGGTGGCCGCCGGCGACATCGACACAGTGATCGTCGCGTTCTGCGATATGCAGGGGCGGCTCACTGGCAAGCGCGTCTCGGCTCGGCTGTTCGTCGAGGACGTGGCCGAGCACGGCGCCGAATGCTGCAACTATCTGTTGGCCGTCGACGTGGACATGAACACCGTGAACGGGTATGCGATGTCGAGCTGGGAGACCGGCTATGGCGACATGGTGATGACACCCGATTTCTCCACCCTGCGGGTCATTCCTTGGCTGCCGGGCACCGCGATGGTGATGGCCGACCTCAGCTGGACCGACGGCAACCCGGTCACCCAGGCGCCGCGCAGCATCCTGAACCGTCAGATCGACCGGCTAACCGAGCGAGGGCTAGTCCCGTACATCGGCACCGAGTTGGAGTTCATGGTCTTCGACGACAGCTTTCGCGCGGCGTGGGCCGGCGGATATCGCGGGCTGACACCGGCGACCGACTACAACGTCGACTACGCGATGCTGGCGTCGACCCGGATGGAGCCGTTGCTGCGCGACATTCGCCTCGGGATGGATGGCGCAGGCATGTACTGCGAAGGCGTCAAGGGCGAGTGCAACTTCGGTCAGCAGGAGATCGCGTTCCGCTACGACCACGCGCGCATCACCTGCGACAACCACACCATCTACAAAAACGGCGCCAAGGAGATCGCCGACAAGCACGGCAAGAGCCTGACCTTCATGGCGAAATTCGATGAGCGCGAAGGAAACAGCTGCCACATCCATATCTCGTTGCGTGGCGACGACGGCAGCGCGGTGTTCGCCGACGCGGACGACGACCTCGGCATGTCGCCGATGTTCCGCAGCTTCATCGCCGGCCAACTGGCCACACTGCGGGAGTTGACGCTGTTTTACGCGCCGAACATCAACTCCTACAAGCGGTTCGTCGAGGGCAGCTTCGCGCCGACGGCGATCGCGTGGGGGATGGACAACCGCACGTGTGCGCTGCGCGTGGTCGGGCATGGGCACGGCATGCGGATGGAATGCCGCGCGCCTGGCGGTGACGTCAACCAGTACCTCGCCGTATCGGCGTTGATCGCAGGCGGGCTGTACGGCATCGAGCGGGAGCTGGACCTGCCGGAAGCGTTGGAGGGCAACGCCTATACCAGTGGTGCCGAGAAACTGCCGACGACGCTGGCCGAGGCCGCGGCGCTGTTCGGCAAGTCCGACGTGGCACGCGAGGCGTTTGGTGACGACGTCGTCGAGCACTACCTCAACAACGCGGCCGTCGAGCTGACCGCATTCAACTCAGCCGTCACCGACTGGGAAAGGGTGCGCGGCTTTGAGCGGCTTTGACGCGAGAAGCGAAGGCGGATCGCGCAGACACAGGCCTGTACTGGGCTTGACCACGTATCTGCAGCAGGCGCAGACCGGGGTGTGGGACGTGCGGGCGAGCTTTCTGCCCGCCATCTACATCGAAGGGGTCAACCTGGCCGGCGGAATCGCTGCGTTGCTTCCGCCGCAGCCCGTAGACGCCGAGATCGCCGCGCGCGTACTTGACGGGCTGGACGGCCTGATCATCACCGGCGGTCGCGACGTCGTCCCGCAAGGCTATGGGCAGCAACCGCACCCGGCCACCGACGAGGCGGTGGCCGAGAACCGCCAGCGTGACGCGTTCGAGTTCGCGTTGGTCGGCGGCGCCATCCGGCGGGGCATGCCGCTGCTGGGTATCTGCCGTGGGGCGCAGGTGATCAACGTCGCGCTGGGCGGCACCCTGCACCAGCATCTGCCCGACGTGATCGGCCACACCCACCATCAGCAGGGCAACGCGGTGTTCTCCACGTCGGCGGTGCGCACCGTGCCAGGAACGCGGCTGGCCGCGCTGATCGGCGACTCGTCCGACGCCCAGTGCTATCACCATCAGGCCATCGACCGGCTAGGCGACGGCCTGATCGTCAGCGCACAGGACTCCGACGGCGTCATCGAGGCCGTCGAAATCCCCGGCGCGAATTTCGTTTTGGCGGTGCAGTGGCATCCCGAGGAGCGGCTGGATGATCTGCGATTGTTCGCCGCGGTGGTGGAGGCTGCGGCCGCATATGCAACGGGAAAGGTGGCCCCTGGGGGCAGGAGCGAAGCGACTCGGGGGACGGTAAAAGCGTGACTACATCAGAATTGATCAACCCGGCCACTGAGGAACTGCTGCGCACCGTCGATCAGACCGACGAGGCCGGGGTGGATGACGCGGTGGCACGCGCCAAGGCGGCGCAACGGGACTGGGCACGACTGGCGCCCGCCGAGCGCGCGGCGGCATTGCGCGCCTTCGCCGCGACAGTCGACGCGCACGTGGACGAGCTGGCGGAGTTGGAGGTCGCCAACTCCGGGCATCCGATCAGCAACGCGGCGTGGGAGGCCGGCCACGTCCGCGACGTGCTGCAGTTCTACTCGGCCAGCCCGGAACGCCTGTCGGGCAAGCAGATTCCGGTGGCGGGCGGGCTGGACGTCACGTTCAACGAACCGCTCGGCGTCGTCGGCGTCATCACCCCGTGGAACTTTCCGATGACAATCGCGTCGTGGGGCTTTGCGCCCGCGCTGGCCGCGGGGAACGCGGTGCTGGTCAAACCGGCGGAGTGGACGCCGCTGACCACCATCCGGCTCGGCGAGCTCGCGGTCGACGCCGGGCTGCCCGCTGACCTGTTGGCTGTGTTGCCGGGCAAGGGTTCGGTGGTGGGGGAGCGCTTCGTCGCGCACCCCGACGTCCGCAAGATCGTGTTCACCGGATCCACCGAGGTCGGCACGAGGGTGATGGCCGGCGCGGCCGCACAGGTCAAGCGGGTCACCCTTGAGCTGGGCGGCAAGAGTGCCAACATCGTGTTCGACGATTGCGACCTGGAGAAAGCCGCGGCGACCGCGCCTTACGGAGTCTTCGACAATGCGGGTCAGGACTGCTGCGCGCGCAGCCGAATCCTGGTGCAGCGCAACGTCTACGACCGGTTCATGGAGCTGCTCGAACCGGCCGTCAAGGGTGTCGTGGTCGGCGACCCGAGGTCGAAGGACACCGAGATGGGCCCGCTGGTGTCGAAGCCGCACTGGAACACGGTGGCGTCCTACGTGCCCGACGACGCGCCCGTCGCGTTCCGCGGCGACGCGCCGTCGGGGCCGGGCTACTGGTTCCCGCCGACCGTGCTGACCCCGCCGCGCACCGACCGCACCGTCACCGAGGAGATCTTCGGTCCGGTGGTGACGGTGCTGCCCTTCGATGACGAGGCCGACGCCATCGCGCTCGCCAACGACACGCCCTACGGGCTGTCCGGATCCATCTGGACGGACAACCTGTCTCGGGCGCTGCGGGTGTCGCGCGCGGTGGAATCGGGCAATCTGTCGGTCAATTCGCACTCGTCGGTGCGCTACAACACGCCGTTCGGCGGGTTCAAACAGTCGGGACTGGGCCGTGAGCTCGGCCCCGACGCACCGCTGTCGTTCACCGAAACCAAGAACGTCTTCTACGCGATCGGAGAAGCCTGATGGATCTGACGCAACGACTGGCAGGCAAGGTCGCGGTGATCACCGGCGGCGCGGGAGGCATCGGACTGGCCACCGGACGCCGTATGCACGCCGAGGGTGCGACGATCGTGGTCGGCGACATCGACCCGACCGCCGGCAAGGCGGCAGCCGATGAACTCGACGGATTGTTTGTGCCCGTTGACGTCTCGGACGAGGCGGCCGGCAACACGTTCTTCCACACCGCTGCCGACACGTACGGGACGGTCGACATCGCGTTCAACAACGCAGGCATCTCTCCGCCGGACGACGACGTGATCGAGACCACCGAGCTGCCCGCATGGCAGAAGGTGCAGGACATCAACCTCAAGTCGGTGTATCTGTCGTGCCGGGCCGCGTTGCGGCACATGGTCCCCGCCGAGAAGGGGTCGATCATCAACACGGCCTCGTTCGTCGCGGTGATGGGCGCCGCCACCTCGCAGATCTCCTACACCGCCTCGAAGGGCGGCGTGCTGGCGATGACGCGTGAGCTGGGTGTCCAGTTCGCGCGGCAGGGTATCCGGGTGAACGCGCTGTGCCCGGGACCGGTGAACACGCCGCTACTCAGGGAGTTGTTCGCCAAGGACCCGGAGCGCGCCGCCCGTCGGCTGGTGCATGTGCCAATGGGCAGGTTCGCCGAACCCGAGGAGATCGCCGCCGCGGTCGCCTTCCTGGCCAGCGACGACTCGTCGTTCATGACGGGATCCCAGTTCCTGGTGGACGGCGGCATCTCCGGCGCCTATGTGACGCCCGAATAGGTGGATGCCGCCGGCGACGCGTTGTTCCGTCCAGTCAGGACGGGCAACGCGTTCGAGGAGACGGTGGAACGACTGCTTCAGGCGATCAAGCTGGGCGTCGTGCCACCGGGCGAGCGGCTGCCCGCCGAGCGTGACCTGGCCGCCCGGCTCAACGTGAGCCGTGTGACGCTGCGTGAGGCGCTGCACGCCTTGCAGGAATCCGGTTTTGTCGAATCCCGCCGTGGCCGGTACGGCGGGACCTTCGTGTGCACGGTGTCACCGAGCGCCGCGCCGACCTCGGCATCCCATGTGGACAACCTTGAGGACGCCCTGACCCTGCGCTCTGTGCTGGAGACGGGCGCGGCGGAGTTCGCGGCCGTCCGAGAGCTGACCGAACACGAGCGTGCGCACCTGCGGGCCCGGCTGGCCGAATGCGAGGTCGCCGGGCTGGGGGAGTACCGCCGCAAGGATTCCCGGCTGCACCTGGCGATCGCCGAGATCAGCGGGTCGCCGTCGCTCACCGCCGCGGTCGCCGACGTGCGGATGCGTCTCAACGAGCTGCTCGACGGAATCCCGTTGCTGCCGAAGAACATCGAGCACTCCAACCGGCAACACGCGGCGCTTGTGGACGCCGTGCTCGACGGCGACGCGCCGGCCGCCCGTCGGGCCATGGCCGAGCACCTGGAGGGCACCGCCTCGCTGCTCCGGGGTTTCCTGGGCTGAACCGACCTTTGTTCACGTCGTGGATGTTGCCCGATTGTTGTTCACATCCTTGACTTGCGCCGATGGGAGCGCTCTCATGTAGGTGTCACCGGATCTCGGCCCCCTGCCTCGGCCGGTCGGTGAACCCTGCTGTGACAAGGAGGTCACTACAGTCATGCGTGCACGTCAACGATTGCTAGCCGCCGCAGCCGCCCTGGCCGTCCTGATACCTGGCGTGGTCGCGGTCGCCGTGTCCACCCAGTCCGCGTCCGCGGCGCCCGCGCCGCCCGTCGGCTTCAGCACCGTGTGGAGCGACGATTTCGACGGGGCCGCCGGTTCGCCGGTCAACGGCTCGAACTGGCTCTACGACCTCGGCCACGGTTATTCCGGCGGAGCGGCCAACTGGGGCACCGGCGAGGTCGAGTCGATGACCAACAGCACCGACAACGTCTATCTCGACGGTGGCGGACACCTGGCGATCAAGCCCATCAAGGACGGTTCGGGCAACTGGACGTCCGGCCGGATCGAGACCCAGCGCACCGATTTCCAGCCGCCGGCCGGCGGTGTCATGCGCATCGAGGCGTCCGTCCAGCAGCCGAACGTCGACACCGGCAACGGACTCGGTTACTGGCCGGCGTTCTGGGCACTGGGCGCGCCCGCCCGGCCGGCGGCCGCGACGAACTGGCCCGGCATCGGCGAGCTGGACATCATGGAGGACATCAACGGTCGTAGCTCGGAATTCGCGACCCTGCACTGCGGAACCGCTTCCGGCGGGCCGTGCAACGAGACCACCGGCATCGGTTCCGGCGAACGCCCCTGCGGCGGCTGCCAGACTGGTTTCCACACCTACGCCGTCGAACTCGATTACGGCGCCAACCCGCAGCAGCTGCGCTATTACCTTGACGGCAACAACTTCTTCACGATCAACGCTTCCCAGGTCGACACCACCACGTGGAACAACGCCACCCAGCACGGTTTTTTCGTCATCCTGAACCTGGCGATCGGCGGCAGCTTCCCGGCTGCCTTCGGCGGCGGTCCCACCGACGCGACGGTGTCCGGTCAGCCGATGCTCGTTGACTACGTCTCGGTGTCCACCAAGGGGCCGTAGCGGCAGCGTCGCCAGCAACGGTCCGCCAACTGGCGTGCATGGGCGAAGCACTCCGCGCCGCGGTTCGTCACTGTGAACACGTTCACGTTCGGCCACTGAGCCGGCGGTTCGGGTCGGCCCCACGACGGCGTAGCTTCGCAGTGGTGAGCGCTGCGTCGTCGAACGGGGCCGACCCGGGCCTGGTCGGCCCGAATTCGGTCACCTGGCACCTGCACGCCGACCCCGCCATGTGGCTCGGCGGCATCACCAGCCTGTTCCTTCAGTCGCTGCACCCACTCGCGGCGGCCGGCGTGGTGCAGAACTCCAACTTCCGCGAGGACCCGCTCGGCCGGCTGATACGCACCGCCCGGTTCGTCGGGATGAGCACGTACGCACCGATCGAAGAGGTGCATGCCGGCGCAGCCAAGGTTCGCGCCGTGCACCGCGGCCTGCGCGGCAAGGACCCGGCCACCGGCCGGACGTTCCGCATCGACCAGCCCGACCTGCTGCTCTGGGTGCACTGCGCCGAGGTGGCGATGTTCCTGTCCGTTGTCCGCCGGGCCGGACTCCGGCTGACGAAGTCGCAAGCCGACCACTACTTCGACGAACAACGCCATTCCGCCGCACTTGTCGGTCTCGACCCGGACGAGGTACCCGGCTCGACCGAGCAGATGGCCGCCTACTTCCGTGACATCCGCGGTGAACTTCGGCATGGCGACGACTCGGAGGTCGTTTACGAGTTCCTGCACAAGCCGCCGCTGCCCGGTGTGCTCGGCC
>Ga0137415_10007818_pt1 | contig 10606 bp, 8 predicted proteins | sample CZODoug3_1_1_16f_FD_183082 | JGI IMG/M metagenome (GOLD analysis project Ga0137415, IMG submission 183082) | Vadose zone soil fungal communities from Angelo Coast Range Reserve, California, USA - CZODoug3_1_1_16fungal (Hybrid Assembly) | ecosystem: Environmental > Terrestrial > Soil > Vadose...
ACGGCGTACTGGATGCCCCGCCTTCGCGGGGCATGACGGACTCGGGGCTCACGCCCGCTTCGCCTCGAACGCCATCTTCATCGCCAGCCCCGCGAGCACGGTTCCCATCAGCCAGCGCTGCACCAATAACCAGGTCGGCCGCGTGCCGAGAAACAACGCGATCGAGCCCGCCGCGAGGGCGATGATGGCGTTGACGCTGACGCTGATCGCGGTCTGGATCGAGCCGAGCGCCAGCGACTGCGTCAGCACGCTGCCGCCGGCGGGATCGATGAACTGCGGCAGCAGCGCCAGATACAGCATCGCAATTTTTGGGTTCAGCAAATTAGTGACAAAACCCATCGCAAACAATTTGCGGGGACCGTCGACCTGCAGCTTCCTGACCTGAAACGGCGAACGCCCGCCGGGCTTGATCGCCTGCCACGCCAGCCACAGCAGATAGGCGGCGCCGGAGAGACGCAGCGCATCATAGGCGTAGGTGGCGAAGGTTGTCGAGCCAAAGCTCATCGTTGTGCGCCGGCCGTTGGCGTCATAAGAATAGTTGATCGCCTGGCCCCCGACGTCTGTGGTACTGGTCACTCGGCCCAGCTTGTCGTAAACGAAACTCACCGTGCCGTTGATATTCGTGGCCGCGGTTAATTGTGAGAGCTGGTCATAAGCATACGTCGCGGTCGACGCATCGGGATAAGCGATTGTCGTCAGCCGATTGAGCGCGTCGTATGTATAGTTCGTCGTCAGGTTGTTGAAATCGGTGCGCTGAATGCGATTGCCCGTCGCATCATAAGCAAGAGTCATCGTCATGCCGGCGCGAGTCGACGCGGTTACGCGCCCCAGCGCGTCATAATCAAAAGTGTAGCGCTGACCAAGAGCGTCCACCACGGCGGTCACATTAGAACGCGCGTTATATTCATGCTGAGTTGTTTGCAGCGCGGGATCGGTAACTTTCACTAAGCGATTCGCGCTGTCGTATTCAAAAGTAGTTACGCGCCCGGACGTATCCGTGCGCTTGGTGACATTTCCGGCGGCATCATACTCAGACGTCTCCCGCAACCTGGTCCCGCCGGCGACTGCCGGTGGATAGGTTACCATTACCGGCCGGTTGAATTCGTCGTAATCGACGTTGGTCGTTTGTCCCAACTGATCCGTAACCGCGATCAAATTGGACATCAAGTCGTAGTTGTAACTAACTGACTTATTCAGAGCATCCGTCTCGCCCGTCAGGCGAGAAGCCGAGTCATAGGCAAAGCTGTTGATGTTGCCAAGGGGGTCGGTGACTTTCGTAGGCCGCCCGGCAAGATCGTATGTGAATGTGATGAGCGAGTTGTCGGGCCGCGTAATCGTGTTGAGGCGCCCCGCCAAATCGTAGACGTAACTCGCGATGTTATTCAGCGCATCCGTCGCCGTAGTAACCCGTCCGCGAGCATCGTACGCAAAGCTGGTTACGTTTGACAGAGCATCTGTCGTCTGGCTGATATTGCCGTAGGTGTCATAGGCCAACCTCGTCACTCTTCCCAGTGGGTTGGTCAGGGTCAGCAATTCACCGCGCGTGTCATAGGTGAGCGTGGTCGTGTTGTTGAGCGCATCAGTGACTGACAGAAGATTGCCCGCTGCATCGTAAATGTTTGTCGTCAAGCCGCCCATTGCATCAGTGGCTGTCAACACTTCACCGAACGGGTTGTAAGTGAAACTCGAACTGCCCAGAACACCTGTCGCAGTAACCTCATTGCCGCTGGCGTCATAGGTGTAAGTTGCCGCTTGTCCGAGAGCATTCGTGTGACTGATAACGTTCATCTGGTCATCGTAAGTCCACATTTGCGCTTGCGAGCCGCCACAACTGCAAAGTCCTTCGACCCCGGTGACCGTCTTTCGTCCTTTGACATTGTGATAGAAGTATTTCGTGACCCGGCCCAACGCATCGGTCACATCAGTTTCAGTCGGGCTGACGTAATTCAGTGTGTAGCGTTCAACTCCGCCCTGGGCCTGCGAAGTGTTGGCGCGCCCCTGTGAGTCGTAATCGTGCTGCTCAATTATGTTGCCGATGGCATCTGTGACGCTGGCTAATGCTAAACCGGACGGCACTCCCGTATAAGCGAACCGGTATCCGGAATTATCCGGATAGGTCACGGTCAGGAGTTCGTTACTGCCGCCATACGTATAGGAAGCAATCGTCCCGAGAGAATCACTGAGAGACAAAACCAGCCCGCTGCTATTGGTTGTCACGATTAGAACTCGCCCGAATGCATCGGTCACGCTCGAGAGTCTGCTGTTAACGCCGTAGGTAAGGACCGTTTGATTCGCGTTGCGGTCAGTAAGTGAGATCAACTTGCCTGAGGCGTCGAATTGATGCACGCGCCCGTCTTTGAACGCGACCGTGTAGCTGCCGTCGCTATTTCTCGCAATTGATCCGAAGAAGTCCGGCGTAGCAAACGTGACTAAGCGACCATCGGGAAGCATCAACTGCAAACGGCCATTCGCGTCCATCGCCACTCGTTCGTCATAAACGGTCGTCCATCCCAGGCCAAAGAGTCCGATGCTCTGCGAGATGCTGTTGTAGGTTCGGGAGACGCCAATCGCTTCTCCCACGCCCGGCAATTGATAGTCCATCTGCCGCAAATACATGTTGCCGTTGGTCACATTGACGGGGCCTCCCACCGTGTGATTGCAGGGCGCCTGTCCCGCATTCTCGAAAGTGTTCGTGCTGATCGGAAAATTCAAAGAGTCGTTACTGGTTAAGACACAGCCGCCGGTCCCGGTACCTCCTTGAAAGTTGGTTCCGTTAATCGAGGCTTTAAAATCTTCGTCGACAGAACACCTCGAGTAAGTAGTGAACTGATAATGACCCACGCCGTCTGTGGACGTTGTGGCCGTCGTGATTATGTTTGGATTCACATTGGTCTTTGTACGTGTCATCGTCACGGTAACGCCCTGTACAGGGCTGCCGATTTGATCTCTGACCACGCCGCCCAGGGTTATCACGCTGGGCCTGATAATTATGAGATTGCCTAATACCACGCTCGATGTTAGGCAGCCGCCGGTTGCACTTCTGTTAGAAGGCGGCAGCGGCTCGTCGTCTACGATCTCTGTGAATGTGGCTCTAACCTCATAATCCGCACTGCAACCGCTCTCAATCGCGAACCAATAATTTCCACCACTGTCGGCAATTGTAGTTTCCGTTGTGACCTCCTGGGGCGAGACGTTAAAGATGGTCTTTGTCATCTTTACCGACGCGCCGACGGCGGGGTCGCCCGTTGAATACATAACCCGTCCGCTCAAAGTAATTTGAGCCTGAGCGAGCCCAACAAGAATGAATGGGAGAGAGACAAGCAAGAGAATTCTGGGGAGAAGTTTGGTTAGAGAACGACCGTTTACAGTTTTCGCAAACAGTTGAACTGAGTATCTGAGCAACTTCGGCGATGAAGAAGAGAACATTTGGGGGCCACTTCCTTTCCTAAAGACCGGCCGAACAAACGGCAGATCGATCCAATGGGAGCGATCTCAGGAAGTGGCACTTCTTCGCAGAAGGTCGCGAGAGCGGGATAAATTTCAGAAACGACTAAGACTGAAGGTCGAAAAGCGGCCGGAGCTTAGTGGCGAAACAAAATTCTGTCAAGCGAGTTTGAGGTAAGAATTCTTTGTAAGATCGGACATCTTCACAGTTGTCATTCGATTAAAAACTTTGCGCAACTTTTCGCACTAACGCATTGCAAACTGGGAGTCCCCCGCGAGTGAGGAATTGATTGTAAAACCAGCCTCGAAATGTGGTAATTCAGATGGAACTCTACGGTTGCTAGCGAGGTGAAACATGTCGACTGAAATCACTTGGGGAGATACGGTCATAGTTTCTCATGATGCTCCGAGCCAATTCCATCCAGGCTTTCGCGGATCAGTTTCGGGTATACGTGATGTAGGCGCCAATCCCAGTCAGCTGGAGCCAGAATCGGAGACCTCGGCACGTTTGTATTCGGTCGAGTTTTCGAATGGGACAGCAATCGAGATTCCGAAACACTATTTGAGCAAGGAAATGGAAAGCTAATTCGGGTGCGAAAACGTCCCAAACCAAATCCATCAATGCGTCACAGTCACGTCGTCCGGCGTGTTTGGTTTTCCGTCCGGGCCGGATGAGCGCAGCACGAACGAGGTGCGAGAGCCTTCATACTCGTAAGGTTGATGCCAGGGATCGATGCGAATGATGCGCGACAGATAGTGAGGATTGAGATGATCGATCAAAGCAGCTTCGCTCTTTGATTCAATATATGCACCACGTTCGCGGCGATACGACTCGAGCGCGGTGGCGATTGATTCCAGCTCAGCCCGCGCGCGCGCGGTCTTTTCAAGGTTAAGGGCTTTCATCAGCATATCAACGTCTTCCCAGCGCCGATCGCCGGTGCGAATTTCGGCCACACGCCACTTGCCGTTGTCGCCTTTGACCAAACGAAAGGCGGTTTCCACCTGGGCTACTACGACTGCCGAATTGCCCGACGTCGAAATGTCCTTGATGCGCACGGCGTCTGAAGGCAATTGAATGCCGGCCATGCGGGCAATTATTTTGCGCGCCTCTTTGGGTGATAGATCGCCTGCGGCTAAGGTACGGCTGGCCACAAAAACAGTGCCCGAGGCCACCATCGCGATCGATAAAATTATCAGCAAGGTTCGCTTAGACATGATTCACACTCCTGAAATGGTTTTGATTGTGGCACGCGCATCTTGCGCGTGGTTCACGGGCGAGACGCCCGTGCCACTTCATCCTAGCTGCGGGCTTTGCCTACCAGCATGCGCAGCATCGTCTGAAGCTGCACGGTGGTAAACGGCTTGGGAAGAAAGACGACGGCGCCCGCCGCGAAACTGTCTGAGGAAAGTTTTGGATCCTGCTCGGCGGTCATCATCATCACCGGAATTTTGTTGAACCGATTTTCAGTTCGCATATAGCGCACCAGTTCCGGCCCCGGGATATGCGGCATCACGACATCGAAAACCGCCGCCGTAAAGTTGGCGTTGTCCTGAAGCGCTTGGTAAGCTTCGCGCCCGTCGCGCGCACCGACAACCGCGTAGCCTTCCTTCTCCAAAATAGTTGTCACCAGACGCAGAATCGCCGGATCGTCGTCGGCAACCAGGACGCGTCCTTTGGCGATGTTATCGGATGTACCCACTTGATTTGTCGGATGACTTTGTTTAGCAGCGGCTATGCTGCTTCCAGGGCGCGGCCGCTTTCGCCTGCCTTCAGCGAGAGCTCCGCAGCCAGTTTGATCGCCGCGACCATGCTTGAATGCTCGGCAATTCCTTTTCCGGCTATGTCAAAGGCCGTGCCGTGATCGACTGAGGTGCGAATGAAAGGCAAGCCCAGCGTCACGTTGACGGCTTCGCCAAACGAAAGGCACTTAACCGGAATCATCGCCTGGTCATGATAACACGCCACCACGGCGTCAAACTCGCCGCGCGAAGCTCGCAGAAACACCGTGTCGGCGGAAAACGGGCCGCTCACGTTGATACCGTCCGCGGCGCGACAAACCTCGACGGCGGGCGCAAGTTCCGAGGCCTCTTCCATGCCAAATAGTCCGCCTTCGGCCCCGTGTGGATTTAGTGCTGCGACCGCGATGCGCGGACGTTCAATTCCCCATCGTCGCAGTTCGCGATCGGCCAAACGAATTCGCTTCTCGACGCGCTCGCGGCGGACCAGCCCAATCGCTTCAGAAAGGGGAACATGCGTTGAGACCAGAACCACGCGCAGATTCGCACCGACGAAGCCCATCGCATAGTCATCCGAGCCGGTCAGATAAGCAAGAAACTCTGTGTGTCCGGGAAAGGTATAGCCGCCAAGGTACAGCGCCCGCTTATTGATGGGCGCGGTGGCGATCGCATCGATGCTGCCCGCGGCGCACAGTTCCACCGCCGCTTCGATATAACCGGCCGCAGCCTTTCCGGCGGCGCCCGACTCGATGCCCGGCTCAACGTGACCCTGGATGTTATCGAGGTGAAAGATTAGAGGCTCAGAGATTTCATCCGGCAGGTGTTCGTCGCGGCGGACGATCTCGTAGCCACATTGGAGGTCCAGCGTGCGCGCGTTGTGGGCCAGCAGTTGCGCATCACCAATAATGACTGGCCGGCAAACCGCGCGAACCTCTTCTTCCGCCACCGCCTTAAGCACAACCTCCGGCCCGATTCCAGCCGGATCACCCATGGTAATGCCAATGCGCGGTCGAGCGCGCCGAGAAGTTGCGGGTGCGCGATCTTGCGGCGGATGGATCATCAGTCGACGACTACGTTATGAAGGCGATAGTTACTTTGCCGCTTGATCGCTTTTCATCAAAGACCCGAAACAGTCAGGACTCAGGCGATTGCGGCAAAGGTTCTTCCTCGCGTTCTTCCACGCGTTCTTCCACTCGCGAGAGTTGCGGGACGCGGTCCTCAGCCTTGTAGATGTACTTAATGTTGCGCTTCAGAACCAGCAGGTTCGGAGCAGAACGTCGATTAATTTTCAGTGCGCCCCGATCGTACCACTCAATCGTGCCTTCAATTTCTTCGCCGTCCTGCAAGACAAGCACCATCGGCGTGTGGGCGTCGATCTGCTTCTTGTAATAGTAGATTTCGGCGTGGGTTTCAGTTGGTGGTGGTTGGCGCTTGCGCACTTGAATGGATGACGACGACTGCTGTGGCGGGCGTTGCTGTGGCATTCCACCCCCCCGTTGCATGTTTCCGTTCAGGCGGTCGCGTTGTGGCGGGGCTTCCCGCCGGGCTTTCACATCGGCCAGCGTCGTTCTAATAAGTTTGCGATTCACAGTAGTGCCTCCAAAAAATTTCAAAAAGGAACGGTTTCGACGCTCAGGTTAAGGTGCGCCCGCGTTTGAGTGGCGGGCAGATCGAGCCTGCTAATCGCAGGCTGCTACCTCCGAGGAGAGATGCCGCATTGAACCCGTCCGGAAATATCGCTAGGGAATGCGCGACATGCTACACGAGTCAGGGGGAAAACGCAAAGCTGGACAGAGGTCGAGGATTTATTATCAACGCGAGAGCGACTTCGCGTTGGATGCTCCTAACTGTTACCAGTCGCTAGTCCGCTTTTTTCCTGATGAACGTCGGCACATCAAGATCGTCGACACGCTTGTGACCTGGCTGGGATGCCGGATAATCCTCGGCCGTTCGCGGCGCGTATCGCGGCGCGGATGTTACCGGCATCGTTGCGCCTGCGGCCACTGAAGCTACCGACGCCTCTCGACGGAAGCCGGTGGCAATCACAGTGATTTTCATTGCATCAGCCATCGTCTCGTCGATCACATGGCCAAAAATAATATTCGCGTCTTCGTCGGCTTCCCGACGCACCAGCGAGGCTGCTTCGTTTACTTCAAACAACGTCAAATCGCGACCGCCAGTGATGTTGATGAGCACGCCCCGGGCTCCCTGAATCGAAGCTTCTTCGAGCAAGGGCGATGAGATAGCCTCCTGCGTCGCTTCGATGGCCCGGTTTTCGCCCCGCGCATGGCCGGTTCCCATCAGCGCCATGCCCATTCCCTGCATGATGGTGCGCACGTCCGCGAAATCCAGATTGATCAAGCCCGGCACAGTGATCAGGTCGCTGATTCCCTGCACCGCCTGACGGAGCACATCATCGGCAGCTTTGAACGCATCAGCAAACGAAGCGCCCTGAGGCACGGCCCCGAACAGCCGTTCGTTTGGAATCGTGATGACGGTGTCAACCGATTCATGCAGTTCATTCAAGCCGTGTTCAGCCTGTTGCAGTCGCCGGCGTCCTTCGAATTGAAAAGGCTTAGTAACCACGGCCACAGTCAAAGCACCGAGTTCGGTTGCCAGCGAGGCGACAATCGGAGCACCGCCCGTACCCGTGCCTCCACCCAGGCCGGTGGTAACAAACACCATGTCTGCGCCTTCGAGCACCTCGATAATTTTGTCTGTGTCTTCGAGCGCTGCCTGCCGTCCTACTTCAGGATCAGCGCCAGCGCCGAGACCTTTTGTCAATCTGCCGCCGAGTTGAATCTTCACCGGCGCGCGAGAACGCTTCAGAGCCTGCAGGTCGGTGTTAGCGACAACGAACTCGATGCCTTCGATCCCGGCGTCGATCATGCGATTGACTGCATTGCCGCCACCGCCGCCCACACCGATGACTTTAATGCGCGCGCCGGTAATTGGCGGCTCGTCGTCGATGAAAATATTTATGCCTTTGCCGGGTTCGCGGACCTCTGGTGTCATTGGTTTTTCCTCTCTTCCAAACCGGGATGGCTTCCACGGTCTCTTTCGTCTATTTTGGGCTAGCTGAACCACGGGCATCTATATCTTGCGGACAACATATTGTGCCTAAGGCGCGCCAGCATACAACACTTGCTCAAAAAATACTACTACTAAAACGATTCCGAAACTTGGAAACAAAATGCGTCAAACGTCCGGAAGCTCCGCGCTTCGTCGTGCCCGCGCGCTGCTCCGTTGCGTGTGCTCGCTGAGATACCAACGCGAGTCCGGCAGCAGCCGCCCACGCCGGACTTTGGATGTCCTCGATCAATCCGCCAAAGCGATCGCGCTCGGGAAATCCGATCCGCACCGGCGCGTCAAAAACCTGTTCGGCGATTTCGATCATTCCATCCAACAACGCACCACCACCACTGAGGACCACTCCACTCGACAGTTGGCGATTCCATCCGGAGTCACGGATTTCGTCAGACACGTGCATCAGCACTTCTTCGGCACGCGGCTGCAAAATGTCGCAGAGAATTTGTCGCGACAGTTGCCTCGGCGCGCGTCCGCCAACCGACGGGACCTCGACCATTTCTCCACGCTGATCGTCACTGAGCGTAGCGCTCGACGCGCAGCCGACCGTGCGTTTGATTCGCTCAGCTTCCGGAATCGGCGTTCGCAAGCCAAACGCTATGTCATTGGTAAAGTGCGCCCCGCCCAGCGGAAAAACTGCCGTGTGTTGCACCGCGCCGCGTTGATATACGCACAGGCCGGTGGTCTCTGCGCCGATATCCACCAAGGCAGAGCCGTACTCCTTGTCGTCTTCGGTTAAGGTCGCTTCGGCCGCGGCGAGTTGCTCAAGAATCATGTCAGCCACAATCAATCCTGCCCGGTTTACCGCGTTGATGGCGTTCTGGCGCGCGGTGACCGGACTGGTGACGATGTGGACTTTGACTGCCAGTCGCGCTCCGGTCATGCCGACTGGATCATTGATACCGTCCTGGTCGTCGACAATGAATTCCTGGGGCAAGCGGTCGACGATTTCGCGGCCGGCGGGGAGTTGGATCGCGCAGGCTGAATCAATAGCCCGTCGCACATCGTCGCCGGTAATCTCGCGATCGCGACCGGCCACGGCCACAATCGCCTGGCCGTTAAAGCCCATGATGTGCGAGCCGGCCAGATTAATCGTTACTTCTTCCGCCTGCACTCCGCTCATTCGCTCGGCGTCTTCGACGGCACGTTTGATTGATTCGACCGCGGCCTCGGGGTTTACAATCACGCCCTTGCGCAATCCGCGCGATTCCGCTTCGCCGATACCGAGTATTTGCAGCAGTCCTTCATCGCCCGGGCCCGCGACTATGCACGTCACCTTACTCGTCCCGATATCCAGACCCACGGTGTGATTTGTCCGCTTTGCCATTTAGCTTCTCAGATTCCGCGTAGCTCTTGCGCATGATCTCAACGCAAAGGCAGCCGAGCATTGTTCGCCGGCTTTTGCTCGCGCCGTGTGTTGTTCTTATCGATCTTCTTGTCGTTAAGCCTAGTGCTCTCGGTGCTTCTTCGACCCGCGCTGTTGCTGTTCGTCTGCTTTGTCGCGATCGTGGGCGGCGAGCTTGCCGTGCTGGCAGTCGAGTCGGACACAGCAATCGCGTCGCCGGTGGCGATCTTATTCCCGGAACTAAATCCAATCACCACCCGGCCGCTTTGCAAATCAACATAGGTAATAGACGATCCACGCGGAGTCTGTTTGTAAACATCGAGCGCCTCCAGCCCTATTTTCAGACGCGGGCCCAGTTCCTGTCCGCCGAGCCGCACCTCGATTTGCGAATCGTTGCCGGCGAGTTGGGCCCGCACATCACGCAGATCGATTAAGTTAACTTCGCTGACGCGTTCTGCCAGACCCAGCGCCGCCCATTCTTTAACCACTTCTAAATATTTCCGAACCCGCTCAGTGTTATCTTTGCGTGCCTCTTCGGTGCCGTCCTCGTTCCAACCGCGAATGAAAAAGACCGGCATCTGATCGGACGGCTTCATTTCTCCCAACGCCACCCCTTCATCATCGACCCAGACGAAGTGGCCGCCCGCAGTGTGAACGACGGCCAGCGGCACGCGCTCCGTAATGCGCACGCGGAGGCCGTCGGGCAAAACGCGGCTGACGACCGCGCGACGCACGCCCGGCAGACGCCCCAACTCGACACTGAGCGCAGGAAGATCGGCGCGCCAAACTCCCGTGCGGGTTACGGCGCGTCGCGCAAGACCTTCAATCTCCTCCGCCGATGTCCGCGACGTTCCCACCACATCTATGCTGCGCACCTGAAACAGCGACGCGGAAGCAGCGACGCGATAGCCGACAATCAAAGTGATGACGACCAGAATTCCGAGAATGAGTTTCAGTGCCGAAGGCACATAACCGAAAAGAGTTCGCAGTGAG
>Ga0137415_10007820_pt1 | contig 10603 bp, 3 predicted proteins | sample CZODoug3_1_1_16f_FD_183082 | JGI IMG/M metagenome (GOLD analysis project Ga0137415, IMG submission 183082) | Vadose zone soil fungal communities from Angelo Coast Range Reserve, California, USA - CZODoug3_1_1_16fungal (Hybrid Assembly) | ecosystem: Environmental > Terrestrial > Soil > Vadose...
TGGTCACCGGGATCCACGGCGACGTCATCGGTCCCAAGATGGGCGCGCTGTTTGCGTTGCCCATCGTGGCCACCGGATTCGCGGTGGCCCACCTGCAAGGTGGATTCGGCGCTGTCCGCCGCGGCACGTTGGGCATCTTGCTCATCGGTGTCGCCATGGCCCTCACCATGTGGCTGAGCACCGTGATCGGCATTCCCCAATTGGCTTCGGTGCTCTCGGGGTTGGTCGGCTGCGGCGTGGGCTGGGTCGCGGGCCGGCTTTCCCTCTTTGGCAATGCGCGTGCGGCGGTCCCCGAAGGCGGCGGAGGCTCGACCCCGCCCCCGCCGAACGGCGCTTTTCACCTCGCATTCCTGCCCTATTACGTGGTCATCGGCTTGAGCCTGCTGTCGCAGTTGCCGGCGATGAAGCACGTCTCGCTCGGCTGGAGCCTCGATTATCCCGCAACGCACACGGCCTTGGGATTCTCGGTCGAGCCCCAAAAGAAGTACGCGGTCATCGAACTATTTCGCCACCCCGCCCCGCTCATCCTATTTTCCATTGCCATTTCCTACTTGGTATATCGGTGGAGCGACAGCTGGAAGCCCAACGTGCTCCGCAAGGCGGTCGCCACCACCTACCAGCAGTGTATCTCCACCAGCGTGGGCATCTGTACCATGGTCATCATGGCTTTGATCATGACCGACACCGGCATGACCTCGCTGCTGGGCCGGGCCATCGCCGGCGGTGCGGGCTCCGCGTTCGCGCTCTTTTCGCCGTTCATCGGCGTCCTCGGCACCTTCATGACCGGCAGCAACACCAACTCCAACGTGATGTTCGGCGCCTTGCAGCTCGAGAGCGCCCGCGCGCTGGCCATCGAAGCGGCAACCATCGCCAGCGTACAATCCATCGGCGGAGCACTTGGCAGTGCCATCGCGCCGACCAAAGTCCTCGTCGGCACCGCGGTGGTGGGCCTCTCCGGCCGCGAGGGCGAGGTCATGAAACGGACCATCCCCTACTGCATTTTCTTGGTGCTCTTGGTCGGCATCCAGGTCACGCTCCTTTTGAGGCTCTAGGAAAGGTTCTCCCATGAAGCGCGCAACGCTCCAAAAAGCCGTCTTCTGGGCTCTCAGCGGCGATTTCGCGCTGCTCTATCTGGGCGCGGTGAGGCTCGATCAACCGATTCTCACGGCGGTCTCTCTCGTCACCTTGGGTGCCACCATCGTGGCAGCGCTTTTTGCGTTTTGACGCGTTTTGACGCGTCTTGAGGCTCATCTTCCCGCGTGGAGCAAGGTCACCACGTGCGCCGCGGCGGCGATGCCGATCATCGTCGCCGTCGCCAAATGCGCACGCCGTTTTCGCACACGGTCGCGCAGCCGCAGATTGCGAAGTTGAAAACCGAGACCCGCGTGCGCCATGAGCAGGAAGAACGCGACCCCTCCCGGCAAGAGCGCGATCATCCCACCGGCCACCGCCTCGGGCGACCCGAGATTCGGAACGATGGCCAGCGTGTGCACGAAGGCCATCGCGATCACGAGAATCCCGATCACCACGTGCACGCGCGTCACCCGCGAATCAGGCGCCGCGCGTTTGCCAAGCCACAGCCGATGACCCACGGGTAGCGAAATCGCCGCCAAAATCAGCCCAATCGCCAACCACCCCGTCCAAGCCGTCATCCTCGGCCCCTCGAGTTCACCCGACGGCAATCCCGAGCGTCTTGCGCAGCGTGAAATACTGTTCGCTCACGCTGAACACAATGAGCTCCTTCAACTTGTCCGACGGCGGCAAGTCTCCCGGAAGCTGCGACTCGGCGCTGATGATCTTCTTCGCGATCTCCAAGTCCGCGCAGAGCAGCAAGCCCGCGCGGGTCGAGGTGACCTCCACCATTTGCATCCACTTCTTCAAGTCGGCCTTGGCGCCGTCTTCGATGAAGCGCTGCACCACCAAGCGCAACGAATCGCGCTGAATCGGCTGCATGAACTTCACCAGCTCCTGCGCCGTCTGCCCCACGGCCTGCGCCATCTCCGCGGGCACCGAGAAGTCGCTCATGACGATCTTGATCGCCGCGAACAACATCACCTTGAGCTCGTTCAAGGTCGGGAACAGATTCTTGATGTAGTGCTCCCCACGATAGTACGAGAGGTGCTTGCCGACGATGAAGGTCAGCTCCTGCGGCGTGAACCCGGTGAGCACCGTTTGCCCGGCCACGCTCGCCGGCGGTGAAGCCGGCACCGCCACCAACGCACCCGACACGTCGTTGCGCACGTAGAGCTCGGGCAGCGGAACCCCGAGGACCTGCGCCGCCCACCCGAAGGTCTTGGCGAAGGTCACCGTGCTCGTCGCCGGATCTTGCTTGAATCGCTTGTCCAGCACCGGGAGTTGCCGCGATGCGCGCAGTTGGTTCGTCTTCGCCACGATCGCCGCGGGCGTGATCATCTCGAAGATCTTGCCGATGTAGATGTTCTCGTCCTTGTGGAAGAGATTCTTCACCCATTGCTCGTTGTCGAGCCGACTCTTCACCTGAATCATCCCGCGCGGCCGATAATCCTCGAAGAAGCGCTGCTCTTCTTCGTCGGCCTTGTGCAGGAAGGCCAGCGCCGCGCACATGCACCACGCGCGATCGTACTCGTGCTGCTTCAAGTACAATTTGTACAGCGATCGATACGGATCGACCCGCATCGGGTCTTTCTGCAGCACGATGGCGTGCTCGCCGATGGCCGCCTCCATCTGGTCCGTCGCCTCGAAGAGCTCCGCGAGGATCTGCCGCTCCACCGCCTCGTCCGGCTTGTAGCGCGTGGCCATCTTGAAGGCTTCGATGGCGCTCGCCACGTCGTTCAACCGATCGCGGTAGATGAGCCCTAGGTTGTGCCAGAGGTTGTACTCGAGGTCCGGATTGCTCGCGTTGGCGCTCGAGAGCCGCCGCAGCATCTTCCGGAACGCGCGCTCCAGCGCCTTCCAGTCCTTCTTGGCCGTGAGGATCTTGTTGATGCGCTCGAAGGCTTCCAAGAAGGTCGGATTGAGATCGAGCGCGTCGTTGAACAGCTCCACCGCGCGATCGTGGTCGCCCTCTTTGTCGCGGTAGATCTGCGCCATCGTGTAGATGAATTTGCTCTTGCGGATCGGATCCTTCTCCAGCTCGGAAATCTGCTGGATGGTGTCGATCATCTTCGACCAGTTCTCGGTCGCTTGATAGAGCGCGAGCAGCTTGTGGAGCAGCGGGTGGCTGTCCGGCTTGATGTCCTTCGCTTCTTCCAGCGCCTCGATGGCCTTGTGCGGGCTCTTGTCCTGATCGTTCCAGATGTCTGCGATTTCGCCGAGCGTCTTGAACCGCTCGTCGCCCTCGTAAACGTTGTCGAGGATCTGCCGCTTGTAGGCGACGACCTGCTTCCAGTCTTTGAGCTCTGAATAGAGCGACACCAAGGCTTCCAAGGTCGGGCGATGCCCCGCGTCGACCCCCAGCGCCTTCTCGAAGTTGTTGATCGCCTGCTTCGGCTGCCCCTGCTCGCGCTTGATGCAACCGAGCTTGGAGTAGACGTTGGCCCGCTCCTCGGTCTCGCTTTCGGAGAGCGACGTCAGCACCTTCTGGAAGTTGGTCAGCGCCGCGCCCCAATCGCGCAGACGGAAGGACACCTCCGCCAAACCGCGAATGGTCACCTGGTCGGTCAGATCGAGCTGGTGCGCCGCCAAGTACGCCTTGAGCGATTTGTCGTCCTTGCTCAGCGCCGCGCAGACCTGCCCCAGCTTGTTGTTCAGATTGTGCTGCTCCATCCGATCGCGCTTGCCTGCTTTGCGCACCACCAGGTCGAGCAAAGGCTCTGCCTTGTTCCACTCTTCGCGGGTGATGTACTCGTCGATGAGCGGCATCGCGGCGTCTTCGTTCTCGTCATCCGCCTCGCGTGCCGCTTCGAAGGCCAAGACCGCGCTCTCGTGATCGCCGAGCTGCGTCTCGCGCAGATTGCCGAGTTCCACCAGCAAGCGCGCACGCTGTCGCGGCGCCTGGGTGTAGCTCTGCTCCTGATCGAGGTAGCGCGCCGCCTTGTCGTAGTCGGCGTTGTCGATGGAGATGACGCGCACCGATGCCAGCGACGGCAAGTGCGACGGATCGATGTCGATGGCCATCTCGTAGCGCTCTTGCGCCGACACGCGGTCGCCGAGCTTCTCGTCGAGCGCCTTTCCGATGCGGTAGTACGCTTCGACCCGCTGCCGCGTGTCCTGCGTCAGCTCGGCCACCCGCGTCATGTATTCGATCGACTTCTCGGCGTCACCCTCCTTGTCGTAGAGCTTCGCCAGCGCGTCGAGCGCCTCGATGTTCGTCTCCTCGAGGTCGACGATGTTGCGGTACGCATCGATGGCGCGCTCCGCGTCCTGCACCTCGTCGGCATACACCTGCGCGATGTATCCGTAGAGCTCGACCTTCGTCTTGCGCTCCACCGTGGCCGACACGTGCCGCTCGTACGTATTGATCAACTCGAGCCACTGCCGCATCTTGCGGTAGTTCCGCTCGAGCGAGAAATACGCCTCTTCGTGATTCGGATCGATCTCGAGCACCTGCTCGAGCCGCTGCGCCGCGATGTCCGCCTTGACGAAATACTCTTCCTGGAGCTTCGCCAGGTGCATCAGCACCTCGATGCGATCGCGCTCCGTGGTGACCACGTCGAGCTCCGCCTCGAGAATGCGCACCAGATCCGGCCACTGCTTCAGCGTCTCGTAGACGCGGACCAGGCCGCGCATCGCTTGCAGATTCCCCGCATCGACGTCGAGCACTTCGCGGTAGACCTGCGCCGACCGTGACGGCTCGTTCAAGCTCGTCTCGTAGAGCCCCGCGATGCGAAGCTTGGTGTTCGCGATCTCGACCACGTCGGAGAGCGCCGGCACCTTGCGCGAGAGCACATCGACCAAATCTCGATTTTGGCCGCGCGCGGCGTAGATCCGCTCGAGGTTTTCCAACGCCGGAATGTAGAGCCCATCGACCTCCAGCGCGCGCGTGAAGTGCGTGATCGCCTGATCCGTCTGGCTCATCTGCTGGTCGAGCAGTTCACCGAGCTCGGTCATGATCTCCTTGCGGTCGACGTCCAGAATCGCGACGTCGAGCGCGCGGGTCAGCGTGGTGCCGAGCTGCTGCCAGTTGGAGTTCTTGCGATAGAGCTGCCCCATCTGCCGGAGGGCGCCCACGTTGTTCGGATCGAGCGCGACGATCTGCGCGTAATACGGCTGCGCGTACTCGGGGTGGCCGAGATCGTCGCCGTACCACTTGGCCAGGTGCAGGCACAGACGGATCTTTTCTTTGTTCTCCGTCTGCTCTTTGAGCCAGCCGTTCGCTGTTTGAATGAGCTCGCCCCAGCGCCCGGTGGCCTGCGCCATCCGTTCGAGGTAGCGCGCCGTCTCGCGATCGTGGAAGTCCTCCGCCAGTGCATTCACCAAGGCAACGAACGCCTGGTTCTTGTCGTCGAGGTGCTCCTCGAAGACGCGCGCGATCTTGCGCAGAAGCTCGGTGCGCTCGCCAGTCTCGGTCCGCGTCTCGAACCACGAGAGATACAGTTCGATGAGCGGCTCCCAGCGTGAGGCATTGGAGTGCCGCTTTTCGAGCTCGACGAACGCGTCCTGGCTCGTGGGCTCCACGTCCAGAATCTTCTGGTACGCGAGCGTCGCCGAATCCGGCTCGAGCAAGGTGTCGCTCCAGATCGAGGCGACCGTGCGGTACTCCTCGATCTTCTCCGTCTTGTCCTCGAGCGCATCGGCCCGCAGCATCTTGACCTCGATGACCTCGGGCCACTTCTCCTCGGAGCGGTAGATCTCTTCGAGCGAATCCATCGCCTCGAAATCGGGCCCGACCTCGAGCAGTTTGCGCCACGCATCGGCCGCGTCGTACGGCTGATGGAGCTGCGCGCCGTAGGTCTTTCCGAGCTCGCGGAAGATCTCTTTGAGCTCGTCGCCATCGAGAAGCTGCGAAGCGCGGTCGACGATCTGGTGCAGCGCCGCCACCAGCTCGTTCGCGTCGTCTTGCCGCCGCCGGATCGCCGCGATGGACCGGAGCGCCGCCAGGTTCGCGTAGTCGATGTCGAGCACGCGATTCCAGTCGTCGAGCGCCATCTCGTCGCGCCCGAGCTTGTCGGTGAAGACGCGCGCGCGCCGCGTGAGGATGTTCACCCGGTCGTCGTCGTTGGGAGCAATCTCGTACTCGCGCTCGAGAATCTCCACGAGATCTCGCCACATCTGCTGATTTTCGTAGAGGTTCGCCAGGGCACCGAGCGCCTCGGGATCCTCGCCGCGCAGATCGAGCACGACCTTCCAGGTGTTGATGGCCCGCTCCGGCTGGCCGAGCTTCGACGAGGCCAGATGCGCGAGCTTCGCGCGGATATCCGCCTCTTGCACATCGCCCGACGCGTTCTCGAGCTCGCGCTCGTAGACCGCGTTGAGCTCCACCCAGTTGCCGAGCCCCTCGTAGATGCGTCCCAGCGCGTAGATCGCGCCTTCGTGCGACTTCTCCAGATCGTCGAAGATGCGCCGGTACGCGCGGATGGCATCCGGGATCTGCTCGAGCCGCGTCTCGTAAATCTCTCCGAGGCGCGCATAGAGCTCGACCAGATCGATCGTATCGGCCGTCGCCTGCACGCGCATCTCGAGGACCTGGGCGAGCTCCGCCCACGCCTCGAGCGACAGATAGATGCGATCGAGATTCGCCAGCGCATCGACATCGAGCGGCTCGACGCCGAGCACGTACTTGTACGTCTCCTCCGCCTTGCCCACGTCTCCGAGCTCGTCCTCGAAGGTCTTCGCCAGCCGCTTGCCAACCAGGCGCTGTACGTTCGTGTCCTCGTGCACGCTGAGCACGTCGGCGTACGCGTTGGCCACGACCTCCCAACCGCCGTCCACGGTGGCCGCGAGCCGCGGGATCTCCTCGCCCGTCTTTTCGTCGAGCGGATACTCCTTGAGCGCACGGATGTAGACGGTCAGCGTCGTCGCCGTATCGAGCAGCTTCTCCTCGTGGAGCTCGGCGATGCGGTAGTACTGCGCCAGCCGCTCCTCTTCGCCGCCGCGCTCGAGCCCCGCCGCGTCGGAGGTGATCGCGGGCGGAATGTGCGAGAGCTGCGCCTCCATCACGTCGGAGAGCTTGTTCCACTCGCCCATCTGCCGGTAGAGCGGCTCGAGGATCTCGGCAACCTCGACCTGCTTCTCACCGCGCCCGAAGAGCTGCTCCAGCGCCTGGAGCGTCTGCTCGTGCTCGGGCGCCGCATTGATGACGTCGCGGTAAGCCGCGATGGCCGCATCGAGGTTTCCGAGCTGCGTCTCCTGCACCTGACCGAGCCGGTATTTGAACTCGAGGATCTCGTCGGGCGTCTGCCCCACCTCGGCCTCGCGCTCCAGGATGGCCGCGAGATCGTTCCAGCGCTCGGTCTGCGAGAAGAGCCGATCGAGCGAACGAATCGCCGTCTGATTCTCCGAATCGGCGTCGCTCACGCGGCGGTAGCGCGCGATGGCGCTGTCCACGTCGTCGAGCTGCAGCTCGTAGATCTGCGCCGTGCGCAGCCCGAGCTCCACGAAGCGCTCCGGCGCCTCGAGGAGCTTGTCGAGCTCCGCGTCGTAAAGACGCCCCACCTCCGGCCAGCGATTGACCACCATCGCCAGCCGCTCGAGGTTCTGCAGCGTGAGCTCGTTGCCGTTGTCGAGCGAGAGCGCGCGCGCATAGGTGTCGAACGCCGAGTGGTGATTGTCGAGCGCATCTTCGTAGAGGCGCGCGATGCGATGAAGCAAGTCCACCTTCTGGAACGCGTCGGTCGCGTGCTTGACCTGCACTTCGTGCACGCTGATGAGCCGCGGCCAATCGCTCGACGCCTCGTAGACCGGCTCGAGCACCGCCGCCGCACCGAGCGGCTCCCTGTTCGACGACTTGAGCCCCTCGAGGGCCTTCAGCGTGGGATCGTGATCCGGCTGCTGCTGCAGAATCTCGCGATAGAGCTCGATGGCCCGCGCGACGTCGTCGAGCCGCTTCTCGTACAGATCCGCGATGCGGTATTGGAAACTGATGGCCTCGCGCGAGTCGGCGGTCATCTCACTTTCGCGCGTCAGGATGCCCAGGAGCTCTTGCCAATTCTGCGCCTGCTCGTAGAGCACATCGAGGCGCGAGAGCGCCTGCAAGTCGTCCGGATCGAGCTCGAGGATCTTGTTGTACGTGTCGATGGCATTGTCGACATCGCCCAGCTCGTGCTCGTAGACCGCGCCGACCTGGTAGAAAATGCGCTTCTTCTCGTCGGCGTCGACGACGAGATCCGCCTTCTTGGCGTAGATGCGCATCAAGTCCGCCCAGCGCGAAAGCCCCAGGTAGCGCTTGATCAACGCATCGAGGGCGCGCACGTCGTCGCCGTCGAGATCGATGACCTTGTTGTAGACGGCGATCGCCGCCTCCGGCTGCTCGAGGACGTCTTCCTCGATGCCCGCCGCCTGGAACAACGCCTCTTTCTTTTCCGGCAGATCCTCGAGGATGTCCGCCTTCTTCTGCAGAATGAGCGAGAGGTCTGCGTAACGTTCGGTCGCACGGAAAAGGCGCTCGAGTGCTTCGGCCGCCGCCAGATGATTCGGCGCAATCCCAAGAACGCGCCGGTAGAGCGACACCGCCGTATCGACGTCGTCCAGATCGTACTCGTAGACGCGCGCGCTCATCATGTAGAGCGCACTGGGAAGCTCGGTGAGCGCCCCGTCGTCCTTGGGCGTGGTGTCCGCCGCGAGCTGCTGGAACACCTGCGCGAGATCGAAGAACCGCCCGGTGGCGCGCGCCACCCGATCGAGCCCTTGCTGCGTCTCCGCGCTGCCCGGATCCTCCTTGAGCGCACGCGCAAGCGTGGCGAAAGAAGAATCGAGATCCCCCGCCGCCCCTTCGTAGAGCTCCGCGATCTGATGGAGCAACTCCACCCGGCGCATGGCGTCGTCGCTGCGGCGCACCTGCACTTCGTGGACGCCGATGAGCTTCTGGTAGTCGCCGAGATGCCGGTAGAGCGGCTCCAGCAAGTCCGCGATGGTGAGCTCGTACTTCGAATCTTGTCCGAGGCGCTCCAGCGCGCGCAGCGCTTGCTCGTTGGTCGGCTCGCGCTCGAGCACTTGGCGGTAGCCTTCGATGGCCACGTCGATCTCGCCCATCTCCGTTTCGCGGAGGGCAGCGAGCCGGAGCATGAGCGCGAGCTGCGCTTGCTCGTCGGTGGCCAGAGAGAGCTGCGCCTCGAGGTTCTCGGCGAGCTCCGTCCACATCTTCTGCCGCGTGAAGAGCGCATCGAGCGCCGACAGCGCGCGCAAGCTCGTGGGATCGAGCTCCAGCACCTTGCGATACGACGAAACCGCCTCGTGCGGATCGTGGAGCTGCTCGTCGTAGATACGTGCAGTCTGCACGAGCAGCGTCTCGCGCTCCTCGGGCGCCGCCGCCAGATCGATGCGCCGCTGAATCACACTGATCAAATCGAGCCAGCGCTGGGTGCGCGTGAAGAGCTGCTCCAGCGCGGCCAGCGCCTCGGTGTCGGCCGCATCGAGCGTGAGCACTTGGTTGTAGCCGCGCGCCGCCGAGTCGACTTCGCCGAGCCGCTCGTCGATGCCGCCGACCTTCATCCAGTACTCGCGGGCGAGCACCGCGTCGCTCAAATCGCTGGCGATCTGCTCGTAGAGCGCGACCAGCTCCTTCCAGGTCTCCGAGACGTCGGCCACCTGTTCGATTTCGAAGCGCGTCTCGCGCAGCGCCGGATCATCGCGCAGCGCCGCCGCCAACGCCTCGAAGGCCCGCGGATGATTGAAGAGCGACTGCGTGCTGATGCGCGCAATCTTCCTCTTGAGTTGCACACGCCGCTGCACCTCGCCTTCGCTGGCGGCGAGGATTTCCAACGCCTCGATGAGCTTCTCCCAATCGCGGCGCTCCTCGTAGATGTTCTCGAGGATGGCCGCTGCATCGGCCTTGAGCGTCGGATGCTCGAGCATTACCTCGAGGGCGAGCCGCGCACCTTCGTGCGCCGGATTCAGGTAGAGGATCTCGCGGTAGTTCTCCAGCGCCGACGCCGGATCTTTGAGGTGCTTTTCGAGCGTCGTGCCGAGCCTGAACTTGAGATCGATGAGATCGGCTTCGCCGACGTCGAGCTCGATGCGCCTTCTCAGGATGTCGACGTACGCGTCGTAGTCGGCGAGATCGCGGTAAAGAACGTCGAGCGCTTTCAGGGCGATCGGATCGGCCGGCTCGTCGTCCAAAACGGCTCGGTAGCTCTCGATGGCCTTCTTGGGCTTCTTGAAGAATTTCTGGGGCCTTTCTAACGTCTTACCTTCCTTTGGTACTCCGCTGGTATAGGCAAGATAGAAGAATACCCCGCCTTTTGTGCGTCTGCGAGAATTGTCAGGGAGCATTATCCCGCCATCCTGCTCAATCTCAAGCGTCTTCGTAAGCAGCTCTTGGGACTGAGTTCGGCCTAAAACCTTAACGATGCGTACTATAGATTGCCGTGCGCGATTTTCGAATTCGCCGAGTGTGTTGGCAATCATAGCGGCGGTTGCTTCTTGCGATGGCTCCCGTTGCGGTGGCTTGTTATCGATCATTGGCTGTTCCTCCTTTGTGCCCAATCCTAGTCTATGGCTCAATTATGCCATAGGCTGTCTCGCTGAT
>Ga0137415_10007821_pt1 | contig 10602 bp, 11 predicted proteins | sample CZODoug3_1_1_16f_FD_183082 | JGI IMG/M metagenome (GOLD analysis project Ga0137415, IMG submission 183082) | Vadose zone soil fungal communities from Angelo Coast Range Reserve, California, USA - CZODoug3_1_1_16fungal (Hybrid Assembly) | ecosystem: Environmental > Terrestrial > Soil > Vadose...
GCAATCCGTACAAAGACCTCGTCTCTGACTTGATGAAACGCGGTGTGCACTTTGAGTTGTGTGGCGCGACGGCGAAGGTTCACAACTGGGGAAACGAAGACGTGCTTCCCGGAATCAAGATCAACACGGATGCCATGGCGAGGATGACGCAGCTCGTTCAGGAAGGGTTCGTGAAAATCTCGGAATGAACATGGCGATACCGACGCAATTGGCTCTAACACAAGAATTGGACACGAAAATACAGAACCCTGCGTCACGCCAATTTGCGGACGCAGAGCGACGAAACATCGCGCGCCAGGATGAAGAAGCCACGCTCGTCCTTGCCGCCAAATGTGGAGATGGATACGCATTTGAAGTTCTCATCAGGCGTTACCAGCGAAGGACTCTTGCCGTAGTGCGACGCTTCACCCGTATCCAAGAAGACGCAGAGGACATCGTCCAGCAGAGTTTCCACAAAGCTTTCGTCCACTTGCACAAATTCGAAGGGAAATCTTCGTTCTCGACCTGGCTAACGCGTATCGCCATCAACGAAGCCCTTATGTTGCTACGCAGAGATCGCGGACGGCGCGAGGTATCAATCAACGATTTGGGTGGAAGTGAGGAAACCTCACTCGGGCTAGAGATGCCCGATTCGCGCGCAGGCCCCGAGTGCCTCTTTTTAGAAGGCGAGCGAAGTCGAATTCTATCCGCAGCTATGGATAAGCTAACGCCAGGAATACGAGCCGCAATTGAACTGCGAGACCTTGGTGAGTTATCCACAAAAGAAGTCGCTCGGGTCTTGGGGCTCTCGGTCGAAGCGGTGAAGGGCCGAGTGTACCAAGGGCGGAGGAAATTGCACCGGGTATTGAAGCGCGAGTCCGCCTGGATTTCCGAAACACAGATGTTGCAGGCGAGCCGCAAGGCGAATGGCCTCTCGCGCAATCAACTCGTCTGTAGTTTCGGTGATTAGTGTGGCGACGAGAAACGCCGATCGGGACTTGTCGCAAGGCGGTCCGCGGCACGCTACTGAGATCGAGACCAATTCAACGACGAAAGGAAAGGCCTCGGGCATGGCATTGCAAGGCAAAGGCAAGCGAAGTGAGGGGCATGAAACTGTGGAGCTTTGCACAAGTCAGATTCAGTCTCACCTTGAAGATGTTTCCGCAAACCACAGACCGAGTCCCGAAGAAATCAGGCTCCGCGCACATGAAATCTATCTGGAACGTGGCGCCCTGCCAGGCAAGGAACTTGATGATTGGCTGCAAGCCGAACGCGAACTCGAGCTTGGGGCGCCGCCAAAGCTCAGGGATTTTCGATCAAGGGAGAGGGTCAATGAAACGTCGTGACTTCATCAAAGATAGTGCCGTTTCTGCACTCGTGCTTGGAGCGCCATCTCAATCGCTCGAAGGTGAGGTTTTCGCATCCAGGGTCTCAACGTCGCAGGCGGAATCCGAAGGTTCGTTCTGGCCGGACGGAGCGCGCCTTGTCGTTTCCATATCGATGCAAATGGAAGCTGGCGCTCAGCCGCTGAGCGGAGCGGAAAGCATGTGGGACGTAACAATCAAAGAAAGGTAGTCCGCTTCTGCGGAGTCTCAAATCCGTTTGAGATTCAGGACGTTACTGTCACACGGTGTCGCGTTTGCCAAACTCTCCGTTGGCGACTCGCTCTAGCTTAGCCGGAGGCAGCCATGATCAAATTCCTCGCACAACTATTCCGAGGGCTCCACTCCATCATTGGAATTTCAGAGCCTCCCCCGGGCACCAGCGACCGCATGTATGTGTTCGCGTGGCTTGGCGGCATCGCGTTCATTGTGGCCTTCTTCTTGATCTTTTTGTATTACATCATCCCTTTTATTTACTTGAGGTATTGACGTACAAGTGGCCGCAGCAACAAACAACCGTTTTGGTTGCGGAGGCTTGATTCTGCCAGTTCGTCTTGTCCAAATGCTTCAGAGTCCAGACGAACTCCAAGTCGCGATCAAGATAGGTAACGAGAAGTCGGCTTGTAGGAAGTGATCTCCGCGCTTGGCATCGATGCCGGACGGATTACAGAGCACTCGGGAGCAATTCCGTTTGCGTGGTAGGTTGGGTTATCGGAAACAAGCCATTACCTTATCCGGTCTGGCTTGCTCCGTCGTGCTCCGAGGTATACGATGTCTTCTCGGTAGAGAGTTCGCGCTTCGCGGAGCTGGTAGCAAAGGGTAGCGCTCCGCACCCACCTTCCGCGCGAACCAAATTAGGAGGCTTCATGGCAACGGCAACGACCGCATTCGAACCAACTGTCAGAATCAGCGCCACAAAACTGCTCATCAACGGGCAATGGGTCAATAGCGCGTCCGGCAAAACTTTTCCGACCATCAATCCCTCAACCGGCGAAGTCATCACCCAGGTAGCGGAAGCCGACGCCCCCGATGTCGACAAGGCCGTCAGCGCCGCCCGCGCCGCCTTCGAGACCGGGGCTTGGCGCAAAAAGCTCTCTGCCTCGCAGCGCGGCAATCTTATGTACAAGTTAGCGGACCTCATTGAGAAGAATGCCGACGAACTTGCGCAACTCGAGGCGCTCGACAACGGCAAGCCCTATCATGTCGCCCGCACCGCGGACCTGCCGCTCACCATCGCCTGCTACCGCTATTACGCCGGATGGGCCGATAAGAATCAGGGCAAGACCATTCCCGTCAACGGCCCCTATTTCACCTACACCAAGCACGAGCCCGTCGGCGTCGCAGGCCAGATCATCCCGTGGAATTTCCCGCTCCTGATGCAAGCTTGGAAACTTGGTCCGGCTCTCGCAGCCGGTTGCACCGTCGTGCTTAAGCCCGCCGAGCAGACTCCGCTCAGCGCGTTGCGCATCGGCGAACTCATCAATGAAGCTGGATTCCCTCCGGGTGTCGTCAACATTCTGCCCGGCTACGGCCCAACCGCAGGCGCAGCCATCGCGCGCCATATGGATGTCGACAAAGTCGCCTTTACCGGCTCCACCGAAGTCGGCCACCTCATCATGCGCGCCGCTGCTGATTCGAATCTCAAGCGCGTCACACTCGAGCTCGGCGGCAAGAGTCCCAACATCGTTTTCGCCGACGCCGATATGGACAAAGCCATCGAAGGCGCACACTTCGCGCTGTTCTTCAATCAGGGCCAGTGCTGCTGCGCCGGCTCGCGCCTCTTCGTCGAAGAAAAGGCCTACGACGAATTCGTCGAGAAAAGCGCCGCGCGTGCGAAGAAGCGCACCGTCGGCAATCCGTTCGACAAAAACACTGAGCAGGGCCCGCAGGTCGATCAGGACCAATTCGACAAAGTGATGGGCTACATCAACACCGGAAAGAAAGAGAACGCCAAGCTCGTCGCCGGTGGGAATCGCGTTGGCGACAAGGGCTACTTCATCGAGCCGACCGTTTTCGCCGACGTGAAAGACGACATGACGATCGCGCAAGAAGAAATCTTCGGCCCGGTCATGTCCATCCTCAAATTCAAAGACGTCAGCGAAGTCGTCGAGCGCGCCAACAAATCGCTCTACGGCCTCGCCGCCGCCGTCTGGACCAAGGACATCACCAAAGCCCATGCAATCGCCGACGGCGTGCGCGCCGGCACTGTCTGGGTCAATTGCTACGACGTATTCGACGCGGGCGCGCCGTTCGGCGGCTTCAAGCAGTCCGGCGTCGGCCGCGAGCTAGGCGAATACGGCCTGTCCAACTACACCGAGGTAAAAACCGTCACCATCAAGCTCTGACGATCATCCCACCTCAGCTTGGAGAGCAACGAAGGGCGCGGCGAACAAACGCGCCCTTCTTCTTTAGGTTTAGGCTTTCGCGGCTTTTGCAGCGGGCCTCCGCTGCTTGGCTTCCCAGGCTTTGCGCAGCTCCGCGCGGCTGGCCAGGACGTACTCTTTTGCGTGATCGAAGCTCTTGTAAACGCGCGTGCCCTTGATTGTGTTGCAGGGACCGCAGCAGGCTACGAGGTTATTCGGATCCTTCTTGCCCTTCTTTGCTCGCGGGACGACAAAGTCCACGCGCATGACCAAGGCATTCTCGAAACTGGCCCGTCCATCGAGCCCGCAATACACGCAGCGGTAATCGTCCCGCTCCAGAATCGCCAGGCTTTCCTTTAGAGTTGTCGGCTTGTCTACGAGGGTGAACGTCGTGATATCCAGCGGCATTGAGCAACCTCCCAACCGGAAATCCTTTGGGTAGGCGGAATGGAAATGTGCGGATTCCCGATTGTCTTGGCCTTCGACACTATTGCAGCAGGTCTGAAAGTGTCAAGAGGATCGCGTCGTAGAAAGTCCGAGCGTCGTTGTCCGGACATTCGCACCACTCACTGAGTCGCGACCAGAGGCAACTCTATAAAGCTCGAGTGATACACGCGCTGGGTCGCTTTTTTGTAGTCTTCTGGCTTAGCCAAGAAAATATTTGGCACGAAGGTTTGCGGATTTCGGTCATAGAGCGGGAACCAGCTTGATTGCACTTGCACCATGATGCGGTGACCTGGCAGAAAGACGTGATTCGCCGTCGGTAGATTGAATTTGTACAGCAGCGGCTTGTCTGAGGTGATCGGCTTCGGATTTTCGAAGCTTTCGCGATAACGCCCGCGGAAAATATCGGCGGAAATCATCAACTGGTACCCGCCCATTGACGGCTCGCCAGCCACTTCATCCGGATAGACATCGATGACCTTCACGACCCAGTCTGAGTCCGTGCCGCTCGTCGACGCGGTCAGATTCACGACAGGTTGGCCGCTGATTTTCACCGGAGCGGTCAGCAAGTCCGACACATACGCAAGCACATCGGTCCGTCCTGATGATTCGCGCTGATCGCTCACCAACCATGTGCGCCAAGTCGCTCCACCCGCCGCGTCATTCGTGTGAACGGGTCGCGACACAAAGGGTACCGGCTTCGCCGGATCAGAGACAAACTCGTCGTACGTGTCATCGTTTGCTTTCGCCGTGCCGAAACCAACCTTTAAGCCGGCGCCCAGATGGAGCGGCGTAGGTTTCGGAGTGCAGCCGCTTGCGCATCCTGAAGGCCAACTTGCAAGGCGCAACCATTTGTTGGTGCCCGTCTCAAACGCCGTCACCGGCGCGAGATCAGCTTTGCGTGCGCCATCCTTCAAATATTGAGCGAGGAACGGCGCCAGAATTTCGTGCTGGAAATAAAGACCGGTATCAGCGCCAAACTTCAGCGCACCGAGCGAACTGCCGTCACGGATTTCTTGCCCGTGATGCCATGGCCCCATCACCAGGAAGACTTTGCTGTTGTCCGTGTCTTTCGGTTTGATCGCTTTGTAAACTGCGGGCGCTCCGTAGATATCCTCTTGATCCCACAGGCTGTGCACCAGCATGACCGGCACTTTTAGGGGTTGCGCACCCAGAATCTTGTCCATTGCCTGTTCTTGCCAGAACGCGTCGTAACTGGGATGCTCCAGGAGTTTTCTCCAGAAGCCCACCTGTTCGATGCCGTGCCGCCGTCCCAGCTCGCCTGCCGATCCCGCTTCCAGGAAATCGTTGTACTCGTCAAAATGGCTCGTCCACCAACTCACGCGGTTATTCCTGGTGGCCTCCTGCTCATAGATGTAAGACATGCCTTGCTCGCGGAACGCGCCGTTATGAAACCAGTCATCGCCCATCCATCCATCGACCATGGGATTCATCGGCACCGAAACTTTCAGCGCGGGATGCGGATTCACTAGCGCCATCAGCGGCAAGAATCCGTCATAGGAAATTCCCAGAATTCCGACTCGGCCATTACTCTCTGGAATATTTTTCACGAGCCAATCGATCGTGTCGTACGTATCGGTGGAATGATCGACCGGTGTCGGATTCAGCGGCCCATGCAGCGGCCGCGTCATCACGTAATCGCCTTCCGATCCATATTTGCCGCGTACGTCCTGTACGACGCGAATATACCCGCCTTCGATGATGACGTCGGTAGCGTTGTCATAGCCGCTCAAGGTGGGACCGAGGTGGGTACTTGCTGCGCGGGTCGTCTGTGCGTCGGCGTCGTACGGAGTGCGCGTCAGGAGGATCGGCGCGTCCTTCGCTCCTTTTGGCACCAGGATGACGGTGTGCAGCTTCACGCCGTCGCGCATAGGAATCATCGCTTCACGGCGGACGTAGTCGAAGTTCGAGGTAACCGGCTCGATCCGCGCCGGCATCTCGCTCGGCAATCCCGACTGGCTGGACTGGCTCTGCCCCCGAGACGTCTGGACGCCGCCAAGCCCTAAGATAATGGCCGCGGCAAACCCCGCCGTGGTGACCGCGATCCGACCAACATAACTCCGACTCATGAATCCTCCTCACCGAATTGAGCGCGGAGATTATATCGCGGGTTTATTGGGCGCGCTGGGGTACCACCCCTGTTTCAATGAAAAGATTGCGCACGCTATTGAGAACGGGAAAGCCGCATCCCTTCTCAGAACGTCAGCTTCGCGATGACTTGCACGATTCTCGCGTCCACCGCCGCGGCCGCAAATGCCCCATACGGCGAGGTAGGCGGGTTCACCGTCGACAAGATCGTTCCGAACGACGAGCCCGCGTTGAGGTTGGCAACCGGGTTGGCGAAGTTGACGTGGTTCAAAATGTTGTATGCGTTCGCACCAATCATGAATCCATAGCGTTCGCGAACGACGAAGTTCTTTCTCAGGCTCAAGTCCGTATTGAAATATCCCGGACCGCGGAAGGAGTTGCGCGGGATGGTTCCAAACGTGGTGGCAGCGCCCGCTGGCACGAACTGGCTCGTAGTAAAACAGGGCGTAGTCACGGCGCTGGAGCTGCATTGTCTTGGAACCGTCGTAGCGGGCGATCCGAGTACCGTTATGAACTGCATGTTCTTGCCCTGATTAGCCAGCATCGAAGTTCCATCGATAACGCTGAACGGGAAACCGGTGTGATAGAAAAATGTCCCGGAGACTTCCCAGCCGCCTACAGCCTTGTTCAACAAGCTGTTGCTGGCCTTGAACGGTAGATCCCACACGTAGCTTGCGCTCAGGCTGTGACGCAGGTCATAGTCCGCATTCGAGTAGTTCAAGCTCCGCAGACTGAACGGGCTGATCTGATAGATGATGCGGTTGCTCAGACTATACGGCAGAATCCCGCCGTTCGAGATGTCATCAAGCGCGTGCGCATACGTGTAATTAAACCGCCCGGACAAGCCATGCGTCACTTGCTCTTGCAACGACACCGTAATGCCGTTGTAGTTTGACACGCCGGTGTTTTGCAGTTGCGTAACGCTCTTCACCCGCGTGTCGATGGGCGTTGTCGGCAGTCCCCCGAATCCAAACCCATTCAAGTACGGGAATTGCACCAGTTCGTCGTAGCCCTTGTTGCCCACATAATTCGCGGAAACCACGGTCTTGGAATTCAGCCGGTGCTCGACCTCGAAGTTCCATTCCACGTACTTGGGGTTACGCAGTTGGCTCACCACATCATTCAGATTCGGCGGCTGGCATCCCGCGGGCGCAAGGCCTAGGAAACCGCCGACGGTCCCGCCATTATTAAAATTGGACTGAAACGCGCTGTTGCAAGCCGAAATCAGAGAAGCCGCGCTATTCGGGCTAGCGGGTGAAACGGCTCCCGTCGTCAAAGTGAAGGTTGTGACCACCGGCCTCGATCAAGACGGCTTCGACCTCGTCTGCGACCACCTGATGGTCCACGATTCCGCCACCAGCACCTTGGTCGGCACCTACCGTATGCAAACCGGCTATCGCGCCAAGGGCAATCTCGGCTATTACAGCGAGCAGCTCTTCGACCTCACACCATTCGAGAAGATCCGGGGAGAAATCCTGGAACTCGGCCGCGCATGCGTCCACGAGACCTACCGAAACACCACAGCCCTCTTCCTGCTCTGGAAAGGCATCGCCTCCTACGCGACTCTTTGCAACGCCCGCTATCTCATCGGCTGCAGTTCTCTCACCTCGCAGGACCAAAACGATGGCATGGCCCTCTACCACGCTCTCCGCGATAAATTTCTGGTCGAACCCGCCCTGCGAACCGAACCTCACCCCGCCTCGCGTTGCAAACAAACCCGCGAATTCGCCGCGCTCCCGCGTACTCCGCGCCTCTTCCGTGCCTACCTCGATGTCTCCGGCCGCCTCTGCGGCCCGCCCGCCATCGACCCCGAATTCCGCACCATCGACTTCCTCACCCTCGTCGATCTCCACCGCATCCCGGACCGCCTCCGCACCCGCTTCTTCTAAGTAAGAAACCCGGGAACGCCAATCTCCGTATTGGCGTTGCGCCCAAGAGTCGGCTTTACGTGTACGCCGTCTGCTCTTTTCACATTCCACCGGCGCAATCTGAAGTACCCTAACCTGATAATCGCCTTAACCTGCGACCATCTTCTTCGTCTCGTAATAGTGCCGGACTTCGGGAGGCCACCATGATTCGAGAGCGCGCGCTAAAGGTTGTTATGGTGCTGGTGGGACTGCTTTTTGTCGCCGCAATTTACCCTGTGCTGATGGCTTTATGGCATCCCGGTCCGTCGGATGACACCGGCGACACCATGATGATGAGCCTGTATTTCACGCTGGGAGTTTTCTTGCTGCTGGCCGCGCGCAATCCCTCGGCGCATCGCAGCCTGATCGCGTTCACGGCCTGGTCGAGCTTCGCTCACGCCGTCGTCATGTCCCTGCTCGGTTTCCATTTGCCGAGCGAACAGCTAGGTTTCTGGATTGGCTCGGCCATACTCGCCGTTATCGGTGCAGCGCTGCTCGTGCTCGCTCGCCCCAAGCAATCAGTCGACCCGCTATCCGCATCCGCGGCCTAGCCTGCTTCGCAACCGCTTCGATTTGACTCACGCGAACCCGGTCCCTTCCTCAGAAAATTCGCGGTAAACGCCAAGATGGAACCGACGAACGCGATTCGCGCTTGCTTTGAGGTAAGAGTGTTTATACATTTATTATGTCTATGCATACAAAGTGGCCCTATGAACCACCTCACTTGACGGAGTATGTTGCAAAGAGCAATCAACCAGACAGTGATGAGCCAGTTCCCTCCGTCCGCAAAGTCCTCATCTGCGACGATAATCCCAACATTCGCTATCTGCTTAAGTCCTACGTAGAGAGCCGTACTCCCTATAACGTGTGTGGCGAGGCCGCCCACGGCGTAGAAGCCATCGAGAAAGCCAAGCAACTCCAACCCGATCTGATTTTGCTCGATCTGTCCATGCCCATCATGACCGGCGCGGAAGCCGCGGTAATTCTCAAACGCACACTGCCGCGCATGAAAATAATTCTCTTTTCGATGCATTTGGACAATCTTTCCCAGTCACTGGGGATGGCCATCGGCGTTGACCTTACCCTATCAAAGTCGGATGGCCTCGGTAAGCTGGCCGACCACATACACGCACTCCTGACCTAGCGCCGCCTTACGCTCATTCGTGATCTCTTGACTCTAGCAGTTGCGCCACGTCCGCCGAGTCTCTAGACTGTCACCAGGTTGGCGTCCGACCTTCCCAGCTTCCCCGTCAATCCACGGGCCTTCTACCCCCAGGAAGTCCGCAACACAAAATGGGAGTTGGATCATGCAAATAACAATGAGCCCGGCGCTGCGTTTTCACCGCTTCGAGCTCAGCTACGACCAGCTGAATCTTTCCTCGAAGTCCCAATTCCTCCGAGATAAGATCAAGCTCATTCGCCAGTCCGGCAAAGCTTCTCCCGAAACCGTTCACCAGATCGAAAACCACCTCAACGCCATGACCCAGGAAACCAATCCCATTAGCCGCTGGAATTCATACGAACTCGCCTATGAGGGTTACATTCCTCTCGCCGAACAGGAGGATCTTCTCGGCCTCATTCTCGACTTGCGCTCCCGCGTCGACGCCCTCGATGAGCCCAATCACGAAGTCTGGCCCAGCCAAAAACTAGCGCAAATGGAGCGCGACATTCGCCTCGGCCATGTCGATTCCAACCTGCGTACCGAGATCGCTTCCCTGGCCAGAGCCATCCATGAATGTGGCGTCCGCAAAAGGCACGACACCGAGACGCGCTCGCGGCTCATTCGCCGCGCCTTGTACCTCGCTGCATTTCTGTGTGTGCTCGTGATCTGCTCGCTCGTGTCCGTCGCAATCCGCAAAGTACCTTCCGATTCTCCCTGGCAGCTCGCCATCACCGCCGCCTTTGGAGCCATCGGCGCCCTCGTCGTAGCCACCATGCGACTTCGCCAGCGCCATCTGGTCAGCAACGATGTGCAAGCTGATCAGGCCAGTCTCCTCTTTCGCGGCGCTCTTGGCGCGCTCCTCGCCGTAGTCGTCGCTCTGGTCCTCCAGCTTCGCATCATCGATTTTCCGCTCTTCCATCTCGATAACTCCGCGAGCGCTCCCCTTTCTCCCGCGGCACTCTACGTGTTCGGTCTTGCCAGCGGCCTCGCAGAGGAAGGCATCTTCAACCTGTTTGAGACCAGAAAGCCCAAACTCGCCGACCGATCCCCCTCGATAGAATCACCCCGCGGCACCAACCGCTACGACCTCGCCGCATAGAAAGCCACTCACACGCCCGTACATCTGCGTTTGCACCGTCACGTCAAAATGTGTCATCCCGAGCCTGCCGAGGGACCTGCTTTTCGCTTTTCGCTTTTCGCTTTTCGCTTTTCGCTTTTCGCTTTTCGCTTTTCGCTTTTCGCTTTTCGCTTTTCGC
>Ga0137415_10007822_pt1 | contig 10601 bp, 8 predicted proteins | sample CZODoug3_1_1_16f_FD_183082 | JGI IMG/M metagenome (GOLD analysis project Ga0137415, IMG submission 183082) | Vadose zone soil fungal communities from Angelo Coast Range Reserve, California, USA - CZODoug3_1_1_16fungal (Hybrid Assembly) | ecosystem: Environmental > Terrestrial > Soil > Vadose...
GGTTTCTACTTCCGTGGTGAGCACACCGACCGGCAGAGCGCCTAAACGCTGACGTTCCTGACCTGCAGGGATGATGGTGATTCCGGTGAAACCACGCGCGGCGTGAATCGCGACTTCCATGTTTTCGGCGACTGCTACACGCGCCGCCAAACCAATTGTTGCAACGCGCCGCGCCAATTCCTGTGCAATATTTTCGTCAGTACCGAATAAAGATGTCAGCCCCTCGAGATCGAGCACAATCGTGTCCGGCGCCGTATCTTCCACGCGTGGCGACACGCTCCAGGCTGCGTCCAGCAAAGCCCCGTGCGCCGCCTTCTCCTGCGCTTCCGAGCGCATGCAAATGTGCACATTCCCAAACTGCGCCACCTGCGCCTTGGTCATGCCCAACTGAATTCCCGCTTCGAATGCCGCCGGATTCGCGGCGACGACGCTCCATAACGGCGGTGATCCGCCGAGTAACGCCAGCGGACATTCGCTGAACGACGGCTGCGCGCGCATCACCGCCTGCACCAAAAAATCCGGAATATAGACGCAAGCAAAAGCCATAAAAATCCAAGTCGATCCGCATACCGGGTAGCGCCGGCTTGCCCGGAGCTTTGAAGGGCATCTTGCCGGCGCTCGTATCCGTCATCGAGATCTCCAAACTGTCTCCGTCTCAAACATTTCGCGTGGCACAGCCATTTTTGGCTGTCCTCCTGCTCGAATATCAACGACGCGCCGCTCCGGTATTTGTATCCGCGATCGGATCACATCTCCACCAACCGCAAATCCTTGCAGCAGTCGGGAAAATGGATAGATAGATAGAGTGCGGAGAAAACGAGGTGCTGCTTCAGTGGGCACAGGCATGAGTGCCTGTGCTACTTGAGGCGAAGCCTCTTGCCAACGAGCATCACCCGCTTCCAATCGCAATACCAGCGACGCGCATGTCTTTGCATGCGACTCTTGCTCGATCATCAGCAAAATCGTTGGCGTGTCCTCCACAGCGCGGCGAAAGCGAAACCAGGCATTCAGCGGCACTTGGCGCACGGTGCGCGTTGGCACATCGCTCAAATCAACCGCGACCATGCCGAATCCGCCGGCCTGAATCAGCAAATCCATAGCACGCAGCGCCTGATCAATATTTTGGCAACGCACCCAAAGCAATTTGTCGAGCGCAATGCCCGCGGCATTTCCTGTCAGCGGATCAAAACTGTCTCGCGCGTCCACCAGCGCGCACACTTCTCCGTCCGCCGTTCGCGAAGCCAAAGCGGAAAGGAGGAAGCTGGTCCGCCCCGAACACGCCGCCCCGCAAACTTCCGTCATCGCGCCGCGCGGCAATCCGCCTACCAACGCATCCATTTCCGGAATGCCGGTGGAAACCAATTCGAACGCATTGCGATCGCGATAGGTAAAAGGAGAGGCAACGCGTCCGCGCAAATCGGCTTCGATTTTAGAGCGTAAGGTAGCGAGAGAAGTGGCAGCCATGGGAGTCGGAGGCGAAGGGCGGAGGGACGGGAGTACTTCGCTTTTTATTCGCCTATGCAGATTCTCCGCAAATCTCCTGACCTTGTCAAGCGTCCCAATTCGGGGAATGGGTCAGTTTTCGATAAGTGCGTTTGCCGACTACATGGTGAGGACGGCGCGGAACCGGGGCTTGCCCTCCGCAACGCGCTGGTAAGCCTTTGGTGCCTCAGCCAATGGGTACGTCTCGACCATCGTTTTAACTTTTCCCTTCGCTACGAAATCAAGCGCTTCGTACAGATATTCGGGACCGTTTTGCTGGCTGCCAATGATTCGAATGCGCTTCGAGATGAGGTCTATCAGCGAGACCGAAATTGGCTCCGCGTCGGCACCCATGGTGACGAGCCGGCCGTCGGGCCGCAGTCCCTGTATGCTGTCCATCATCGACTTGGTCGAATTGGTGGTGCTGAGGATCACATCTGCGCCTCCCGCCGCAGCCAGACCTTTGCCGTCGCGGACAACTTCATCGGCGCCGAGATCCCGGATCATTTTGTCTTTATCCGGGGAATGCGAAACTGCGATGGTCTCGAAGCCCGCAGCCTTCGCGTATTGCACGGCTAGGTGACCAAGCCCGCCAATCCCCAGCACGGCCACCCGCTCATGCGGCTGAGGATCCGCCCAGCGCAGCCCGCCATAGACCGTGTAACCCGCGCAGAAGATGGGGGCTGCCTGTTCATAAGAAACTTTGTCTGGAATCAAATAGGTCGCATCGGCATTCATCAGCATGTACTCGGCATGTCCGCCCTGTGCATCAACACCTGTGCCCTTCAGATAAGGACAGAACATTCTGCGGCCACGCTGGCACCATTCGCAGCGCCCGCAGGTGGATTGAATCCAGGCGGTACCTACGCGGTCGCCTACGTTTCGCGTGGTGACGTCGGGGGCCACCGCGACAATCTCGCCGACCGGCTCGTGGCCGAGGATTCGCGGGAATGGCCCGGGGAAGTGTCCGACCGTCTGATGCACGTCGGTGTAGCAGATGCCGCTTGCATGCATCTTGACGAGCACTTGATTGGATCCCGGTTGGGGTTGCGGAACGTCTTTGATCTGCCACGAACTGCTCACAGCGGGAACGACCGCGGCTTTCATCACTTCCTCCTGACGCGATTCGATGGGCTGATCCGAAACTAATTCAGATGGGCATCGTGAGGATCATACTGGGAAGTTGGCTTATTGGAAACTGAGACTGATGTTGCGCAAGAAATGCTGATCACCGCAGGCTGGATTTCAGCTGACCTGCGACCATGGGTTTCGCCCTTCTTTAGCCGGGCCGATAAGCGGTAAGGTCCGTGAGGAATCCCCGCGCATCTTAAGCCGGCCAGCTCGGTGCTATACTCCGCGCGAGAGACTTTGTTTTCTTTGGAGGTGCGCATGGCTACTGCGCCGGTCAAGAATCCTGGATTTCCGGGGCCTCCCAAATTCGCCAGCGTTGAAGAAGAGCGGCGGCATCGCAAAGAGCGGCTGGCGGCTTCGTTTCGCTTGTTCTCCAAATTTGGTTTTGACGAGGGCGTTACCGGGCACATCACCGCGCGCGATCCGGAGAAGACGGATCATTTCTGGGTTAACCCGTTTGGCGTGCACTTCAGCCAGATTCGCGTTTCGGATTTGATGCTGGTGAACGCGAAGGGCGAAGTGGTGGAGGGCAAACATCCGCTGAATGGGGCGGCGTTTGCGATTCACTCCAGCGTGCATCATGCGCGACCGGACGTGATTGCCGCGGCGCATTCGCATTCGCTGCACGGCAAAGCGTGGTCGTCGCTTGGGCGGCTGCTCGATCCTATAACGCAGGATGCTTGCGCCTTTTTCGAGGATCACGTGGTGTTCGACGATTTCACCGGCGTCGTGTACGACACCAGTGAGGGCGAACGCATTGCGCGTACGCTAGGCACGCGCAAAGCGGCGATACTGCGCAATCACGGCTTGCTCACCGTGGGCGAAACGGTGGACGAGGCGGTGTGGTGGTTCATCACTATGGACCGGAGTTGCCAGGCGCAGCTTTTGGCGGAGGCGGCCGGCAAACCGATTGCGATCGACAAAGAGAATGCGCTGATCACCCGGGGGCAAGTTGGGACGCACATGGCGGGGTGGTTCCAGTTTCAGCCGCTGTGGCAGCGCATCACTCGCGAACAGCCGGACCTTTTTGATTGAGGCACACATTTCCCTACTTCGAGCCTAAGAAAAACTCGGACATGCTGGGGGCGTTCTTTGCGCCGCCGGGCCAATGATTCTCATCGAGGCCTAGCGCTTCGAGCATCAGGCGCAGCGTGCTCTCGTGATGAAAGAGCACGATGGAGCGATAGGCGAGCTTGATTTTCGAGCTGACCAGAAGTGTTGCCACCCGTCCGCCACCCCAGTGCCCTGCCCCATCGCTTTGGTCGTCGCCCGAGGCTTCATCGTAGGTAATGACCAGCAAACCGGTGTCTTGAAAAACTTTGCTGGCGAGGAGTGGACTCATGACATTCTTCAGCCAGTCGTCGGATTGCTTGAGGGCGTTTGGGTCTGCGCAGCGCGCGACGCCCTGGTTGTGGCCGTCGGTGCCTTTGATGCTGTGGCCGTCGTCGAAAAGATTGGGAACGAAGAAGGTGTAGTTGGCGAGGCGGTTCTGCGCCAAATCTTCTGAGAATTGCGAAAAGGGGGCGAGATTGGCGCGCTCTTCCGGGGAAATATCTCTTTGAAAATAAGCGAGCGGATTGTGGCGCTTGACGTATCCCATGCTCTCGATGTTTCCACCCATATAGCCGGGGCCGGGCACGCCTTCGACGTAGGCGCGCCAGGTTTTGCCATTTTGTTTTAGCTGGCGAATGACATTATCGACGTCGACCGGATCCGTGCGGGTGTCGCCAAAGCGGCCTTTGTAGATGGCTTGGCCCGTGGTGAGGACGAAATAGTTGCTGATGGAAGGATGCCCGTTGGCGTAGTAGGAAGTCGCTACGCCGTACTTGGTGGCGAGGCCATTCAGGAACGGCATGGTCGAATTGCCGATGACGCAACTGAAGTCTTGATTTTCTTCGACCACGATGAAGACGTGATCGAAGCGCGGCACTTGCGCGCGGGAAACGGATGCGCAGAAAAGCGCCACAAGAATCGCCGCTGTTCCTAGCATGAATCTATTTTTCATTCGCATGTTCATTTGAGTTGTACTTCAAGCTCCTCGCTCGGTACGGGACACGGTGCTATCGAATCGGGCAAAGTGGCGGAGTCCATTTCATGCGAGTCGTCCGCTTCGGAGTGTATCGGCTTACCTTTTAACGGCTGCTCCGGACAGTGCGGCACGTATCTGCCGACGGGCTGCTGCGAATGCTTTTCGAAATAGTCCTTCAGACCGGCGAGTGTCCAATCGTCCTTAAATCCGTAGTACTTCATCTCTTTGTACGCTTCTTCCTTGGACTTACCCTTGTAATACATTTCGTAGAGGCCGGCGATGAGCATGGCGCGATCGCGTCCGAGGTCGCAGTGAATATAAATGGGGTGATAGCGCTTGTCACGCAGGAGACAGAGAACGGCGTTCACGTGTTGTTCGGATGGCTCCATGGGGGACGCGCTGATTGTGCCGGTTAGCAATGTCATGCCGTATTTTTTGGCTTTGTGCTTCTCCCAATTATTGATCCAGGGAAAAAACTTCAGGCTCACGATGTACTTGATTCCTTTGGCTTGCAGGAATTCGTAGTCGGCAGAGGTTTTCGGCTTCGATCCTTTGTAAACACCTTCGTCCAACTCCTGGAAACGGACTAGATGCGTGCCTTCGGCGGGGTGAATTCTGCGGATGTCCGGGGCATTTGTGCGGATGGGCGACTGGGCGACGGAGCGGCATCCGATAATCGCGAGCGGCATGATGAATAGAAGAAGGTTTCGAGTTCGCATTCGAGAGTTCAGCGCTAGCCTGTCTTTGCTTCGCCAAAGCCTGGCTAACCCAGGCGCGCCAGACGGGTCAGCACGTGCGCATTTTCCAGGACGGCGCTTAGTGAAACGAAGTTGCGCCGGTCCATTAACGTCTTGGCTGCAGCGCGTACGCGACCGTTTCGCAAGTGGTCCAGCGTGTCGCCGAACGACACGGCGAAGTGCAGCATGACGCTGGAGTCGCGGTAGCAGTCGGCGACGCACGCCGTGCAACCATCCCGGATTGCCGGAGCGTCCGCGAAATCCCAGACGGAGGAAATCTTTTTGGTCCAGGAATCGCAGCGCCACATATCGTAGTTCCAGTCCATATAAAAGCTTTTGAAGCCGCCGTAGCACTCGAAGGTTTCCTGTTCACCGCGCAAGTGGCGCTTCATGTCCGCGACGGAGGCCCTGGGATTGTTCACGGGAAATTCGGCGCGCATGGCGTCGACCGAATCGAAGGCTGCGATCATTTCTTGCGTTGCGAAATTCATGAGCTGCGATTCGCTGGACCATGCGAGGGAGGAGGAGCCCAGGCGCGCGGTCTGCGGATAGGAGAAGGCGACCGCGTCGAAACCGAGTTCGCGAAGCAGGGGCGCAAGCTCGCGGTAGTCGCCCAGCAGTTTGCTCATGGTGACTTGGGCTAGCGGAGTCATGCCGAGTTCGCGCATGCGCTTGGTGGAGGTGCGAATGCGCTGGCCAAGTCCTTCGAGGCCGCGATTGGCTTCGTGCTTGGTGATGGTGGCTGCATCGATGGAGATGTAGACGGACTTCAATCCGGTGGCCGCGAGTTTTTCCAATTGGGATGGGAGTAGCCAGCCGTTGGTGATTAGCGCGGGTCCCATATCGCGCTGAACGACCATGGAGATCATGTCCGCGAGGCGCGGGTGCAGTAACGGTTCGCCGCCGAAGAAGCTGACATAGCGGATGTCGCGCTTGCGGAGGATGTCGAGGGCGCGACCGAACTGGTCGGCGTCGATCCAACGAAGATTGCTGGAGCCGACCTTGCCGCGCGCGAAATTGCAGAAGTCGCAGGCGGCATTGCACGCGTTGGTTACGGCGACATTGCAGAGCGCCGGGCCGCCGCGGGAGATGAGACGCAGCATGTCCCAAGTCTTGGAGGCGAAATTGGTCACAGTGAAAGAGCCGGTGCTGGGAAGGCACAGACAGTACCCGCTCCGAGGAGCGGCAGGGATTAGACTCTGCGGCGGCTGGAAAGGACGGCGTCGAGAACCTGTGCCTAGCTTAGGGTTAGGCGGGTTTCGCTTAGGTCTAGTTCGTGTTCGATTTTGCGTAAGACTTCGTCGTTGATGCGGCCTTCGTTGCGGAGGCGGACGGCGGTTCTTCGTTCGAGGCGGAGTAGCTCGCCCAGAATTGTTCGATAGCGGGAAAGCTCCTGGTTGCTCATGCCGTTTTCATCGGAGTTTTCCTTGCTCAGGCTGGCGAGGCGGCGAGTGTAGCGGTGGGAGAGATCGTCATAAACGGCGGCGAAATCTTCATGGTCTTCGCTCCGTGCGCTCTCGAGATGGCTTAGCGCGGTGCTGGTAATGATACGCCGGGCCTCTTCTTCTTCGTCTTCGTGTCCTCCTTTGCCTGCGAGTCCCAGGGCGCGGATTAGCGGCGGCAGAGTCAGGCCTTGCAGTACCAGTGTTACGAGGATGACGCAGAAGGTGAGAAAGATAATCAGATTGCGTTGTGGGAAGGGACTGCCGTCGGGCAAGGCTTCGGGAAGAGCGATTGCGGCGGCCAGGGCTACGACGCCGCGCATGCCAGTCCAGCCGACAACGAAAACTTGTTTGGCGCCGGGTATGGCGTACTTCTGGCCGAGGATGCGTGTGCGAATGAAGTAGGCGAGGTGAGTCCCGGGGAACATCCAGAGCAGGCGCAAGACGATGACGATGGCGCTGAACAGCGCGCCGTACAGGACCAAGTCCCACAAACTATAACCGCGAATTCCGGCGAGGACGTGCGGAAGCTGCAAACCGATCAGCACGAAGACCAGGCCGTTGACGACGAAAGTGAGGGAATCCCAGACGGCCCAGGTCTGGATGCGGACGCTGGCGGAAAAGAATTCGGAGCTTTGGCGACTGAGGTACAGGCCGCAGACAACCACGGCGAGAACTCCGGAAGCGCGGGCGGATTCTGCGGCGAGATAGGCAGCGTAGGGCGTGAGAATGCTGACGACAATCTCGATGGGGCCGTCGTCGATACGGCGCTCGAACCATTCGACAACGAGGCCGAGGACGAGTCCAATTCCGATGCCAATGGCGATCAGATAGGTAAGACGGAGAGCGCCTTCCGCGACCGTGGGCGTGCGGCCTTCAACGACCATGGCGATGGCGAATTCGAGCGCGAGTAGGCCAGTGGCGTCGTTGACGAGGCTTTCGCCCTCGAGAATGTCCACGATGCGCTGGGGGAGGCCGACGCGCTTGGCGATGGAAGTGGCGGCGATGGCGTCGGTGGTGGCGACGACGGCGCCGAGGACGAAACCGAGGCGCCAGTCGAATCCGCGGAACAGCCATTCGGCGGTTGTGGCCACGCCGAGAACGGTGAAACCGACGAGTCCGAAAGCGAGGAGAAGAATGCTGACAAGATTAAATTTGAAATCGCGCCACGAGGTTAGCCATGCGGCGGCGTAAAGGAGCGGGGGCAGGACGACGAGAAAGATGACGTTGGGATCGAGCGAGATTTTGGGAATGCCGGGGATGAAGCTGAGGAGAAGACCTGCGACGACGAGGACGATGGGATACGGAGTTTGGAGTTTGCGCGCGAGTGCGGCGAAGATCACCACGAACAGAAGCAGGATGAGGAAGACGATCTGGATTGCGTGGATGCCGCCGCTTTGCATCATTGGGGAACGCGTCCTTGAACTAGTAAGGTTACGCGAAAAGGGGTGCGGGCCAAAATGGGGGGGCGGGGGGATTACATCGAAGATGCTCCTACATCGAAGATGCCGCCCTGAAGGGACGGCGCTACGGGGGACTTGATTGCGTACGCTAAAACGGGGCTGGGCGAAAATGGGGAGACGTGCGGCGGGGCGGGCTACATCGAAGATGCCGCCCTGAAGGGACGGCGCTACGGGGACGGGCACTGTTGCGTTGTGGCTTTGCCAAGCTGGGGCGCAGCAGTGCTGCGCCCCTACGGCGTGAAAAATGATTATTCGTAGCGGAGGGCTACTAGCGGGTCTACGCAGGAGGCGCGGCGGGCTGGGACCCAGCAGGCTACGATTCCGGTGATCAGGAGGAGCGCGGCTACGGTGCTGAGCGTGATCGGGTCGTAGGCGGAGACGCCCCAGAGTTGGGTGGCGATTACGCGGGCCACCGCGAGGCTGGCGACTATGCCGAGAAGGATGCCGCCGCCAACCAGGCCGAGGCCCATGCGGATTACGAGGCTGAGGACATGCCCCTTCTCTGCACCAAGCGCCATGCGTATGCCGATCTCGTGTGTGCGGCGCGCGGTGGTGTACGCCAGGACGCTATAGACGCCGATAGTCACGAGGACTAAGCCGATGACGCCGAAGACGGTCATCAGCAGGAAACCGAAGCGGGGACCGGCGTAGGAGAAGGACGCGATAAAACTTTCCAGCGTGCCAGTGAAGGTGAGGGCGACGTTGCTGTCCGTGGCCCAGATTTCCTGGCGAATGGGGTTCATCAACGTCATAGGATCGGGGCCGGTGCGGACGAGGACGCCGCGCGCGGCGGAACCGGTCATCGTATAGGGGATCCAAATTTCGGGCTGAACGGGATCTTGCAGGCCGTTGTTTTTTACGTCCGCTACGATGCCGATAATCTCGAACGAAGGATCGGCGAGCTTATCAGGGAAGACCTCGCCAAGGCTCGCGATGCGAACGCGCTGGCCCATGGGATTTTCCTTGGCGAGATATTTGTGGACGAAGGTTTGGTTGACGATGGCGAGCTTGCGCTTCCCTTCCACTTCGGCTTCGGTGAAGGAGCGGCCGTCAATGAACTGGATTTTGAGGACGGGAAAATAGCCTTCACTGCAAAGCTGGAAGAGCGCATTCCATTTTTCGGCGTGGGTCTTGCCGGGGATTTCGATGTCGCTGGGAATGCCGCCGTAGGGCGGAAGCGTGCTGGTCTCGGTGACTTCAAGGACGCCGGGGACGGCTTTGAGGCGATGGAGGAGCGGGCGGAAAAATCCGGCGACCTGGTCGGCGGTTTTGTAGCGATCCTCAGGGAGAGGAAGGCGCGCTACGAAGATGTGGTCGGGTTGCAGGCCGAGGTGAACTTCGCGGAGAGCAACGAAGCTGCGCATAAGGAGGCCGGCGCCGACGAGCAAGGTGAGCGAGACGGCTACTTCCAGGACAACGACGGCGTTACGCAGGCGGCCATGTGCGGAGCCGCCGCTGGTGCCTTTGCCACTGTCGCGAAGCGGATCGTTGAGATCGCGGCGAACGACTTGGAGGGCGGGGGCGAGACCAAAGATGATGGCGGTGAGCACGGCGGTGCAAAGGGTGAAGGCAAGCACGGGAAGATTGAGGCGGATGACGGCTTCGGCGGGGATGATCCGAGGAGGTATGAGGGCAACGAGGCCTTTGAGGCCACCCCAAGCGAAGAGGGCGCCGAGGATTGCGCCGCTAATGGCGAGCAGAAAACTTTCGACGAGGAGTTGACGAATGATGCGCCAGCGTCCGGCTCCGATGGCGGCGCGAATCGCAGCTTTATGCCGCTGGGTTGGAAGACGTGGCGCTATCTGCAACTGGATGTTGAAACTGCGGAACAACCGCTACAGGTAGAGAAATTTCAGTCATGGTTTACGGCTTATCCTTTTGAGCAACGTGGGCGCTTTGAGTCGGACGATAACTCGCTGAAGGCGATCTGGGATGTCGGCTGGCGCACGGCGCGGCTGGATGCGCACGATACTTACATGGACACTCCTTATTATGAGCGCATGCAGTATGTCGGCGACACGCGGATTCAGGCATTGATTTCTTATACGGTCGGTGGCGATGACCGGCTGGCACGGCAGGCGATTCAGGCTTTCAATGACTCGCGAATTCCGGAGGGGCTTACGCGAAGCCGCTATCCGTCGTCAGTGCGGCAAATTATCCCGACATTTTCTTTACTGTGGGTCGGTATGGTGCATGATTTTTGGATGTACCGCGCTGACGCTGACTTTGTCCGCGCGCAGTTGGCCGGTACACGGACGGTGATGGATTGGTTTCTTGAGCGGCAGAGAGCGGATGGGTTGCTGGGCAAGATCTCCTG
>Ga0137415_10007823_pt1 | contig 10601 bp, 9 predicted proteins | sample CZODoug3_1_1_16f_FD_183082 | JGI IMG/M metagenome (GOLD analysis project Ga0137415, IMG submission 183082) | Vadose zone soil fungal communities from Angelo Coast Range Reserve, California, USA - CZODoug3_1_1_16fungal (Hybrid Assembly) | ecosystem: Environmental > Terrestrial > Soil > Vadose...
CGTAGGTCCACTTGTCGTTCCCAGGCAGCGTGCTGATGTCCTTCGGCCAGCCCTTGACGACTTCGTACGGGCCGGTCAGATCCTGGCTGCCGATCGCGCCGGGTACGGCCGCGAAGCCGGCCCCCGCGTTGGAGCCCTGGGCCGACGCGCCGCGGCGGCTTTCCGTCCACATGCCGAAGCCGGCGCCGACGGCGAACATCACGATCAACAGGACAACTTTTCGCATCGCTGTTTTCCTCATGATCAAAAGCACTACCACGGAGATGGAGCTTTTACTTTGTGGAATCGGTCTTCGCGAACATCTTCATGAACTCGTCGTTCGTGCCCACGCGGCCGTGCGCCGGCACGTGCTGCGCGACGTCGAGCTTCAGCTTCACGATGTTCTGATACAGCGTCTTGGCCGCCGCCGTCGGCGCGGGCACCGCCGCGCCCTGCGCCGGCGGTGAGTAGAGATCCGCGTTGTAGAGGATCTTCTCCTTCGGCAGATACGCCATCAGCATGTCCTGGCTGTGGTTCCCCTGCCGCAGCGACGGGTCGCCCAGCTCGTACGCCATGTCCTGCACGTGGAACACCTCGAGCATCCGCACGCCGTCGGTCACGACGTAGGGCGCGGTGGCGCGCGTGTCGCCGCCGACCGTCTCGATCGGCGCCGGCCGCCTGCTGATCATGTACATCGGCGAGTACGTCGCGAGGCGATCCGGGTCGAGCGTCCGCGGCGCCGGGTAGAACATGATGTCGAGGTAGTACTGCTTGTTGGTGTCGTGCGTGACAATCGTCGTCCCCTGCGACAGGAACGTGCGAAGCCCGCCGGCGTGATCGAAATGATGGTGCGTGTTCACGAGGTAGCGGATCGGCTTGTTCGGCACGAGGCGGTTCGCCTCCGCGATCACCGCGAGTGAGCGCGCCTCGTTGTTCGGCGCCTCGACGACGGCGACGAAGGTGCTGAACTCGACGACCATGCTGTTGTGCGTGCCGCCGGTGAGCGCCCATACGCCGTCAGCCAGCTTCTGCGCGTCCACCCTCACCGGCGCGATCGTCGCGTTGCGCACCGCCTCCGGCACCGGCATCGTGGTGACCGGCACGTTGCCCTTCACGTCGGCGATCTTGAACTCGTAGTAGTTGTGCGCGGGGTTGAGCCGCGGGTCGCCCTGGTGGACGTGCACGAGCTGCGGAAACTTGATGCCGTTGAAGTCCTTGTACTGCGTGTAGCGCATCTCGTAGTCCATGTCGCCGTACACCGGGTTCGGGAACCAGGTGTCGACGAGCTCCACGAGATTCTGATCGTTCACGGTGACGTTCATCTTGTAGCTGCGGGCCGGGAGCCGGGATCCGGGATCCGCAATCGGGATGCTGAACGACACGATCGTCACCTTGCGGCCGAACTGCGACAGGCCGAAGTCCGACGGGCCGACGATGGGCGTCGTGATCGCGGTGGCGTCGGTCGCCGCGAGGCCCGCCTTGAGCGCCCCGTGCGGCGTCAGCGCGAGCTCGAGCTGGCGAAGGATGTGGTACGGCACCCCGTCGAGATACATGCGCGTGAACGGCACCGCCGAGGCCCCGTTCATGTCCCACGCGTACCCGCCGCCGAGGATCGAGGTCACGTGCGTGTCCGGCATCGGCACCCGGCCGAAGGTCGGATAGCTCCCCTGCCGGCGCGTATAGTCTTCGCGCGACCACTTCGCGTCGTAGTCGATGACGCGCGCCCGTCCGGAGACGACGAATCGCACCGCGCCCCTGGCCATCCCCTACCCGCTTCGCATGCACTATGCAGTCGATTTTCATCTTCCATTCGACCTGACCGGTACGCCGAGCGCGGACAACGAAGTCAGTCCTGCGATGACCTTCGATTTCGCATCGCGCTATTCGAACCGGCAGCTCTCTTATGTCTATGACTTGAACACGACCGCGCGAGAAGTCTCCGTTTCCAATTTGCCGTGGCACGTCGAGAAGGTCGACAAGGTCAAAATCTTGCTCTCGCGCAGTATTACCTACCGCACCCCGCTGCCAGATGGGTTCAATTGGGGGTTCTTCGCACTGGTAACGGCGTGCACGCCATTTTTCGTATGGGGTGCGGTACGCGGTTATCGGTACGAGTTTGCGGGCCATCGCGACACGGGGGCCGAATCCCTGCGTCTATCGGAGCCAGTCGGGCGAAGCCTCGGCGGGTGGCTCGGCGTGTTGGGGTTCGGCCTCGTCGTGGGATTTTTTCAGCAGCTCTGGGGGATGGTACACCTCGGCAACTTCTATTCTTCTCTTTCGAATTGGCGGGCATTGTCGACACCGGGGTTGCCTTCGTATCGTCCAGGGCTGGCGCTCTTGTGCGCGCCCGAGTTCGTGCTCATGCTCGGACACGCCGTTTATTCGATTCTCATTGGGACGCTATTCTTTCGAAAGAAACGGTCGTTTCCGAAACACTTCGTCATCTTCGCCGTCGCTACCTTGGTTTACACGGTGATCGACACCATCACCACGATCATCGTCGCGTCTCCGGCACGTGTCGAGGAGAACGTGACCACGGTGGTGCGGGTCATCGTGTGGGCGGCCATTTGGATCCCTTACGTGCGCGCGTCACGACGCGTGCGGGAGACGTTCGTGTGCTAGCGGCCGCGCATCGACGAAAGTGCGAAGAAGTATGAAGAAGTGTGTCGCCCGCTGGCGCCCGCGGCCGGTTCGCGCATGCTCGGCAGGATGAAAAGTTCGCTCGCCATTGCGCTCACGGGCCTCGCACTCTTCTCCCCGGGCGAGCTCAGTGCAAGCGATGCGGTCGCGCCGGCGGCGCTCCTCGCCAAGCTCGCGGAGACGTCGGCACGGTTCGAGGCGATGATGAAGAAGGCTTCGTTCACGGTGGCGGGCCGCATGGGGGACGTCTCGAGCGACGGATCCCTCGAGGCGGCGAAAGAAGCTCGGTTGCGCGTGACCATGCGGGGCGACACCGCCAACGTCGAGATCCTCGAGTACGTCGAGGATGGGACGGACAAGACTGCCGAGGCGAAGAGAAAGCAGGCCGACAAGGCCAAAGAATCGCGCAAGCCACGCAAAGCCGACGAGGAAGTGCACATGCCTTTTCTCGACACGGAACAATCGAAATACGACTTTCGCGTCGGCGAGGTCGACGCACACGATCCGTCGCGCGTGTGCATTTACTTCCACGCGAAGACTCGGGCGGAGAACCTGATGAACGGCTCCGCATGGGTCGACACGCGGACCGGCGATATTCTCACCACGAGCGTCACTGCGAGCAAGACGCCTGCGTTCGTCGATTACCTGCGCATGCAATTCGAATTCGGCGAACGAACGTCGATGGGCCCCGCCGTCTCGAAGCTGGCGTTCGAAGGCGCAGGCGGCTTCCTCTTCATCCGAAAGCACTTCCGCGGCTCCGCGACCGTTGCGTCCTACGTCATTGCGCAGTGAGCCCTGGATGAATCGTGCCCGGTCGACTACAGCTGACGGAAGTCATGCTCTACGACCCCGCAAGACACGCGCCGCTCCGCCTGCTCCCGTGGGACGAGAGCCAAGTTCGGGCAGCCATCGAACACATTGTCTCGGAGACGGAGTCGCACTTTACCGAAGACGAATATTGGCCCCTGCATCCCCTTGACCGCGAGGGCGACGAAATGGGGCGGGTTGAGACACCCTTGTACCACGGCGCTTGCGGTGTCTTCTGGGCCCTGCACTACCTTCAGGCCGTTGGGGCGGCCACGCTGTCGCGAAGCTATGTCGGCGAATGGGATCGACTCTTGGCGCGCAACCGTACTTGGCTCGGCAAATCCGTGGAGCGAGACCGCGCCTCTTTCGTGGTCGGTGACACGCCCATTCGAATGATGGCCTTCGGCGGAGAGCCGACCGAGGAACTCGAAAGCGCTCTCGATGCCCTGATCGCCGGCAACCTCGAGCACCCTGCGCGCGATCTGATGTCAGGTTCCCCAGGGACCTTGCTGGCCGCGTTGTTTCTCTACGAGCGAACCGGCAAGCCCCGTTGGTCGGACTTGTTTCGGTTGACCGCCGACAAGCTCTGGAGCCAACTCGAATGGTCGCCGCGACATCGGTGCTCGTATTGGACGCAGGACTTGGACGGACGCCTGTCGAACTGTCTCGGCGCGGTGCATGGATTCGTCGGCGCGGCGTTGCCGCTGATCCGAGGTCGGTACCTCCTGGATGCCGAGGCATGGACCGCGTGGGAGCGTTGCATCGTCACGACTGCGCAGCGCACGGCGCATCGTCTCGGTGCACATGCCAACTGGCGCCCGCAGCTCGATATCACGAACGACGTCAAAAAAAAGCTCGTCCAATTCTGTCATGGCGCACCCGGTTTCGTCATTTGCCTCGCGGGTATACCCAGCACGGCGCTCGATGACCTGCTCCTTGCCGCCGGAGAGACCATTTGGTCGGCCGGACCACTGACCAAAGGTTCCAATTTGTGCCACGGCACCGGGGGCAATGGCTATGCGTTTCTGAAGCTCCATCAGCGAACACGGGATTTCCGTTGGCTGGAGCGCGCACGCTCGTTCGCCATGCACGGCATCGCTCAAACGCGGGAGGATGCCTTGCGCTATGGGCAATCGCGGTACTCTTTGTGGAGCGGCGATCTGGGTTTCGCCATCTATCTCTGGGACTGCCTACGCGCGGAAGCGCAGTTCCCGACGCTGGATGTCTTCTATGCTTCCCACGGGTCTGCGGCCTGGATGCGAGAACGCGAAGGAGATCCGCGCTAAAATCGGCCAATCTCTTTCCCGGCGACGTCTTCATTGCGCAGGGGAACGCCATCGAGCTCGACCCACGCGTGCGCGGACAAACGAGGCTCGAGTCCGCGCAGCGCGATCACCACCTCCGCACCGGGCGTGCGCGCGGCCACGGTGAGCGCACGGCTCAAACACGTGCCGTGTCCGTCAATCGCATCGGCGAGGCGGCGCGCTTCGTCGCGGTCGCCAAGGGGCGCCGTCCATCGCGCCGCGCGAACCACGAGCCGCTTGGCGCGCGCAGGGCCATGGACCCGCAGCGCGCACCAAGCAAGCGCATGGAGCAAATGGTTCGCGATCATCGACGAAACGGTACCTGACGAACCCCTCGCGCGCCATCGCTGGCCAGAACCCGCCCTAGAAAATCAAGGAGCGGCTGCGAGCGCCGTTGCGTTGGGCGTTCCCCAACCCGTCGGGCCGTCGAAGCCGACGATACCCGTGCAGAGATAGCTTCCACTGCAGCTCCCGTTGGAGCCGCTGGTCACGTCATAGAAGTCGCCCGTGTTGCTCCAGACGAACGACCCGTCTTTGCTCCCTTTTCCGATGGACGCGAAAATGGAAGCGACCAACGGCGATGCGACGCTGGTACCGCCGTAAACGGCCCATCCGCCCGATGCGTAGCTGTCGTAGACCGCCACGCCGGTGTTCGGATCCGCCACGGCGGACAGATCGCCCACCGTCCTCCTCGTGCAACCGGTGTCCGTCTGCCAGGTGGGCTTCGCTTCCACGCTGCTGCAACCCGATCCCGCGCCGTTCCATACGGTTTCCGCCCATCCGCGCGTGCTCGTGGACTTGGCCAAGGTCGTTCCACCGACGCCGATGACGCCCTTTCCGGTGGCCGGATACGACGTCCCATAGCCACTATCGCCCGTGCTCGCGAAGACCGCGACGCCCGCGTGATTGTAAGATGCGTCAAAGGTGGTTTCGCTGGAGCTCTCGCCGCCGCCGTAGCTATTCGAGATGACAGTGGCCCCCAACGTGGCCGCTTCGTTGACCGCGGCGGCGAGATTGGCAAAGCTGGCACTCGTGGCCTCCACGAGAAGAATCTTGCACGTGGGGCAAGCAGCGCTGGCCATTTCGATGTCCAGCGCAATCTCGGGAGCCCAATTCGTGCTGGCCGCGGGGTAGCTGGTCCCACCCGTCTGATTCACCTTCTTGAAGCAACCGTTGGCCGTGGTGCAAGCCGACAAGCCGTAGTTGCTGCGATAGACGCCGAGGTCCGCCTCGGCATTGGGATCGTCTTGAGCGTCGACGATGGCGATGGTCGCCGTGCTGGTCGACGAAGGAACGTTGTAAGCCGATAGGAGATCCGCCGGCCCCCATCCGGTCGGGGTGACGAGCGGCTCGATCGCGCCGGTAACCGAAGTTCGAATGCGAGCAAAGCACGTAGCCTCGCCAGCCACGGCGACGTCGCTGCACGTCCGCTTGGACGCATATTGGACGACCTGCGAAAGCGCGACGCTGTCGGCGACGCGATCCGCGGCGGTGGGCGCCGGGTTCGTCGACTCACCGGCTTCACTCGCGCAAGCCAGGGGGAGGCAAGCCAACAGGGGCAAGGACAAAATGGAAACCCAATTGCGATTCGAGGTGTGCATGGGCGACAACTCCTTTGCTGGCAGAAAGGGAATCGAACGTCAGGTTGAATATTTGATGCGTTTAGTGCCCTACGAGTCGAAATTTTATTCAAATTTCGACCTCCGACCGCCGTTGCGTCGGACATCCCCCGATTTACATCGTCGAAATACCCGGGAAACAGGAGCCACTTCTGGTCACGCGAGCGCCCGCCGCACATGCCGCGGCCTCATCGTCCGAGCGGCGTCGATAATCCGGATTTCGAACGATGGCCAGATAAATCGACATTTCGAGCGCGGGTGCCCAGATTTCCCGATTGGCAATCACCCGCCGATATCCGCAGTTCGTGTGTGCAAGATCGAATTACACACGGAGCGGGCAATGACGCCGCACGTCAGCGCATTACCGTCCGTCAGGACGCCTCACCGCCGGAAACGCTCGGCATACCCGCTCGCCGCCAACAGCGCGTCGGCATCACGCAGCTCCAGCAACGCGCGAACCGCTTCACGCTTATCCGCCGCCCGCTCGTAGAGCATGTGCGCGATCTGATAACCGACGAAATACCCGAGCGGCGCAGGCCAATCGGCCGTCGCACGATCGTCGTTGGCGATCCCGTTGCTCTCGTGCTCAGCCCGCGCATAGTCACCTTTACAGAGCCTTACAGAGACGGGGGACCGATTTCCAGCCCGCGGACGGTGACGTCGATTGCGCGCTCCGCGAAGGCGCCGAGCTCGTCTTTGCGCACCCGGATCCTCCGCATCACGATGAAGCTCGCGAGACCGTGCATCGCCGACCACAGGGTCAACGCGGCTTCGAGCACGTCCACCTCCCGCAGGGCGCCCGAGGCCATGCCGGCGCGCACTTCCTCTTTAAGCAGGTTCAATCCGGCTTCGAGCGGCACCTCCAATTCCGGAAAGCGCCCCCCTTCGTTCAGCCGAGGCCCGGTCATCACGCGGTAGCGCGCCGGTTCACGATATGCGAATACGATGTAGGCCCGCCCGAGCGCCAGGAGCCGCTCGCGCACGCGATGCTTCGCCAATGGCTCGAGCGACGCGCGCCAGGTCTCCAGGATGCGCTCGTACCCCTCTTGTGCGAGCGCCGCGAGCACCGTGGCCTTGTCCGCGAAGTGACGGTAGGCCGCCCGATGATCCACGCCCACCCGCCGCGCCGCCTCGCGAACGCTGAACCCCTCCGGCCCGCTCTCGACGATCATCGTCAACGCGACCTCGAGCAGCGCCCGGCGCAAATCGCCGTGGTGGTAATCCCCCGGTTCTTTGCGCTGCGGCGCGCGCGGTCGAGCCATGCTTTCTCCTGGCGTAGCGCATTTCGGGACACCGCGTCAGATGGAACCGTCCTTGACGCCGTCAGACGCCGTCCCATATTCAACAATGTCCCCATTGGGGACATTGCGGGAGAGCGGGGGAGAAAGGCATCGTCATGCAGGAGGCGAGATACGAGGGCACACTGCCGGCCACCCGGTTTCCCGTTCGCGGCGGCGGAGGGCCGGCATGGGCGAGGGCCACGCGCGAGGACGAGCCGGTCACGGCGGAGGATGGCTGCGCGCTTGCGGCGAGCTGGTATTATCCGGAAGGTGCGGCGCGCGGCGCGGTGCTGATAGCATCGGCGATGGGTGTGCCGAAAAGCCATTACGACCCATTCGCGCGCTGGCTCGCCGCCAGAGGTTTTCTCACGGTGACCTTCGACTACCGCGGAACGGGGGGATCCATCTCGGGCAAACTGCGCGATCTCGAGGCCGACGTGATGACCTGGGCGCGCGATTCCGGCGCCGTGCTATCTGCACTCGAGAAGCGCGGCTCGGACGTGCCGCTCACGTGGATAGGTCACAGCATCGGGGGCCAATTCTTGCCATTCGTGCCGGGGCACGAGCGCCTGCATCGGATGGTGACCATCGCGACGGGCACGGGCTATTGGCGCGACAACTCCCCCGCCACCCGCCGTCGCGCGGCGTTCTTGTGGCACGTGGCCGCGCCGGTGCTCGTGTCGGCGTTCGGCTATTTCCCGGGCAAGCGATTCCGACTGGTGGGCGACCTGCCCCGCGGCGTCATGAACCAATGGCGACGCTGGTGCCTGCATCCGGAATACCTGGTCGGCGTGGAAGGTGAGGAGGCGCGCCGGCGCTACGCCTCGTGCACCGTGCCTGTGACGTCGATCTCGTTCACGGACGACGAAATGATGTCCGCGCGGAGCATCGAAGTCATGCACGGGTTCTACCCATCGTGCGAGATGCTTCGCATCGCGCCCGCGGACGTGGGCCTTTCGCGCATTGGGCACTTTGGTTTCTTCCGCCGCGGCATGGAGGACGCTCTCTGGAAGCTTTTGTTTTCTGCTTAAGAGGGGCGCACACCTGGCTTGGTTTTGTTTCTGCTTAAGGGGTTCGCATACCTGGTGGAAAGGCGCGGTCCCAGGGGGAACGCTGTCGCCAGCGTTGTCACGCGTTGCACCGGCTTTGGGGGGAGCGAGGCCGCTCCTCCTGAGCATTAGCCGTTTCTCCGCTTCTGAAGGTTTTCCAGGCCTCGCGCGAGCACCGCAATGTCGGCGAGACCGCGTCCGATTACCGTGGCGCCCGGTGGGCCGCCCGAGGATTTGCCGGTATAGCCACCGAGATCGGCGACCCACCGGATGGCCTGTTTGAGCGAAGGCATGTTGCCGACTCGGAAACCCTTCGGTTCTCGGAGCAGGACGATTGCGTCGATCTCATGACGTGAAAATTCGTCGGTTGCCGGCACATGGTCGGCCACTTGGCGAGCGAGCAAAGTGAGTCGATTCGCGCGAGCCGCCACGGTGGCGAGGATCGTAGCCCACTTGACCAACGCCTCGCGGCTGCGCAGTTGAGAATCCTCGACATTGCAGAGGCCCTTCTTCCAAGTGCGGTGGAAATCCTCGATGCGCCAGCGCATCGTATAGCCGCGAATCACGGCGACAGCATCCTCGAAGCTGTTCACTCCCACCGTCGTGAACAGCATCCAGCGCAGTCTGTCCTTTCCCCGATAGTCGATCTCCTTTGCGAGCACGGCCTGCAGCCTGACGAGCTCGCGCCGCTTCTTGCCTACGGCGAGCGGCACGCTCACGGTGCACACTCGGATGCGCATCCGAGCCTCTCTCGCAGGCCGATTGGGGCGCGCGGGGACCGAGACCGTGTAGTCCCCAAGAACGGGAGCTTGCTCGAGGATGCGCGGCAGCGGACGCCGAATCCCCTTCGGATCGAAGACGTGACGGGTCCCGATCGCGCGCACTGTAAGCCGCATATGCTCGCGACAGGCGAACTGGAGGATCGGCCAGACGTCATACCCTCGGTCGAGTTGATACCAGGGCACGGCGCTGGGACACATCGCGCGAAATCGTGCGTGGACCGATTCGAGCAGCGCCACCGAATGACGTGTCTCGCCTTCCATCGAGCGATGGGCCTTACGGCGCCCCTTGCTCGGGGCATTGCGGACCCACCACTGCTGTCCGCAAACGCCGAGGGGCACTCCGTTGGACGCGACCGCAAGCGCCGTCCCGACCAGCAGACCGCGCCCGTGCTCCTTCCATGCACCGATGCCCCCAAGCTCTCGTGTCGCCGTGCGCTCGGTGAACTTCAGCGATGAGCCATCGATTGGCACGTAGACGCAGCTGTTCGTGCAGCGGCTGACGGCCGCATCGAACGCTGCTCCGGCCACTGCCGCCGAGGAGAGCCGGCGATTCTCCAGAAGCCGAAAAGCACCCTCTCGCTCATCGCTCCGCGCGAAGACCCGCGTGACCAACCCGTCAGGTCGTTCCGCCGCCCGCTCCGCGACCCGGACCAGACGCCGCACCATCCGCGTATCCGCCTCGAGCAGTCCGAATTCCTCTTCCGCCCAATCCCGCTCCGCTATCGCCATACAGCGTCAAGAATCTTCCTCGCCCGAAAATTCCCGAGGAAAGCAGAGAAATGATCAATGCTCAGCCGCTCCTCCCCAATCCCCCCAGCCAGACGCGGGGGAGGCGGACCTGGTGAAAAGGCGCGGCGTCAGGGTGAACGCTGTCGCCAGCGCGTTCAGTGAGGTCGGGTGCAGTGACGTCGTGGTGCCGTGACGTTGGGGTCCACTAATCTCCAACGATGACGAACTGAACATTGGCCGATTGCACTGTCTAGACAGTGCCCATAGGCTAAATGGACGATGGCGAAGGATCCCGAGCGTTTCGATTCGAAGGAGCGTGCTCGCGAGAAGCAAATTTCTCGCGACGAGGACGCCCGTGCGCGCGCGCCCGGTGAAAAGAGTCACGCCGATCTCCGACGCGAGAACGGTCACT
>Ga0137415_10007825_pt1 | contig 10599 bp, 9 predicted proteins | sample CZODoug3_1_1_16f_FD_183082 | JGI IMG/M metagenome (GOLD analysis project Ga0137415, IMG submission 183082) | Vadose zone soil fungal communities from Angelo Coast Range Reserve, California, USA - CZODoug3_1_1_16fungal (Hybrid Assembly) | ecosystem: Environmental > Terrestrial > Soil > Vadose...
GATCGTGCGCGTTATCGGACCGCTGCGGGCGCAACGAATCCCGGTGTCCTCAGCTTCGAGATCTCTGCGACGCGCGGCGACGGCCTCGACGCCTGGTACGCTTGGCTGCGCGCCGCCGTCGAGCAGCCGTGGGGCATGGCCACATCATGAGCCGGAGGGATGAAAGCTGGTCGACCGATGAGGAGGCGGAGCGGGCGCGCTTGAACAATGAGCTTGCCGCCCTGGCCCGTGGCGCAACGGAGGCCACGGCCTTCCTGGAACAGCTCGGGGCGGCGCTCTTCCCCGGCGGCCGGCCAGAGGTTTCACAGCTGACGTGGCCGGACAAGCCGCCGGCGGCACGCCACGTGACTGCGACCCAGCGCGCCGAGGAGCGGCTCCGGGCCGCCGAGATCCGCTACCGCACCCTCGTCGAGCAGATCCCGGCGGTGACCTTCATGGCCGCGCTCGGCGAGGGCGAGGACGAGAACGAGATCTACGTGAGCCCTCATATCGAGGCGCTTCTGGGGTTCACGCAGCGAGAATGGCTGGAGAACCCTTTTCTTTGGTACCGGCAATTGCACCCCGACGATCGCGCGGTGTGGAATGAGGAGTTCGCGCGTGGTTGCCGGGCCGGCGGACCCTTCCGCGCCGAGTGTCGCTTCATCGCCCGCGACGGCCGCGTGGTGTGGGTCCGCGGCGAGGCGCGCGTGGTGCGGGACGAGATCGGGCGGCCCCTGTTCCTGCAGGGTGTCGCCTTCGACATCTCGGATAGCAAGCGGGCCGAGGCACTCCTGCTGCGCGAGGCGGTGCGCAGCACCGAGGAGCGCTACCGCGACCTCGTGGAAGGGCTCGGAGCCGTCGTGTGGGAGGCCGAGCCAGAGCTGTTTCACTTTACCTTCGTCAGCCGTCATGCCGACGAGATGCTGGGCTTTCCGCCGGAGCGCTGGGTACTCGACCACGTCTTCTGGTCGAGCCGGATCCACCCCGATGATCTCGACGAGGTCATTGGAAGCTGGCGCACCGCCCTGCAGGAGGGCACCGATCATACCTTCGAATATCGTGCGATCGCCGCTGACAGTCGAGTCGTTTGGCTCCAGGACAATCTGAGGATTATCCGGGACGCCACCGGACGGGCGCAGCACATCCTGGGTCTGATGCTCGATGTCACAGATCGTAAGCGGGCCGAGGCGGAGCACGCCGAGCTGCTCGTCCGCGAGCGCGAGGCCCGCGCAGAATCAGAGACGTTGAACCGAATAGAGCGTGCGCTCGCCGCCGAGCTCGACTATCAGAGCCTTGTCCAGAGCGTGATCGATGCCGGGATGCAGCTGTGCGGGGCTCAGGCCGGTGCCTTCTTCTACAACCCCAAGGAAGCCAGCGGAGCATCGTACACGCTCTACGCCCTGTCTGGAGCACCTCGCGATGCGTTCGCGCAGTTCCTCCAGCCGAGGAACAGGCCGCTCTTTGAACCGACTTTCCGGGGCACGGGCATCGTACGCATCGACGATGTCAGCAAAGACCCACGCTACGGCCACGTATCTCCGCACCACGGTCTGCCTGGTGGGCACCTCCCCGTGTGCAGCTATCTCGCGGTACCGGTCGTCTCCCGGTCGGGCGAGGTACTCGGCGGGCTCTTCTTCGGCCATCCCGAGCCCCGCCGCTTCACCGAGCGGCACGAGCGGATGCTGAGCGGCGTGGCGGCTCAGGCGGCCGTCGCGATGGACAATGCGCGCCTCTACGAGGCCGCCGAGCGTGCCCGGCACATCGCCGAAGACGCCAACCGGGCGAAGGACGAATTCCTGGCGACCATGTCCCATGAGCTGCGGACGCCCCTGAACGCCGTCCTGGGCTGGGCTCGCGTCCTGCGCGGGTCCTACGTGGACACCAGGACCACCGCGCGGGCGCTCGAGGCGATCGAGCGCAACGCGCGCGCGCAAGTGCAACTCGTCGAGGACATCCTGGATATCTCGGCGATCGCCACCGGCAAGCTGCGTCTCACCGTGGAGCCGGTCGACATGGCCGGCGTCCTCGAGGCCGCCCGCGACGTCGTGCGCCTGGCGGCGCAGGCCAAAGGGATTGTGCTCGAGAGCCGTATCGACCCCGGCGTGGGACTCGTCATGGGCGACGGGCAGCGCCTTCAGCAAGTGGTGTGGAACCTCCTCGCCAACGCCATCAAGTTCACGCCGGCGGGCGGGCAGGTGCTCACGCGGCTCGAGCGCGCGGGTGGACATGCCCGCATGGTGGTGAGCGATACCGGCGCCGGCATCACTCCCGAGTTCCTGCCGTACGTGTTCGATCGCTTCCGTCAGGCCGACAGCTCGACCACCCGGAGTCACGGTGGCCTCGGTCTGGGACTCGCCATCGTCCGGAACATCGTCGAACAGCACGGTGGCACGGTCACCGCTGACAGCGCCGGGCCTGGCCAAGGGACGACCTTCACGGTGGAGATCCCGATGAGCGGTGCGTCGGCGACTCAGGACACGTCGCAGGATCGTGAGGCGACGGTCACGTCGCGTCGACTGCATGGATTGAAGACGCTCGTCGTTGACGATGATCCTGACGCCCGTGAGCTGATGCAAGTGATTCTGGCGAATGCCGGCGCGGACGTCGTTGCGGTCGGCTCGGTGGAGGCGGCGTTGGCGGTCGTCCACGAGACACGGCCGGGGGTGCTCATCAGCGACATCGGCATGCCCGACGGTGACGGCTACGCGTTGTTGCGCATGCTCCGAGCTCAAGGCATCAACATCCCCGCCATCGCGGTGACGGCGTACGGGCGACCGGAGGACCGGAAGCATGCCGAGCGCGCCGGCTTCCAGCTCCACGTTCCCAAGCCCGTCGACCCGGTGCGTTTCGTCGACATCGTCCGAGGGCTACTCCAGATCGCTGGCAGTTGAGGCTAGGCGCTACTGGACCTCGAGGATCATCGTCAGGCCGCCGGCGCCGCGCGTCTCGACGTTGTTGTTCGTCGTGTGGTGCGGGATGTGGCAGTGGACCAGCCATTTACCCGGTCGGCGCGCCGTCCAGATGACGTCGTACCGCTGACCGGGCCCGACATTGATGGTGTCCGCGAGATATCGCGCGCCGGGCGCCAGCGTCGCCCCATCTAGCGCGACCACCTCGAACGGACCGCCGTGGACGTGCATCGGATGCACGAAGTTGTTGTTGGTGCCGATGAATCGGAGCTTGATCGTCTCGCCGACGCGCATGCGGACGACGTCCGTCGAAGGATAAGCCTTACCGTTGATGGTGAAGTAGTTCGGCAGGGCGCCTTCCATCAGCATCGCGGGATAGGTCAGCCATTCGCGCTTGAGCCATTCCTGGAGCTGGATCGTATAGTCCAGATTCGCCGCCGGCTCCCGGCGGTCCCGCGGCTCGATGATGAGCGCGCCGTAGAGCCCGAACGCTTGCTGGCGATCGGCGTGGTCGTGCGTGTGGTAGAAGAACGTCCCCGCCTGTTCCACCGTGTACTCATACACGTAGGTGCCGCCGGGTGGGACGGGGGATTGGGTGATGTTGGCCGGGCCGTCCATCTCGTTGGGCACGACGAGGCCGTGCCAGTGGACGGTGGTCGACTCCGGGAGCGCGTTGCGGAAGTTGATGCGGACCCGATCCCCCTGAACGAGGCGGAGCCGTGGCCCCGGCAACTGCCGGTTGAAGGCGTAGGCGTCGACAGAGACGTCGTCGAGGATGTGCCAGCGGACGACCCCGGCCTCCAGGTCGAACACCTTCACGCCGCGGTCGAGTCGCGGCTCGATCGGCTGGTCGCCTCGCGCGTCGCGTGGGGCGTGGTGTGCGATGTGCCGCGGGAGGATCGCGGCCATCTCCCGCATCGCGGCAGCCGGGGTGTCGAAGTGCATCGTCATTCCCCTCGGCATGATCGCGCCACCCACGTCCGCGGCGCTCAACGACAGGTTCACGTAGAGCCCGGGCACGATGAGGCCGGCCAGCAGCATCAGCCCCGTCACGCCGCCCACCGCAACGAGCTGAGGAATGGTTGCGTCGCTCATCATGCCGTGGTGGGCGCCACCATGACCGCCGTGGCCGGACGCCCCAGCCCCGTGCTGGCCAGCCGCATGATCACCCTGTCCAGAGGGGGTTGCCCGGTGCGGTGCGTCGTCAAGACGCCCGTGTTCGGCTCCGTGTCCCTCATGCCCGGCGGTGGCAGCCGCGAGATCGAATCGTGACCTCGCCGGGCGCTCCGTCATGAGCCCGTGCTTGAGCTTGCGTTCGACCATCCACACGTTCACGGGATACGCGACGGTAAAGCCGACGATCACCCCAAGCGACATCACACCCCAGAAGAGGAGCTCGGTCGGCACCATCGCCCGCATGTCTCGCCCCATCATGAGAAAGCTCATGACCGGCGCCATGCCCGCCATCATCGCGTTCATGCTCATGAGCTCGGGCAGGAACGTCTGGCGGACGTTGTCCCAGTAGCTTCCGCCCATGATCCGGCGCATGAACAGCGCCTGGAAGACGAAGAGGCCGCAGACGAACCCCGCGACGTACTCGACGACCAGGTCGATCCGCATGGGCAGGCCGAACATGGCCGTGATGACGGCGGCCAGAATGATGCCGGTGGCGTCGCCGGCGACGCAGTGGATGGTGCTACCCACGCCCTGCTTCCAGAGCGGGGCGGTGAACTGCTCGTGGGTGCCGGGGCGCGGCTCCTTGTCGGCAAGAACGTAGATGAGAAGCCCCAGTGGTCCCATGTAGAGCGTGACGAGGATGAAGGCGATCCGCATGACCGTCGGCTCGGGGTTGTTCCTGAACTGATCCCAGGCGACGTAGGCCGTCGAGACGACGGCCAGAGCAAACCATGCGACCAGAAGGTAATCGATGGGCTGAACGATCATGGGTCCCTCATCGCTCCACGACAATTGTGACCTGCTCGGCCACCTCACGGTCTCACTGGCTGCTCGACACACCGAGCACGGTTGTCAGAACTATGGCGTGAATTGTACTCAAGAGTCTCCTCCTTGTCCGATGGCTCGAGCTAGCGCGTTGCCTTCTCCGCGCTCGGACCGTTGCTCGAGAACGACAGCAGGTAGAAGACGAGATCCCAGACTTGGTCGGGCTCCAATGAGTCGGCGTACGACGGCATCGGCGTGCCGGCGAGCCCCGTCACGAGCGTCCGATACACGTCCTCTGGCCGCGCGCCGTTCTTGAAGCGCTCCGGCCGGGTCAGATCCGTCGCGGCGATCGGCAGGTCGCGATTGTCCCTGAGCGTCGGCGCGGATGGCCCGTCACCGCGACCGCGCTCGCCGTGACAGGCCAGGCACTCGGCATCGGCGTAGAGTTGCTTGCCTCGGGTCAGGCGCTCCGGCGTCAGGGTGGCCGGCGGGGGCACCCTGACGGTCTTGACCACATCTCGCTCCCAGAAGCCGCGGTTCAGGCTCTTGACATACTCGAGGACCTCGAGCCGCTGTCCGACGGGCATATGCCGGAAGCTCGGCATGATGCGATGGCCGCGCAGGCCGATGGTCATCGGACCGCCGCTGCTTCGCACGCCCTCGGTCAGGGTCCGGAACAGATCGGTGGTCGTCGGGAGCTGACCCGACGGCGTGGAGCGGAACTTGAACTCCGCGCTGGTGAAGTCTCGCGGTTGAGGAGCCCTCCGAGGCGCGAGCATGGGCCCGACCGAGCCGTCGCCCTTGCCCGCGACGCCGTGGCATGGGACACACGCCATGGCAAAGATGTCGCGGCCCATCGCGACGCTCTCCGGGTGCTCCCAGGGCACGTGCGGCCCGTGATGCCCGGAGAACGTGTGCTGATACGCCATCACGGCCCATCGGTCCTCGACCGAGAGCTCGCCTTTCCATGGCGGCATGGCTGAGCCCTTACCCTTGAACGGCTCGACTTGCCCGCCCTCGCTCACGCGCCAGAACCAGTAGTTGTCGCGCATCCCCGCGACGCCGTCCTTGTCGCGGAAATCGGGGGGCTTCAGGGGCAGCGCGACGCCGGCGGGGCCCTTGCCGTCGCCCTGGTCGCCGTGGCAGACCGCGCAGCGGGTCGTGTAGGTCTCCTTGCCGCGAGCGATCATGGCCGGGTCCGTCCAGACACTCAGCGGCACGTGGACGTCGGCGTACTCGAGCGGCGCTGGCACGTGGGCGTGTCCGCCTTTTTCCTCGTGCTTGTCGCCGTTCGCCCGGGTGGCCGGCGGGCGGACGAGCCAGAACCCGACGAGCAGCCACAGCACGATCGCCAACGAGGTGAATAGTTTGGCTCGCATGTCGGCGTTCCTCAGAAGTCCCAGTCGATGCCGATGAAGACCTGATTGCGCCAGTTCCGGAGTGGGCTGTCTTCGACGAAGCTCCGAAGGTTCACGCTGTCGCGGACGAAGAACGCGATGTTCTGCAAGGGATAGAACTTCGCCTGCAAGGACAGCACGGAGCCGTCACGCTTCTCGTCCTTGAGGCCTCCGGCCCAGAGCTGGTCGAACCGGCTCGACAGCATGACGTTCTCGTGGACGAGATAGTCGGCTTGAATCGTGAGACCGGTCGCGGTGCGGTCGAAGCTCCCTCGCAGCTCGCCGGGCAGGCCGTAGAGCCGATCCCAGATCAGTGCGCCGTAAACGTCGAGTTGCTTCCATCGGACGTTGGCCGCGACGCCGTACCGCAATCGGTCGAGGCGGTTGCCACCTGGCTGGGTGGGATCCTCCGGATCGGGCGTGCGGACGACACCGAAGCCCCAGTTCACGAGGGCGGAGACGTTGAAGGTGAGCTCGCCGCGGTCGAGGAGGTCGAAGCGTACAACCGCGTAGGTATTGAACCCCTCGTTCTCACGGAGGAACCCGACCTGGCCGAGGACGACGTCGTTGAACATCGCGTGAAAGTCGGCCCCCGGGGCGCCCGACGTGTTGTACATGACCTGGTCCGTCACGAGCTGCGGCTCGCGCTCGTCGCGGTTCTTGAACAACCCGAAGAACTTCGAGGCGAACGCGTATGGGACTACCGGCAGGCGCTCGACCTTACCGTGGGCGACCTCGAGCTCCGTCGGAGCGATGAGCTGGCGGTTGGTCGCGTAGGAGAAGTTCGTGTTGGGATCGACCTTGCCGGCCATCAGCATCGGGCCGTGCATCGAAAAGCCGCCATGCTGGCCCACCATCGTCTGGCCGCCCATTTCCATGGTCGGGGCCCCGAGCAGGCCGAGGAGGCGCCCGAAGTTGAGCATGAAGAACGCCTCCTTGCCGAGACCGAACTCGCCTCTGGTGAAGTAGCGTCCGTTCTCGAAGACCACCGCGTTCGGCGCACCTTCGATCTCGACGAAGAGACTCAGCTCGGGCAGAAGAGGCCGCGCCAGGAACAGGGTGATCTCGTCGGGTGGCGCGAACTTCGTCTCGGTCTCTCGAGGAGACGCCGCGTACTCGAAGAGCCCGCCCTCGATTCGAAGGGCGAGGCTATCGATCAGCGTCTTGACCGCGCCATCCTCCCTGAGGCTGGTCACGATTCCACCTGGCTGGGCGGCGCTCGGGATCTGGAAGCCCATCATGTGGAACTGCTCGCCGAACCGGTTCAGTCTCGGCGGGCGAGTGTGGCAGGCATTGCACTGAAGGTCGTACTGCCGCGCAAAGGCCGGCACCGCCTCCACTCGCCCGGGGCTGGCGAAGGCGACCAGTCCTGCGACCAGCGCAGGCAGACCTGCCGCCATAAAAATGACCACCGCGAGGCGTTTGAGCATGCCCTCTCTCCCCATCACTCGGAACCTGGACGGACGCCGCGACACACGCGGACGGGTGCCAGGCGACGGCCAAAAGCGAACGCGTCGTGAGGGAGAGCGCTTAGATCAGGAGCGCGGCGTGCAGCAGGAAGAGCGGAGGGGAGCTCGTGGGCGTCGGTGCCGACGTTGGGTGCGCACGGAGTGTCTCGAGGTCGCCGATGACCGGCAGAACGATCCGGGTCGGGAGGAGGGCCGGCGCATCGACATCGAAGTCGGCGCGAAGAGCTTCGCAGGAGCCGCCGTGGGCGGCCTCGTCACTGCCGCTTTCGGGATGGTCCTCGCTGTGGGTCGTCACCGCTCCGGCGTGAGCGTGAAACGGAACCGCGCAGATATGACCGAACACGACGAAGATGGCCACACCGACGAGCAGCCAGGACGATAGGCGCCGGCCGTTCATTGTGGTCAGACTAGTGAGCGGCCAGCGCCATGTCAAGCACCGGGCCGTCGCTCAGAGCCGTCCGAGCTGACCCGACTGGATCAGGTCGACGAGGACGTTCCACTCGTCCTTCTTCAGGACGGCCGTGTTCGCGTCCTCGCCGATGCGGATCGTGTCGCCGTCAACGACGACTTCCGGACAGGCGGTACACCCCGGACAGAGCGAGATCCTTTCCATTGGCTGTCACCTCCCTTCGCTTCGATATTCGGACAGATCGCCGCGTGACGTCCGTTCGTACCCCACGAGCCAAGGATGCTGCGCACGCCGGCGAGCAGGCCTTCAAGATCGGCCGCTTTCTGCTCCAGCAGTGCGCGGAGATGCCCGCACGGCGCGGACCCCGAGCGGCCGAGCACAACGATATGCTTGATCTCCGAGAGCGTCAGGCCGAGTCGTCGAGCTTGACCGACGAAAGTAAGCAGCTTCAGCACATCGACGGGATAGCGCCGGTAGCCTGATGGCTCACGACGGGGCGGCGGGAGAATGCCACGCGCTTCGTATAACCGCAGCGCCTTACGGCTCAGGCCGCTCTGCGCGGCGACCACCCCGATGAGCATCCCCTGGTCCATGAGAGCAGCATAAGGCTTGTCCCAAGGGACAAGGTCAAGGAGCTATTCGGGCATCATTGATCGAACGCTTCGAAGCGGTCCGCGGGCGCACCTATCCGAGTGAGCGCCGCGTGCCCGCGAATCCTTGACACTGGGTTGCGCGTCTCTAGTAGTGAGTCAACGCGATGAGCTCGCGAGATTGGATCGCCGCGCTCCTTCTGGTTGTCTGGGTCCTGCTAGGCCCGGTCACGATGGCGTTCGGCGACTGCGCTCTTATGGGCGCGATGTGCGAGGGACCTTGCGGTGCTTCTTCGTGTGCGCTCCTCGCGACGAGCGCCGGGACCGTGTTCGTGCCGGCTTCGCCTCTAGTCGTCATTGCTGAGAAGCGCGTTCTTCCGCCTACACTCACCGATCTCGAGCACCCTCCGAAGTCTCTGACTCGCTCCGCGTAGTTCGCGTAGACCGTCAATTCGTCGTCTCAAGAGACTATTTGCTGCGGCAGAAGTCCATCCAGCGATGGACTGTCCGGGCCCGCCCGGTGCCGTAAGAGGGGGTTCTCATGTATCGAGTCATGACGTTCTTGCTCGCTGTCGCGATTGCGCTTGGTGTGTCGCAGGGTACCGGATACGCCTCAGCGCCCGTCCGAGAGGCTGTGGTCGAGCACCTCAGGCTGTCACGCATCGATGGACCGAGTGCATCCGCAGATGGGCATGTTACCAGGCAAGGGACAGTCCTGGTGCTCGAGGCCGACGCGATCCCGGCAAAGAAGCTGCGGTTCGTCCAGGCCAACGCCAAGTCCCCTCGCTTCCATGTGCCAGACTACGCGCGTGTGGCAGTAGGCCGCGACGGCCAGCTCACTGCCGGCCCGGGGGAAATAGTCCTCGGCAGAGGGACACGACTGGTCGTCCTCGACCTCGAGGTCGATGTGCATCAGGTGCGTTTGCTGACGCATACGCTCGAGCCGGTGCGCCTGCCCGACGGGAAGGTGGTGTACGGCTGCACCGAGTTCGTCTTCGATCCCGCTGCTCGAATCGACCAGTGGCTCTCAGTCGCCTCGGAGATCTGAGAAAGGAGGACCAAGACATGATGCACATGATGAATGGGAACTGCGGGCCGGTCATGATGGTCGTCGGCGCGCTCGGTGGTCTCCTTGGCCTCGGGCTGCTCGGAAGTCTCATCGTGCTCACCTGGGTTCTGATCGGGTGGCTGCGTCGAACGTCCGCACCGCCGCGCGGAGCCGCGTAGGCACGGACGCAGAATGTGGAAGGCCGGGTCACCGAACTGCTCACAACGAGCCGCGTAGGCTCGCCGAGCCCGGTGGTCCGGCCCTCCCATGCTATGATGCCCGAGAATGCGTAGCCTCATTCGCCCGCTCCTGATCACACTCATGCTGACGCTCTGGACCGTCTCCGGCCCGGTCGGCATGGCATTCGATGGCTGCGCCATGATGGGCGCCATGTGCGAGGCGCCCTGTGGTGTCGTGTCATATATCTCGGGGCCGGTCGTGACCGGCCTCGCCGTCCCGCAACCGCTCGCCTATCTCGAATCGCCGGCGCCCGCTCAGCCGACAATCATCAGCGCCCGGCCTCTCACACCGCCGCCAAAGCCCACGTTCTTCTCCGCCTAGCGTTCTGACGTTCGCGTTGCTGTCACGGTAAGTATCGCGCGGCGTGCGCCGATCTGCGCGCCCGCGATGTCGCGGAGGAGCGTGCGTGATCAACTGGCTCATCGAGCTGTCGCTGAGGAACCGTTTCCTCGTGGTCACCGTCTGTCTGCTCGTCGGCGCCTGGGGCTACTGGGCGCTTCTGACGACGCCGATCGATGCGATCCCGGACCTCTCCGACAACCAGGTCATCGTGTTCACCGACTGGTCCGGGCGCTCGCCGCAGGAGGTCGAGGACCAGATTACCTATCCGCTCACCG
>Ga0137415_10007826_pt1 | contig 10599 bp, 10 predicted proteins | sample CZODoug3_1_1_16f_FD_183082 | JGI IMG/M metagenome (GOLD analysis project Ga0137415, IMG submission 183082) | Vadose zone soil fungal communities from Angelo Coast Range Reserve, California, USA - CZODoug3_1_1_16fungal (Hybrid Assembly) | ecosystem: Environmental > Terrestrial > Soil > Vadose...
GTGATCGCGGGGACCACTCCGGGCGTGCTCGATGCAGCAGGCGCCACGCTGCCGACGCTCGGCGCGGACGCCATCGCGCGGCTGGTGCGCGACGGCACGGCGACGGCGGGCATGGTCGCGAAGCTGCGGGCCTGCGAGCACGCGCTCGCGGGCGGCGTGGACGATGTGGTGATCGTGGACGGGCGGGATCGCGCGGCGCTCGAAGGCGCGGCGAGCAGTGCGTCGCCGCAGCGGGCCACGCGCGTGGTCACGGCGGCGCACACGGTGTAGGAGCGGACTTGCGGATCCGCCCGGGCCGACACGAGGGTCGGCCCCGACAAAGAGATGGTGACTGGCTCATGACTGTGGTGATGGACGACGTCGTCGGGCGCGAATCGCGCCACGTGCTGCAGACCTACAAGCGCAATCCGGTGACCCTGGTGCGCGGGGAAGGCGTGCGGCTGTACGACGCGGAGGGGCGCGAGTACTTCGATCTGCTGTCCGGCATCGGCGTCGCCGCGCTGGGCCATGCGCATCCCGGGCTGGCGCGCGCGATCGCGGACCAGGCGCAGACGCTGATTCACACGTCGAACCTGTTCTATCACCCGCTGCAGGGGCAGCTCGCCGAGCGTCTCGCCACGCTCTCGGGCTTGCCGCGCGCCTTCTTCTGCAACAGCGGCACCGAGGCGGTCGAGGCGTGCCTGAAGTTCGCGCGCCGCTACTGGCACACGAAGGGGGCGCCGCGGCAGGAGTTCATCGCGCTCGACGAATCGTTCCACGGCCGCACGTTCGGATCGCTGTCGGTCACCTCGGACGAGCACTATCGTCTGCCGTTCGAGCCGCTGCTGCCGACCGTGAAATTCGTCCGGACGAACGATCCGACCGCGCTGACGGCAGCCGCGTCCGCGTCGACAGCGGCGATCATCGCGGAATCCGTAATCGGAGAGGGGGGCATCAAGCCGCTGACGCCGGCGTTCGCGGCCGCGATCAGGGACGCGTGCGCGAAGACCGGCGCGCTGTTCATCGCGGACGAAATCCAGAGCGGCCTCGGCCGGACCGGCTATCCGTTCTACTTCCAGGCGCTCGGGCTGCAGCCGCACCTCGTCTCGATCGGAAAGGCGCTCGGCGGCGGCGTGCCGGTCGGCGCAGCGCTCGTCAGCCAGGAGGTGGCCGACACGTTGTCGATCGGCGATCACGGGACGACCTACGGCGGCAACCTGCTGGCGTGCCGCGCGGCGCTCTTCGTCGTCGGCGAGATCTTCGAGCGCGGCGTCGCAGAAAACGTAAGGCGCGTCGGGGCGATCTTCGAGCAGCGGCTGAAAGCGCTCGCGGTGAAGCATCGCATCGTGAAGGAGGTACGAGGCGCCGGATTGATGTGGGGGCTGGAGCTCTTGCGCGACGCGGCGCCGGTCGTCCCGGCGGCGCTCGAGCGCGGCGTCATCGTCAATCGCACGGCGGAAACGGTCGTCCGGCTGTTGCCGCCGCTCGTCATCACCGAGGAAGAAGCCGGCGAGGCGCTCGGTCGGCTCGATGCGGCACTGGGCGCCGTGGGAGCCGGCGCATGAGGCAGCCTTCACGGGGCCACATCACGCTGCGCACCGGCGACACGCCGGACGCGAAGAAGCTGCACGCGCTGATTCAGGCGAACCTCGAGGAGGGTCACCTCCTGCCGCGGACGCTGAGCGAGCTGACGGTCCGCGCCGACCGCTTCGTCGTCGCCGTCAAAGCCCGAAAGATCATCGGGTGCGCCGAGCTCGCGCCGCTCAGCCCGCACGTGGCCGAAGTCAGGTCACTTGCGGTCGACGGCGCCGCGCGCGGCAGCCGTATCGGCGTCGCGATCGTCGACGAGCTTCGGCGGCGCGCCCGGCGCGAGGGGTTCGAAAAACTGTGCGCGTTCACGCACGCGCCCGCCTACTTCATTCACATGGGCTTCTCGATCGTGCCGCACCTGTGGTTGGCGGAAAAAATCTTCACTGACTGCGTGAAGTGCCCCCAGTTCCGCCAGTGCGGCCAGTACGCGATGGTGGTGCCCCTGGACGTGGCGTTCGACGCGGAGCGCGGCTACGGGCTGCCGGCGGCCGCCTCAGCGCCGCTCGCATAGATGGCGGCCACGTCGACCATCCTTCAAGGCGGCGTGACGACGCCGCGCGGGTTCCGCGCGGCGGGCATCAGCGCCGGCATCAAGGCCAGCGGAGGGCTCGACCTGGCGCTGCTGGTGTCCGACGCGCCGGCGCGGGCCGCCGCGGTCTTCACGACGAACCTCGCCGTGGCCGCGCCGGTCATCGTGTCGCGAGAGCATCTGGCGCGCTCGGGCGGCACGGCGCGCGCCATCATCGTCAACAGCGGCTGCGCGAACGCGTGCACCGGCGATGAGGGTCTGCAGGTCGCGCGGGACATGGCGGCGGAGACCGCGCGCCTCGTCGGCTGTCCCGTCGAGCAGGTGCTGGTCGCGTCGACCGGTGTCATCGGGGTCGCGCTGCCGATCGCGAAGATCCGCATCGGCCTGCCGATCGCCTTCAGCGCGATGGGCGCCGGCCAGGGCGCGCAGGCAGCGAAAGCGATCATGACGACCGATCCGTTCCCGAAGGAATCGGCGGCGCAGATCGCGATCGGCGGACACGACGTCGCGATCGGTGGCATGGCGAAGGGCTCCGGGATGATCGAGCCGATGCTGGCGACGATGCTCGCGTTCGTGACGACCGACGCCGCGGTTCCCTCGCCGCTGCTGTCGCGCGCCCTGCGCGCGGCGGTCGACGACACGTTCAACGCGATCACGGTCGACGGCGAATGCTCGACCAACGACTGCGTGATGCTGATGGCCAACGGCGCGAGCGGCGTCGCGGTGGACGAGACGTCGTACGACGCCTTCGTCGCCGGTCTGACGGCGGTGTGCCGCGAGCTCGCGCTCGGGATCGTGCGAGGCGGCGAGGGCGCGACCAAGCTGGTGACGGTGCACGTGACGGGCGCCGCATCGAGCGACGAGGCGCGGAAATGCGCGAAGGCGATCGCGAACTCGCCGCTCGTGAAAACGGCGATCCATGGCGGCGATCCAAATTGGGGCCGGCTGATTGCCGTCGCGGGCCGTGCCGGCGTCGCATTCGAGCTGGCGCGCGCGGCGGTCGTGATTGGCACGACGGTTCTGTTCGAGGACGGCCGTCCGCACGACGAGAACGCGCCCCAGGCCGCCGAATACCTGAAGGGCACGGATCTGAGCGTCTCGGTCGACCTCGGCGCCGGCCGCGCCTCCTCCACGGTGTGGACGTGCGACCTGAGCGCGGAGTACGTTCGCATCAATGCTGATTACAGAACCTGACAGGGATACAAAGGATACAAAGGACACAAAGGTTGTGAGCCCAGCGACGCAGACGCGCAAAGACTTCCTGTCCGTCCTCGACTTCGACGCCGTCGATCTCGAGCGCTGCCTGCAGATCGCGTCGCAGGTGAAGGCCGATCGCTTGCTCGGACGCCGCGCGCCGACGGCGGACGTGCTGAACGGCCGCCACGTCGGCATGCTGTTCGACAAGCCGTCGCTGCGCACGCGGACGACCTTCGAGATCGCCATTCGTGAGCTCGGCGGCCATCTCGTCGCGCTGCAGCCGGACGTCGCGCTCGGCCGGCGCGAGCCGGTCGGCGACGTCGCGCGCAATCTCGAGCGCTGGGTCGACGCCGTCGTCATCCGCACGTTCTCGCAGTGCATCCTTCAGGAGTTCGCCGCCGCCACGACGCGGCTGCATGTCATCAACGCGCTCACCGATCAGGAGCATCCGTGCCAGGCGATCGCTGATTTTCTGACGCTGAAGGAGCGCTTCGGCCAGCTCAGCGGGCGCACGATCGCGTACGTCGGCGACGGCAACAACGTGGCGACGTCGCTCGCGCACGGCGCGGCGATGCTCGGCGTCCACGTGCACGTCGCGAGCCCCGAGCCGTATCAGCTTCCGCACGCGGTCGTGCAGCAGGCGACGAGCGCCGCGCGCCACGGTGCGCGGCTCCGGCTGTTCAGCGACGCGGCCGACGCCGTCAACGGCGCGGATGCCGTCTACACCGACACATGGACCTCGATGGGTCAGGAAGCGGAGGCCGAGGTTCGCCGCCGCGTCTTTGCGGCCTATCAGGTGAACGAGGAGCTGATGTCGCTCGCCAAGCCGGGCGCGCTCTTCATGCACTGCCTGCCGGCGCACCGCGGCGAAGAAGTCACCGCGGAAGTCTTCGAATGCGAGTCGTCGGTGGTGTTCGATCAGGCCGAGAACCGCCTGCACGGCCAGAAGGCGCTGCTGTTGATGCTGCTCGCGCCGGCGTCCGCGATGTGACGCGGGCGCTATAATCGCGCCCGCTGATGTCCACGGCGGCACCCTGGCTCGCCCACTACGATTCCGACGTTCCCCATACGCTCGCGCCGTACCCGAGCCGGACGCTCGTGGACTTCGTCGCGGAGTTTGCCCGGACACAGCCCGCCAGACCGGCGCTGTTGTTCAAGGGCGCGCGCGTCACCTACGGCGAGCTCGAGCGGCTCAGCGACGAGTGCGCCGCGGCGTTCGCGGCGCTCGGCGTCAAGCGGGGCGACCGCGTCGGTCTGCTCCTGCCCAACTGTCCCCAGTTCTTCATCGCGCAGTTGGGCGCCTGGAAGCTCGGCGCCATCGTCGCGCCGCTCAATCCGATCTACACGGAGCACGAGCTCGAGGGTCCGCTCCGCGAGCACGGCATCGAGACGGTCGTCACGCTGACGCGGTTCTACCAGCGCGTCAAGAACGTCCAGCCGCGGGCAGGCGTCCGCCGCGTGATCGCGACCAGCATCAAGGAATATTTTCCGCCGCTGCTGCGCGTCCTGTTCACGATGCTGCGCGAGAAGAAGGACGGCGATCGCATCGCGCTGAAGCCCGGCGACAGCGATTTCGCGCACCTCCTGCGCGTGAACCGCGGCCGGCGTCCGCGGACTGAGGCCCCTGCGCCGGAGGACAACGCCGTCCTGCTGATGAGCGGCGGGACGACCGGAACGCCGAAAGGGGTGCTGGGAACGCATGGCGCGTACGTGATCGCCGGGACGCAGCTCAAAGCGTGGAACGCGTCGGCCCTGCGCGGCGCCGACGACGTCATCTTCCTGCCGCTGCCGATGTTTCACGTGTACGGCAACGTGGGCGTGCAGGCGCTGACGTTCATCACCGGCTGCGCGGTCGCGCTCGTCCCGAACCCTCGCGACCTCGCGGACCTGCTGGCGACCGTCCGCCGCGTGAAGCCGACGTTTTTCAACGGCGTGCCGACGCTTTACATCGCCCTGCTCAACCATCCCGACGTGCAGAAGGGGAGGATCGATTTCAAATCGATCCGCATCTGCTTCTCGGGCGCCGCCCCGCTGCTCGCGGACACCAAGAACCGCTTCGAAACGATGACCGGCGCGCGCATCGTCGAGGGCTACTCGCTCACCGAGGCGATGATGGCGACGTGCGTGAACCCGGTGAAGGGACCGAACAAGCTCGGATCGGTCGGGATGCCGGTGCCCGACGTGTCGGTCCGCATCTTCGACGACGATCAGGGCACGCGTCCGCTGCCTGCGAACGAAGTCGGCGAGATTGCCATCAACGCGCCGCAGCTGATGGTCGGCTACTGGGACGCGCCGGACGAGAGCGCGGGCGTGCTGCGCAATCACATGGAGGACGGCGTCACGCGCAAGTGGCTGCACACCGGCGACCTCGGTTACCTGGACCAGGACGGCTACCTGTTCATCGTCGATCGGAAGAAGGATCTGATCAAAACGAGCGGCTACCAGGTGTGGCCGCGCGAGATCGAGGAAGTGCTCGCCGCGCATCCAGCCGTGGCGGAAGTCGGCGTGGCCGGCGTCGCCGACGCGACGAAAGGCGAAGCCGTGAAAGCGTGGGTGGTGCTGCGCACGGGCCAGACGGCGTCGGAGGCGGACCTCCGGGCGTTCTGCCGCGAGAAGCTCGCGCCGTACAAAGTGCCGTCGAAAGTCGAGTTCCGGACCGAGTTGCCCAAGACAATGGTGGGCAAAGTGCTGCGACGGATGCTGCGCGAGGGTGGGTAGGACGGCGGGGGGATTGGGGCTAGGGATTAGGGATTAGGGATTAGGGATTAGGGATTGGGGATTGGGGATTACGGGGGGCTGATGCGCGCGAAGGCGTGGATGGGCGGAATGGTTCTCACCGCACTCGCGCTGCTCGCGCCGGGGATCCGCGCCGACGTCGACAAATACCAGGTGTTCGCGGTCCGGTTCGCGACGCTGGCGAACTTCCCGGTGTCGAGCCTCGTCGCCGGCGCGGACCGCTCGCGGCGCATCGACATCGCGATGATGATCTGGGTGGTGAAAGGGGTCGACGGCCGCATCGCCATCGTCGATACGGGCTTCCACCGCGATCAGTACTTCCGCCAGTTCACCGTCAAGGATTACGTCAAGCCTTCGGAAGCCATCGCGCCGCTCGGGATCAAGCCTGAAGAGGTCACCGACATTCTTCTGTCGCACATGCACTGGGATCATGCCGGCGGCCTCGACCTGTTTCCGTCGGCGCGCGTCTGGGTCCAGAAGGACGAGTACGACTACTACACGGGCGACGCCTGGCAGTCCCGCACTACCCACGGCGGCATCGACGCGGACGACGTGCTCGAGATCGTGAAGCGGAACACGCAGGGCAAGGTCTCGTTCGTGCGCGGCGACGACGACACGTCGCTGTCCGGCATCACGTTCGGCGTGGGCGGCAAGCACACGTGGGCGTCGCAGTTCGTCGCCGTGCAGACGGCTGCGCGCATGGTCGTCCTCGCGTCGGACAACATGTACTTATACGAGAACGTGGAAACACACACGGCGATCTCGCAGACGCTCGACGCCGCTTCAAACCTGCGGACGCAGGATCGGATGCGATCGATCGCCGGAGAGCCGCGCTTCCTGGTGCCGGGCCACGATCCCGCCGTGTTCGCGCGCTTCCCTCGTGTCTCAGATCGCATCGTCCGCATCGAGTAAGGTGGCGGTTCGCGTAAGCGCTTACGCCGTTTGTCGGACGCCGGGTGCGTCGCAGCGTGAAAACCGGCCAAATTCCGCGAGTGTCCGGCGGCACATGGCTTGCCACTCCCGACGTGACGCCGCTGGTCACGCACGGCGTCCTGACGAGCCGCCGCGGCAGGTCGTGTGAAACTGGCGTTTCCCGACAGGTCCGCCGGAGTTCGCGAGATGCTGCGGCCGGCTCGCCACGCTCAGCCACCCCGTTGCGCCCGCTCGACCGCTAGTCTTTCCTCGTAAACGTCGAGGGCGCCTCGAACGCATCGGCGGGCGCGCGCAGCAGCCAGCGCCGCAGCTCGCTCGTCGGCGCCGTGACGACGGCGTTGCGCCGATCGTCCATCGCGGCTGCAGGCCTGCCTAGCGACCTGGCGGTCATCGCCCGCGTGAGCCAGTCGTAATCCAGCAGCGCCGCCGTCAGCGTATCGCGGGCGAGGGTGAGGCGCACGATCCCGTGCACCGGGACGAGAAACGGACCGGGATCGGCTCCACGCATTTCCGTCACGTCCAGGAAGCTCGTGCCGCCCAGCTTCGTGAGATTGCCCTGGAACGACCGTGTCGAGAATCGATCGGTGAATGTGACCTTGTAGGATCGCCACTCGCCACGTTCAATCGCAGCTTTGGCGCCGTCGTCCGGGTTCTCCCACTGGCCGAGTAACGCTTCGTCGAACACAACCGATTCCGAGTCGTAGGCGGGCTGCAGCGCAAGGACGAGGCAGCCACTCGATACCGTCGCCGCCAGCAGCAACGCCGATAGCGCGATCGACCGCACGCCGCAGTATACTCCCGGCGATCTCGCCTCTCCGGGGCGAGTCCGTAGCGCCTGCGGCCACGCCGAGCCGCGGCCATGCGACGCCGCGGCGAGGTGTCAGCGTCAGCTCGCGGCGGGGGTGGGGCCCCGCCGCCAGTGAAGAAGGAAGCGCCTGCGGCCACGCCAAGCCGAGGATATGTGAATCCGAGGCGAGGTGTCAGCGTCAGCTCGCGGCGGGGGTGGGGCCCCGCCGCCAGTGAAAAAATGATAGTCGGCCTCTTGACCGTTGAACTTCATGTCCCCGGCAGCCACTCGCTGAAGGACAAGCGGATGGTGCTGCGGCGGATCAAGGACCGGCTGAAGAAGTTCAACGTCGCCGTGTCCGAGGTCGAGCACCAGGACCTCTGGCAGCGCGCGGCACTCGCCGTCGTGACGGTCAGCACCGACGAGAAGCACGCCGATCGCGAGCTGGCCGCCGTCGCTGACGAGATCGAGCGGGTCGAACCCGGACTCATCACGCGCACCGAGGTGGAGTTTCTCACGTAATTTGGAATTCAGCATTCGTTCCCGCATTCGACGTTCAGAATTCCCAATTCCAAATTCCTGATTCCAAATTCCAATGTCCCAAGGTTCCAGACCAGATCGTGTGGCGGATCAGATTCGAGGCGAGCTCGCGAATCTGCTCGCGCGCGAGGTTCACGATCCCGGCATCGGGTTCGTCACCTTGACGCGCGTCCAGGTGAGCCCGGATCTGCAGCTGGCGCGCGTGTTCTACACGGCGCTCGGTCCCACGGGAGACGAAGCGAAGACGCGCCGCAACTCGGAGCGCGCGCTCGAGCGCGCCGCGCCGTTTCTCCGCCGGCGGATCGGGTCGCGCCTGCGGCTGCGGCGCGTGCCGGAGCTGACATTCATCTACGACGAGTCGATCGCCGGCCAGGATCGGATCGAGCAGCTCCTCAACGAGCTTCACACGGCTCCCGCTCCGCCTGACAGCGCCAGCGGCCCCAGCGAGCGCGAAGGCGCGAGCGGCGATGATGACGACCAACACTGATCCGATTCGGCAGATTGTCGAGGCGATCCGCGCGCGCCAGCGCTTCGTGCTGTCCTCGCACTCCCGGCCCGACGGCGACTCGATCGGTTCGCAGCTGGCGATGGCCTATGCGCTGCGCGCGCTCGGCAAAGACGTCGTCGCGGTGAACGCCGACGCGGCGCCCGGCCCGCTGATGCAGTTTCCGGGCGTGCCGGACATCCTCATCACCCCGCGCGTCGAGGGGAACTTCGACGCGGCGATCATCATGGAGTGCGGCGATCTGGGGCGCACCGGCGTCGAGGGTCTCGACCGCTTTTTCGTGATCAACATCGATCATCATCCCGGGAACTCGAACTACGGGCACATCAACTGGTTCGATGCGAGGGCGGCGGCGTGCGCCGAGCTGGTGTTCGAGCTCGTGCGCGCGCTCGGCGTCCCGCTGACCGTCGAGATTGCGACGCACATCTACCTCGCGATTCTCACCGACACCGGCTCGTTCCATTACTCGAGCATCTCGCCGCGCACGTTCGACATCTGCCGGGAGTGCCTCGAAGCCGGCGTCGACCCCGTGCTCGTCGCGCGCAACGTGTACGACAGCAACAACATGGGCCGGCTGAAGCTGTTCGGCGCAGTGCTGAGCGCGATGCAGCTCGACTCGACGGGACGCATCGCCATCGTCTACGTCGATCACGAGATGGCGCGCGAGGCCGGCGGGACGTACGAGGACACCGAAGGGCTCATCAATCTGCCGCTCACGGTGAAAGAGATTGAGGCGGTCGTGTTCTTCAAGCAGATTGAAGGCGACGAGTACCGTGTCAGCATGCGCTCGAAGGGCGACATCGACATCGGCGCGGTGGCGAAGGAGTTCGGCGGCGGCGGCCACAAGAACGCCGCCGGGTGCACGGTCCGCGGCGGCATCGACGCGCTTCAGAAACTGTTCATCGAGAAGATCGACCGGGCTATCGCGCTGCATGATGGCCGCACTGCAGAATTGCAGGAAGGAACGGGTCGACGGACCTTGTAACCTGCAATCGCATGGACGGTCTTCTAGTCGTCGACAAACCGTCAGGTCCGACCAGCCACGATGTCGTCGCGCGCTTGCGCCGTGTGCTCGGCGAGCGGCGTGTCGGTCACACCGGCACGCTCGATCCGCTGGCAACTGGCGTGCTGCCGCTCGTCGTCGGCCGGGCGACGCGGCTCGCGCGGTTCCTGAGTGCGAGCGACAAGTCGTACGAGGCGGTCATCCGGCTCGGCATGTCGACCGACACCGCCGATGCCGTCGGCGCTCCGATCGGATCGCCATTTGCCGGTTCCCTGCCGTCGCCTGACGCGATCGATCGCGCACTCGAAGCGTTTCGCGGAACGTTCCTTCAGCAACCTCCGGCATTCTCAGCCAAGAAGATCGGCGGCAAGCGCAGTCATAAGCTCGCTCGCGCCTGGCGGAGGTCTGACCCCGAGTCTGATGCGCAATCTGACCGTCAGTCCGACCGCGCGCTGCCGGCGCCTGCCAGCGTCACGATTCACCGGCTCGACGTTGTTGGCGTCGAAGCAGATCGACTCACGCTGACCGTGGACTGCTCCGCCGGGTTCTACATCCGGTCACTGGCACATGACCTGGGGCAGGCGCTCGGCACGGGCGCGCACCTCGAGCGGCTGAGGCGGACACGGAGCGGCGAGTTCACGCTCGCGGGCGCGATCGAGTTGGCGGCAGCCGAACAGGATCACGACCGCACGAGGGCGTCAGTGATTCCGCTCGCGCGCATGTTGCCGGAATTGCTCGCCGTGGAGCTGACCGTTGACGGCGTACGCCACGCCATTCAAGGGCGCGATCTGACGTCGTAC
>Ga0137415_10007827_pt1 | contig 10598 bp, 9 predicted proteins | sample CZODoug3_1_1_16f_FD_183082 | JGI IMG/M metagenome (GOLD analysis project Ga0137415, IMG submission 183082) | Vadose zone soil fungal communities from Angelo Coast Range Reserve, California, USA - CZODoug3_1_1_16fungal (Hybrid Assembly) | ecosystem: Environmental > Terrestrial > Soil > Vadose...
GGCACGGTCGCGACGCTCATCCTTTACTTCGCGCGCACCAAGCATCCCAAAGGCGACAACGAGGTCACCGTGCAGGGAGGGACCGCCTTCTGGCGCGTCTCCTTTTAGATGTTCTTCGCGCGCCGGCTCGCCCCCTTTGCCCTGGTGCTCGCGACCATCGTCATTCTCGTCGGAGGGGGCGGATGCGAGGCCATCGTCAACGGTGACATCCCGAGCTTCGCCTGCGACGGAGCCTTCGACGCCGGAGGCGTGTGTCCCCCCGGGCAGCGCTGTTTGAACGCCACCTGCGTGGTGTGTCCCAATGGCGATTGCACGGTCAACGACTGCGAGAAAATCGACAACGACAAGGACGGTTACGCCCTCTGCGGCCACCCGAACGATGCCGGCACCGCCATCGTCGGAGCGGACTGCGACGACAACGATCCCACGGTCCATCCCGGCGCGCCGGAGGTCTGCAACGGCAAGGACAACAACTGCGACGGCGCGATCGATCAGCCCTGTCCCTCGGGCCAAACGTGCGCGTTCGATTTGAAAAAGTGCCGAGACGGCGGCTGCACGAAGGGCAGTTGCACTCCGCCGCTGGTTTGCGACACCGGAACGGCCCAGTGCGAGAATCAGAACACGCCGCTCGGCGGGACCTGCATCGGCCAGCTCGAATGCGGGGGCGGCGCGATCTGCGGCCTCTACCAAGTGTTGACGACTGACGTTCTCGGCTCGCGCACGGGTCTCTGCACGAGAGCTTGTTGCACCTCTTCGGATTGTCCGACCGACTTCGCGTGCGTGGACCTGGGCACCGGGGGCAATTATTGCCTAGCCAAGACGGAGTTGGGCCGTCCCGATCTGGGCAACGCCGGCGGAGGGATTGCGTGCACGTCCGACGCCGACTGCCGCTCGGGCATTTGCAACTCCAACCTCTGCCAAGACACGTGCTGCAGCAACGCGCAATGCGCCGCCGGCACGGTCTGTCGAGGCATGGATCTCCAAGGAAAAGATGGCACGACCCATTTCGCCCTCGGCTGCGCCACGTCGAATGGGAGCGTGACGACAGGGAACAACTGCGAAAACGGCGCTCTTCTCTTTCCGACGGGTCCGTGCGCCTCTGGCATATGCGATGGCAACAATACGTGCCGCGCACCTTGCTGCAGCTCCAACTCGAGTGCGTGCACCGGCAAGTGCGGTGACACGACGGCGCACGGACACAGCGAGACGACCGTCGCTTGCCTGGGCGGCGCTCCGGGAACGAAACAACTGGGGCAGTCGTGCACCTCCGACTCCGACTGCGCGGGTAGCGACTGCATTCAAGATCCAGGCAGCACCGCCAAGTACTGCTCCGATACCTGCTGCACCGACACGGATTGTCAGAGCGCGGGCCTCGTTTGCCGCCCGCATGGTTTCACCGACAGCCACTATTATCTTCGCTGCATTCACGCCCCCGTGGCCTCCGTCACCGCGTCCAACCCATGACCTACCGCGCACACTTTCGCTGCTTCTCCGGCTGCCCGGGTTCCTATCCGTTGACCCAGGCACTCTACCGCTGCCCCACGTGCGACGGCCTGCTCGAGGTCCACCACGACATCGACGCCCTGCGCGACAAGAGCGCCCAAGAGTGGCGCGATCTCTTCGACCTACGCTACCGCGGCCACGAGTTTCCCTATGGCTCGGGCGTGTGGGGCAAGCGCGAGTGGATCGCGCCCGAGGTGCCCGACGACTTCATCGTCTCCACCTACGAGGGCGCCACCAACCTCTTTCACGCGCGGCGGCTCGCCCGCGAGATCGGCATCCCCGAGCTCTACGTGAAGCAGTGCGGGAACGCGCACACGGGATCGTTCAAGGATCTCGGCATGACCGTGCTGGTGAGCGTGGTGCGCTGGGCGCTGTCCACCGGCGCGCTCGGCACGAGGGTCCTCGCATGTGCAAGCACCGGCGACACCTCGGCGTCGCTCGCGGCGTACGGTGCCATCACCGGGCTCCCGGTGGTCGTGCTGCTGCCGCGCGGGCTCGTATCATCCGCGCAGCTCGTGCAGCCCCTCGCCCATGGGGCCACGGTCCTCGCGCTGGAAACCGATTTCGACGGGTGCATGGCCATCATCCGCGAGCTCGCGCGGCGCGGCCTCATCTACCTCGCGAACTCCATGAATCCCTTGCGCATCGAGGGTCAGAAGACCGTGGGCATCGAGGTCACGCAACAGCTCGAGTGGAACGTGCCCGATTGGATCGTGCTCCCCAGCGGCAACCTCGGAAACGCCGCCGCGCTCTACGCGGGATTCCGCATGATGATGGACCTCGGCCTGACCGACCGCCTCCCGCGCCTCTGCGTCGCGCAGGCCGAAAACGCCAATCCCATGTACCGCGCCTTCATGGCCCACTCCGACGTGGTGGCGCCCATCGCAGCCAAAAAGAGCCACGCCAGCGCGATTCAAATCGGCAACCCGGTGAGCGCCCCGCGCGCGATGGCCGCCTTGCGCGCCATGAACGGCATCGTCGAACAGGCCAGCGAAGACGAACTCGCCGACGCCTGCGCCCGCGCCGACCGCACGGGCCTCTACACCGATCCGCACACCGGTGTGGCCCTGGCCTGCACCTTCAAGCTACGCGCGCGGGGCATCTTGACGGAGCGCGACCGCGTCGTGGTCATCTCCACCGCCAACGCGCTCAAATTCACCGAGTTCAAGTTGGGCTATCACGAGCAAACCATCGACGACGTGCGACCCCAACAGGCCAACCTGCCCATCACCTTGCCCGCGGATCTCGAACGCATCGCGAAGACCATCGAAGACCTCTCCACCCGCGCCGCCTGACGCTCAATGCGCGTCGGCGTCGTGCCCGGCGTCGCCGGCGTCACTCTCGCCCGCGTCGCCTGCATCGACCTCGGGATTGCCGGTGTCCGGCGTGCCCGTGTCGACCTGGCCGCCGCTATCGGTCGAGCCATCTGTCACGTCGACGGGGATCTTCGTTCGATCGAAATCCACCGCGATTTCGCATCCCGCGAAAACGACGAGGGCCGCCAAAGTCACGAGCAGCGTAAAGCGCCTCAGGATCATCTTGTTCATCATCGGTCGTCCTCGAGCTCTTGCAGGGATCCAGAAGCGGATCAGAAGCGAATCACCGCGCCAGCGCCGCCGCCGTGCGGGGTGACGATCGGGGTGGGCCGGATCGTGATGGGATTGGACTTGGGCCGCGTGACGTTCTTGCTCGCGGCCTTGTCCGCCGGCTTCGGCTCCTCGCTGGCGCTCAAGAAGAGAACCGTGCTGGTCACACCCAAGGTGATCGCGACGCCCAGGGCCATGTCGCAGATGAGCGCGTGGTTCTCGCCGTCATCGGCCTTCGACGATGTCGGATGGCTGTCGAAATCGTTCTTGTCGTTGAGCGCCATGATGCCGAACACGGTGGCCACGCCCGCCGCGGCCACGGCGATGCCGCCGGTGACGAAGGCCGGCACCTTGCTGCGCGGCGCCGCGGGCGGTGCGTCCGATGCGGCAGGCGGCGGGGCCGCGGCCACCGGCGGCGGCGCGGCCACTGCCGGTGGCGTAACCGCTTCGAGATCCACGCGAATGTCTTGCTTCGACGCGTACACCACGTCGACGTCTCTGTCCTGCGCGACGAATCCATCCGCCGCCACGTGAAGCGTGTGCTTGCCCGGCACGAGATCGACGTCGGTCGGAGGGGCCGACGCCGGCTGCCCATCGATGGTGAGCTTTGCCGCGGCGGGCGTCGATTCGATGTGAACCTTGCCCGGCATCGCCTTGATCTCCGCGAGCCGCTTGGTCGCCTCGTCGCCCTCTTTCTTCAGGTTCGGCGGCACCTCGGCCAAGAAGCGCTCGTAGGCCGCCGCGGCATCCGGGTACTGCCCCAGCTTGTCCTCCGAGAGCGCGATGTAGCGCGCGTTCTGCGGCGTCGCCTTGATCGCATCCGAAGCCTGAAACGCGCTGAGCGCCGCGGCGTAGTCGCCCGCTTTGAACTTCGCCTCGCCTGTCTGGTACTGCTTTCGCGCCTCGGCGAGGTTGGGCTTGGGCGCCGCAGCGCCTGCTGCCGGGGCAGCGGCGGCAGGTTTCGCGGGGGCCACCGGAGGGGTGGTGGCCGTCTGCGCGAACGCCGACGTGCTCGCGAGGCTCATCACCGCGGCCAGGGCACCCACGCCCAGCCAGTGACGACCCTTGGAAGTCCCTGCGACGCGATTTTCAGTCCCGTTCATAGCCCTCATGCTCTCCATCTCCGCTGGGTGAATCCGAGAGGCATCGCTTGCGGCGACGCTCGCCCTGGTAGCTGAGCAACTTACACAAGCTCGGCGGTTCCCCATAGACGGATTTACTCAGGTTCGACAAGTTCCACGAGCACGCCGCCCGTCGCCTTCGGATGAACGAACGCGACTTTGTGCCCGCGCGCGCCACGGCGAGGCGTTTCATCGATGAGCGGCACCCCCAGCCCTTTGAGGAAGGCGAGCGCCTGTTCGATCCCCTCGACCTCGACGGCGATGTGATGCAATCCGGGCCCGCGCTTCTCGAGAAAGCGCGCCAGCCCTTCATTTCCGCGCGGGCTGATGAGCTCCACGGCGACGGAGCCCCCCTCGCCGACGGCCCCCTCACCCACATGAAGAAGGCACGCCTCGGTCTTCTGAGACGCGACCAGCTCGCGCTCCCGCGGCACCAACCCCAGAACGGTGCGGTACTTCTCAGCCGCCTGGTCGATGTCTTCCACGCAGACGGCCACGTGATCGATTTTCTTGACGACGAACGACATGATGCCGGCAGCTTACCGCGAAAGCTTTCACCAGGCGCGGTGCTCGTCTATCGTGGGCGCCCGCAGCTCTTATGACGAGAGCCTACGAGGAGGCCATTATGATCGTTTCGCTAGTTCGCGCCCAGGTGGGCCGCCGAAGCTCCCTCTGGACGAAAGCATCCGCCTTGGTCGTCGTGCTCGCGTGCGCGGAGGGGTGTGGTTCGAGCCTGTCGCAACCTTTCTCTCAGATGAGCCAGGCCCCCATCACGACGTTTCGCCTCCAGAACTACGAGCCCCCGGCCGCCGTCGCCACCTCGCCCAGCGGATTCCAATTGCCTCCCCAGATTCAGTCCTGGGTAACGGCCGGTGCCGCCCTTCTGCCCCCGGGCCTGCTCCCGCCCGGACTGCTCCCCGGAAGCGCGGCAGCCGCCCCGGCACAACAGAACGTGCCACGCTTCCACGAGTTCCGAATTCTCGGATCGATGAACGTGGGCACCAAGAGCGTGCACGACGAGGTGCTCGACATCTTCGGCCACGAGAGCAACTTCGACATGCCGCGCGAGAATTGCATGTACGCCGAGTTCGGCCTGTCCATCGGCCAGATGAATCAGCCGCCCGCCGACATCTTGATTTCGCTCTCCTGCGACCAGATCGGCACCTTCGGCTTCGCCTGGCCGTACGGCGCCAAGACAAGCCTCACGCCCGACGCCTCGAAGCGCATCGTCGAGGTCATGAAAAAAGCCTTTGGCGGATGAGTGATCGCCCGCTGGTCGCCTACGAGCCCAACGCCGTCCTCGGCTGGCTCTATCATCGCTTCTTCGAACACATCGGCGTCGATGAAGCGTGGGCGGCCGCGGTGCGCGAGGCGGATCGGCGGGGCACGGTGGTCTATGTGCTGCGCAATCTGTCCTTCTTGGATTTCCTGGCGCTCGATCATCTGATCAAGCGCCTGCACCTGCCCCAGGTGCGCTTTGCCAACGATCTCGGGCTCTGGGTTCTCGAACCCATGGGTCGCGGCTGGCTCAGCGCCATCGGCCGCACGGGCACCCGCAAAGAGGAATCCGACGCGCAAGACCTCCGGCGCGTCATTCGCGATGGCTCCTCGGCCGCCCTCTTCTTGAAGCGTCCGCCCTCCTTGCTCCATCCCTCCGGCGGCTCGGGGCGCGGGCGCATCGAGGGCGACGTCTACATGCGCACGCTCTTCGAGATGCAGCGCGAGAACGAGCGCCCCATCTTGCTCGTACCGCAGGTGTTCGTGTGGTCCAAGCAACCCGACGCCACGCAGCACAACATGGTCGACACCGTGCTCGGACCGCGCGAGTGGCCGGGCAAAGTCCGCACCGTCGCGCAGTTCCTCTCGAACTATCGCAACGTCACCTTGCGCGCGGGCGAACCGGTCGACGTCAAAGCCTTCCTCGCGAGCGAAAAAGCAGAGAACGGCCACGGACCACTTTCAGGTCCGACGTCGCCAAAGGCGAGTCTCTCGGATGACGTCCTCGTTCGCCGCATCACCTACACGCTGCTGCGGCGCCTCGAGCGCGAGCGGCGCGCGGTCATCGGCCCCGCGAAGAAGCCGCCGGACCGCATGCGCGAGGAGGTCGTGCGCAGCCCCAAGTTGAAGAAGGTCATCTACGACATGGCCGGCCCGGGCGAGGCGGAGCGCCAAGTGCTCACCTTCCGCGCGATGTCGATGCTCCGCGAGATGGAGGCCGATCTCGACATGAGCACCATCGCCGCGCTCGACGTCACCGTCGAGCAGCTCCTGCCGCGCATGTTCGGTGCCCTGGAGGTCGACGAAGCGGGCATCGATCGCGTGCGCCAAGCCATGCGCGAAGGCACGGTGGTCCTGCTCCCGAGCCACAAATCGCACATCGACTACATCGTCTTGGCCTATGTATTTTACACGCATCATCTGCAGCTCCCGATCATCGCCGCGGGCGAGAATCTCAATTTCTTCCCCGTGGGCCCGCTGCTCCGCCGCGCAGGCGCATTCTTCATTCGCCGCCATTTCCGAGGCGATCGCCTCTACAGCGCGGTGGTCGACGCATACATCCGCCGCTTGATCATCGACGGCTTCTCCCTCGAATTTTTCCTCGAGGGCGGGCGCTCGCGCTCGGGCAAGCTGCTCGCTCCGAAGGTCGGTCTCTTGTCGCTGGCGGTCGATGCAGCGCTGGGCGTGCGCCCGCGTCAGGTGTTCTTTTGCCCCATCTCCGTGGGCTACGAGCGGGTGCCGGAGGAGAAGGCTTACGTGCACGAGCTCTCGGGCGGCGAAAAGCCCAAAGAGGACATGCGCGGCCTGCTCGGGTCGCTCAGCGTTCTTTTGCAGCGCTACGGACGAATCAGCGTGCAGTTCGGCGAGCCCTTGTCGCTCGAGGCGGTGCTTCGCGAAGACGAGGCGCTCCGGAACGCGGCCAAGGCCGACAATGCCGCGCCGAGCGCGAAGGCCAATGGCACCGAGGAGACGGCGAGCGGGAATCTCGCTCCCGTGTCCCCAAACCTCAGTCCCGCGCGGCGAAGGGCGGTGATCACCCGGCTCGCGTACCGCGTGATGAACGAGATCAACCGGGTCACCGCGGTGACCGCCGGCTCGCTGGTCGCCACCGCCTTGCTCACGCACGACAAGCGCGGCATGGCGCAAGCGGAGCTCATCGAGAGCTGCCGGCGGCTCGGGCGCATTCTTCATTGCTTCGGCGCACGGTTTTCAGCGTCACTGAATTCCAACCCGGAGGTGCGCGCCTTGCCGCGCCCGACTTTCAACGCGCCACCCGGCAACGGCCCCATCTCGGAGGAGGCCGTCCGCGAGGCGTGCGCGCTGTTCGTGCGCGCGGGCCACGTGACCGTTCGCCTCCCCGGCCGCGAGGTGCACGCCGACGAGCAACTTGGCCTCGCGCGGCACGGCACCGACACCATCTTCGTCGTGCCGGACGAGGCGCGGCTCTCGCTCGATCTGGCCAAGAACATCGTCGTCCACTTCTTCGTCTCGCGGGCCATGGTCGCCACCGCCTTGCTCGGCGGCCCGCCGAGCCGCGAGGGTCTCAAGCAGCGCGTGCTCTCGCTCTCGCGCCTCTTCAAGTACGAATTCCAATTCCGCGCCGATGCCACGTTCGACCAAATCTTCGACGAGACCTTGGCCGAGATGATCGCCGACGGCGAGCTGGCAAGCGAAGGCACCTTCGTGCGCTTCGGCAGCGAAGAAGGACGACGGCGGGTGATGCTCTACAAAAGCATCGTGAAGAACTTCGTCGAAGGCTACCGGGTGGCCGCGCGCGCGCTCAGCGCGCTGCTCAAGGCGCCCCTCGCGCAGAAGGATCTGACCCGCCGGGCCATCGCCGCCGGCGAGCGCATGTTCCTCGCGGGGGAGATCGAACGGCGCGAGGCCATCAGCGCCCCGCTCATGGAGAACGCGTTCGCGTCGTTCGTCGACCAGGGCTACCTCGCGCGGCTCGACGGGAAACTGAAGCTCGCCGAGTCGTATGCCACGGCCGATGCGGTGCGCACCGTCGAGGCGCGCGTCGCCGGGTTTCTCGGCTCGTGATTTCGCAGGCCGCGCCATAGCTGCTACATTATTTCTGGTGTCGAGAGTGGTCCTCGCGTGGCTCGCATCCCTGGCTTTCTTCGGGCTCTTCATCGGATGCGGGCGCGCGCCGTCGCCGCTCTATCCGGCGCTCGAAGGCAGCATCGGGATGCCCCATCGCGGCGTGCTGACCTCCGCGCTACGCGTGCCCGACACCGGACCCGGGTACCACTTTTTGCGCGAGAACGGCCGCCACTTCGCCCTACCGCGTTTTGCCTCGGCCGTCGTTCGCGCCGCAGCGCGGGTCGACGAAGAGAGCCCGGGCAGCACCCTGGTCATCGGAGATCTTTCGCTGTCCACGGGCGGCCGCATCCTGCCGCATCTGTCGCATCGCAGCGGGCGGGATGCGGATCTGGTGCTCTACGCGACCACCCTCGAGGGTGCCCCGGTGCTTCGCCACGGCTTCGTGCACTACGGCCCCGACGGCCTCGGGTACGACGCGGTGGCCAAACGCTACCTACGGTTCGACGTCGCGCGCGAATGGATCCTCATCAAGACGTTGCTCGAGGATCCCGAAGCGCGCATTCAATGGATTTTCATCCACCACGACGTGAGAACGCGGCTGCTCGAGTGGGCGCTCGCATCGGGCGAGCCGCTCGATGTCTTCGAACGCGCCTTCCAGGTCATGGCCGAGCCGCACCCCGGCGGCCTTCACGACGACCACACGCACGTGCGCACCGCTTGCACGGAAGAGGAAGTCTTCCGTGGATGCGAACCCTTCGGCCCGGTCCGCCCATGGCTTACGCCCAAACCGACGACGAGCCCACCGAGCCCCGAGCGCGTCGTCCCCAGCGGAGGCTCCACGCTCGACGCGGACATCATCGCAGAATTGATGCACCCCCTCGAATCGAAGCAAGAGCAACATGCATCCGCGGCGATCTCATCCCCCGCGCGGGCTCCGCGCCCGTGACGAACGCCCTGCGCCCGCAAGACGAGCCTTTTACGGCTCCCGCGGGCCCCGTGCGGCTGGTGCATGGCGATGCGCTCGATCTCGCGCGCCACGTCGCAGCCGAAAGCGCGGACCTCGCGTACCTCGACCCACCGTTTGCCGTCGGGGTGACCTTTCGCGCTCGGGCGGCAGGCGCCAAGCGCGACTCCGGCGAGGTTGCCTATCATGATCGCTGGGACTCGCTGGACGCGTACCTCTCGTGGCTCGAAGAGCGACTCGAACGGGTGCGCGGCCTTCTCTCGCCATGCGCCACCTTGTGGCTCCACCTCGACCAGCGCGCCGTGCACGAGGCGAAGGTGGCCTGCGATCGCGTCTTCGGCCGCGCCGCATTCCTCGGTGAGATCATCTGGGTGCCGGGCAACGGGAGCAAAAAGCGCCACGGGCCTGGCATGAGCCACCAGACGCTCCTTCTTTACACGCGAGGAAAAGACTTCGTGTGGAACGCCGACGACCCTGAGCTCCGCGCCCCCTTCGCCGCGACCAGCCTTTCCATGCACTTTACACGCACCGACGAGCGAGGCCGCGCCTTCCGCGAGCGCACCTTGGGCGGCAAGACCTACCGCTACTACGCCGACGAAGGACGCGCGCTCGGAAGCGTATGGACCGACTGCCCCGCCATGGTGGCCAACACGCCGCTGCGCAAAGAGAGCACCGGCTACCCGACGCAAAAGCCATTGAAATTGCTCGAACGAATCGTGCGCGCCTCCAGCGTGGAAGGCTCGCTGGTGCTCGATCCATTCTGCGGCTCTGGAACGACCTTGCAGGCGGCCGCACGCCTCGGGCGCCGCGCGGTGGGTTGCGACACCAGCGAGCTCGCCATCGCCACTGCACGCGAAAGGCTCGAGCGCGCGAACATTCCCGTCACCCTCGCGGATGGCCGCCATGGGTGATCGTTCCAGGTGACCATGGCCAAAGGGGACGAGCATCGCTACCCGCTCTTTCTCGAGCTCGAAGGCCGCGAGGTGGTCGTGGTCGGCGCGGGCCCGGTGGCGGAGAGAAAGGTGGAAGATCTCCTCGCGGCAGGCGCGCGCGTACGGGTCGTGGCACCGCAGGCGAGCCAGCGCATCGACGAGCTCGCGCGCGCGCGGACCATCGCATGGCGGGCGCGCACCTTTTTGGCAGCGGATTTGAAGGACGCGTGGCTCGTGGTCTCGGCCACGGGCGACCCGGTCGTCGCGCGGCGCGTGTTCAAGGAGGCCGAGCGACGCCGCATTTTCGTGCTCGCCGTCGATGATCCGGCGAACGGCTCCGCGATCTCGGGCTCGGTGGTGCGGCGCGCGCCCTTCGTCGTGGTCATCTCGTCATCGGGCCAAGCGCCGGCCCTCACGCGCCTCTTGCGCGAGCTCGTGGAGCAGGTGC
>Ga0137415_10007828_pt1 | contig 10597 bp, 15 predicted proteins | sample CZODoug3_1_1_16f_FD_183082 | JGI IMG/M metagenome (GOLD analysis project Ga0137415, IMG submission 183082) | Vadose zone soil fungal communities from Angelo Coast Range Reserve, California, USA - CZODoug3_1_1_16fungal (Hybrid Assembly) | ecosystem: Environmental > Terrestrial > Soil > Vadose...
GGGGCGCTTCGTCGTGCTCTCCGGCCTCCTGAGCACGCCCTATCGCATCCAGTGGTCCGGCCTCAATGCGGTGACCACCTGGACCTCGGGCGTGAACTCGAGCGACTTCCAGGACTTTCCTGACGGCGGGATCGTGCGCGGCGTGGCGGGCGGCGAGTTCGGGATCATCTTCCAGGAAACCGCGATGCGGCAGCTGGTCTACACGCCGGGCTCGCCCGTCATCTTCACCATCGAGCGCATCACCGAGGACAAGGGGTTGATGGCGCCTTACTCGCTGGTCCGCGCCGCGAACAAGATCTTCTTTCTCGCGCCGCAGGGCTTCCAGGCGATGGAATCGACCGGCGTTCCGACGCCGATCGGGAAGGAGCGTTTCGACCGGACGTTTTTCGCCGACTATGACAGCGGAAGCCTGCAGCTGATCATCGGCGCGGCGGACCCGTCGGCGACACGCGTCTATTGGGCCTACAAGTCGCAGTCTGGCACCACCGGGCTGTTCGACAAGGTGCTGTGCTACGACTATGCGCTCGACCGCGCATCGATCATCAAGATGAGCGGCGAATTCCTTGCCTCGCTGGCGCGACCTGGATTGACCCTGGAAGGGCTCGATGCGATCTCCGGCTCGCTCGACGCCCTGCCGTTCTCGCTCGATGACGTGTCGACGGCGGCGCTCTCGAAGCTTTCCACGGTCAACGCCTCGCACATGCTCGGCTTCTTTGCCGGCTCCAATCTCGAGGCGACGCTCGACAGCGCCGAGCAGGCATTGGACGGGCGCCGCGCACGGGTGAAGGGTTTTCGCCCCATTACCGATGCCGTCGGCTGCTTCGGTTCGATTGGCGCGCGCGAGAATGTGCAGAGCGCGGTCGCTTATTCGTCCGAGCAGGCGGTGAATGGAAAGGGGCTGTGCCCCGCCAATGTCTCGACCAGGCTCGCGCGCGGCCGCATCCGCATTCCCTACGGCACGTCCTGGACCTTCGCCTCGGGCATCGAGCCTGACTTCGCGCAGGAGGGGCGGCGCTAGATGTCGGGAAACGTGCCGGCTCCGACCGAAACCAATCTCTACAAGCTCGTGCGCGCCATTCGCGAGCTGTTCGAGGGACGTTCGAACGCGGTAGGCAGCTTCACGCTCGCCGCAAATGTCGGCTCGACGACGGTGACGGCCGCAAACTGCGGCGCAGGCTCTACGGTGCTCTACACGCCGACGAGCGCGAACGCCGCGACCGAGGTTGGCAATGGGACGATCCGAGTGAGCACGGTCGCCAACGGCTCGTTCACGGTGACGCACGCCAACAATGCGCAGACTGATCGGATGTTTCTCTATGCCGCGCTCGGGTGAGCAACAGGGCGTTTACGGCGTAGCCCGCGAAGACGGGCGTGAACGCCCTGATGCCCGCGAAGACGGGCGTGAGCGCCCTGATGCCCGCGAAGACAGGCGTCAACGCCCTGATGCTCTTGATGCAAAATGCCGGCTGATCTGTATCGATCCGGCGCAAGTCCACCAGTTCTGGCCGCACGTTGCCCCGCTGATCCAGGCGGCGATGGAGCGCGGGCGGATAAGCGAATTCGCTCCCGTGGCCGAGGCCGTACACAGCGGGTCCGCGTTGGTGTGGATCGCCTGGGATGAGAAGCAGATCAAGGCCGCGGCGGTGACCAGGCTCGGCAGCGTCAACGGCGAGCGGTCATGCACCATTGTAGCGTGCGCATCAGGGCGTTTACGCCCGTCTTCGCGGGCTATGGGCCGCGATCGTCGCGCGTGGCTGCCGCTGCTCGCCGGGCTCGAGCGCTACGCGCGGGCGGAAGGTTGCAAGGCCATGCGGATTTTCGGACGGCGCGGCTGGGGGCGACTGCTCCCGGATTACAGGCCCGCACGCGTCCTCTTGGAGAAGGAGTTGACCTGATGGGCGGTTCAAGCAGCCAACAGACGCAGACCAGTTCTCAGACACAGCCGTGGGCGCCGGCGCAGCCGGCACTGACGGGAATTCTGGGGCAGCTCGGAAACATCAATCCAAGTCTCACTCCGACGCAGTCCAGTGCGATCTCGGGGCTCGAGAACAATTCCGGCTTCCTGGGCCAGTTCACCCCGCAGGCGACCTCGCTCACGAACAACCTGCTGGGCGGCGGCGGCGCAACTGCGACATCGCCGATGATCAACAGCGCATACGGGCAATACCAGGCCATGCTCGATCCCTATGCGAGCGGGAAGAATCTCGATCCTTACAGCACGCCCGGCTTTGGCAATGCACTGAGCACGTTGAACAGCGACATCACCAATCAGGTCAACGGGCAGTTCGCCGCGGCGGGCCGCGACATGTCCGGCGCGAACACGCAGGCGCTGGCGCGCGGTCTCAGCCAGGGCGAAGGACAGCTGCTGCAAAACCAATACAATCAGAACGTTCAGAACCAGCTCAACGCCGCGGGCTCGCTCTACGGTGCCGGCAACACGACCGGCGGCATCCTCGCGGGCCTCAATCAGCAGGGGCTCGCCAATCAGCAGGCCGGCCTCGGGACGGCGGCGACGGCGCAGCAGTTCTCGAACGATCCCTACCATCAGTTGCTGCAGGCGAGCCAGTTGCAGAACAGCATCCCGCTCTCCTTGCTCCAGCAGATCGCAGGCATCGCCACGCCGATCGCCGGCCTCGGCTCGCAATCGACGGGCACGAGCAACAGCACGAACCAATTGTCAGGTGCGCAGCAGTTCAATCTCATCGCCAGCGGCCTTGGAAATCTCTTTCCCCGCAGTTCAGGGAGCTGACGAATGGGCATCCTTCCCGATTATCTTTTCGATCCGAACGCGATCGCCGGCAGAGGTGACCTCGTCGGCGGCGGGGACTCGTTCGCCGATCGATGGGCGCCGTTGCAGCAATCGGTCCGACCCGGATCCGCTCCGGCCGCAGCCGCGTTCGACGCAAGTGCCTGGCCGTTGTCGAGGCTCGCGCTCATGCCGCCGTTCCCAGCGATGCCAGGCGCCCCTGCGGCTTCCCCGGGTGCGACAGCGGCGCCGGCGCCGAATCAGGCCGGCAATGCGGCGGTCGCGGCGCCGAGCGGCGGCACGATGCCCTCGGCGCTCAACAGCCTGCCCTTCCCGGCGTGGCCCTCGTTGTTTCCGCACGGGTCGCCCGGCATCGGCGATCGCCTCGATGCGGGTTTGCTGGGCTTCGCGAACAGCAACGGGCCGGTGCGTGCGATTGCCAACATGATTCATGGTCTTGCCACCGGGGAGCGATCCGACCGGCAAGGCGTTGCGCAACGCCAGCAAGACCAGGCGCAGGCCGCGACCTTCCAGGCACTGCGCGCCGCCGGCCTTCCCGAGCAGCACGCACGGGCCGGCGCGCTCGATCCGGCTGCGCTCAGGACGATATTGACCGCGCTCTATGCCAGGTCGCCGGCCAGCGGCGCCGGCCAGCCGCAACAGCAGCCACCCCAGCAGTCACAGGTGCAGCCGCCGCCCGCGCCGCCGCTTCCGGGAGCAAGGATGGCGCCGGACGGCAGCTGGTATGTGCGCGATCCTGCCCGCCCGGGCAGATATCTGAAAGTGCCGTGATGCCTGGCCAAGCTCAAGTGGGTGGGTAGGGATTTTTTCCGCGGCGACACGTACACGGCCTGGGTCGTCGTGGCGAGGATTCACGAACGTCGGCGGCCGACTCGACCCCGGAACAGGGGGCGAAGATGAAATCACTAGCTTTGGGGATCGTTACGCTGACGGCGTTGGTCGCGTCGCCGGTGGCGGCGGCCGATCTGCCCGTCAAGTATGTGCCTGCGCCTGCACCCGTGCCGGTGTTCAGCTGGAGTGGCTGCTATATCGGCGTTCATGGCGGCGGTGGCTGGCAGAGCTCGGACTTTGCCGGGAGCATCGGGATTGCCAGCGGCGTCGGCGTGCTCGGCGGCGCCCAGGTAGGCTGCAACTTGCAGTTCCGCCAGTTCGTCATCGGCGTCGAGGGCGAGTTCTGGGGGTCCACGCTGTCTGACCGCGAGTTCAACTCGGGTGATTCCTTCAGCAACGAGTCGCGCTCGCGCAATCGCTGGGATGGCACCATCTCGGCGCGCGCCGGCGTCACTTTCGACCGTGCCTTCATCTACGGCAAGCTGGGCGTTGCCTGGGGCAAATTCGACTACACCAACGACTTTACTGAGGCGGCACCATTTTGCTGTTCGTCATCGACCCGGGGCGACGCGATCTTTACCGGCGTGCTGATCGGCGTGGGCTTCGAATACGCGCTCACCGACAACTGGACCACGAAGTTCGAATACAACTACATCGACTACGGCAACAAGATCGTGAACTTCACCGTGACCTGCCCGGCCTGCGACACGCCCGTGTCCACATCCAGCTCGACCGTCAAGGAGATCAAGCAGATCGCCAAGATCGGCCTGAACTACAAGTTCGACTACGGCGGCGCGGTCGTCGCCAAATACTGAACCCGGGTCTTGATCGCTCCGCATGAGGGGAGGCCACCCTCGACCAGCTCCCAGGACGCGGCATCCAAGAGAGCCCCGGAAGTTCCGGGGCTCTTTTTACTGGCCGCCCCGCGGCGTCACCGTGCCCGAGGGGCGATCACTCGCTGATGCTGGGCGCGTCGGGCACCCGTTTCCAGTGGCTCAGGCTTTCCGTGATGATCTTGGTCGACTGCATCGCCGCCTGGCTCAAGGTGGCGAATTCGACGATCTCGCGCTGCACGCGCTCGCCTTCGAGCTGGAGCCGGTCCCGCAGGATCTGCAGGTCGGCGATCAGCCGGTCGATCTCCTGCACCGAATTCGCGGCCACACGCTGCAGCAGCGAGCTGATATTGCCCGCCACCATCTCGCCGTCATGCTCCGGCTGCCGGCGCAGTGCCGAGGCGTCGCGGCGCACGAAGTCGCGGATGTCGCCTTCGACCTTGGCTTCCGCCTGCGCGAGCTCGCTGGTGTTCTCGTCCGTCGTGAACATACTCATCTACGCAGTCCCCCGCTCTTGAACGCAAAGGTCTCCGGACTCTGGAGAGACCTCAGACCTTCTTTGAAAGACTTTGAAATCCCCGGTCGACGCCCTTTCCGATGGTACGGGCCGGCCACGCTTGCCATGCCAATGTGACGGCTTCACGGCCTGATGGAACCTCCGGGCGTATAGGCGTACCGCCGTCGTCACGTTTGGCAATTTCTGCGATTGACATTGTAACGCGAATCAATCACAAAAGCGCATTCTCCAAATTTGCGTCCGGAGGCCCGCTGCCGACAGGCGGCAGGACTTGTTGCGCATGCGAGCAATGCGACTGCGAAAGCGTGGCCGCACTGCCGCGGCCGTTCCCGCGAGGTATCAAGCCATGAGCTTCTGGAAGTGGTCCCGCACCGCGTCGTCGAACGCGACCGCGGACGGCTCGATCAATTGGGCGGAAGGGCAGGCGCCCTCGACCGTCAACGACAGCGCCCGCGCCATGATGGCGGCGGCGGCGAAGTTTCGCGACGACATCTCGGGCGCGCTCGTCACCGGCGGATCGGCGAACGCCTACACGGTCGCGAGCTATCAGGGCTTCGACACGCTCGCCCACCTCGACGGCATGATGATCGCGTTCACGCCGCACACGACATGCGCGGCCCCCGTGACGCTCAACGTCGACGGCCTGGGCGCCAAGCCGCTGCGGTTCTCGCCAGGCGCCGAAATTCCCGCCGGCACGCTCGTGCAAGGCACGCCTTATATCGCCAAGTACAACAACACGGATGCCGCCTTCTATCTGTTCGGCCTCGCCGGCAATCCCTACAACATCCCGCTCGGCGGCATGCTCGAATTCACTGGAACGGTAGCGCCGAATTCGAGCTTCGTGCTGCCGTTCGGACAGGCGATCTCGCGCACGACATTCGCGGCCTATTTCGCGATGGTCGGCACCACCTACGGCGCCGGTGACGGCTCGACGACGTTCAACGTGATCGACAAGCGCGGGCGTGTGTCGGCCGGCAAGGATGATATGGGTGGCGTGCCCGCGGGACTGATCGGCACGGTCGTGACCGACAACGGCACGATCGTCGGAACAACGCTCGGGTCGAAGGGCGGTTCGGCGACGCATGCGCTCATCGTCGGCGAGATACCTCCGCACAGCCACACAGCGACGGTGACCGATCCGGGCCATCCGCACGATGTCAAATATAACCATCCGGTCCTTTATACAGGCGGTGGCGGCAGCGGCGCCGTCGATAGCATCGCTGCCGGCGGCAGTTCTACGGGTTCGGCCGCGGCCGTGAGCAACACGACCGGCATTTCCGTATCGAATGCGAGCATCGGCGGCGGCGCGGCCCATGCGCTGCTGCAACCTACGGCGATCGTGAATTATATCCTGCGCGTTCTCTAATAGAGCCGGTTGAGCGGGGAACTATCATTGAGCATGATGACGAAGGCACCTCCAACGATCGCGATCGCGAAGCCAATCGCGGCGGCAACGTAAAACCAGCCGGGCCATTCGGCCATCATCGCGCGTTCCGCGGTCTGCAATTGATCATCCGGCGCTTTCTGCAGCATTTCAGCTCCTCCCACATCACGCTACCCCACAACCTCAGGTAAATCAATGCGCCTCCTGCTCGCCGCCACCGCGGCGCTGGCGATGCCTTTGCTCGCGCCAATGTCAGGCGCCCACGATCGCGCCGCACTGATCCAATCCTGAAAAATCACGAGGTCTGTCATGGCCGCATCGTCCTACGACGAGGCGCTCACAGGCGTGCTCGCGCATGAAGGCGGCTACACCAATGAGGCGACGGATCCGGGTGGCCCGACCAATTTCGGCATCACGATCGCCGACTATCGCAGATACGTGAATCCGAACGCGACTGCGGCCGATGTGCGCTCGATGCCGCTCGCGACGGCCAAGTCGATCTACCGGCAGCGCTACTGGAACGTGGTGCGGGGCGATGATCTCCCCGCCGGGGTCGACTATGCCGTGTTCGATTACGGCGTGAACTCGGGCGTCTCCCGCGCGGCCAAGGTGCTGCAGCGGCTCATCGGTTTTGTCGGCGGCGATGTCGACGGCGAGATCGGCGACAAGACGGTCGCCGCCGCGGCGAAGGCTGATCCGGGCAAGCTCATCAACGCCATCTGCGACGAGCGCCTCGCGTTTCTGCAGGGCCTCTCGACCTGGCCGGTGTACGGCAACGGCTGGGGCACCCGCGTGAAGGCGGTGCGCGCGTCCGCGCTGGCGATGGCGCGCGCGCCGGGCAAGGCTGCGCAGCCACCTACCGCGCAGCCTCCTACCGCGCAGCCACCTACCGCGCAGCCTCCGGCCGCGACGTCCGCGAGTCCTGCGCCTCCCGCGACTCCACCGTCATCCGGCTGGGGCGGCCTGCTCACGGCCTTGCTGGCGTGGCTCGCCAACAGCCGCGCCAAAGACCGCGCCAAAGACCGCGCCAAAGACCGCGCGAAGCCATCCGCACCACCTTCCGCTCAGCCTGCGCCCGCTCAGCCTTCTCCCGCTCAGCCCACCAGCGTGGCGCCGCCCGCGGCGGGGACGTTGCCGCCCTGGCTCGCCACCATGCGCAAGATCACCGGCGTGCTCGAAGCGCCGGGCAACGAGGACAACCCGGACATCCTCGCCTGGCGCGATGAGATCGCGAAGCGCTATCCGGAGATGGCGGACTACTGCGCGCAGTACAAGCACGACGAGATCCCATGGTGCGGGCTCACCGTGGCCTATTGCATGGCGCACAACGGCATCCGGCCGGTGTTTGGCCCGACCGACACAGACAAGTTCCTTTGGGCGGACGCCTGGTCGCGCTGGGGTCGCAAGCTCGCCAAGCCTGTCCCTGGCTGCGTGATGGTCCTCACCCGCGCTGGCGGCGGACATGTCGGCCTGTTCGAGGGCGAGGATGAGACCCGCTACTACGTTCGCGGCGGCAATACGTCCGATAGCGTTTCCACTGGTTACTTCCCGAAATCTCGTCTGACAGCGGCTATTTGGCCAGCATAGGAGAAATCATGCTCAATCTGATCATCACGTTTGCTCTGCTTGCCGCGGCGGCCTATGTCGGCTTCCTCTTCGTGCGGGCCTATACGACCACGACGGGGTCCTGGTGGCAGCGCACGCTGTCAGCCGGGAAGTCGTCCGCCACGATCGTCTGGGCGCAGCTTCTGATCATGTCGACCGGCTTCATCAATGCGTTTGCCGACATCATGAGCCAGGTCGATCCATCGGCGGCCGACCAGATCAAATCCGTCCTGCAGCCGCAGTATGTCGCGGCGTTCACCGTGCTGATCCTGCTCGGCACCATTGCCGCGCGGCTGCGCACCCTGAAGGAGTAGCCAATGGATGCGCTCTGGCAATCCGGCTGGGACTTCATCGTCTCGCACTTCTACATCTCGCCCTTTTGGTGGTGGTTCTTCATCGGCGCCGTCATAGTGGCTGGCGCGTCGCTGCTTGGCTGGTACTTCTCGTTCCTGCGGCCGGTCGCCGGCATCGTGTTCGTGGCGGTGGCCTCATGGCTGTTCGGCTACCGCTGGGGCGAGACCGACGCCGAGCGACATGCCGACGCGGAGAAGGAGCGGCAGAAGCGCAGCGCGGAGAACAATGGCTGGAAGTGGTGATCTTGAAATGCAGGAATTCCTCACGTGGGGCGCGCTGATCGCAGCCGGTGGCTCGCTCATCGCGCTCGTCAAGTTCTGGATGGACCTCGGCCGCTATCAGGAGCGTACCGAGCACGCGATCAATCTCGCTTCTGCAGCGGTCGGCAAGTACGAGACCATCATCCGCGAATTTGCCGACTACCGCGTGGCGCTCGAGGTGAAGATCGCCGTCGTCAAGACCCTGGGCGAAGCCAACACCAGCGCGCTGTCATCCGCCGAGCACCGCTTGGCCAAAGCCATGGAGGACGTCCGCGACCAGCTCGGCCACTTCAACGAGCGCATCGACCGCCTGTTGGAGCAACGCAAGTCGCCGACGTGAGGTGGTGGTCAGGGTTCTCGGGCCCCCATCCCGAAGCTTGGACGCGAGTGGCTGTAGCGATATTCGCTACGACAGCAGTCGCGAAAAATAGCTGCGACATTGGGGGCGATTGTCGTCTAGCATTCCGCAATTGAAGGTCGGAGAATTGCGGGTATGCAGGAAGTGCGCTCGAGAGCGGGGAAGGTTCTTTATGGGTTGGGCCGCATCGGCGCGATTGGAGCGTTGGGCGCAATCGTGTTTCTCCGGCCAACGCTGGAATGGTTTGAAATAGGCTTGGTGATAGCCGCCGGCATTTGGCTTACTGCATGGGCAGCCCGCCACCTTCTCGACGGATCCCGCCCCCGGCGCGTGTTCCCAGCTGATTGGGGACCATCCGAGCGACGAATTTTTGTCTTCTTCGGTTTGCTTATGTATTGGCTTATCGGGACGCTGATGTCGCCCAATGAGCCCTCCGTCAAACAGGGCCGCGATTGGTCTTATTTGACAGGAAGCGCACGCACCAAATTCATCAAGGCGGGTGTCGAAGAATGCAGGCCTGCTCAAAGAAATTCCGTGGACAATGCGGGCATGCCGACAGAGCTGCTGGATGAATACTGCGATTGCTATGCGGGCCGTCTGGCAAATCGAGTCATCATCCTAGACCGTCGTAGCCCTCCCGAATTCACGAAGTTTTCCGAGACTCATGGCGAGGAGGTGGACGAAGCGACGGAATATTGCAGAGGCAGGCTTCAAACGAGGATGAACGAGAAAGCAAAATAAGCTTTCATGAATCCAAGATCGTTCGCCTGACTTTCGTTCGCCTGACTCCCGTTCGCTTGACGCCCCATTTGCGGCCTTGAGCCATTCCTCCAGCACGTAGCGATATTGCCAACACGCTGATGGCGCGCTGCTTCTTCGCCCCGCCGCCGAGCATGTGAGGGTGGACCTTACACGACCGACATCCAGGCCCAAACACCCGGATCAAAGCAGCGCCGCACACTTCTCTCATTCGTCCATTTCGGTTGGCTCACCGGGCGGTACAAACGACGCAATGACCTTGGTGAACGCGTCGCGTTGCTCTTTCTCCTCCTTTGCGCGTCGGTCATCTTCAAGGATGATCTGGATCGATTTCCGTATCGTTTCGAAATAAGTCAAGCAGGCGTCTTCATCTAGTTGGTGAATGCCAATGCTCAGGATGGAATATATCTTCGCGTTAGCAACCAGGAATGAAGGAAGGTGCCCCTTCAAGAACGTCACCTTCTCGGTCATCCGCAGCTTACGAAACGCTCCCTCATCCCAATTCTCCGCGGCCTTTTGTTCGTTGAACCGGCTCCAAATCAGCCGTTCGAAGATGCGTCGCATATAGACGAAAGACCCGATGCCAACTGAGTGAGCTGCAAGTCCAATCGCCTCGTGGAGTTCGCTGGAATCCTGCTTCGAGAGAATCCCCTTGTACTGCTTGCTTTCATCGATGGCGATATCCGCAAATGACGGATATTGCCCAATCTTCTCGAGACGCGGATCAGGGCTGCCAGAGCCGGGAGCTCCAGGCTTCCAGCCGTCGCGCAGATCGGAACCCGATCTCTCCTCGCCGGCCTTAAGGGTTGATTTTCCAGAAATTGGACATAGATGCTGACCTATCTGCCGACGAAAGGCCGTGAATTGGGCGTTTTTGGGCTATCTTTCGCGGTTGGCATGCGGTATATGCCTCGCTCATGGCAAACCCG
>Ga0137415_10007831_pt1 | contig 10596 bp, 7 predicted proteins | sample CZODoug3_1_1_16f_FD_183082 | JGI IMG/M metagenome (GOLD analysis project Ga0137415, IMG submission 183082) | Vadose zone soil fungal communities from Angelo Coast Range Reserve, California, USA - CZODoug3_1_1_16fungal (Hybrid Assembly) | ecosystem: Environmental > Terrestrial > Soil > Vadose...
TTGACAAGCAGCATGTCGTTCTTGGTCGCCAGGTGACCGGCGAGCAGGCCTCCGAGGACTCGGATGATCGTCTCGAAGACCTGGAAGGGAGCATCGATGTCGAGATCCAGGTTCTTGTCGATCCATTGCACTCCGAGGTCGACCTCGTCGTCGAACCCCATCAGGTGCAGGGTGTCGAGTGCTTCGATGATCGTGAGGCCGACCGGATGCCCGGGCGCGAAAAACTCCTGGTAGGTTCCCGAAACCGGCTTGAGCTCGTCATGTCCCCACGCCAGACGTTTGTAGGCCCGCCAGGCCCGCAGGTACTCGGCGCGAACGTCGGCGGCGACCTCTGGGGGGCTGGCAATCGACACCGGCGCAGCGTTTCGGACCGCAAGCCATATACCGGCGCCCGCCACGCCCAGGCCGGCCGCCGCCAGGCCCACGACAAATCGCCTGCGGGAGATCGCCGGCCGGCCCGTCAGTGGCAGCACTCCCGAAAAGCTAGCCGGTCAGCTTTTCGAACGTCCAGGTCAACAGGCAGCGATACACGAGGCCGGGACATCGGAGTTCGTGCGGAGAGTTGACATATTGGCTCGTGAGGGCAATAGTGAGCGACGGAGTAATTGGCGGCCCCTCGTCGGCGCGCTCTCGCCCCGGGATCGTGGCACAGGCCGAACCGGGAAGAAGGCGGGGGGGATCAAGGCGGATCGTTTACGGAGGGAAATCGCCATGTCATTACTCAGCTGGCGGGGCTGGAAGGCCTCGCTCGTTTTCGTCAGCGTCCTGCTGGCGGCCTGTGGAGGTGGGAATACCTCGACAGCGGCACCGCTCGCGGGCTGCAACTCGGGCACGACTCTCGCGACGTTCTGGACGTCGCACACGCCGCCCGACTCCGACAGCCTGAAGCACATCGTGGACGCCTTCAACAAGCAGAGCACCGCGACCTGCGTGAAGTTGGTCCAGGTGCCCGGCTCCGAGACCGACATCGCCAAGCTGACCACCGCGGTACGCAGCGGCACCGGTCCTGATGTCTACATGCTCGACCGCTTTACAGTCGCCGAGCGAGCCGCCGCGGGCGTGCTCGAAGACCTGAGCCAGTACGGCGCCGCAAGCCTGGCCGGTAGCTACGTCGACTTTGCGTGGGCTGAAGCCAACTTCAAGGGCAAGCCGTACGCACTTCCGTTCGACACCGACACCCGCGCCCTGTACTACCGCAAGGACCTCTTGCAGGCGGCCGGGGTAACAGATCTCAGCGCTCTCGACCCCGCCAACGGCCCACCGACCATCGACCAGGTGCGCACTATGGCGAACAAGGTGAACCACAAGACGGGCGGCGCTTATGACATCGTCGGGTTTATCCCGTATCTCAACCAGGGTTGGCACTACACGTGGGGCTTTGTTTATGGCGGTAGCTTCTTCGACAAGAGCTCCTGCAAAGTGACGCCGAACGACCCCAAGATCGTGCAGGCCTACACGGACATGTTCACGAACTGGGACAAAGCACTCGGAGTTGATGCAGTCCAGACATTCGTCAGCTCATACAACCCACCCAACCAGCCCACCCAGCAGGACCCGTTCCTGACTGGCCACCTGGGCTTCGTCATCAGTGGTGACTGGGTTCTCGGCCAGATTGCCACCTACGCGCCAAACCTCAAGTACGGAGTCACCTATATCCCGGTCCCGAAGAAGGGAGACCAGCCCGCGACCTGGGCAGGCGGTTGGTCGGACGTGATCCCCAAGAACGCCAAGAACGCCAAGGGTGGCTATGAGTTCATGAAGTACATCGCCGGCGAGCCCGGCCAGCGCGTGTACACCAAGGAGACCCAGCACACGCCGACCATCAAGAGCCTGCAGAGTGACAGCAGCCTGTTCCCTGGCGACCACCAGTTCTTCATCAAGCAACTGTCGGCCGCTCACAGCCGGCCCCCACTTCCGGTGGGAGCCTTCTACTGGGACCAGCTGAGCACCGCGCAGGACGCTGCGGTCCGCAACACCATGGCTCCCCAGGCAGCGCTCGACGCAGCTGCCACCGCGACCAACGCCAAGCTTCAGCCGTTCTGTCCTCTCGCATAGAGATGTCCCTGTGTGGAGCGAATCCGCCGTGAGGCGGAGAGTCCGCGGGGGGCGGCAGTGATTGCCGCTCCCCGCCTCCACCTGAGCAAGGCCGACAGGCGCAACCTGCGCGTGGCGGCCCCGTTCATCCTGCCGTGGGTGGTCGGCTTCCTCGCCTTCACCCTTTACCCGATCGTCTATTCCCTTTATCTGAGCTTCAACTCTTACTCAGGGTTCGGGAACGCGACCCCGGTCGGGTTCGCGAACTACCAGCACCTGACCAGCGACCCGCTGTTCTGGAAGTCGCTCTGGAACACCCTCTACTACACGGGCCTGGCCGTCCCCATCGGACTGGTCATAGCTATCGTCCTGGCCCTCGCGATGAATCAGAAGGTCCGGGAGGTCGCCATCTACCGGGCGGCGATCTACCTGCCCTCGATCCTGCCCCTCTTCGCGCTGACGTTCATCTTCATCGTCCTTCTCAACCCGCGCTTCGGGTTTGTGAACTACCTGATCTCGCTGGTGGGCGGGCCCACGATCAACTGGCTTGGCGACCCCAAATGGACGAGGTTCTCCGTGGTCCTGCTGGCTCAGCTCGGCGCGGGCGGCCCGGCGCTGATATTTCTGGCCGCGCTACGGGCCGTGCCTGGCGAGCTCTATGAATCGGCGGCCCTGGACGGCGCCGGCGCCTTGCGTCGCTTCCAACACATCACATTGCCGCTGATCACGCCGGTGATCCTCTACGACCTCATATACGGCACCATCCTGGGGGTCCAGATCTTCACCCCCGCCTTCATCCTGGTCGGCGGGACCAGTGGCGGAGCCGCTTACACCGCCGGGCCTGACAACTCGCTTCTCTTCTACGTCTTCTACCTGTACAAGCAGGCTTTCCAGTACAGCGACATGGGCATCGCGTCGGCCATGGCCTGGATCCTGTTCATCATCAGCGTCGTGCTTTCCGTGGTCATCATGCGGTGGTCCCGGTATTGGGTTCATTACGAGGTGAGCTGAGTTGACGGTCGCGCAGGAAGAGGCAGCGAGACTGGCAGTGCCGCGGCGCCGCCCGGGCCGCCGATGGGGGCGCTTCTTCAACAAGACAGTGCCCGAGTCGCTCGGCCCGCGCTTGATCCTGATCGTGATGTGCGCGCTGTTCTTGCTGCCCTTCTGGTCGATGGCCACCGCCGCATTCAAGACCACGGAGGAGCTGTCGACCTTCCCGCCAACCTTCTTTCCGCTGGGACTGGAGTGGGCGAACTTCACCAGGGCGGTCAACTACATCCCCTTCGGGACGTTCTTCCTCAACTCGGTGATCCTGACCACCGGCATCGCCCTCGGCGCCGCGATCTCCAACCCGCTGATCGCGTACGGTTTTTCTCGCATCAACTGGCCCGGACGCGACGTCCTCTTCGGGATCGTGATGGCGACCATCTTCATCCCCTTCCCGGTCCTGATCGTCGCCCTGTTCGACATCTTCGCGAAGCTGGGGTGGATCAACACCTTCCTCCCGATGATCGTGCCCGCGTTCTTCGGCAACCCGTTCTTCATCTTCCTGATGCGGCAGTTCTTCCGAGGGCTGCCCGGAGAGATCTCGGAAGCGGCGCGGATCGACGGCGCCAACGAGTTCCAGACCTTTCTCTACGTGATCCTGCCGCTCGCGCGGCCGGCCGTGGCGGTGGTGGTGATCTTCGCGGCGGTTGCCGCGTGGGGCGAATTTCTGGCCCCGCTGCTCTACCTACAGGACGAGGCCAAGTACCCGCTCTCGATCGGCCTGCAGTTCTACCGCCAGGAGCATGCCGTCTCATACAACCTGCTGATGGCGGCCTCGACGCTAATCGTCCTGCCGGTGGTCGCGCTCTTCATCGCCTTCCAGCGGTTCTTCATCGAAGGCGTGACCGTGGGCAGCGTCAAGGGCTAGAAGCTGACGATCGCCGGCTGACCTGCTTCGAGTCTCGGCTAGCGAGCAGCTCTTCGAGTCGCGCCACTGTGTCCTTCAGGGCCGCGAACGCGGATTGCACGGGTTCTGTCGATGACATGTCGACCCCGGCGAGCTGCAATCCCTCGAGCGGATACATCGACCCGCCGCTCGTGAGAAACGCGATGTAGGCCTCGGCCGCGCCTTTCTCGCCGGCCGAGACCCTGGCCGCGAGGTGATGCGCGCCTGCAATGCCTGTCGCGTACTGATAGACGTAGAAGTTGCTGTAGAGGTGGGTGTGAAACTGCGCCCACGTGGATCCTGCCCGGTCGCGGTCTATGCCGCTGATGTCGACCTCATCGCCGTATACCTCGGCCATGAGGTCGGCTGTCAGGTCGTTCAGGTACGCGGCGGTGATCGGCCCGCCGCGCTCGACGCGCTCATGCAGCTCGAGCTCCAGCCTCGCGAGCGTCGGCATGATGAAGAAGTAGCGATAGAAATTCGCCATTGCTTCTTCGAGGACCGCGATCTGGAACTCCGGATCGTGCTGGGTGTCGAGCAGGTACTGGCGCGTCAGCGCCTGATGCATGTTCGACGCCACCTCGGCCTGGAACAGGCCGTAGTTCGAGTAGACGAACGGCTGCGTTCGGCGTGCGTAGTACGAGTGCATCGAGTGGCCGAGCTCGTGGGCGAGCGTGCTCATCGCGAAGATGTCGTCGCTGTAGCTCATGAAGATGAATGGCAGCGTGTCCATGACCCCGGTCGAAAACGCGCCCATCCGCTTGCCCTTGTTCGGGTACACATCGACCCAGCGGTCCTGAAGGGCGCCGCGGCGAAGTATCTGCACGTACTCTTCCCCGAGCGGTGCCACGCCGGCGGCCACCCACTCGACCGCCTGCTCGTACGGCACGTGCAGCCTCAAGTCCTGAAGCGGCGCTCGCGTGTCGTGGGCCTTCAGCGTTTCCATCCCGAGCGCCCGGCGCCGGAGCTGCCAGTACCTGTGCCAGGTGCCTACGTTGTCGCGAAACGCCTGGATGATGTTGTGAAAGACCTCGAGGGGGATGAACGCCGGCTCGAGCGCCGCATGTAGCGAGGATTCGTATCCGCGTGCGCGCGCGTAGAACACGTCGCGCTTGATCCCGGCGGCGAGGCTGGTCGCCATGGTGTTCTGCAGGGCGAGGTGGGCATCGGCGTAGCTGTCATAGGCAGTGCGCCTGATGGACGGGTCCGGGCTGCCGAGCAGCGCCGCGATCGTGCCCTGCGCGACCTCTTCGGCGCCATCGGAGCCAACCGCGGGCGGAAATTTCATGTCTGCGTTGGCGAGTACGCTGTGCGCCGACACAGCGCTTGCAAGTGGGTCCGACACCTGCGTTAGCACCTCTTCGACCTCGGGCGCGCGCACGTGGCTTTGTAGCCGCTCGAGACGATCGAAGTAGTGGCCGAGGTGCGCGAGCCGCGGTGACGTCGCGACCCATTCGCGCAATTTCGGGAATCCGATGGCGATCATCTCCGGCAGCCCGAAGGACATCGCGGCGCCGAGCTGCGCCGTGGCGGTGCGTGTGCGGTCGGTTCGCGCAACCGCGGCCTGGTCGGTGACGTCGACCGAGTACGACATCGTCGAGTAAACGGTCACCTTGCCCATCAGCCGCTGAACTCGTTCGGTCGCATCGAACCAGTCAGCCAGCGTGTCGGGCGAGTCGCCCAGGTGGCCCTTGAACTCGGCCAAATCGGGCAGCCGCGCGAGGACGGTCTGCACAGCGGATTCCCAGGCCGCCTCGTCAGGAAAGACGGACTCCGCATTCCACGTGTAGCTCCTGTCCACCTCAGCCCGGGTGGGCAGCGTCTTGGCCACGGCCCCAAAGCGTAGGCCATACGATTGGGGGCATGCCACGAGCGCACGCGAACGGCATCGAGATCGAGTACGACACGTTTGGCAACCCGCAGGCGGCCCCGCTGTTGCTGGTCATGGGCCTAGGTGCACAAATGACGAGCTGGGACGAGGCGTTCTGCGAGCAGCTCGCGGCTCGCGGCTTCTACGTCATCCGGTACGACAATCGGGACAGCGGCCTGTCGACGAAGATGGAAGAGGCCGGCCAGCCCGACGTGATGGCGGCTCTCGCAGGTCACGGAAATCCCGCATACACGCTCGACGACCTCGCCGATGACGCGGTCGGTTTGCTCGATGCGCTGGGAATAGGCGCGGCCCACGTCGTCGGCGCTTCGATGGGCGGGTTCATCGCACAGCTGATCGCCATCAATCACCCAGATCGGGTGCTCTCGCTTACCTCGATCATGTCTGGCCCGGGCGGACACGACACTGTGGCTCCGTGGCCCGAAGGCGCGGAGGTGCTCACCCGCGTGCCGCCTGAGACGCGCGAGGGGCGCATCGAGCATGGGCTCTGGATCCGCCGGGTTCTCACCGGTCCCGGCAATCCTTTCGACGAGGCGGCGGAGCTGCGACGCACGACACGGGCGGTCGACCGCTCGTATTACCCGCCGGGAACCGGCCGCCAGCTGGTCGCGATCTTCGCGGCCCACAGCCGCCTGGAGCGCCTCGCGCAGGTGATGGTGCCGGCGTTGGTTGTTCACGGCATAGACGACCCGCTGGTTCCGTTCGAAAATGGCCGCCGGGTTGCGGCCGCCGTGCCAGGTGCCCGCCTGCTCGAATTCGAGGGCATGGGTCACAACATGCCCGAACGTTTCTGGCCCCAGATCCTGGACGCCATCTCCGACACGGCTCGCAAGGCGAACGTCCTGCAGCCGGGCTGACCCCGGGTGCTCCCGCTCGCCGCCGGCAGCCTGGATGGCATCAGCCCGGCGCTCGCCGTGCTGGCCGGGCTCGTGTCGTTCGTGTCGCCGTGCGTGCTGCCGCTGGTCCCCGCGTACCTGGCCTACCTCGGCTCGCGCGCGGCGCAGCCTGCTGTTGTGGCGGCCAACGGTCGGGTCGCTGTCGCCACCGCCGATCGTGCCGCGCCCGTCCTGCCGGTGGCGACGGCCGGTCTCGGATTCGTCGCCGGCCTGTCGCTCATTTTCATCCTCTTCTTCTATGTGTTCTCCTTCGCGGTCCAGCCCGTCCGCGCGTATGTGCCTGTGGTGGCCGGGGTTCTGGTGATCGTGTTTGCCCTGCACGTCGCCGGCCTCATCCGCATTCCGTTTCTGGACTTTGAGTACCGGGCGACGGATCGCGCGCCATCCCGTGGTGGAGTCGTGGGCGGATTTCTGCTTGGGATGGGGTTTGCCAGCGGATGGACGCCGTGCATCGGCGTGACGCTTGGTGCGGTGCTCAGCTCGGCGGTCACAACCGGGACGACAGCGCAGGGCCTGGTGCTGATGGTCGCCTACTGCGTCGGGCTGGGGCTGCCATTCATCGTGCTGGCGTTTGCCCTCGAGAGCGCGCGACCGGTCGTCCGTTTCGTCAACCTGCATCGGCGCGTGATCGACCTCGCGTCGGCTGCGGTCCTCGTCGCGATGGGCCTTCTGCTGTTGACGAACAAGCTGACGATCCTCGCGACCGGGATCACGCAGCTGGTGCCGTCATGGCCATCGCCGACCATCTAGCCCGTTTCCTCGCCCCAGGGGAGGTGGTGAGGGAGAGCGGTTCGCCCGCTACAGACCCAGATAGCCGCGGCGGCTGAAGATCATCGGTGCGGCGCCCTCGCGGTGGTCGCCTTCCGTGACGAGCCCGATCAGCACCCAGTGGTCGCCGGCCTCGATCGTGTCGCGGAGGGTGCAGACGGCATAGGCGGCGGCGTCCTCTTCGAGGATCGGGCCGCCGATCAGACTCTCGGGACGTCGCCAGCGGATGGCGTCGAACTTGTCGGTCACCTTGGTCGCCATCCTGCGGGCGAGCTGCTCGCGGCCGGCGGCCAGGATGTTGGCCGTGAACCCGCCAGTGTGCTGGACCGCCGGCAGCGTGTTCGAGGTCTTGTCGATGCAGGCCAGCGCAAGCGGAGGCTCGAGCGATACGGCGCAGAAGGCGCTGACCGTGAGGCCGCGGGGATGGGAGTCCTGGCCGAATGCGGTGAGCACGACCACCCCGCTCGGAAAGCTCGCCATCACATCGCGAAAACGCTCGGGCTCCATCGCGACGCGATCTTAACAACGAACACTTGTTTGTAAGCCGGGAAGCGATCAAAATTGATGACGTGGGGGACGTTCTCGATCTCTTTGCGCCCGCGACCAGGGACTGGTTTCGGGCCGCCTTCGCGGAGCCGACTCAAGTGCAGGAGCGTGGCTGGCGCGAGGTGGCCGCGGGCCGGCACGTCCTCATGGCTGCCCCCACCGGGAGCGGCAAGACCCTCGCCGCCTTCCTGTGGTGCCTGGATCGATTGGCGTCCGAGCCTGTCCCGGCGGAGGCAGAGCGCTGTCGCGTCCTTTATGTATCGCCGCTGAAGGCGCTCGCCCACGACGTCGACCGCAACCTGCGTTCGCCGCTGGTGGGGATTCGCCACCAGGTCGAGACGGCCGGGGGCGTCGCGCCTGACATCTCGGTCGCCATCCGCACCGGGGACACTCCGACGGAGGTGCGGCGTTCAATGGAACGCCACCCGCCCGACATCCTGATCACGACCCCCGAGTCGCTCTTCCTGATCCTCACCAGCGCGGCGCGGCGGATCCTCGCTTCGGTGCGATGGCTCATCGTGGACGAGATCCATTCGGTCGCCGCCACCAAGCGTGGCTCGCATCTGGCGCTGAGCCTCGAGCGGTTGTCGGCGCTCACGAAGGTCGAGCCCCAGCGGATCGGACTGTCCGCCACGCAGCGCCCGCTCGAAGAGGTGGCGAAGTTCCTCGGCGGGACCAGCCGCGAGGTCGCGATCGTCGACGCCGGCCGCTTGAAGACGATGGAGGTCAAGGTCGAGGTCCCGGTCGAGGACATGTCTCAGCTGAAGTCCTACGACGATTCCGGTCAGACGTCGAACAGCATCTGGCCGGCGATCTACCCGCGCCTCCTGCAGCTGATCCGTGAGCATCGCTCGACGATCGTCTTTGTCAACTCGCGGCGCCTGGCCGAGCGGATCGCCGCGCGCATCAACGAGCTGGCCGAAGAAGACCTCGTGCGGGCGCATCACGGTTCCATCGCACGCGAACAGCGACTCCTTATCGAGGATCAGCTCAAAGCCGGAACTCTGCGCGGGCTCGTGGCCACGTCCACCCTTGAGCTGGGAATCGACATGGGCGCGGTGGACCTCGTGCTGCAGGTCGAATCACCTCCGAGCGTCGCGGCAGGTATTCAAAGGGTCGGTCGCGCCGGGCATTCGGTCGGCGAGATCTCGCGCGGCGTCTTCATCCCGAAGTTCAGGGGCGATCTGGTAGAGACAGCCGCGGTCGTGGAGGGAATGCTCGATGGCCGCATCGAATCGACGAGCGTGCCGCGCAAGCCCCTCGACGTCCTTGCCCAGCAGGTGGTCGCGATGTGCGCGATGGACGAGTGGCGGGTCGACGAGCTGGGCGCCGCCGTGCGCCGCGCATATCCGTACAGCGATCTCGGCCCGCGATCGTTCGAATCGGTGCTCGACATGCTGAGCGGCCGCTACCCGTCAGACGAGTTTGCCGAGCTCCGGCCGCGCATCGTGTGGGACCGGGTCGCAGGCACGGTCCGCGGCCGGGCCGGCGCCCAGCGCTTGGCCGTCACCAACGCGGGCACCATCCCCGACCGCGGCCTCTACACGGTCAACCTGCTCGAGGACGGACGCCGGGTCGGAGAGCTCGACGAGGAGATGGTCTACGAGAGCCGCGTGGGCGAGACCTTCGTGCTCGGCGCCTCCACGTGGCGGATCGCCGAAATCACTCCCTCGCAGGTGCTGGTGACGCCCGCCCCAGGCGAGCCCGGCAAGATCGCTTTCTGGAAGGCCGACGCTCCCAGCCGTCCGGCGGAGCTCGGCCTGGCGCTGGGGAAGATGGTCCGAGAGCTGCGGGCGTTGCCCCCGGCGGACGCCCAGCGACGCCTGCGCGAGCGCGCGGGTTTCGACGACCGCGCGATCAAGAACCTGATGACGTACCTCGAAGACCAGGCGGCGGCCACCGGCGCGGTGCCGGATGACCGAACCGTGGTCGTCGAGCGGTTTCGCGACGAGATCGGGGACTGGCGAGTGTGCGTCCTCACTCCTCTCGGCGGTCGCGTGCACGCGCCACTGGCGCTCGCGCTCGAGGCGCGCCTCCATGAACGGTTGGGTGTTGACGCCCGAGCACTCTGGACCGACGACGGCATCGCCCTCCATCTTCCCGACGTCGAGTCGCCGCCAGGCCTCGACGAGCTCGTCCTCGACCCAGAGGAGGTGGAAGCGCTCGTCGCCGCGCAGCTCCCGGTGTCTGCCCTGTTCGCCGCGCGCTTCCGTGAGAACGCAGCGCGTTCACTGCTGCTGCCGCGCCGCCGTCCGGGCCAGAGGACGCCGCTGTGGCAGCAGCGCATGCGCAGCGCCGGACTGCTGCAGGTGGCCGGCCAGTATCCCGACTTTCCCATCCTTGCCGAGACCTGGCGCGAGATCATGACCGACAGCTTCGACATGGTTGCGCTGGGCACGCTGCTGCGCGCGATCCGCTCCCGAGAGGTGCGGGTGGTCGCGGTCGACACCGAACGCGCATCGCCGTTTGCATCGTCCCTCCTCTTTTCTTATGTGGCGGAGTTCATGTACGAGGGCGACTCGCCGCTG
>Ga0137415_10007833_pt1 | contig 10595 bp, 8 predicted proteins | sample CZODoug3_1_1_16f_FD_183082 | JGI IMG/M metagenome (GOLD analysis project Ga0137415, IMG submission 183082) | Vadose zone soil fungal communities from Angelo Coast Range Reserve, California, USA - CZODoug3_1_1_16fungal (Hybrid Assembly) | ecosystem: Environmental > Terrestrial > Soil > Vadose...
CTTGGAGGTTGACGACTATCTCGTCGAACTGTTTGACGTGTTTGGTTATTTCTGGAACCTCTAGCGCCGGTAGGCCTATGGCGAAGCTGTTTCTGTAGAATATTCTTGCGAAGCTTTCTGCGACTACCGCCGCTATTCCTGAGTATTTGATGGCGACTGGTGCTTGTTCGCGGCTGGATCCTCCTCCGAAGTTTCGGCCTGCGACGAAGAGGTCGCCTGGTTTGACTTTCTTGTAGAATTCGGGGTCGAACCCGTACATGGCATATTTCGCCATCTCGACAGGGTCGTTGGTGCGGGCTTTGAACCTGAACGGTATGATGATGTCCGTGTTCACGTCGTCGGGCCAGACCCAGGTTCTGCCCCGAACGATAGTAGGTGGCGTTGGGAGGCTCATAGGTATCTCCCCGGGGCGGTAATCTTTCCTTCTATCGCTGATGCGGCCGCTGTCGCCGGAGAAGAGAGATAGATCTTGGCGGTTGACGCGCCCATTCGTCCCACATAGTTTCGTGGAGAGGTGGATAAGCAGACTTCATTCTCACCGAGCACGCCTAGGTGGGTCCCTACACAGGCACCGCAGGTGGCATTGGTGAAAACAGCTCCGGATTCAAGAAACGTTTCGGCCAGACCTTCTTTGATCGCTCGCTCGAACACATTCCTCGAAGCGGGTGTGACTATGCAACGCGTCCCAGCCTTCACCTTGTGACCTTTGAGAATCTTGCCGGCAACCAGTAGGTCTTCGTATCGTCCGTTGGTGGAGGAGCCAATGAAGACCTCGTCCAAGTGCGTGTCCCCGAATTCGCTGGCACTGCGAACCTTGCTCTCGTTTCCAGGACCCCAGACTTCGGGCTCGAGTGTTCCCAAGTCAATGTCGTACTCGTCCTTGTACTTGGCCTTCGGTCCTGCGTGGATCTCGAGCATCGCTTTCCGGTTTGCTGTTTTGAAATAGTCCTGTGTTGCGGGGTCGACTTCGAAGATGGAGAGCTTGCAGCCACACTCCATCGAGTTGTTGCTTATGCAAGCACGTGATGCGATGGAGAGGTTCTTGACCGCTGGACCCTTCCATTCCAGAGACTTGTAGTTCCCGCCGTCTTCACCTACCATTCCGATGAAGTGGGTTATGACATCCCGGGCGTAGACGCCCTTCTTGAACTGGCCAGTAAGGTTGATCTTGATGGATTCTGGGACCCTGACCCAGAGCTTGCCGCTGGCCCACAGAGCAGCCATCTCCGAACTACCAATACCAGTCGCAAAAGCGCCTATCGCGCCAGCCTGACATGTGTGAGAATCAGCGCCAAAGAGAACCATGCCCGGCACGACATGGTTTTCGAGAAGATGCTGGTGGGATATACTTCCCTCTACAAGCCGGACGCCTTGCTGCTTGACGAACTCTCGAATCAGAATATGGAGATTAGCGATCTTTTCATCGGGAGCGGGAAAACTATGGTCTATGACCAAATGGATTTTTTTCGGATCCCAGACCTTCCGAACACCCATCTCGCGGAAAACCTTGATCGCCAAGGGTCCAGTACTATCCTGGGCCATCGCCATGTCGGCGGGCAGGACAGCAATCTCGCCCGCATGATGTATTTTTTGGCCTCCGTCAGTCTTGACGCTGATGATCTTCTCCGCGAATGTAAGCGATTCATCGTTGAGGATTGTCTGGGACAAGGAGGTCGCGAGGCGGGACGAAAACTGTCGTTATTAAAGATGAACCTTCTTGAGCTGTCAGAATGCCGCACTAGTTCATGCTGACTCAGCTTCACAGGTCTCAGCTTAGAACGCGTTTGGGCTTTGGCTTCCTGATTTTGATTGCCGCGCCGATCACCAGTATCGAGAGAAGGCCGATGACGCCGAAGTAGGCCAACGGTTGAATACCGAGTATTGTCGTCGGTAGCATAGCCTGAGTTACGGTTAGAGTCATATCGATTGAGTGCGTTAGGCTAGCGCCCGAGAACGTAGTACCAAGCGCGGTCAGGGTTATGATGTAGTTTCCCGGCTCTAGGCCTAAGTCAGTCGTGATTGTCAGGATTGAGGTTGTCGAGTTGCCGAACTCGAGGGCTACGCTGGGCCGACTGAAGACTTCTTTCGCCCCCGACAGAGAAGTGGCGAGAAGAAACAGTTGGCCTTTGAAGTAGTCAAGGCTCGTCATCGTTAGGACAACGTTTCGCGATTGGCCGGCTTGAACTACATAGCCGACACCGTCTAGCAGGAAGCTGAAATCTGGGGACGGAGACTGCACCATGATGGTTAACGTGTGAGAGGATGACCGGCTTGTTGCTGTTATGTTGATTAAATAGACGAAGGGGAGGCTCGAATCAGGGGTCTTGACAACGAACACTGTCTCCGCAGGCCTGTCTGGCGAAATCGTCACGGTCTTATTGCCGAGCAATGCAAGTAGTCCTGGGACGGACGGTTTAGCAATGCTGAGCTGGATTGAGCCCGAGAAACCAGATTGGGTGAGTAACGTGATGGTAGAGCTACCTGAACTGGTGGCGTGTATTCTCAATAGGCTCGGCGTAGCAGCAAGGGTGAAGTCCGGTCTCGTTGCTACAACTACAGATATTGTCGACCTGTGAAATAGGAAGCTACTCGTTCCCTCCACCGTGATTACATATCCTATCGCCGGCGTGGAATTGTGAGCGATAATCGTCACTGCTATGCTTGCCTGCGGTCCCGATGCGAGCAGGATGCTCGTTGAGTTCAAATATATTGAGAGGCCCATGGTAGAACTTGTGTTGGTCAGCGTTACTACACCTGAAAAACCGCCTATACTTGAAGCGGTCAATGTGACAGTTGAGTTTGAGCCCTGCAACAAGCTAACCGTTGATGTGGACGGTGTCAAAGCGAAGTTCTGTCCCGGAGCAATCCCGTATTGCCCATCTTGGGATGTTACAGAGACAACCTTTCCGTTAGACGCGATAATGTAGTTCTGCAGTTCCATAGGACTAAAGGCGCTTGTGCTCACCACCGCGTACGTTATGTTGAACAGGAGCCCGCTACTGGATCCCTGCTGGGGCGAGGGAGTGTAAACTAAGGCAGCCGAGTGAACTATGCCTGGTCCGTCGGTTGACTGCTGACAACCCAACCCTCCGCCGTTTACGCAGGTAACGAGCTCGTGGACAGTTGCACTGTAATTGGCCTGAAGAATATTTCCTGCTATTGATAGACTTGTAGCGTTGATTACGGCCGGATCAGTGACGACTTGAATGTCCCACCTATTGAAAGGATCGATGTTGGCTACCTTAACTTGAACGCTGAAAAATGACCCCTTAGGTTGTACAGCTTTGGTCGTGGGACTAAGAAGAACAACCCCTGTAGCGTGGACTGGACCCGAAAGTGCAGAAGCCATCGCTAACGCTATGACAATTATGAGCGCTAGACTCCTGACTCGAACCATCGTTCCTTTCAGGCCGTGTTGGAGTTTTCTTAAGGTCATTGCATACTTGTCTTAGAACGGCTCTTAACGAAAAAAAGGCGGAGATTTTGTTCAAAACCCAAGCTTGTCGTCGGTTTGATCAGAGAAATAGGCGGTAAGATGCTTATCCGCGCAGTTCCGGCAGACTCGGTTCCATACGCTCTCTAAGCTTATTTCTCCCTCCAAGTCGTTCTTCTCCGCAGAGCTTCTGTCCTCTTGACAAGGTCCAAAGAGGTGCAGGCTGTCCCACGCCATAATTCGTGAGCTCTGGCTAATCCAGTTCCTAATTGCGAGTTAAGCAGTTCTATTCTCTATGACGAGAGACCCTGTTTGTTCACGTCCCCTCTGTCCAGAGAGGCTGACTACCGGATTTCTCTGGAGGCCGTCTATAGTTAAGCGGATTAGAATGGAGGTCTCGACGGGCATATCATCGAATCGCTTGTCGGATTCCATTCGCTTACGAGCATGACGGGAGTTTTGCGAGAGAATATATAAATGCCTGACATAATATATAGTGATACGAGAATCTCCGTAAACGACAGTAGGGCGTATGATTTGGAAGAAGTTGAGCTTAGAAAACTCCAGATGACTGGTGGAGCAAGCTACACCTTATCTCTCCCTAAAGACTGGATTAAACAACAGAGCCTCAAGGTAGGCGACGTTATCGCAGTCGTTACCAGGGCAGATTCGTCCCTCTCAATCGTCCCTCACCAGAAAGTCCCCCTTGGTCTCGACAAGACCGTCGAAACAACTCTCGCGCTCACCAAGGACCAGGACAGTGAACAGGCACTCCGAGTCGTCGTGGCACACTATCTGGCAGGTTATGACGTTATCAGGATCCGGTTTCCACCGTCCTCGACACCCAATTTGCGAACATATCTTCGAGAAGCGGCTAGGCGGATGTTTGTTGGAGCAGAGATTCTCGAGGAGTCTCGGGACGAACTTGTAATCCAGTGCATCTCAAGTTATGACGATCTACCAGCGCCCAAGGTCATCGCAAGGATGAGCCTCATCGCCAAGCTAATGCTGCGAGACGCGGTTGATTCGTTACGTAGTAGAGATGTTGCTTTGTCGGACGAGATTATCAAGCGAGATGAGGAAGTCGACAGATTCTACCTGTTCATTATTCGGCAGTTGACGATGGCTGTCCTGAGCCGGAGCATGATCCAGGCAATCGGGCTCATGGATCCAAGAGATTGTCTAGTATACCGGATCGTGTCCAAGAGTTTGGAGAGGATAGCGGACCATGGAACCACTATCGCTGCAATGTCGAAGACTATTGAACACCCGCTCCCTCCGCGGCTGCTGGATGAGATTACGAAGGTCAGCACTCTTACCAACTCGGTATTGGAAGATGCTTTGAAAGCACTGGCGAAGGAGGACCCTGTAATCGCTAACGCGTCAATAATATCCGCAAAACGGCTTGTGAATGATGCGGAGAGAATAGCTAGCAAGTTCCACGAGTATCACTTGGGACCCTCGTCAGTAGTGGCTGTCCGTTTGGTCTTGGAGAGTCTCAAACGGGTCGCGGAATATTCTGAGGACATTGCCGAAATGGGCATCAACCTCACTGCGAGGAGACGCGAACTCTACTAATCGCCAAGACCGGATTGAAACAGATTCTGTAATGTCGAACAGTTATTAGACGAACATTTTGTCTCAGCCTGGTAGCCGGGGTCGCCTAGCCTGGTAGGGCGTCGGATTGCTAAGCCAAGTGTTGGTTGCGGAGATCCGATGGGCCTTAGGCCCTCGTGGGTTCAAATCCCACCCCCGGCGCCATTGTCTCTAGGATACTCATTCCTGCAACCCATTTCTAGAGTTGTCTTAAATCCGCAATGCAATCAGCGGAAGACTCTGAGGAATCCGACCCTCATCCAACAACCCGACCCTTGATTGGCTAGAGAATAGAGGAACGACTTGCAGGACGACTCCACTGGATTTGCAGCAGGCGAGCGAATAGCCCAGCGGTCAGTATGGACCCTCTTAGCCCTCGGAATCGTTGAGATCATCTTCAGCACGGTAACCGGGAGCGTCGCCCTGTTCGCCGACGGTGTCGACTCGTTGTCTGACGCTTCCGTATCCTTCTTCGTCTGGACAGGATTGCACTTCGCCAGGCGGCGACCGAGCAAGAGGTTCCCGTTCGGCTATTACAAAGTAGAGAGCCTGACAGCTCTCCTGGCCGCACTCACACTTGTTGCAGCTGCATCATTCATTTTCATAAGGTCTTACAGGGCATTATTGAATCCGAGGCCCCTCACCCTTCCGTACACGGCTCTCGGCGTCCTTCTGGTCACTGGACTAGTTTCGCTCTATCGAGCATTGCAGATGAGGCGTGTCGCATTGAGGTACAAGATTCTCTCGTTGAACGTTGATGCTAAGAACTCGATCAAAGACGCGACTTCATCGTTCGTAGCCTTCGGAAGCGTTCTCCTAACAACTCTTGGATTCCATGCAGGGGCGGATGCTATTGGTGGAATGCTAATTGCCTTCTATATTTTGACAGTGGCATATGTTGCGTTGAGAGAATCCTCCCTGGTTCTGTTGGATGCCTTCCACGATCCAGAACTCACGAAGGAGATCGAATCAGTGATTCATTCGAACAGCCAGGTGAAGGGTATCAAGGAGCTCCGGCTGAGAAGAGCTGGACCATTCATCGTTGGCATCCTCGAAGTCGCTGTTGACGGTGACATGACAGTTCGACAGATGCACGCAATCGTTACGGAGCTGGAGAACTCGATCAAGAATAGAATCGTCGGGTTAAGAAGCCTTACGGTAAAAGCAATCCCGACTGCATAGCAGCCGGCTCATCTTAAATATCAGATTTGCACTCGAAAAATGTTGGGGGGGAATCTATGAGCATAAGCTGTCCAAAATGTGGTGTTGAGGTATCTAGTCCTCCGGAGCGAGAGTGGAGATTCCAACAATACCAGGTTTCAAGGTTCAAGTGCGAGCGAGGAGACAAATTCAATCTCTATGCGGGAGCCAACAAGACATTTACCATTCCCAGACCAATCGACGATCGCAACATCTGCAAGTCATGTAGCACCGACAACCCAGTAGAAGCCGTGTACTGCAAGAACTGCGGGACAAAGCTCCATAACCCAAGCTAACCTGCCGACCTTTTCTGGTCGTGTCTCTACCGGAAAGAAGACTCGGAAGCGCGTGATACATGGCAAATAGACGTCATTCACTGTTTCATGCCGTACGCGTCCTAGTCCGTCCGAGATATCGAGCGAACTGGATCACTGGCCGACGAAGAGCTGACGGATTTATCTGGTATGTCCGGGGGACGAATTTTCCCACGACTCACGAAGACTGGCTACGATCTCTGGTCCATCCATTCAAGGGGGAACTCTTTGTAGACATTGGAGCTCATGTGGGCACATGGGCCCTGCGCGCGACACGGAGTTTCCAGAAAGTAATAGCTTTCGAGCCTGAGCCTACAGCCAACAAGATATTACGGACGAACGTCAAATTGAACAAACTTTCCAATATTGTGGTGATCAGAGCCGCCATCTCAAACATCACGGGAGAAATGGGAGTAACAGGCGGAGGTCAGAACTTGAAAAACACGAGGTTTCGCGTCCCCGTAAAGACGCTTGACAGTTTCAAGCTCAAACCATCCTTAGTAAAGATCGATACAGAGGGAAGTGAACTCTCGGTGCTTCAGGGGGCTCGGGAAACTCTAAAGCAAAAACCACAAGTCATGATTGAGACTCATGACCCGGAGTCAGTCGGAAGAATCCGAGCGCTACTCGACTCCTACGATTATTCGATTAGAGAAATCACACAACAAAACAGGTTCAACCAGATGCAGACCTGGCTGCTATGCAGCTAAATGGTTTGAAGCCATAGCTTGAAAGGCTAAAGATACCGGAACCCTCGCCGCTCTTGGGACACTGGACCCGTATTGACTCTGGAAATCATAGCTGCAATCATCGTCGTAACGATCTTACGACTTGTCTGGATTCTCAAACGACCGGTCCACAAGGACATCAAATTCTACATACTCCCAGGCCTATCCAACCTCCGAAAGCTTGTCAAGTATGACCCCGGGTTCTCTTACGTTCCCTATGGTCTAATCTGGTACGCTATCAATGTGCCAATAGTTCGTGTAGTGAGATACAGTGGACGACTCTGGATAACAGTATTGGCCTTAATCGACATCGCCTTCCTTTGGTACAGTCAAGTCCTAGGACTCACGGTCTTCATCGCGTACGTATTCATAGGAACTTTCCAGCTGCTCCGAGCACCGTGGAATGCGAGCATTAACTGGCTGATAGTACTCGCCCCAGTAAGTTGGCTATTCTTGATCCTAGCGCCAATAGCAAAGTTTCCCATTGGCTTGCCTATCCAGGTCTTGAGATATACTGAGAGAGCGATCGGTCACCAACACAATTACATTTACTTCGGCTTGCTCGTGACCTTCTGGCTCTTTGTCTTCAACCATCTGTACTTCCTCCCGGGATTGGATAGCCTGGCAGCGTTAGGTTTTGGAACCATCTGGGGCGTCATTCTCGGATACGCCTTCGTTAAGAGAAAACACGGTCAGGAGCAGTCTACTGCATAGAATGTCATCTCTCGCGGGTCCTCTCTGTGAGCCCAACCGCAAGAATAATAATCCCGAAGACCGAAACGGTTTTCCTCGTCAATATAGAAAGACCCACAGAAGCGTGCCGTCCAGAATTGGAAGTTGAACTGGGAAATCGAAATGAGGCTCAGCATTCCCTTTATGATTCTCGTAACGCCCTACCTAGCCCTCAGAAGAATATCTAGACTGCTCCTCGGTAGGACCGAGAGTTATAGGGTCTTCTTCGAAGGAGGTATTGGTTCGACATGCGACTACCTTGAGAAGCTCAGGTTTCCGGAAATAGTTAGAACATGGATAGATGTCAGAACCAGATACTCATTCGAGAAAGAAATAACCCAAGCGGTTCTTGGCGTAAGAGGAAAAATCTTCCTGGATATAGGTGCTAACATAGGTTACTACACCGCGATTCTCTCGAAGAATTTTGAAACCATCCTTGCTTTCGAACCTCATCCCCAAAATTTGGCAATGCTAAAGTCCACTGTCGCCGCTGGCAGGCTCCGCAATGTCATTACGCGGAACGAAGCGGTCTCGGACACGGATGGAATTGCCATTCTGCACTTTCAAAGGAAAAGGGGCGAACATTCGATCATGAAGAGTGAGGGAGCCCAGCAACTACCTGTTCGGACGATCAAGCTAGACTCAGTAGTAAATGAAACAGTGGACCTCGCGAAGGTGGACGTGGAGGGTGCAGAGTGGAAGGTAATCAAGGGCGCTGAGGCGAGCATACGGGCCGGAAGGATTCTCAGATGGGTGATAGAAGTAGACGACCAGAGAACCAAAGGGGCGCTCGAGAGCTATCTTAGAGAGAGAAAATATGTCACTCGATGGCTCGATGCCCGCCACCTGTTTGCGACCATTATCAGAAGTTAGGTACACGGAAAAGTCGACCTTCTGGACCCTCGGTCGTGCACTTGTTCGGGTAGAACTGCCGTGTAACATAGTGGTTCAGTAATCCCTTTGATCCCAGCTCCTCGCTTCCAGCCAATGCCACGGCTCTGGTACCCAAGCTTCAGTGAACGTGTCCACCCGTGACCATACTGACATCATAGTGGGAGTGACACGGTTCGGTGGGAATACTGCAAATGCCAGGGAGCGGGTTCACCCTCATTACATCAATGGATCAAGGACAAGATGCTATCGAATACGCAGTGGTCCATCCAGTGGCCAATAATCTCCCCGTTACGTTTAGTGGAAGCACCTCCAATGTCTGGTTGGAAATAGCAGACGCGTTGCACACAGCTTGGTTTTTTCCCCTCGGCGTTTCTCAGTACGTCTAACCACAAGAATATTAACGGCAAACTCAGGAGCCATCTCCCTCGTAATTACGAAGTCCCTTGGAAGAGAGTGCTAACCAAAAGTGGAGGTTGAACCCGGAGGTTTTCTCGGTGAGATCCGAGCAGGCCTGACCCGAGAAAGCGTCGCCTCCCGCTTTAGAGCAATAAGAAAAAACCTAGGTCTGATATCTCGCGCATCGTTTCTTCACTACTCAATTCTCTCCCTCACACTCGTCTTGGCGTCACTAGTTAGGCTACTCCCTCTCCGCTGGGGAGCGTATATTTCAGAATTCGATCCCTACTTCAACTTCAACGATATGAAGCAGATTACCGCTAGCGGATGGCAGTCCTGGTTTTCTTACGTCAATGTTGCTGAATGGTTCCCGTTCGGACGGGCCCCTGTCACCACAAGCTACCCTGGGACCAGTTTCACTGGTGTGCTGATCTATCAGTTCTTCCAGTCCATTGGCGTTAACATAAGCCTCTACGATGCGGCTGTTTACAGCCCAATCTTGCTTGGCGCCTTCGCCGTCCTAGCCACCTACTTCTTTGCGAAGGACCTCTGGGGAAAGAGCGCCGGATTGTTCGCCGCTCTATTCGCCGCCTTTAGTTCCAGCCTCATCAGCCGTACAGAGCTGGGATTCTTCCGTAACGAAGGAGTAGGCGTCCCTACTATGATTCTTACATTCCTGTTTTTCATGCGAGCAGTCAATCCCGGGAAGAGTTTGAAGAGCACTATCATCTACAGCATGATGTCGAGCATCAGCCTCATCTACATGTCGTTCTCGTGGGGAAGTTTCCGTTACGCGGCCGAGGTGCTTAGCTTGTTCGCCTTGGCGCTTGTAGTGTTGAGGCGCTACACTCCACGTCTCTTCCTCTCGTACGGTCTTACGATGGGCTTCATGCTCTACATAGGAACCGAAATACCGCTCTTGGGCCATGCGTTTCTGACAGAAAGCACAACTATTGCCCTACTGGGAGTCATGGGCATCCTTATCGTAATGGAACTTGCAAGGCTAGCCCCATCCCCGAGAGGAAGGCTGAGCATCCTAGGTCTCACGATTGTCACATCAGCCGCGATCCTCTTCGGATTGATAAGCACCAAGATCATCTCAGGGTCGCTCCTCCAAGGAAAGTTCCTCGCCACCGTCGACCCCTTCGTCAGGAACAACATACCACTCGTCGCGTCAGTAGCTGAGAATCGTCCCTCTACTTGGGCGAGCCTGTACCTCGAACTCGGCAGCCTGATAATTCTGGCAGTTTTCGGCTTCTTCTTCGCATTCCAACGACTGCGCGAGGGCGATGTTCTATTGAT
>Ga0137415_10007834_pt1 | contig 10594 bp, 9 predicted proteins | sample CZODoug3_1_1_16f_FD_183082 | JGI IMG/M metagenome (GOLD analysis project Ga0137415, IMG submission 183082) | Vadose zone soil fungal communities from Angelo Coast Range Reserve, California, USA - CZODoug3_1_1_16fungal (Hybrid Assembly) | ecosystem: Environmental > Terrestrial > Soil > Vadose...
GCGATCCAGCTCAACCCGCCGCTCGCGCGCGCGCAGACCAACCTGTCGCTGGAGCGCTACCGCGCCGAGCGCCAGTCCGCCGAGCACCGGCTGCGCGAGCAGCCCGCGCCGGAAGTGGCGGAAGGGAGCGAGCTCGCGCACTACAACCTCGGGCTCGCGTTCCGGCAAAAAGGCTACTACGCGGAAGCGTTGCGCGAATATCGTCTCGCGATCGAGCGCGGCGAGGACCGGCGGCTCGTGCGCCAGGCGATGGCGGAGGTCCATCTTCTCAAGCGGGACTTCACCGATGCGCTCGAGCTGTACGAGTCGCTGATCCATGAAGTCCCCGAGTCACCGAAGCTGTGGAACGAGCGCGGCGTCGTGTTGCACCAGGCCGGCCGCACCGCGGAGGCGCTGTCCTCCTACCGCCAGGCCACCGAGGTCGATCCCCGCTATGCGCTCGCGTGGAACAACGTCGGCGTCGTACTCGCGCATCAGAGCGACACCGAGGAAGCGATCGAGGCGTTTCGGAAATCACTCCAGCTCTCTTCCGAATTCGTCGCCGCGCGGCTCAACCTCGCGCTGCTTTTGACCCACCTCCGCCGCTTCCAGCTCGCGCTCGAAGCCTACCGGCAAGTGCTCGCCGGCCAGCCGGCCTCCGCGCCCGCGTGGAACGGCGTCGGGCTGGTGCTGGTGGAGCTGAAGCGGTTTCCGGACGCCCGCAACGCGTTCGTGCGCGCCGTCGAGGCGGATCCGCAGAACGCCGGCGCGCATTACAACCTGAGCTTCACGCTCTCGAATCTGGGCGACTACGACGGCGCGCTGCGGGCCACGAAACGCGCGCTCGAGCTCGATCCTTACTACGTGTCGCAGAAATTCGCGCTCGCGATCGATCTCCAATACGAGACGGTGTCCATCGGGATCGTACCGGAGATTTCGGCCGACGTGCAGGCCGAAAACCTTGGCGGCGAGTTTGCGTTCGACCAGCGGCTGCTCGACAACATCTTCCAGGAGCTCGAGCCCGCGTCGACGGCACCGCAGCCAACGCCCGCGGGTCTGGCGAAGAAGCCCGACGATCCGCTCGCCCTGGCGCGCGACTACGAGAGCAAGGGGATGATGGACCTCGCGGTCGCGGAGGCCACGCGGGCGGTGCAGCGCGGCGCCGATCCGGGGCAGGCGGCGAGCTTGCTGGGCGACATCTATGCGCGCCGCGGCCTGCACGGCGAAGCGCTCGAGCGCTACCGCGAGGCGCGCACGCTCGATGCGGCGAATTCGATCGCCGCGCTCGGCGAAGTGAAGAGCCTGCTCGCGGTGCACCGCGCCGCGGAGGCTTTGCCGCTGGCCGAGGCGCTGGTCGCCAAGGCGCCCGAGGATGTCGAGGTCCTGGTCGCAACCGCCAAAGCGCGGGCCGCGACGGGCGACGCCGCCGGCGCGCTCACCGCGCTGCGGCAGGCGCAGACCCGGGCGCCGGCACGCGCCGATCTTCGCAAACTGCAAGGCGACATCGCGCTGAAGGTCGGGGACCGGCAAGGAGCGCGTGCGGCATATCGCGCGGCACTCGATCTCGATGCCGGCTTCGTGCAGGTGTGGCTCGACCTCGGCCGCCTGCACGAACAGGACGAAGAGTGGCCGGACGCGCAGCGCGCCTACGAAGCGGCGCTCGACGCGCTGCCCACGTTCCACGAAGCGGCGCTCGCGCTCGCCGACCTGCTGCGGCGCTCCGGCAGCGTGCGCGCCGCCGTCGTGCGGCTCGCCGAGATGTTGGAACAAGATCCCTACGACATGGACGCCCTCATGCTGCTCGGCCGGGCGTTGCTCGACGACAAGCGCGACGCCGAAGCGTTGGAGGCGTTCCGCCGGGCACTCAAATTCGATCCCCAGCACACCGGCGCATTGTTCTATCTCGGCGCGACGCTCGCGCGGCTGCAACGGTACGGCGAGGCGGTGGACGCCTGGGAGCGGGTGACCCGCATCGACCCGGGCGGGCCGTTCGCGCAACGGGCGCGCATGCATGCCCGCACGGCGGTCGATCTGCAGCACATCTTCTCTACCTCGGACGCGGCGTAGCGCATGGCGATCGAGGGACCGCTACGCGAGCTCGGGATCCACGACGTCTTCCAGCTGCTCGACTTGAGCCGGAAGACGGGGACGCTGCGCGTTACCTCGGAGCTGCGCCACAACGAGGGGAAGATCTATTTCGACAACGGCGTCGTCGTATCGGCGGAGATCCGCAGCAATCCGCACCCGCTCGGCGCGCTGCTGTTGCGCACCGGCAAGATCGCCGAAGCCGACCTCGAGCGGGCGCGCGACATGCAGTCGCGTCAGGGCGACAAACGCCGGCTCGGCGAGATCCTCGTGTCGCTCGGCGTGATCACGCAGCGTGAGGTCGAGCGCCAGATCCGGTTCCAGATCGAGGAAGTCGTCTTCGAAGTGATGAGCTGGAACGAGGGCTACTTCTCGTTCACCGAAGAAGCCGAGAGCAAGGTGCCGACCGAAGTGACCGTCCGGATTCCCGTCGAAGCGCTCTTGATGGAGGGCGCGCGGCGCATCGACGAGTGGTCGCGCATCGAGAACCGGATTCCGCACGTCGGCGTCGTGCCGTCGCTTGCGCCGGCGCCCGAGGGCGGAGGCGGTGAGCTCGATCTCCTGCCGCCGGAATGGGAAGTGCTCGCGCTGATCGATGGCCAGCGATCCATCCGTGGGCTGGCGACGGAGCTCGGACGTTCGGACTTCGAGGTGGCGAAGACGTTGTTCGGTCTCGAGAGCGCCGGGGTGATCGTGCTCATGGATCCCGGGACGGGAAAGCGTGGCCGGCCGAGCGGCTCGACCGACGTCCCGGAGCTCGTGGCGAAGGCCGAGCGGGCGCTGCAGGCGAAGGACCTGGACGCGGCGCGCGCCGCGGCCGAGCAAGCCGGCAGCATGCAGCCGCACGACGCGACGATCCATCTCGTGCTCGGCCGGATTCACCTGGCGCAGGGACACGGGTCGGCCGCCGCCGAGGAGCTGCGGCGCGCGCTCCGGCTCGACCCCCATCTCGCGGCGGCGCATCGCCAGCTGGGATTTGCGCTCGTCTCGATGGGTCGCTTCGCCGAAGCCGTCGCCAGCTGGGACGACTGGGAGCGGCTCGCGCGCAGCCCCGATGAGGAGGCGCAACGCGCGGACGTGGAGCGCGCGCGCGAAGCGGCCCGAGTGTTCAGCCGTGGCTGACGACATCCGCGCGCTCTCCGCCCAGCTCGCGCAGGACCCGCAGAGCCTCGTGTTCCTGCGGCTGGGCGAAGCGTTGCGACGCAAGGGCCAGCTCGATGCGGCACTGCGCGTCGCGGTGAATGGGCTCGAGCGCCATCCGCATCTCGCCGACGCCCACGACCTGTATGCGCGCATCCTGACCGACAAACGCGACTACGAGCGCGCGTTCGATGAGTGGGACATGGCCGTGCGGATCGCGCCGCACCACACGGGCGCGCTCAAGGGACTCGCTTTCCTCTATTTCAAGGTGGGCGACGTGGCTCAGGCGGAAGCGCATCTCGAGCAGGCGCGCAAAGTCGAGCCCGACGACCCGAGCATCGATCAGGCCATCGAGATGATGCGCAAGGGCCAGGGACCGCCGTCGCCCACACCGGGTCCTGTCGTGGAGCCGGCCGCGACCGCCGCCTCATCTACCGCCGCCGTTTCAAGGGGTGCGCTAGACGAATCCCGGGTGTTCGCCGGATTGGAAGGAGCGAACGAAGGGTTGCTCCTCATCGACGGGGCTGGACGAGTGCTCGGTGGTGCGTTGCAGGACAAAGCGGGTGCAGATGTCGCGGACACCGTCGCCGCCTACCTGGCCGGCGTGTCACAGGAGGCGGCGCGGACCGCGAAGCTGCTCGGCCTCGGCGCCTGGATGGGGCTGTCGGCGGAGGGACAGCACGGCAATGTGCACCTCGCGCACCCGACGCCGGACGCGCTGCTGCTCGTCGTGCGCGAGCGCGGCATGCCGCTCGGCCGCCTGGCGATCCTGGCACAGCGCGCGACGGCGATGGCGCGCCGCTGGCTGGAGAAACAGTGAGCACGGCGCTCGATCTCGTGACGCGCGTGCGCGGCGTGCGCGGCGCCATGCTCGTCTCGACGGAAGACGGGCTCGTGGTCGCCGAGCAGTTGATGGAGGGGATCAAGGGGCCCGCGGTCGCTGCGCTCGCGGCAAGTTTAGCCGGTAGATTGCGCCGCGCCATGGACGCAGCGGGAACGGGAGCCGCCGTGTTCTGGCACCTGCAAGGGGAGCAAGGGGCGTTGCTCGTCGTCCCCGGGAGCGGAATTCTTGTGGTTGCGGTCGCTGAGCCTGACGTGAACATCGGTCTCGTGCGGCTCGAGCTGCTGCGCGCCGTCGAGGCAGGGTTATGAGTCCACAGACCCGCGCCGTCGAGGGCTGGACGCTCCAGCCCCTCACCGACTTCGTGCGGGAAGCATCGGTGCGCCTGGTGCTGGTGCTCACGCCGGCGGGCCAGGTCCTCGCGCAGTCCGGCTTCTCACGCGCCGTGGATGTGATGTCGGCGGCGGCGCTCGCCGCCGCGATCGTCGCAGCCACGAACGAGCTGGCGCGTCAGCTGCGGCAGCAGCCGTTCGCGGCGCTCAGTCACCAGGGGCCGAAGACCGGATTCTTCCTCGCGACCTTCGTGACCGATCGCGGGACGCTGGCCGTCCTCGCCGTCTACGATCTCGATGTTTCATCGCTTGGCCTGGTGCAGTTATTCTATGAGCAACTTGCGACGGAATTGAAGGCGGCGACCCCAAAAGGGACGGTACCGAAGCAGGTGCTGGCCGCGGACTTCGAGCGCGAGCTGACGGACAGCCTCAACACGCTGTTTGGGAGATAGCCCGTGTCCCTGGTCAACTTCACGACCCGCGAGATCACGTGCAAAATCGTCTACTACGGACCAGGCCGGTCCGGCAAGACGACGAATCTTCATTACGTGTACGGACGCGTCCCGGAAACGCGCCGCGGGCGGATGGTGTCGCTCGCCACGCAAACCGACCGCACGCTGTTCTTCGACTTCCTGCCCATCGATCTGGGGCAAATCTCGGGTTTTTCGACGCGGTTTCAGCTCTACACCGTGCCGGGCCAGGTCTATTACAACGCGACACGGCGGCTCGTGCTGCAAGGCGCCGACGGCGTGGTGTTCGTGGGTGACAGCCAGGCCCGGCAGCTCGACGAAAACATCGAGAGCCTCCAGAACCTCCAGAGCAATCTCCTGGAGCACGGCGTCGACGTGCGCACCATGCCGGTCGTCATGCAATACAACAAGCAGGACCTGCCCCGCGAGCTGATTCTGACGCCACCGGATCTGGATGACGCGCTCAACTTCCGCAGCGTGCCGAGCTTTCCGGCCGACGCGCTGCACGGCAGAGGCGTGTTCGAGACGCTGAAGGCGATCTCGGAGCTCGTCCTCAAGAAACTTGCCGCGGGGAGTCCCGCAGCATGACCAGCGCCCTCAATCCCCGCTTCTCCTTCGAGACGTTCGTCGTGGGCGCCGCCAATCGTCTGGCCGTCACGGCCGGCCGCACCGTCGCGGAGAATCCGGGCTCGGCCTACAACCCGCTCTTCATCTATAGCGGCTCCGGCCTGGGGAAGACCCACGTGCTCATGGCCATCGGCCATGCGGCCAAGACCATCGCCTCGCAGCTCAACATCGAGTACCTGACCCTGGACGAGTACGTCGAGGCGTTCCATGCGGCGATCGCGGCGGGACAGGGGGACGCGTTCCGCCGCCGCTTTCAGAACGTGGATGTCTTGCTGGTGGACGACGTTCAGTTCCTGACGAATCGCAAAGAGATGCAGGCAGAGCTGCTGCGCCTCACGGAGGCGCTGCAGCAGTCGGGGCATCAGATCGTGCTCGCCAGCGATCGTCCGCCGGCCGAAATCGCGGACCTGGACGAGCGTCTGATCTCGCGGTTCTCGGGCGGGCTCGTCGTGGACATCGGCATCCCTGACTACGAAACCCGCGTCGCCATCCTGCGCCGCAAAGCGGAGGAGCGCGCCAGCAAGTTCCAGCCTGGGGTGCTCGAGACCGTCGCGCAGGTCGAGTATCCGAATGTGCGCGAGCTGATGGGGGCGCTGAACCGCCTGATCGCGTTTCAGGCGGTCAATGACATGCCGATCAACGAGGAAGCGGTCCGGAAGGTATTGGGCATCGCGACCGCCGCCTCATCTACCGCCGCTTCACCTACCGTCGCTTCACCCACCGCCGCCTCACCAGACGAGTTCTCCCAGTTCTTGACCGACGTCACCGTCACCGTCGGCAAAGCCGTCGAGGCCTGGCGCGCACGCGTCACCGAGGCCGTCATGCGGTGGGAGGGCGAGGGCTACCGGACCGGAAGGCTCGAGAAGCTGCTCGATCAGGAACAGCCGGCCGCGGTGGACGATGCGATCGCCGCGTACGTGCAGGATGTGGAGCGGCTCAAGGCGCTCGAGGCGGAAGTCGCGGTGCTCGATCCGCAGGCCGCGGGCGAAAAAGTATTCCGCGATCCCGACCACATGGACGAGGCCGAGGCGGCCGCGGCGAAGGTGCGCGACGGCGCGGCACCACCGCCCGCGCCGTCGGCCGCCTTCCCGTTGGAGACCTATGTCGTGGGCCCATCCAACGAGGTGGCGCTGAACGCCGCGCGTGACGTCATCGCCAAGCCCGGCAAGAAGTACAATCCGCTCGTCATCGTGGGCAAAAGCGGGCTCGGCAAGACGCACCTGCTCAACGCCATCGGTCTCGAGCTGGCCCGGAAAAAGAACGCGGTCGTGGCATGTCTGTCGACGCAAGCGTTCGTCGATGAGCTCATCGCGGCGATCGACGGGAACCGTGTGGACTGGTGGCGCGCGCGCTACCGGCGCGCCACCGCACTGCTGCTGGACGATATCCACCTGCTCTCCGGCAAAGAACGGACGCAGGAAGAGCTCTTCAACCTGTTCAATCAGCTCGTCGACGCCGACCGGCAGCTCGTGTTCACCGCGCCCGCGCATCCCAACACACTCGAGGGGCTCGAGGAGCGCATCGTGTCCCGCCTCGAGGGCGGACTGGTGGCGGAAATCGTCGAGCCGGACAAGGAGCTGCGCCGCAGTGTGCTGGAGCGCCTGTTGACGCAGCAGCACCTGCCCATGGAGCCGGCGCTGCTCGACTATCTCGCCGACCGGCCCATCGATTCGGTGCGCAGCCTGACCGGTATCGTGCAGCGCGTGGTCGAGGCGGCCGCCGCGCAGGACGCGCCGGTGAGCGCCGGCCTCGCGCGCGAAGTGCTCGAGGGCGCGCCCCCGCCGCGGCGCACCACAGGGCTGCGCACGAGCGGCATCGTCGTCTCGAGCGCCGGCGGTGTGCGGAGCCGCGAAAAAATGGTGTGGGACTGGCCCGCCGCTGGTGATCGCGTCATCGAGGATCTGCGCTAATGGCGATCAAAGGCTCACTCAAGGAAGCGTCGCTGCCCGACGTCCTGCAGCTGCTCGCGCTCGGGCAAAAGACCGGCTGTCTCTCGATCGCCGACCGTTCCAACTTCGGCTACATCTACTTCGACAAGGGCCGTATCGCCTACGCGTCCATCGTAAACCGCCGGGACCGGCTGGGCGACATCCTCGTCAAGCACGAGAAGATCAGCCAGGAGCAGCTCGACGCCGCGATTCACCGCCAGTCCAGGGAGCGTGACAAGAAGCTGGGCGAGATTCTCGTCACGCAGAACGTGCTCACGCAGCAGGAGCTCGAGCGCTACATGCGCATGCAGATCGAGGAATCGGTCTACTACCTGTTCACCTGGACGCAGGGGACGTTCAACTTCGAATCCGACGTCCGGCCGGAGCAGCAGGACTTCCTGGTCTCGATCAACCCGGAGTCCCTGTTGCTCGAGGGCGCGCGGCGCGTGGACGAGTGGGGCCTCATCGAGAAGAAGATCCCGTCGTTCGATCTGATCTTCCTCGTCGACCGCGATCGCCTCGAGATCAGCGACGCCAAGCTGACCGAGATCCAGGATCGGCTCCTGCCGCTGCTCGACGGATCGCGCGACGTGAATCAGGTGATCGAAGACTCTGGGCTCGGCGAGTTCGAAGTGGGGAAAGCGCTCTACGGCCTCGTGACGGCCGGCTTCCTGCATCGCGCGGGCCGTACCGCCAGCGCCGAAGACCTGAAGATGACCGACGCCCGGGTGGAGGAGCACCGCAATCTGGGCATCGCGTTCTACAAGACCGGCATGCTGGACGAAGCGGCGCGCGAGTTTCGGCGGGTGGCCGAGCTGCGCGCGACCGATGCCAATGCGCACTTCTTCATCGGCCTGGTCGCCCTGAAGCAGGCGCGGTGGCGCGAGGCCATGGAAGCGCTGCGGCTCGCGGCGGAGAAGGGGGGCTCGCGGCCCGCCGTCCTCCACAATCTGGGCCTCGCCTACGAGCAGCTCGGCCGGCTGGAAGACGCCGATGCCGCTTACTCCGAGGCGGCCACCCGCGCGCGCACCGATCCGCGCGTCTACGTGGGGTGGGGGGTCGTGGCGCTGAAGCAGGGCGACCACGGCAGCGCTGCCGGCCGGCTCGATCGCGCCAAGGAGTTGTTCGCCGAACGCGTCCCACCGATCTGGTTCTGGGCGCGCACACTGGCGGCCGCAGCGGCCGGCGACTTCGAGACGGCGGAACAAGTGGCCGGGCTGGGCGTCGAGGCGTATCCGCAGAACGGCGTGCTGCGCAACAACTTGGCCGTGCTGCACGAGCTGGCGGGAGAGCTGCCCAGGGCCGAGGAGCTCGCGCGTGCGGCGCTGCAGGACGAGCCGTCGCTCCCGCAGCTCTCCAAGAACCTCGGCGACCTGGCGTACCGCGCCTCGCGCTACGATGAAGCGTGGGCGCTCTATCACCGCGCGATCGAGCTGTCGCCCGAGCTGGGAGACGACGTCTACTTCAAGCTCGGCAACATCGCCTACAAGCGAAACGAACGTGAGCAGGCGGGCGGGATGTGGCGCCGCGCGCTCGAGCTCAACCCCAAGCACGAGCTCGTCAAAGCGAATCTGGACACGTTGAGCACCTTGTCGTGAGCAAAGCTCCTCCGGAGCGAGCGTTCGAAGCGCTGACGGACAAGATCTCACGCGAACGGGGAGTCAGCTGCGGGTCGTACAAGGACAAGTGCTTGAAGCGCCGGATCGCGGTGCGGATGCGCGCTCGCGGCGTCCACACCTACGAAGACTACGGCGCCATCCTCGACCGCGACGCGCACGAATACCAGGAGCTGCTCGACGCGCTCACCATCAACGTCACGAAGTTCTTCCGCAACGTCGAAACGTGGAACGCGCTGCGGCCGTATCTCGACGCCCTGGCCCGGTCCCGCCCGAGGCTCCGCGTCTGGTCGGCGGGATGCGCGTCCGGCGAAGAGCCCTACACGATCGCCGTGCTGCTCGCGGAGGCCGACGCCCAGGGTCTGATCGACGCGACGGATGTCGATCGCCTGAGTCTCGAGCGCACCCGCCAGGCGAAGTATCCTGACGCCGCGTTCACCGAGATGCCCGCCAATCTCAGGCGCCGCTATTTTCGCGACGGCCAGCCGCTCGAGCCGGTGCGCGAGCTCGTCCGCGTGCGCGCGCACGATTTGATGCGCGAGCCGCCGCCGCACCCGCCCTACGATCTCATTGTCTGCCGCAACGTCGTGATCTACTTCGAGCGCCGGGCGCAGGAGCGGCTGTTTCAGGTCTTCGTCGACGCGCTGGCGCCGGGTGGCGTGTTGCTGCTCGGCAAGGTCGAGACGCTGTTCGGTCCCGCGCGCGAGCGGCTTACGCTCGTCGATCCGCGCGAGCGGATCTACACGAAGCCGGCGTGAAAGAGACAATCGTCAAGGTGGCCGATTGGGCGGCCGAGCGCGGCGATGGCGTGCTGGTCACCCTGGGGCTGGGCTCGTGCGTCGCGATCATGCTGCACGATCCCCAGATCAGAGCGGGGGCCATGGCGCACGTGCTGTTGCCGTCCATCAGCCTCGCGCGGGACATCACGAACAAGGCCAAGTTTCCCGAAACCGCGGTGCCGCTGCTGATCGAGCGCCTGAAGGCGCTGGGCGCCGACCCGCGGCGTCTCGTCGCCAAGCTGGCCGGCGGCGCCAGCATGTTCAGCCAGCTCGTCACCCAGGGCACGATCCAGATGGGCGAGCGCAACGTGCTGGCGGCGCGCAACGCGCTGCGCGCCGCGGCCATCCCCATCGTACGCGAGTCGATCGGGGGCGAGCGCGGCCGCAGCGTCCGGTTTCACGTCAAAGACGGCCGAGTCGAAATCCGGTCGGTGGGGGCCAGTGAATCCGTCATCTGATCGCGCCTCCAAACCGACCGTCGTCATCGCGGACGACAGCGCGCTGATGCGGCGCGTGCTGGTCGACGTGCTGGGCGGCGGCGAAGCGGAGACGGGGGAGTTTCGCGTCGTCGCGACCGCGCGCGACGGGCTGGACGCGATCCGCAAGGTGCATCAATACAAGCCGAACGTCGTCACGCTCGATCTCGAGATGCCGCAGCTCGACGGCCTGGGCGCCATCGGCTACATCATGTCGGAATCGCCGCGGCCCATCGTCGTCGTCAGCGCGCACGCCGGTCCTGGTACCCAGTCGGCGATTCGGGCGCTCGAGCTCGGGGCCGTCGAAATCGTCGCCAAGCC
>Ga0137415_10007836_pt1 | contig 10594 bp, 10 predicted proteins | sample CZODoug3_1_1_16f_FD_183082 | JGI IMG/M metagenome (GOLD analysis project Ga0137415, IMG submission 183082) | Vadose zone soil fungal communities from Angelo Coast Range Reserve, California, USA - CZODoug3_1_1_16fungal (Hybrid Assembly) | ecosystem: Environmental > Terrestrial > Soil > Vadose...
TTTCTCTAGAGACGTAGATATCCGCCGGATTCGTCTCAAATTGTAAAGACGTAGCACTAAGGTCTACGTCTCTATCCTTACAACCAAGCCGACCGCGTAATAACTATTGGCACCGTATTTTATCAAACACGGTAGATGCATCGTAGCCCTACCGTATCCTTAACCCACCATCTGCCGGTATGGTAAGATCTACCCCATCTCATCTTCGCCATTTCAGATTGACATGGGCTAAACAATCTGAAAACGAATGCTCCCTCAAGAGTCAAAGAGCAGGCTGTCTAAAGCCTTAAACCAAAATACAGGCATCCAGCTGCAAAGTCTTCACGGGCTATGTTCAACACGACTCAAACTGTATTCCTCTTCTCTCTTTCCTTTTCCTTCACATGCTTCGTATTCTCGTGCTAGACTGCCCCATAGGTAGCATAGGGTATATATGCATTGGGGTTGAGTCATCAAAGTGTGATTCCTTTTGATTAGGTGGAAGAGAAGTCGGATCTTTAGCAGGATCTTTATAATGACTTTATCATCGATAGAGCACGTAGACTCTAGAGCCACTGGGACAATGGGAGAAATTTTTCGATGGTAACATTGTAATCTCTCGAGATAAGTGTAACTTGATGGATTTCCGGATCCTACATAGGTATATACTATACGGCTACGGCACGACAGTGGGATATCTAAAAGTCAAACCCCAACAAAAGCCACCACTGCAGTAAATTATTAGATGCAGTTTACATACAAAATGAGCAGTTTGACCATGCCCATATGTAGGCCGAAATTAATTTATTTTATATTACCGAGCACTCCCACAAAACCGCAAAACTGTGAGGATACAATGATACATTAACCAATTATCAACTACTTGATAATCAATTCCCAGGAATATGTTAATCAGTTCCTAGAAGGCTACTTCCATACTCATGATACATCCTACCTCTCATTCATGACTAGACTCGAGCCGTTCTCTGGCCAAGGACAGTAACCGTCTGGATGAAGGTACGAGCAAGTTCATCACGATCTATAGAATCGGAAGCAGATGCGCTTTCAGAGCTTCAATCCAAGATAGATGGGATCGGTCAAGGAAATATACTTGATAGTGTTAGCCGACAGTTTTCATCATGAAATCATTGACGTCTCAAACCAAATCAGCCTCTTATAATCATCAAATTCGTAACTTAGTAAGTGTATCAACGCATAGTAAGATCATCTGCAATCCTGCAGTCTGGATTTGCTGGTGGTCGATGATTATTGAAACGATCTGCACCAGTTTCTGTGTTTTAGAGGTATTGATCAGCCCCAGCATTCGTAGCATAGATTTTAAGTTGATTGGGCCATTCAGTCCAATTTTCGGGTCCAATCAGGATGACCCGCCACGGTGTTGAGGTTAATATAAATAAGGATGATGAAAACTTCGCTCCACGGCAACCTAACACTCCACGATGTTAAGGCTAAAGGTAAATAAAGATGATGAAATTTTTGCTCCACAGCAACCTAATCCACGGTGTCGACTCTTGAGGGCCTTGAAGCTAAACGGACTCAGACGGTGCATACGTCTGTGAAAATAAGGAATGATGACACGACGACTGTACGAGTCAGGAAGCTCTATAACAGCTATCTAAAGTCTAAACACTCTAGATAAAGTGTGTGTGAAACAATGGAACACTGGAGGCGAGTCTAAATACGGGCTGACAGGTTTGAACTTAGACCGGAACCACCGCCATTGGGAATCCCAGCGAGCTATCTGAGACAACCATGAGTTAATGCTACTCTTCTAGAAAATTTGGAAGCGTTTGGAAAAGCCTCGCATCCAACGGAATTGTCATCCGTTTCACGGTCAATGTCGCTAGTAGGATCCGGAGAGAAAAAAAAAAATGGTAACACCGTAGTAGCATACTAGCATTATGGAAGCAAGTCTTTTTCTAAATCCGTCGTTGATGCCTGGAAATCTTTTTGGCAAAGAGCTCTCTTAGCAATGACTCGGCATTGTCTTCGCCATCTTTTGACGAGCTTATCGCGCTGCAAGACATACATACTGGACGTTGAGCCTCTGCACTATTCGACTGCCGGCATTGTAAGAAGAGATCAAGCTGACGAGGAAGCAACTAACAATGGAAGTGTGTGCAATTTCGTGGACATGGTATGGATATTGAAGGCATGCGGAATCAACATTCCTCAACGAGAGTTAGCTTCAGTAGATTAAGGGGCATTTCACTAAAATCCAGAATGCACCGGGTTTGGTCAGCTCAGAGACTGCCGCTGCAGTGGATGAGCTCGAGTGCAGTAGTTCAACACGGTTCTGCAGCGGGAGGGATAAATACAGGTAGCCGTCTTCTGTGGCAACAGCAAATACTGTGAACAATTCTCGAATGTTGACATGGATTAGCACTGCGCGTCACTTATTGGCACTAGTCGCCACCACATTGCTAGGGAATTAAGTTGTTCCCGACTACCAGGCAGTAACCTAAGCCCACCGATGAATTTGATCGATATAATCGTCGGCTCGCCTTCTACGGCGCTATTTACAAGCGATAGCGCAGTAGAAGACGAACCGACGATTAGTGTCAGGCCCCATATGCTAGTAAGCTTGCTCCGATAAGTGGATAGGTATCCTCGCCTGACTGTAATGCAAGAGCGGAGTAGCCCTGTCAGAGAGCGCTGGCAAAAAGAGAAGAGAAGAAGGCTTTCAAGAAAACGGGGACAGCGGGACTCTTCCTCCTAGCAATGGAGGATTTCCCTACCTACGGCGTTTCCATGAACTGAATTCTGTAGAGGTGTGAGGAAGCCCTGACGAATCTATACGTAGGCTATCTACAAAAATCTAAGCACAACGAAGGAAAGAAAGAGAAATGAAAAGAGAAAGGGAAGCGGTGTGACAAACAGTGCAAGAAAGGGGTGAGGAGGAATGGAGGGGGGGCCTGACACAGGGAGAGCTTTCGCGCTCTCATCTCATCTTCAAACGCTTCCTTGACATATCCCCGCCTGACCCTTGGAATTCCTCCACTAAGCCATCTTGCTTAGAGCCTGGCAATGGCCGTTTCCGAATGGCATTGTCCGAGATACAGGCTCTGAAAGCCTCCACGACATCCATCCTCAAGCGGTCCGCATCCAGCTGGTCGTCCCAGCTGCCAACGGAGAGGCCATTCATTCGTAGCCTCGCGTTCCGTATCACCATGGGACCACAGCTGTGGGAATCACACTGTTGAGGAGTAGCCTACCCCACAAGTCAGTCAGTCTGCAATCAAAGTACTTAGGCATTGGCACTTACTGCCTCAATGTACTCGAACCCAAGATGCCCGAACTCTTCCTGATATCTCGTTAGCCACGTTTTATGTCGCAATGATATGAACCTATCCTCACTTCAACTTTCTTTCCCACCTGAGTCTTTATTCGGCCATCGACAACCCGTTCCGCCTTGGAATCGTAATGATAAATCACTTTTTCGCGCTCATTTATTTCAAGGAGTGTGAAGTGATTTGAATTGACATTTAGCGGGCAAAAATACACGAGGATATTCTGCCCGTACTGCTCCCGGTAGGCTTCGATAGTCTTTCTCCATCCAGCAAGTGGCCTAGGCGCATGTCGCATCCCACCAGTCCTGCCAAAGGGCACGTTAAACGGAATGCTATGCCCACACTTGACAAAGTATGGCTTGTCCGACATTTGGATGCCGGCGAATACCATCCAATTGTCAAGCCACTCACCCCGGCGAAGTTGGTTAAACGTGTCGCAGGATATCTCTACCCTGCCGTCAACCATAACGCTGTCCTCTTTCTCGAGCACCGGCTTGCCGAAAACTTGGCTACTGACGTCCGCGATCAAGGAGTCAACGGCGGTGTCTAATGAGCCAGTTGGCATTGCTTCCTATATTAAAAGCATTTATTAGAATCAGCCTGTAACTTTGATACGTAAGGGGCCTTACTGCTTCCAGGGCAAAGGTCAGTTTTAAGTCCCAGCAGTCCTCTTCCGACACTAGGGCCTCTGCCTTTAATGAACTTAGCAGGCTGTCAAGGTCGGGTTTGTCGGTTATTAGCAATCTCAACTGTTGGTCCAAGATATCGAGCAGGCGAAGCCGTTTCGCGTCAGCTCGAATATTTCCGACAAGGACGTCGAGTTCCTCCATGCCCATTTTCGTATATTCCCTGTGGGAGAAAAGGACGTTAACAGCAGAAGGATACTATGTACGTATCCAGTATCATATTACTTACCATATTTTTGGGCTCAACAAGATACCAAGCCCGAGCCCTTTCACTAGCTTTTCCTTCAGTTTATGGCCCCTAGTAAGCTGCGTGTGAATATGCTTCCTTTGGACAATTCTGGCCTGCTTGGTAGTGCTTTTCGAAGGAGTGTCGGGTTTCTTTTGGCCTTCTTCAATAACTCGGCCAACTCCTCCGACCGACTTCCCTTGAATTCTGTCCATTACACGGATGGCTGCACCTCTGCGAACCACGGGCTTATTTCCTCGTGTATGTACCACACCTTCCGCCAGTTTTACCTGGCAGTCATACCACTCCCAGGCCCCCATATACTCTAACATATTGAAAATTGTAGCCCTACGGGTGCGAGACTCTCCGGCCTCTAGCACCCGCATACACATAGCTCCGTCCGACCAGTTGGAGCTTGCCACCCCGATTGCCTCATGGTTATTTTGCAGCGTCAGCAAGATCCTAGAATAAACTTCCCTTGGAAGTTCATGCTGATATTTGCAGAGTTGATGAATAACTCGAACTGCCTCAGTGATCATGTCCTTGAGAGGGGCAATTTCGACAGATGGCGATGAACCCGGTAGAGATCTGGGCAACGGGGAAGGGGTTGGCGGCAGGGGAGAGGGATTATCTTTGTCTTCTCCTTCAATCTCGCCCTCGCCCATTCGAGGGGGGCATGACGCACTTTCCACCGGTCCAACCAGTGAAGCTGGCACCGACTCCGGTGATGCCCGAGGCGGTGGTGACGGTGCATTTGATTATAAGTGGCTGTTCTATTCTTTTACAACTTACAAGGATTTTTCGCCATAGTGTAAAGTAAACTCACTCCGGATCCTAGATCCTACTAAGGGCTTGGCGCTACGTTGGAGACTCCGGATCCTAGGATCCTACTAAGGGCTTGGCGCTAACGTTGATCCGATGCGTTGATCAATGTAGTTATGCCTTGGATTCTGAATTTCTGATATGACCTTAGTCGAGTCTCTACTATTAACTATCACAGACGCCTTGCCACCTAGAGTACCGATTAGAAAAGCATCTGGCCGGGCGGCATTGAATTCGAAAGCATAGCAGTAGTTATACTTGTATGATCTTTGTTTAATTAAATACATAGTATAACGCTTAAGGCTGGCCGGCAAGAAAAATCCTGGTTTCTATATGAGTTATTTGGCGTTATGGAGAAGGAACATTCAATAGCTAGACTACTTCAAACTTATCTCATATAAAATTATTGTTACCGTTTGTGAATTTTCAATTGGTTATGGATGCATGTATTCATAGGATTCTGAACACCGATATCAGGTAAGGCCGATGGCTACATGTATGAATCAGAATGATCGGTAGTAAGATATACTATCATACATACATGCATATGTTAATAGCAAGAGAAAATCTGGCCAGATCCACAAAGTACGTATAGGTGTCAGGGCTAATTACAGAGGGCAACTCCAAGCAAGAATTTTTCACAGCAGACAACACTCGTTGAGTCGTTGTGAACTGAATTATTGCTAGAGGATGAGACCCTGTAGAATATATCCTGCGTCTCCCCATCTAATGACCAGTTACAGAGCCTTATGATATAATTTAAGACGGTGTCAATACAGTCAGACGAAGATATGTACCTATTCACATATTGGAGCAAGCTTGCTGGCATATGGAACCTGGCTTTGGCACTATATCGATCAAATTCATCGGCAGGCCTAGGTTACTGCCTGGGAATAGTCGGGAATGTCCCTGCCATTGATTCCAATTCTGAGGAGGAAGACAGCATTAGGCCTAAGATCGCCGAGATGGACAACTCACCTCTCTGAAACCAAAAGTCGGGAAATTGTTGGAAGATGAACTACACACGGTTTTGGAGCTGGCGCTGAGCGCTCGGGGGGTGCAATAGAGGATAAAATCAAACCCATGGGGATAGGGGCTAGCTTACCTGAACATCTGTGACCCGAGATTTCGCGTAGAGCAGTTTATTTTCACAATGGCACGCCAAAGCAAACATCGACGCCCATAGAAAGAAGGATCGCAGACGGCACATGAGATAGCCTAGATCGGATATCTCGTTAGCTATGAGTCCAACAGCATCTATAGGATTTGAATTCCTCACCTCAATCAATGGTCATCCGAACTCGTGATATTATATCTAATGAAGACGCTGTCAAGGAAGGGAAGACGAAACATTAGATATAACTCTTGAAGAACTTAGGGACATTGTTAACACGATAGAAAAACTAGGATCAACCTTTGGGGACATTTCGGAATCCACTCACCAAAATTTCCAAATAGCTTTCCACTGTTTGATGGTGATATGAGCGGATATGAGCCCATGGGTGAAGACAATGAAGACGAGAATCTCGGTGAAGTAATGAGAAAGACTTTGAATGGACCCCACCTGACCGGTACAATATATTCATGGTAAATGTGAAGACCAATGCGACGATACGACACCGAGATTTGAACCGTGAAAGGCTTCGTTTTATGCTGGAACTGGAGTTCAGCCTGGCAAGACTGTCTCACAAAGTTCCCAAGAGACGCAAAGGAATTAGGACTGTACAACATGAGAAGTTAGTCAGTAAAGCGAAAATTTAAAGACTTCTCGGGGAGATTGATGGATTCAAAAGGCTCCATTGACGAGAACTGCCGGGTTTAGATGAGTTCAGGAAAGCCGAACGTGACCACCTACAGAATCATGGATAGAAGTATTCAAGAAATACCCTGAAGCCAGGGATGCCTAATTATGGACTAAATATGGGTATATGTTTATAAATTTGACAAGCATGGACGATTAGCAAAGTGCAAACTTCAAAGCACTTCTAGTCGTTCGAGGAGACCAATAGCCAAATCCATGATCGGTGATACATACGCAGCAGCACTGGCAGCCAGCTATTTCGAGTTTTCATGGCAATTGCTACTTGATTTGACCTAGAATTAATCCAGTACGACGCAGCCAATGCTTTCGTACATGCCAAGCTAGATGAGAATGCCGCATGGCTATCGAAAACCCGGCAACATATAGATAATAAATTCCTAATAGTTTTCAAACTGTTTCGTAAACGATTAAGTTGAATTGGTCCTGATTTGGTGGGAAATCGGACCACAGCCACTTCGAAATTAATTCGGAATGTTTTCTAGTTCCATTGTAATCTCGCTCGTCGCTCTGTAATCCCCAACTTTTTGAAACTGAGTTCTGAAATGGGTATTTGGCATTTTCTCGTCAGTGACCTGTATGGGCATGCGCTTGTAGGGCCTGTTAATAACTTGAATCTGCTAGTTTATCAATTGCTAGATAGGGTTGACGATTTATGAAGTGAATTAACACATGAATCAGTTTATAATGGCTCTGTAATCTTATTGATTGTTTGCTTAGGAATATTCATATACATGGGTATATGTTTATAAATTTGACAAATAGACGACTATCAAAGTGCAAAGCACGTCTAGTTGCTCGAGGAGATCAACAAGCCAAATCCATGATCGGTGGACGTACGCAGGCCTGTAAACTAGTTCCTGAATTTAAAAGGTAAATCTTGAAGTCAATGTAGGCTTGTAAACTAGTTCTTGACTTTTGGGAGGTGGAATTTGAGGTCGAAGTAAGCTTTTATACTAGTTCTCGACCGCGAAAGGCTGAAATTGAAGTCAAGGAAGGCTTGTTAACGAGTTCTCGACTTTGAAAGGTGGAAATTGGAGTCGATGTAGGCCTGTAGAGTAGTACACGACTTTGAATAGTGGAAATTGAAGTCGATGTAGACTTATAAACTAGTTATTGACTGTGAAATGTGGAATTTAAAGTCGATACAGACGTCCAAACTAGTTTACAGGCCTACATTATAAGCCTACTTCAACTATTTCCACCCTTCACGGCCAAGAGTTAGTCTAGAGATCTACATTGTCACATTTAAAAGTAAAGAACTAGTTTAATTGACTTCAAACCCCACGTCTCACAATCGCGACCTAGCTACAAGTCTATATCGACTTCAAATTCTACCTTTCATGGTCGAGAATTAGTTTACGAGCCCATATTGACTTTAATTTCTACCATTAATAGCCGGGAACTAGTTTAAAAACTTATTTCGACCTCAAAGAATCAAATTCTACCTTTCACCGTCGAGAACTACTTTGTGAATTTATCCCAACAGTTGGATTGCGAAGCACCGGAATTGGGTATGCCATAAATAGCATATATTAGCACCGGTCAAGTTCTATCGAGGAACTGGTAATTATTAGTAATTAGCAGTGCTGGGACTTTTGGGAAAACTTCTCTATCCCCTACGCCGTACACGGCCTCTCCCAGGGAGCCCATTAAGCGATTCTCCCATAACTCGATTTCTGCCAACAGTTACCATGGATTGAGAAGCACTAGAGTTAAGGATCAATTACATATATTATCAGTCAACAAATACTATGAAATCAAAAAATGGAAACTGCCGCAATTGAAATTGGAGGTGTGGAAAGTTGAAAAAGTTTTTGTCCTATCCCACCGTATAGGGGGGAAGTTCTTGAGAACCGCTTAACTATTTTTTTATAACTGATTATCAAGTAACTGAGAACCGATTAACAAGTACTTGATACATATAGGGAGGAAGTTCTTGAGAACCGCTTAACTATTTTTTTATAACTGATTATCAAGTAACTGAGAACTGATTAACAAGTACTTGATAATTGCTTAAATAGTCTTCCCATCAACTAGTAACTAGTTATCATATATAAGCAGTTCTAAGAGCCAGTTAAACTAGAGGTAAGCTTCCTAAGAACTGATTAACAAATTCTTCAGGTCAAATTGCTTGACTATTCTATTCCTATCGACTTTCTGCCATTAGTTCAATCAGTTCTTAGTAATTGGACCCTGCCCATGGGAGTTCTGACGCCTGAAGCCTCCTGTTTCAATGTACTCTATAGTTTTTCACCAGTACATCTTGCAGCCGATATGCCCTCTGTAGTACCGTCCAACGACATGGTTCCGCCCGAGCAGAGTTATCAGAGCTGTGAAGTTCATGATAATGTGCAGTGCATTACCCTTGGCAGTCATCGAAAACTATGGTTCGTGGATGTCCATTGACCACCTAGGTACCCAGCCGTCAGGCGGGAGTTCTTAGAGACTTCAGCACTTCCTGACACTATAGATGCCTCCGCAAGCTAGACATCTTTTGCAGCGTTGATGTGTTGATGCATCAGAACTGAGGAGAGGTTTGTCCGGTGGTGCATCTGTAGGCTCTCTAGCAAGAGTTGGAAACGAGGCTTGACTTCCTTTCGGATGCCTATATGAGAGGTTCAAGCTGAACCTGTTGATTAGTAGCTCTTCAAAGGCGAAGGTTCTCATCGACTTGCTAACCGTAAGCTTCATGCAGCATAAAAGCCGACGTTAATCACCCAATTTTGTATTTGACTGCATCGGGATCTGTTACATCTCATGACTTCACCTGTCCTAGGTCCTTCCACCGCAATTTCCGTGCTTCATTCTAGAGCTGTTTATCGAAGAGAGTCAAGCGCTTGCAGTAGATGCAGATGTCAATGCCGAGGGCTATACAGCAGTGGTTTGGCCGGCCAATGTTCGGCGGCACAGACATGCTATACAGGTGAAGCTCTGGTCAAGGGCTCCCGGTATGCACCCTAAAGTTGGCACGGACTGCGAATATTGAGAGGGTCGAGTCGGCAAGTTGGCGTCAAAGTTGGTGGCGGAGTAGAAGAAAAACTATTAGATTGTTGTCTCTTTCGCCTGAAGCCTCCTGGATTTATAACACCGTGGCGATTGCTGCCAAGAGATCACTAGAGAAGGTTCAAAAACTTGTTTTAAAGCCTGCACTCCATTGTTGGTGTCAACTCTAGTTTTTCACCTTGCAGCCGATGTGCCCTCTGTAGTACTGCCCCGTGACATGCCGAGCAGAGTTGTCAAGCTGTGGAGTTCCATGATAATGTGCATTACCATTTGCAGTCTTCAGAAACTGTGCAGCTTCGTTCGTGATGTCCATTGGCTACCCAGCCATCAGGCAGGAGTTCTTAGAGACTTCGGCACTTCCTGACACTATGGATACCTCCATAACTTGGACATCATTTGCGGCGTTGATGACTGAGGAGCAGTTTGTCCGGTGGTGCATCTGTCGACTGTCGGCTCTCCAGCAAGGGTTGGAAAGGAGACTTAACTTCCTTTCGGATGCCTATATAAGAGGTTCAAGTGAACCTGTTGATTAGTGGCCGCATGCAACATAAAGCCGACGTTGATCGTCTGACTTACTAGATGAAGTGATGTATGATCTTTAATTACTACTATGTATATATGTCGAGATCTTGGTGTAAAGGGGAATCAAGATTGGCAAAAATTGACTAACTATGTAATGAAGAAGTAAGAACTTCATCTCAGAAAGGTAGTAGATGCGCATAGAAAGTGTACGGATGATAATAAC
>Ga0137415_10007838_pt1 | contig 10593 bp, 10 predicted proteins | sample CZODoug3_1_1_16f_FD_183082 | JGI IMG/M metagenome (GOLD analysis project Ga0137415, IMG submission 183082) | Vadose zone soil fungal communities from Angelo Coast Range Reserve, California, USA - CZODoug3_1_1_16fungal (Hybrid Assembly) | ecosystem: Environmental > Terrestrial > Soil > Vadose...
TAGCTCGGCCTTAGCTCACCCGATGTGTCGCAAGCCATCCACAATGTTGACCTTGGCCGCGTGGTAGGAAGGGATAAAGGAGCTGGCGAACCCCACCACTGCCGCGATCAGCAGCGCCGCCGCGATGGTGATCGGAGTGACCTTCATGCCTGTGAACATTCCGCCCTGGCTTGCCATCGCACTCACCACCAGCAAGCATAGCAGCGAGCCGATCAGCCCTCCCACAACGGACAGCGAAACCGCCTCGCCGACGAACAATCCCAGAATGCTGTTGCGGGTAAAGCCCAGAGTTTTCAGCACCGCAACTTCTCGCGTTCGCTCACGAATCGACATCGCCATGGTATTGGCCGATACCAGCAGGATGGTAAAAACCACCGCCAGGCAAATGCTCATGATGAAGGCCTTGATGTTTCCCAGCATGCCGATAAAGCCCAGCTGGAAAGCATGCTCGGTCTCGGTCTTGGTGGGACGGTCGGCGTTGCGAAACTCCTCGTCAATGGCTTGCGCCACCTTGGGAACGGATTCGGGCGAGTCGGCCAAAACCGCGAAGAATCCCTCCTGTCCTTTGAGTCGCGTAAAGCCTTCGTCAATATAGTCTTTGTTGAAGTAGACCGCCTGAGTCGGGTCCGGCGGCGTGAATATTCCCCGGATCGTTAATTCCAGGTTAACCGGGAAAATCTTTCCGGTAATATTCAGGCGGTCGCCGATTTTCCAGCCAAACTTGTTGGCCAGACCCACGTCCACGATGGCGCCGGCCCGATCATGCTGCCAGGCTTCGAGTTGGTCGCTGGGTATCTTGAATTCCGGGTACACCTTCATGATCTCTTGTGGATCGGTGCCGAATTGGGCGAAGAAGTTACCTGGCTTATCGTCCTTATATTGGCCCCCAAACCACTGCTGGTTCACCACTTCCTTCACGTTCGGGATGGCTTGGATCTTCTGCCGGTAATAGCTGGGCAAATTGAAGACCAGGGACACCTTATGGCGAACGATCAGGCGCTGCGCCGACTGTTCGCTGGGCTTGCTGTCATAAAAGCTGCGCCAGATGGTGATCAGGAACGTGAGCAGAAGCAGCGAGCCGCCGATACTCAGCACGGTCAAAACACTGCGACGCTTGTTGCGGAAGGCGTTCTTGGTCACAAAGCGAGTCAGGGTCATGTCGAACTCCGGGAGTCAACAGGATAGAGATACGGCTAGGACCGTTCCCAAGTTCCTGTAAAGATAGACGAAAAAGTCTGGGCTAGGCAACCACCTGCCCCTTAAAAATGAAACTTATCTTAACTCTCCTGATAAATAACGGTTTACCCGCTCAAAAAGTTACGGCCGTAGGCCACTCAATAATGAGGTGTGAGGTGTATGAACTACAGGACGTACCGTATTCAACCATGGCTTGGGTGTGTGGCACTCTAACCAATAACCTCCTCACCCTCATGCCCCAGCGATTGGACGACCGAATCCGCGAACTGTGCGCCCAGGCGGTGACGACCAACGACTCCGCCGAGTTACACAACATTCTCAAAGAACTCAGGGCCGCCATCCACGAACACATCAAGCGCCTCAGGAAATTGGCCGCTCGTTATCCCATTCCTCCAGAGCGGCAAGCTATGTGACTCTGGTTTATAACCGTGATAATTCCGAAAAACACTCTCTTAGGTTGCCTGGGTGGACCGGATGCACTAGCATGACGCACGGCACTGAACCCGAATAAGCGGCAAATGGAGGAGTATGGTCGAAACGGCGACGCATCTCACCCACAAGGCTCTCACCGGGATCGACATTGCGATCATTGCAGTCTACTTCGTTATTATCTTCGCCATCGGCTTCTACTTTGCACGCAAGGAACGCACTTCGGCGGATTACTTTCTCGCCAGCCGCAATGTCGGATGGTTTGCAATTGGGGCGTCGCTGTTCGTTTCGAACATCTCGACCGAGCACTTTATCGGACTGGCTGGTTCCGGTGCCAGTTCGGGTTTAGCGGTCGGCTCGTTTGAATGGCTCGCCTGTCTCATCCTGCTCCTATTGGGTTGGGTTTTCGTTCCGTTCTACCTTCGCTCCAACGTTTTCACCATGCCCGAGTTTCTGGAGCGGCGCTTCAGCCGTTCATGCGCCGTCTATCTCGCCGGGATCTCCATTCTGGCTTACGTATTCACCAAGATTTCGGTCCACCTGTATGCGGCGGCGATTGTGCTGGAGCGCGTGGTGGGCTGGAGCCCGCTGACGGCTGCGGTAATCCTGGTGATTGCGACCGGTATTTATACGATTGCCGGAGGACTGGCAGCGGTGATTTACACCGACCTGGTGCAAACCCTGATCCTGATCTTCGGCGCGGTCATCCTGACCGTGATCGGATTGCATCGCGTGGGCGGATTCGAGGGCCTGCGCGCCGCACTGCCCGCCGACTACTTCCACATGGTCAAGTCTGCCAGCGATCCGGACTTTCCCTGGACCGGGATATTTTTCGGGGCGCCCATTCTCGGGATCTGGTATTGGTGTACCGATCAGGTGATCGTGCAGCGCGTGCTATCGGCTAAGGATGAGGGACACGCCAAGGCCGCAACCATCTTCGCGGGCTTTCTCAAGATCCTCCCCGTGTTCATGTTGGTGTTGCCAGGTCTGATTGCCGTGGGCCTCTACCGCGATCTGTTCAAGTTTGGACCGAACGGGCAAGTGCTGAACGGTGACATCGCCTATCCGACCCTGATCATCAATCTGCTGCCCACGGGCTTGGTGGGTGTGATGATCGCGGCGCTGCTGGCCGCGCTGATGGGTGCGATGAGTTCGGTGTTCAACTCGGCATCCACGCTGGTCACTCTCGATTTCTACAAGAAGATTAAGCCCGACGCGACCGAGCGGCAACTGGTCGGCTTTGGGCGAGTGATGACCGGTGTGATGGTGGTGCTCGGACTAGCCTGGGTTCCGTTCATTCACCTGATCAGCAGCCAGCTCTACATTTACCTGCAAAGCGTGCAGGGATATATCAGCCCGCCGATTGCGGCTTGCTTCATCCTGGGGATTCTGTGGCCGCGGCTGAACGCGCAGGGCGCGATTAGTTCGCTGTTGACCGGATTCGTCATGGGGGCGGCTCGCTTCATCCTTGAGCTGATGGATCGGGCAGCCGGCGGTCGCGCTTTCGACAATGGCTTCCTGCGCGGATTGGTGGACATGAATTTTCTGCACTACTCGATCCTCATGTTCGTGATCTGCTGCGCGGTGCTGATCGGTGTGAGCCTGATGACCCCGGCTCCGGACCGCAAGAAACTGGCGGGGCTGACGTTTGCTACCGTGGACGACAAGATGGACGCAGTGCCGGTGCGAACGCTCGAGCACAGCCCAGCGGCGGAGACCGCGTTTGAGCACCGGCTCAACGTCGTGTTCAGCCTGGCGCTTATCGCCACCGTGTTCGGACTCTGGATCCATTTCCGGTAGCCCATTGTCGGCCAATCCGGACACCAGAAATGGCCCGCATCCGCAGCCTGAGAGCCAACGTCACCCGCGAAGAAGCGACAGAACAGTTTTCTTCCGGCCTGGGGGATATTCTGCGGACAACGGCGTTCGGTCCCTTGAAATCGGTGGCCGACTTCTTTATCCCTTTCCGGCTTTTTCAGGTTGAAATTTTCAACCGCGGCAAGCGCGACCAGCGGGTATTCGGACTGGACGCTGTCAACGGGTCGCTCGATCTTTATCACTTCGAGCAACTCCCGGACGAGCGGGAGGTAATCTACCTGGAAACTCGCAACTGTTCGGAACCGCTGCTCGACGAAGCCGAAGCGAAGAAAATTGTGGCCGCCAAAGTACAGCGGCTACTTTTCAGCACCGGCTTTTTCCGGGTCCGCAATTTGCGCATTTCCGCCGAGCCCGTCGCTGGCGAAATCTACATCCCATACTGGGTAGGATTTCGCGGCCGCGGCGCCCGGGCGCGGTTTGCGGTGATGGATGCGGTGCGACGGAAAATGGAAGGAGCCAAGGTGCGGCACCTGCTGCAGGCCTGGCTGACCTCAATCCGGTAAGCAGAACTCGCTCAGCCTCCAGGCAGACGCAGCAAAGCTGCGTCTCTACAGTCGAGTGTAGAGACGTTGCTGGCAATGTCTGGCGCGAAAGCGCCGGGGTTAATGGGCTTGGGAACAAACAGAAGTCTGAGTTTTTTCCGAGTACCTTCGTAACTCCCATCCCTGATTCAGGCGGGATATCCTGAATCGTCCTTTTCCCCTAAGAGACAGCGCCTGGCCCAATTCCAGCAGACGCCTGGTTCTTTATTTGACGGGGCTCAGCGAGCCATGGCCAACAAGATTGGACGTTTCGAGATTCTCAGCGAGATCGTGCATTCGGAGTTCGGTGCGGTCTATAAAGCCGCCGATCCCGAGAGCGGGCAGACAATTGCGCTGAAGACCATCCAACTGCAAACGCTTGGAGATCAGGCGTCCGTGCTGGTTGATCACATTCTGCAGGAAGCCGAAGGCACCAAGCCGCTCAACAGCCACAACATCGCGCTGCTTTACGGTCTGGAAGAAATTGACGGGCAGTTCTGTGCCGCCATGGAGTACGTCCAGGGCAATAGCATTGGTACCATGCTGGCCCGCAAAGAGGGATTTTCCATCTGGGACCTGCAGGACATCGCGCGCCAGACCTGTCAGGGACTGGACCACGCCCATTCTCATCACGTCGTGCATTACAGTCTGGAGCCGGCCAAGATCATGGTGACCTGGGACGGCACCGTCAAAGTTTTAGGCTTCGGCGCTTCCAGCATGGGCGCATTTACCTGCCAGGCGTCCGGTAAAGGGCCCGAAGTTCTCCACTATGTTTCGCCGGAACAATTGCGGGGAGACCCAGTCGACGCCCGCTCCAACATGTTCAGCCTGGGCGCGATTTTGTACGAAATGGTCACTGAGCGCAAAGCTTTTGCGGGTGAAGATGCAGATCAGGTTCGGCATGCCATATATGAAGCCACGCCGGTGGCCCCGCAGCAGATCAATCCCAAGATTCACCCCGTGTTAAGTGAAGTGATTATGAAGGCGTTGGCGAAAGCGCCGGAAGAGCGTTATCAGAGCGGGCAGGAACTGGTTAACGATCTGGAGCGATGTAAGGAGAGTACGCCCAAGAAGGAAGCCAAAAAAGCGGCGGCGCCCGCGCAGGGACTGAATGTGCCGCAGGTATCGAAATCGGCAGGCTCCGCGCCCGCACAAAAACAATCCGTGCCGTCGGCGCCGACTGTGCACAGCACCGGAGACTCACCTGCACCGGCAAAGGCTGCGGCCGCTGCCGCTGCCGCAGGATGGGAGAGTGCGAGCCGGTTCAGTGTTGATGAATCCCCGAAGCCACCGAAAGAAGTGCAGGCTGCGCCGAAGGCCGTGGCTCAAAGCTCATTTCAGGAGCGGGCCAGCATTGTGGCCGAAGCCGACGAAGCCGCTGTCCAGACTCCTGCACGTCAAGCTCCTGCCCCCCCGGCTCCGGCTCGTAGTGTCGATCCCGCGATGGTGGAAGCAGCGAAAAAAGAAGAGTCGCTCGGCCCGAGTTTTTCCGAAATCAGTGAACTACCCCCGCTGAAAGAAATTTACACACCGCCGCCATCTCCACCGCCGGCCGGGCCCGAAGCTGAGCCTGCGCTGGCAGAGCGGAGCAGCAAGGTTCCGGAAAAGCCCAAGGTGCAGCCGCGGGAAGTGGCCCGGAAGGCGGTAGCGGAAATCAAGAAAACCCCGCCCAAGCTGTTCGCGTATTCGATTGCCGCAGCGCTAGGCGTGATTTTGCTGATTGTGAGCACGATTGCCTGGCGCATCCACTCGGAGAATTCCGCGGACGATGGCTCGACCGAACAACCGGCAGCGGTGGTGCCATCCGACGCAGCCGCCAAGCCAGCGTGGAATACCGCGCAGCCGCCAGCTCCGACACCGGCACCAGCGGCGGCGCTGGAACGCATCACTGCGCAGCGCGAACCGGCCGCCGTGTCGGTTGTTCCCAAGTACAATCGGAAGAAGACCAAGGCCGCGCCAGTTTCCGCGATTGCGGCGATTCCCGGGCAATTGACCATCAACTCCACTCCTGAAGGCGCTGAAGTTCACATTGACGGGCGCAGCGACCCCGGCTGGGTGACCCCTTTCAATCTGCCCGGACTCGTCCCCGGGCAGCATAGCGTGACCATCACCCGCGCCGGATACTCGACAGAGAGCCGTACCATTGATGTGGCGTCCGGCAGCAAATCCTTTCTGGTGGTCCAACTGGCGCAGGTTACGGCCATGATAGCCGCCAGCACCGAGCCTGCCGGCGCACAACTTTTCATCGATGGCCGGGATACGGGACGAGTAACTCCGGCGCAGATTTTGGTGGACAAGCCGGGCACGCACACCTTCCTGGTCCGGAAGCAGGGCTATCTGGAAGAAACCGCCACCGCTAATCTACAGCCCGGCCAGATCTTTCACTTCGCGCCCAGTCTTAAAGCGCTGGGCTCGACCGATGACATCAAGGTCGGCGGAAAATTCAAGAAGCTGTTCGGCGGCGGAGAGACAGCCGGCATGGGCACCGTCAGCATAAAGACCCAGCCCAAAGGCGCGCAGGTCGCGATCAACAACCGCATCATGGACAAATTTTCCCCGGTTGATCTATATCTCAATCCGGGCACGTACGTGGTGGACGTCACCATGTCGGGATACAAGCGGGTCCATCGCATCATCGAAGTGCAAAAGGGCGGCAAGATTGCGATGGATGAGAATCTGGAGCGGGAGTGAATCGCAGCAATTGGCGCTGGGCAATTAGCGCTGGGCAATTAGCATTTGGCTTGTGGCCAGATGATGGGCTTGCACAGCGATTGAATGCTAAGTACTGAGCTCCGAGCTTCTGTCTTCTCGGGAAAATAAAAAGGCCACCATCTGCTGGCGGCCCTTTTTTATGGCTAAGGCCAATTGCTAGTTGCCAAATGCTGCTTCTAGAATCCCCAGCCGCGGCCTCTGCCTCCCCGGTAATTTGACTGGTAGCCCGCCGCATAGCCATCCGTGTATTGGGAGCGGTAGTAATTCTTGTCCCCGTACGCGCTGTGATAGCCGTGATCGCGGTTCCCGAACGATCCGCGGGGATTGGGATTGAACGGCTTGTTCTCTGCAATGTCTTCGTGAGCCCGATAGCTGCCGTCCGAATAGCCGGTGTTGTAGGCTATATTCGCGTCGCCACCTGAGCGGCCATAAATTGTGCTGCCTGGATAGCCGTATCCGCCGCTGGGATAGCCGCGGGGATAGCGGTTGTAGACGGTGCCGCCGCGATAGTAGCCGTCGTCACGGTCATGATCGCCGTCTCCGCGCCACCAGCCGCGATGTTCACGTTGCCAGCGGTCGTGATCCCGGTCGTGGTCGCGATCCCGCCAACCGTTGTGATCTCGGTCATGGTCGCGGTCCCGATTCCAATCTCGATTCCAATCTCGATTCCCATCTCGATTCCCATCTCGATTCCAACGATGATCTCGGTCATGATCCCGGTCATGGTGACGGTCTTCGTGCTTGTCCCGGTGATGATCGTCATCATGGTCTCGGGCCAAAGCCAGACCGCTGAATGCCAGCGTCATGGCCACTGCCAATGCTGCCAGCCGCATGCTTCGCATAAGTTCCTCCCACCCGGCGCCATCGTCCGAAGGGCCTTCTTGCGATCACGCCCGCTCTTCAGTTCTCGCTGGTCCGGTTCTAAATCGTCGGATGCCTGCGCAGATGAAACAGGGTGCTCCCCGGCGATATTTTTCTGAATCTTAAGTGAACCTTAAATCTAAGTCATGCAATCACTTGGGGGTGGTAGACTGAGCCAGACTTCGGGCCCTCAAGCGAGGCTATTTCCTATGCCAATTGAACGCGTTGGAGTGATCGGAGCGGGGACCATGGGCAACGGCATTGCCCAGGTTTTCGCGCGCAGCGGGTACCAGGTGACGCTGTGCGATGTGGAGCAGCGATACCTCGATCGCGCGCTTGAGACCATCAGCAAGAATCTTGACCGTGAAGTTGCCAAGGGCAAAACCACCGCCGAGGGCAAGGCCGCCGCGCTGAAGCGGATTGTGCCGGGGCTCCAACGCACCCAACTCGCGAACTGCGACTTCGTGATCGAAGCCGCAACCGAAAAGTTCGAAGTCAAAGCGGAAGTCTTTCGCGATCTCGACCGCATCTGCCGGGCTGAAGTTCTGCTGACTTCGAATACCTCTTCCATTTCGATTACCAAGCTGGCGGCGGTAACCAGGCGTCCGGGAAAAGTTATCGGAATGCACTTTTTTAATCCCGTGCCGGTGATGAAACTGGTGGAGGTAATCCGCGGGCTGGCCACGGCGCAGGAGACTTTCGAGACGGTGCGCGATCTGGCACTGAAGCTCGACAAGACTCCAGTCGAGGTCAACGACGCGCCCGGGTTTGTTTCCAACCGCGTACTGATGCCGCTGCTGAACGAATCCATGTATGCGGTGATGGAAGGGGTCGCCTCTCCCGAAGCCGTAGACGAAGTTTTCAAGCTGGGAATGGCGCATCCCATGGGCCCGCTCACCCTGGCGGATTTTATCGGACTCGACGTTTGCCTCGACATCATGCGAGTGCTGCAGGATGGCCTGGGCGATCCCAAGTACCGGCCATGCCCGCTGCTGATCAAGATGGTGGATGCAGGCTGGCTGGGAAGGAAGAGTGGAAGAGGGTTCTACAAATATTGATTTCGATCGTTTAGGCTCGGAAGGAGACGCGCTTTATGCGATCACGAGTCTCGCAGCTATGCGCGGCCAGCGTCTCACTTGTAGTTTTTGGAGTTTTGATCACCACATTGCCAGGGTCTCGGGCACTCACAAACCGAAGGCATAACCAGGCCGCCCCAGTGAGCTTCAATTTGCCGGGTCGTCACTATCTGGAGGGCGAAAAATTAACCTACCGCATGAAAGCGACAAACCGGGACCGCCTGACAACGACTAGTTACGAAGCACAAGCCGATGGCATGGTGAAAAAAGACTCGGCTGGGCAATTCGTGGAAGAGTATGCCTGGTCCAATCTGATCAGGGACAATGCTGCAGTCAGTTTTTTTCCCGCAGCCGCAAGCTTCCGGCAGATCCTTTCGCTGGAGCCGGATTACCCCCTGTCAGTCCCTGATCTCAGCCAGGTAATCCCGCTTGTCGGACCATACGGACTTGCTAACGCTCTATGCAGATATGCTGGTTGCTCATCAAGGCCAGCTTCCTCATGCTGGAGATCATTTCTACTTCAAGCGTGGCACCCCCGCTTCGTGGGCAGATGGAAATTATGTGCTGATCGGAGAAGACTCGGTTGATTTTGAAGTTACCTTGACCGACATCAACCTTTCCGATCACATTGTCATGCTGGTTGTCCGGCACGTGCCCCCAGCCATGCCTGAAGTCAAGACAGTTGCCGACTGGATGCGCGCGCCGGTAGGTGATACCCAGAATAACTGGGTCCAAGTAAGCAAGACTTCTGACGGCAAGTATGCTGCCGCGATTGGCAAGGAAACATTCGATGTGCAAAATTCGGGTAAGTCTGGTGAACGGAACGATAGTGTCAGCTACCATCGATAACCCGGTAGAAGTGCTGGAACGCGACTGCGCTGATGCGGCCCTCACTGCCTGTGGCAATCCAGCCCGCTATCAAATTAGGCGGCACGTCGAAGTCCATTAAGGTCTACACGGCACTCAGCACGACGGCTCGACTTGTGCTTCAAATGCTCAATCAATCGGGAACGTTCAAGGACGGCCGCATCTACACGCTCGGCCTATTACTTGGCCTCGTCGCCGGATTTCTCGACGTAAAATTTGGCGACTTGCTTCTTAGCGCCCTGTTCGTGCTTACGGCCACCATGCTTCTGGGAGCGCTGCGTCCCCGCCGGCCCTGGCGATGGACACTGCTGGTGGCGGTCTTCGTGCCGTTGGTTCAAGGCGTCGCCTATCTGCTCCTGACCGAAAAACCTTATCGCGCGCAAATCTACGAATCGTTTCTCGGGTTCCTGACCGGAATCGCCGGAGCCTATGGAGGATCGACCGCGCGCAGGGGATTGGTTGAACTATTCAGAGAGAGGTAGCGCGCTCAGCACTTGGCATTTAGCACTTGGCCTTTAACACTTGGGATTTAACCAAGACCTCACCCTTGGCTGCAAACCGCCCGCCTCCGATGAACGAACCCCCTCGTCTGTCTTGTTCAGGAACCTGGTGACAGGGTCGTGGCCAAATGGCAAATGCTGAGTGCTGATTGCTGGACCGCTGACAGCTCATCCCAATAGTTACTCGCGTTTCCACAGCCGCAGCGAGTATCCTTCGGGCATGGCAGTTTCGGTGTCGGTGCTGGCCAGCGGCAGCCGGGGAAACAGCACGATTGTTTCGAGTTCGGGCACGAAAATTCTCGTGGACGCGGGCATTTCCTGCCGCGAGACGGTGAAGCGCATGCGCTCCACGGGCGACGATCCGCGGACGCTTTCCGCGATTCTGATCACCCACGAGCATTCCGATCACGTTTATGGCCTCGCTGGGCTGGCGAAAAAGTTCCAGGTTCCGGTGTTTATGACGGGTGCGACTCACCAGGCCTGGGCACGATCACTGCGCGACGACGCAGGTGAACTCCCGCACCTGGCGCGGTTGGAACTGTTCTCCGCCGG
>Ga0137415_10007839_pt1 | contig 10593 bp, 7 predicted proteins | sample CZODoug3_1_1_16f_FD_183082 | JGI IMG/M metagenome (GOLD analysis project Ga0137415, IMG submission 183082) | Vadose zone soil fungal communities from Angelo Coast Range Reserve, California, USA - CZODoug3_1_1_16fungal (Hybrid Assembly) | ecosystem: Environmental > Terrestrial > Soil > Vadose...
CCGAGTCCTTCGATGATCTTTCGAACCTGTGTTACCTGATCGGCATTGGAAGATGCGAGCTTGCCAGCGCCGATCCAGAGGCTGTCTTCAACCCCCACCCGCACGTTGCCGCCCATGGAGGCCGCCATCGCGGCGACCGGCATTTGCGCGCGTCCGGCTCCCAGGACCGACCAGCGATAGTTATCGCCGAACAGACGATCGGCTGTGCGTTTCATATGCATGACATCTTCCGGATGCGGGCCGATCCCGCCGAGCAAACCAAAGACCGTTTGAATGAACAGCGGCGCCTTCACCAATCCTTCGGTCCAGAAGTAATGCAGATTGTAGAGGTGGCTGGTGTCATAGCACTCGAATTCGTAGCGCGCGCCCGTGCTGTTAAGCGTTTCCAGCGCGTAACGAATGTCCTTGAAGGAGTTACGGAACACAAGATCATGCGACCCCTCCAGCATCGCCTGCTCCCAGTCGTATTCGAATTTCTTGAATCGCTTGAGCATCGGAAACAGGCCGAAATTCATCGATCCCATATTCAGACTTGCAATCTCCGGCTTCCAGACCGCCGACGGCTTGATCCGCTCTTCGACGGTCATATAGGGAGAACCGCCGGTCGTGAGATTAACGACCACGTTGGATTGCTGCTTGATGGCGCGGAGAAACGGCTCAAATGCCTCCGGCGACTGGTCTGGCCGGCCGTCCTGCGGATTGCGCGCATGGAGATGCACGATTGCGGCGCCGGCCTCGGCAGCGCCCAATGCGGATTCCGCGATCTCCACTGCCGTCACCGGGAGATGGGGAGACATCGACGGCGTGTGGATTGACCCGGTGATCGCGCAGGAAATGATGACCTTACGTGACACGATATATCCCTCTGTAAAGTGCGTTCAGGCAATGTCCGGGCGAGGGCGTCATAGATGGACTAATCGACGCCACAAGATGATTGTCGAACAGGCAGATCACGATGTGAATTTATGAAAGTCCGGCGTGCGCTTTTCGTTAAAGGCTGCGACGCCTTCCTTCGATTCCGCCGTATCGTAGAACATCTTCACGGCATGAAGGGCGAGGTTGCTGATGCCACGAATGTTGTCGGAGTCAGCGTTGAAGGAGCGCTTTGCCAGCGCCAGCGCAGTGGGCGATCGTTGCGCGAGCTTGTCGGTCCAGTCCTTGACGGCGGCGTCCAGCTCGGCGGCGGGAACGACCTTGTTGACGAGGCCCATCTCACGCGCCTGCTCGGCGGTGTAGCGGTCGTTGATGAACCACATTTCTCGCGCCTTCTTGTCGCCGACATGACGCGCAAGCAGGGCGGTGCCCCAGCCGGCGTCGACGGAGCCAACTTTCGGTCCGACCTGTCCAAATTGAGCGGTGTCGGCTGCAATTGTCAGATCGCAAAGCGTCGCGAATACATTTCCGCCGCCGATGGCAAAGCCGTTGACGCGGGCAATGACTGGCTTCGGAACATCGCGGATCAATCCCTGAAACTCGTCGATCGGCAGTCCGACGACGCCGCGGCCGTCATACTGGCCTTCATGCGCGGACTGGTCGCCGCCGGTGCAGAATGCCTTGTCGCCGGTGCCCGTCAGCACGATGCTCGAGACGTTGCGGTCATTGGCGGCAAGCTGAAAGGCCTGAATGAGCTCCTCAAGCGTTTGGCCGCGAAAAGCGTTGTAGACCTCCGGCCGGTTGATAATGATCCAGGCGGCGCGGTCGCGGACTTCGTAGATCACGTCGGTGAACTTGCTCGGGTCTGACATCGTCTTACCTCACATCTGTTAGATCATGTTCATGCCGCCGGAGACCGAAATGGCCTGGCCGGTGATGAAATTGCCGTCGTCCGATGCGAGCAGCGCGACAATCCCGCCGTAGTCATCGGGTTCGCCCATCCTCTTGAGAGGAATGCCGCGAACCATGGCGTCCTTCCACTTCACCGCTTGCTCGCCTTCGCCCAGAACCGCCGCCATCATCGGCGTATTGGTAGGACCCGGGCATACCGCGTTCAGCAGCACATTCTTGCGTGCGAGTTCGCGGGCGATCGATTTGGTAAAGGAAATCAGCCCGCCCTTGCAGGCCGAATAGACGGCCTCGTCGCTGGTGCCGACGCGGGCGGCATCGGACGCAATGTTGATGATGCGGCCGCCGCCGCGTTCGACCATGAGCGGCGCGATGGCATGGTGGGTGTTGAGGGGACCATAGAGATTGATCCGGATGATCTTGTCCCAGAGCTCCTTGTCGGTCTTCAGGAACGGCATCGGTCGGTCCCAGCCCGCATTGTTGACCAGAACCCAGATCGGTCCGATTTCGGCCTCAACCTGTGCGACGCCACGATCCACGGACGCCCGATCGCCGACGTCAACGGTGTAGGTCGTGATCGAGGATTTCGGTGCGAGCTTCGCCGTCTCTTGCCCGGCGTCGGGCCTGATGTCGAAAATCGCGACCTTGCAGCCTTCTTCCGCGAGCCGAAGGGTGATGGCACGCCCGATGCCCTGGCCTCCACCGGTAACGATCGCTACCTTGCCTGATAAGCCTCTCAAAGTTCCGCTCCCTTGCTTTCCGGCGCATGCGCCGATTTCATTGTTGGGCGGGAACCCTATTGGCGCCCGCCGATCAAGCGAGATCAACCATTCTTGGTCAATGCGAAGCCACGTTGTGCAAACATTTGCCGGGCAATGATTGTTTTCATGATCTCAATGGATCCGCCCGCGATCTTGACGATCCTGGCGTCGACATAGGCGCGAGCGATCGGATATTCACTCATATATCCCCAACCTCCGAAGAGTTGCAGGCATTCGTCGACGGCTTCACAATGGAGTTCGGAGGTGAACATCTTGGCCATCGCGGCGTCCACGGGGTCCAGCTTTCCCTCCATGAAGAGCGAAATGCATTTATCGGTAAAGACACGGGCGACTGCGGCCTTGGCTTTCAGGTCGGCAAGCTTGAATTGAGTATTCTGAAAATTTGCAAGCTTTTGACCGAACACGCTTCGTTCCGCTGTGTAGTCAACGGTCCAATCAATAACGGTTTCGGTGACCGTTGCTGAGCGGATGGCCTGGGCAAGCCGTTCTTGCGCAAGCTTTGTCATCATCAACGAGAAGCCCTTGCCCTCCCTTCCAAGCATATTGGTCGAGGGAACGCGTATATTCTCGAAGAACAGTTCGGAAGTGTCCTGGGCTTTCATCCCGATCTTTTCAAGATTTCTTCCGCGCGCAAACCCTGGTCGACTGCTCTCGACGATGAAGAGCGTCACACCCTTGGCGCCAGCGCTGCCGTCAGTTTTAGTCGCAAGCACGACGAAATCACAGAGTTGACCATTCGAGATAAAAACCTTCTGACCGTTGATAACGAAATCGTCGCCGTCACGAACGGCACGGGTCCTAATCGCCTTGAGATCGCTGCCTGCGTGAGGTTCCGTCATGCCGAGCGAGCCAATGGCCTCGCCCGACACCATCTTCGGCAGCCATTTGCGCTTTTGATCCTCGGTTCCAAAAGAAAGAAGATAAGTCGCGACAAGATCTGTGTGGATCAGAAATCCTGGGCCGCTCGCGCCGGATCGCCATAATTCTTCAAACACCACCACGTCGAACAGGTAGTCGAGATCCATTCCTCCGTATTCTTCTGGTACGGTGCAGCAAAGAAGACCTTCGGCACCTGCCTTGAGCCACAGTTCTCGTGGCACAATGCCATCCTTCTCCCACTGGGCATGAAAGGGCACGATTTCGCGATCGACGAAGCGCCGGACCGACTCCCGGAAAATGTTGTGTTCTTCGCGAAAAATGGTTCGCTCTATCATCGCTGTGGAACCCGCGTGAATTTAGTTAGTTAGTGTACCATATGTTCAGAGCCGGTAAAAAGCAAGCCGCCGCCGAAGGCTTTTTCGCTCCCCCAGAATTCGGTGAGTCCTGCGCCAGAACAATGGACGAGGGCTTCGTTCATGACACGTTGCAACGGTGAATAGACGCCCCTCTGTGGCCGCAAATCGCTCCTTTAAACTAGTACACAGATATACAGTATGCTATAGAAATCCCGTCTATTGCGGAGGATGCCATGGCGGTGCTGGAGAAGTTGAAGGAGTTTAGGGTAGACCGGACCGAGAACGACGTTCTGCACCTCGTTTTCGACATGCCTGGCCGCCCGATGAACGTGTTCTCCAACGCGGCCATCGCCGAACTCGTCGTTTTCAGCGAATGGCTGCGCGGAAGTGACGTAAAGGGTGTCGTCATCCGCTCGGGAAAGCCATCGGCATTCTGCGCCGGTGCCGACCTCACAGAGTTGGGATTAGCCTACGACATGATTATGGCCGCGCCGGCTGCGACGCGTGATAGCGTGGCGTTCGACCACTTCTTTCCTCTCAGCCTTGCGCTGCGCAGAATCGAAACCGCAGGCAAACCGGTCGCGGCGGCGATTGCAGGTCTGGCGCTTGGCGGGGGCGGGGAGCTGGCGCTGGCCGCTCATCATCGGGTCATGGTTGACGATTCCAAGGCGGCGTTCGGTTTGCCAGAGTCGCTGGTCGGGCTGTTACCGGGAGCAGGAGGGACCCAGCGGCTTCCTCGCCTGATCGGGATCAAAAATGCTCTTCCGGTCCTGCTCGAAGGTGCGCGGCTGTCAGGGCAAGCTGCTATCGAAGCCGGCCTGATCGATCAGTTAGTTTCTCCCGGTGAAGAGGTGATGGCGGCAGAACGATGGGTGTTGTCTAATGCCGCAGCGTCGCAGCCTTGGGACCGCCCAGAATGGCGACCGGCTGATGCAGATCGCACGAGCGCAATCATCGATCGAAAACGCGCAGATGTTGTTGCGGATACCCTTGGGCACTATCCGGCGCCGCTGGCAATTCTCGATTGCGTTAGCGACGGATTGGCACAACCATTCGATGACGCGATCCGCACCGAGATGCAGATATTCGCAAAACTCATCCAACGGCGTGAGCCGCGTAACATGATCAGGACAATGTTTCTCGGCAGGCTCGATCACGATCGTTTGCGGAAGGCAGGAGGCATCCCTCCGCCCATCGAGCAAGCCGTGGCAGCGGTCTCGAAGACGTTGCAAGCCGACGGTAACGGGGATCCCGTCCTTGCGAAGGCCTTCGCCCGTGCCGGCTTTCGCGGATTGGCAGCCCCGGCACCGGTATTTGATGGCGTTATTGCGCAAGCAGCCTTTTGGTTAGAGGCGGAACCGGTCACCGAGGGCAAGGTAGCGTTGCGCAAAAGGCTTGCGGAGGCGTATGTCGCCGCGGACAAATGGCGGGCTCGACTCTCGGAGGAAGAGCGTCGCGCGGCAGATTATCTGCTGGTCAAGAAATATGGCTTTCCTGCCTATATGGGCGGTGTCTTCGCGTCGGGTCAACATGACGCGTGACGAACACCCATCTTCTAGGATTTGTGCCCCCGCGCACTGAGCGGATCACCGACCGAAGGAAAAGCAGTGTCAAAACCCCTGACTGGCATACGCGTGCTCGACCTGTCGAAAGTCCTGGCCGGTCCACTGTGCGCCCAATATCTCGGTGATCTCGGCGCCGACATCATCAAGGTAGAAACCGTCGGGCAAGGTGACGAAACACGCGGCTGGCCGCCCTTTCCGGCGCCCGGCTTCGGCACCGTCTTTCTCAGCGCCAACCGAAACAAGCGTAGCATCGCTGTCGACATGAAAACGGAAAAGGGACGTGACATCGTCCATGCGCTGTCAAGGTCCGCCGACGTCGCGATCGAAAGTTTCGGGACCGGAGTCGCCGAGCGCCTGGGTATCGATGCCGCAACGCTGCGCGCCCTGAACGACCGCCTAATCCACTGCAGCATTTCCGGATTTGGCCGCTCGGGACCGCTGAAAAACTCGCCAGGTTACGACGTCATTTTGCAGGCGTTTTGCGGAATCATGTCGATGACGGGCGACGAGAACGGCGGCTATATCCGCAGCCCCATATCTCCGATCGATCAGATGACCGGCGTGCATGCGTTCAGCGGTGTCATGGCGTTGCTGTATGCGCGCGAAAAAACTGGGCAGGGGGGCACCATCCAGGTCTCGCTATTTGAAACAGCGCTTGGCTTGCTAGGCTATAATCTGCAGACCTATTGGGAACGCGGCGTTCAGCCGCCGAAATGCGGTTCAAGCCATGAGTCGCTGTGCCCTTATCAGGCTTTCGAAGCCGCTGATGGCCCGATTATGATCGGGATCGCGAATGACAATTTGTGGCGCAAGTTTTGTGCCGTCGCGGCGTTGGGCACGATCGTCGATGATCCGAAGTTTAGGACGAATGCAGATCGGGTCGCGCACCGCAACGAAACCATCAGTCATGTCCAGTCCGCGATAGCGCAGCATGCCGTCGCGTACTGGAACGATGCGCTTTCGGGCGTCGGCGTTCCCTGTGCGCCTATCAATTCGATCGCTCAATTGCTTGACCACCCGCACACCCAGGCAAGCGGCATTATTGTTGAGTACGAGCACCAAACCGCAGGTCGGCTGAAGGGGGTAGGTCACCCGGTTCTGATCGACGGAGCGGAGCGCCATGCAGGATTGCCGCCGCCGATGCTTGGGCAGCATACCGACGATGTCTTGAGCGAAATGGGCCTATCATCTGAAGCAATCAGCGAGTTACGGCGAGCCCGCGTGATCGGTTGATGCTTGGGCGGCGCTCCGGACGCGCGCGCGTAGCGGTTTAATCCAGAAGCTTCCACGACGCATTTTCGAATCTTGCCATGCGTAGCGACCGATAGGGCGCGTAATCTGCCTTGGAGTTATTGAGTTCCACCCCTGGCAGAAGCATGGCAACGCGCTCCTTTTTGAAATTCGTGGCCTGATGCAGAAGATTATCTCTGGTAAGGTCATCGCCACATCGGTCAAGAGCTCGCGCGATCGCCTGGGCGTTGATGTAGCCCGTCAAACCGATGAAATCGTTCGGACTGTCGTTCGGTGCCCATTTTTTCAGGAATGCAATATATTCAATAACCTCCGGGTCTTGCGCCCACGCCGGATCTCCGGCTTGCTTGGTGAACTGCGTCGTCAAGACCCCCTGTACGTTTTCAAGTCCGGCCGGCGTTAGCACCGTCTGCACCGAGTTTATCGGGCTGGCAAGAAACTGGGTTGGCTTCCAATTCAGCTCGTAGACTTTTTTGAGCGCCTGGGCTGCGAATTTCGGGGTTGTGAAGTGGAGCAGGGTATCGGCGCCAGAAGCCTTCAACTGAATCACCTGAGAATCGATGGTTGGGTCAGTCAGTTCGTAGGTGGCTTCTGCGATGATTTTGGTTTTGGCGTCGTTCCCAAATGCATTCTTGAGACCGGTCAGAAAGTCCTTTCCATAGTCGTCGTTCTGGTAGAGGACAGCGATTTTTGCGTTCGGCAAGTTCTTGAGGATGAAGTTGCCGAAAGTGGCGCCTTCCATCTGGAATGGCGGATAGGACGGGACAGTCCATGGAAAATTCTGAGGATCGTTGAAGCGCCGGCCCCCCGCTGAGGCAAATACATGAGGGACCTTATTCTGATTGAGATATTTTTGAATGGCGATGTTGGGGACGGTACCCACAGTTCCAACATCGGCAAGGACTTCGGTATCCTCCACAAGCTTCCGCGTTTGTTCGAGAGCTTTCGGCGGGCTGTATGCATTGTCGAGCGAGATCAGAGTCACCTTCCGGCCATTGATACCGCCTTTCTCGTTTAGCATTTGAAAGTAGCCTGCCATTACGCGGCCGTAACTCGAAAATGCTGAGGCTGGGCCGCTATAGGGAACGGTCTGGCCGATCTTGATTTCAGTGTCCGTTACGCCCGGACCGTACTTTTTTTCGGCGGCTGTGGCAGTGAACTGACAAGCGCCCAGAAGAATGGCCGATACCATAACCAATGTTGAGTTCTTCATATTCCCCTACCTCTTTTGGTCCAACAGAATGAAAATAGCGGACGAGCGATTTTCGGTGGATCTTTCCGGTTCTTGCAGGACCCGAGAACCTGGCAAGATTTCCGGTGGGCCAACGACCGGTCTTCTTCCAGGGATGTGCGGCGAATGCCGCCTCATACTCGAGGCGGTACCAATGTCATGCTAATACGTACAGAAGTATATAGTACACTACATATATCATCAAGAAGCAATTGTGCGAAAGGTCTGCTGCGGTGCGGCGAAGCACCGTTTGCGCCTATCGACGACATCCGCAACTCGTCGATAAAACCGATCGCTATGGCATTCGATCGTGTTGCCTGCGATGATTACCCAGCCTGATGGCTACGGATGCCGGTTTCCAAATGGACTGGGACAATATACGCATTTTCTTGGGCGTCGCTCGCGCAGGCCAGTTTTCAGCCGCAGCGTCGCAGTTGCGGCTCGATAACGGCACGGTCGGCCGCAGGATCAACGCGCTTGAGAAGTCCCTTGGTGTTCGCCTGTTCGATCGGCAAACTACCGGAAGCGTGCTGACAGCGGCCGGTGATCGATTGTACAAGACTGCTGAAGAAGTCGAAGCCCAACTGCTGCGCGCCCAGGGCGATCTCTCCCGATCGGACGTCGAGCTTTCGGGCACAGTGAGAATTGCTGCTCCGGACGGCTTCACCACGCTTTTCCTGTGTTCGCGGCTTGGTCATCTCCATGCGAAGTATCCATCACTTACGGTTCAGCTGGTACCGATGTCGCGAACTTTTTCCTTGTCGAAGCGCGAAGCCGATCTGGCCATCACCATTGAGAGACCTGAAGTTGGTCGGCTCTCGGTGCGCAAACTGATTGACTATTCCTTGCATTTTTATGCGGCGAAGACATATCTCGCGGAGCACGGCTCTCCTCAACGGCCGGAAGATCTCCAGCGTCACTGCCTTGTGACGTATGTGCAGGATCTGATTTTCGCGGATCAACTCAATTTTATGCCGGAGCTTTATGGCCCAACGTATAGCCGGCTTGAATGTTCAACGGCTGTTGGTCAGCTCGAAGCAGTTCGCGGTGGTGCTGGTATCGGAATTTTGCACGACTATGCGGCTCAGCGCGATGAACAGCTGCAGATCGTGTTGCCGGGCACGGTGTTTGAACGCAGCTATTGGATCGTTACCCATCTGGACATGCGCGAGCTCAGTCGAGTCCGTGCAATGTCTGAATTCATACTCGCGGAAGTAGGCGCGGAAAAATCGATCTTCCGAACGAGGAAAGGCGTTCAATAGCGCATGCGCACCGAAAGCATAATGGTTGTTTGACCGAGCGGAACAACCCGCCAACCGGCAAGATCTTTGAATTGCGACTTCGATCGTGCTGCGCTGCGCGCGACAGGGAAGCCGCCGCTTACCTCTGTAGAGCAAATGCTCTCCGGCTCAGCAGCTCGCTCGGGCATGCCACCGACGGCGTCAGGCCATTTCGTCGCTTGAACATAAATATGATTAGATATATATATATCGTAATATAGTGTACGGATTGTCGATGCGGCGGAGCGCCGGATTGTGATCGGAGTGGATTGATCGATCTTGTATTCATCTGGGCTGATCGGGGGAGCTGGATAAATGGGTGCATCGACAGCTACTGCCCTTGCAGCCTTGAAAATCGGAGGGCGCGTTGCTTTCGAGCGTGTGGTGCGACCAAAGGCCTGGCGGCTTGGGGATGTGCCCTGTTCGCCTTATGCAATTACGACGGAATGGCTCACGGCCGTCCTCTGTGGCAAGATTCCGGAGGCCATCGTTACGCACGTCGAAGTCCAGCCGGCCAGCGCGGGGACGCATGAACGCCATCGGCTGATTGTCTCCTACAACGAGGGAGGCCGACGTGCCGCTTTACCGACCTCAATCTTCACCAAATCGTTGCCGAGCGTGGTCACGCGTATGATCGGCGGCTTCAATGGTACCGCGCGCGTCGAGGGCAACTTCTATACGCAACTTCGACCATTGCTGCAGATCGAGGCGCCCCTGTGCTATCATTCCGCGTGCGACCGGCAAACGTTTGCGGCGATCCACTTGCTGGAGGATATGGTCACTACGAAGTCCGCGGCGTTTTGCAGCCACAAGACGTACGTTTCGCGTGCCATGGCTGACGACATGATCGATCTTCTGGCGTCTGTGCACAGCCGCTTCTACGCTGATCCCGCGCTCCCCGAGCGCTACCGATGGCTCGCCAGCTACTCGAGATGGTTCACCATCGGTTCGGAGAAAATGAGTACGGAGTATTACACCCGCAAGGCATTCGAAACCGCGGCTCACGTCATTCCCGCCAAGATCCTCTCGCGCCGTGACCAGGTCTGGCCGGCAACGATACGGGCCCTTGCTGTGCACGAAAGCGAGCCGCAGGGGCTCATTCACTCCGATGTGCACATCGGGAATTGGTATCGGACAGGCGCGGGCAGAATGGGGTTGTGTGATTGGCAATGCCTTTCGCGAGGCCACTGGTCGCGCGATTTTGCTTACGCCGTGACGGCTTCCCTGACGCCGGACGATCGTCGAAACTGGGAACGCGATCTGTTGGCGCGCTATATCGACCAATTCGCGCAGCGAACGGGTATTACGCCGGATTTCGATCCGAGTTTTCTTTATTATCGGCAGCAGATATTACACGCGCTCGCGATGTGGACGATCACGCTATGTCATTCGCCACTGTTGCCAAATATGCAGCCCGAGGACACGACATTCACGATGATCGAACGAATCACGATGGCCATGGCCGAT
>Ga0137415_10007840_pt1 | contig 10593 bp, 9 predicted proteins | sample CZODoug3_1_1_16f_FD_183082 | JGI IMG/M metagenome (GOLD analysis project Ga0137415, IMG submission 183082) | Vadose zone soil fungal communities from Angelo Coast Range Reserve, California, USA - CZODoug3_1_1_16fungal (Hybrid Assembly) | ecosystem: Environmental > Terrestrial > Soil > Vadose...
GCCCTTCGGCCGCCCCGTGGTGCCCGAGGTGTAGAGGAGACTGCACTCCGTGTCGAGTCCCGCCCGGCCCGCGCGCGGCGGCGGGCCCGGACGAGGGAGGCGGGCCGGGAGCGCCTCGGCCTCGACCACCGACAGCGGCTTCAGCCGCGCGCGCGCGACGGTCTCCAGGTCGGCGCGGCGGCTGCCGACCACCACGGCGAGGTCGGCCTCCGCATGCTCCACCTGGTAGAGCATCTCGTCGTGCCGGTAGTCCGGGTTGATCGGCACGATGCCGCAGCCGAGCCCGTTCAGCGCGAGAGAGTGGAAGAAGAACTCTGGCCGGTTCTCCAGCAGCAGCGCGACGCGGTGGCCGTGGCCGTAGCCGGCGGCGCCGTAGCGCTCGCGGAGCCCGCGCACCTCGGCCAGCGCCGCTCCGTAGGTGAACTCGACGCCGCGCGGATGGTAGGCGCGGCCGGGCGCGGGCGGCGCGCACAGAAACGCGTGGTCGGACGCGCCCTCGGCCGTCGCCACGAACGCGTCGAACACGGTGTGCATGACCGGGCCCCGGTCGCTCAGAACACGAACACGCCCTTGCCGGTCGTCTGCGTGTCGAACAGCCGGTAGGCCTCCGCCGCCTGGTCGAGCGCGAAGCGGTGGGTGAGGAGTCGCGCGAGCGGGATCTGGCGCTCCGCGATGAAACGGGCGCACTCCTCCTGGCCGACGGCGCTGAAAGTCCACGAGGCGAGGAGCGTGAGCTGCCGGCGGAGCAGGTCGGGACTCACGTCCAGCGTGACCGTGCCGCCCTCGCCGACGAAGCAGACCCGCCCCCAGGTGCCGGTGCCGCGCACCGCCGCCGCGCGCGCCTCGGGGCTCCCCGTGCAGTCGAGGGCGGCGGTGACGCCGGCGCCGCGGGTGAGGTCCCTGAGCGCTGCGACCGGATCCGCCGCCTGCGGGTCGACCACGGTGTCGGCGCCGAACTCCTTGGCGAGCCGCCTCCGCTCGGCGGAGAGGTCGAGAGCGACGATGCGCGCGCCCATGGCTTTGCCGAGCAGCGTGGCGGACAGCCCGACCGGACCCTGGCCGAAGACCGCGAGCGTGTCGCGGCCCGACACGTCGAGGCGCTTGAGCGCGCCGTAGGCGGTGCCCGTCCCGCACGAGATGGCCGCGCCCTCCTCGAAGGAGAGCTCGTCGGGCAGCGAGACGAGCGTACGCGCGGGCACCTTCATGAACGGCGCGTGCCCGCCGTGCCCGGTCACGCCGTAGACGACGAAGCCGTTCGGGCAGAGCTGCGACCAGCCCTGCCGACAGTGCGCGCAGCGCCCGCAGCCCGCGTAGTGGTGGTTCATGACGCGCTGGCCGACCGAGACGTCGGTGACGCCGGCGCCGACGGCGGCGACCACCCCGCACGGCTCGTGGCCGGCGATGACCGGGCCGCCGCCGGCGAAGCCGAGCGCCGCGGCCGCGTTACCGCGGGCGCGATAGGGGTGCAGATCGCTCCCGCACATGCCCGACGCCTTGATCGCGATCACGACCTCGCCCGGGCCGGGGAGGGGATCGGCGAACTCCCGCAGCTCGAGCTTCCGCTCTCCGAGAAAGACGACTCCGCGCATGGTGCCTCCCTCGACCGCGCGCCCGCGCGATCCAAACGAGGAGCGATTGTACTCCCAGGCGGGCCGGCGGAGCCTCGCGGGCGAGGACTCCGGCGCAGCGCGCCGCGAAGTCGCGAAGCAGCGCCTGGTACCTGGCCTCGATGGCCGCCTTCTGCCGCGTCCACGCCGCCTCGAAGCGCTCGCGGGTCGCGGTCCGACAGCCGGCGCCGCGCGCGCCGCCTGGGCACCGGGCCAGCGCCTGCTCGCGCGCGGCGCGCGCGACGTCCTCGGCCTGCTCGATCTCGGAGAGCCGCGTCCGGCCGAGCTCGCGCCGGGTGTCGCGCGCGTGGCCGCAGTCGAGGTCGAGCTGGCCGGCGGCGCCGAGGGCGGCGAGCGCCCCCGCCAGGAGCGCGAGCGTCAGGCGCATCCGGCCCGGGGTCTCGGCGCCGACGACACGGTGCGGGGGTTCGGGATCGATCCCGTCGGCGCGATCCGCCCGACGGCGTCGTCGGCGGCGACGACCGCCAGGAGGGCCTGCCGCGGGAAGACGCGAACGACGATACGGGTGACGGCCACCGGCCCCTCCCAGGCAAATTTACTGCGACCCGCGGCCGGCGGACAGGTATCCTTGAAGGAGCGACACGGCAGACCGTGACCCCTCGACACACCGGAGGAGACTGCATGAAGGGCAATCGACGTGTGCTCGTCACCGCGGCCGCGCTGGCGGCCGTCGTCCGTACCGCGAGCGCCTGGGCCGGCGAGCCCTCGCCGACCGAGCAGCTCAGGGCCGAAATCGACCGGGTGGTGAAGACGCTTGAAGACCCGGCGCTCCAGGGAGATGGCCGGGGCGCCGAGCGCCGCGCGCTGGTCCGGCAGATCGCCGAGGTCACCTTTGACTGGACGGAGACGGCCAAACGCGCCCTCGCCCGCCACTGGCAGCCGCTGACGAGCGCGGAGCGCCAGGAGTTCGTCAAGTTGTTCGGGGGCCTGCTCGAGCGGTCCTACATCTCCAAGATCGAGAATTACCACGGCGAGAGGATCCAGTACGCGAACGAGATGGTCGACGGCGACCTCGCCGTCGTGCACACCAAGCTCATCACCAAGCAGAGCGCGGAGGTGCCGATCGAGTACCGGATGATCCGCCGCGGTGACCGCTGGCTCGTCTACGACGTCGTCATCGAGAGCGTGAGCCTGATCAGCAACTACCGGACCCAGTTCAACACGATCATCCAGACCTCGTCCTTCCAGGAGCTCGTCCGGAAGATGCGGGTCAAGCAGGACGAGGCCCAGTACGGGGAGAAGGTCTCGAGGCAGTAGCCGCCCCGGGCGCCCCCGCGCCCTCGAGAGGTCACGGAGTCGCCGGCTCCGGGCGATACTGGGGCATGCCGACCGACCCATGGGGCATCACCGACGCGTACGACGATGCGCGCGGTGAGCGACGCACGACGCCGGCGGCGACCCGGCAGGCGATCCTGGCCGCCATGGGCGCCGACCCGGCGGACGCGGGCCCGCCGGCCGACGCCCCCGTCGTCGTGGTCGCCCCCGGGCGCGCCCGGGCTGCCGTCGCCCCCGGCGACCTGAGCCTGGAGGACGGCTCCCGGCTCCGGGTCGAGGGGCCGCTTCCGCCCGACCTGCCGCTCGGCTACCACGATCTCTACCCGCGCGGCGGGGGCGAGCCCGTCCGGATCGTCGTCTGCCCGCCGGCCTGTCATCTGCCGGAGGGGCTCCGCATCTGGGGCTGGGCCGCCCAGCTCTACGCCGTCCGCTCGGCGGAGAGCTGGGGCATCGGCGACCTCGCGGACCTGCGCCGGCTCGCGCGCTGGTCGGCCACCGAGCTTGGCGCGGGCGCCGTGCTCATCAACCCGCTGAACGCCCCGCTTCCGGTCGTGCCGCAGGAACCGAGCCCCTACTTTCCGTCGAGCCGCCGCTACCGCAATCCGATCTACTTGCGCATCGAGGAGGTGCCGGGCGCCGCGGCACGACCGGCCGACCTCGAGCGCCTCGCCGGGCGCGGGCGCGCGCTCAACGCCGACCGCCGCATCGATCGCGACCAGGTGTTCCGGCTCAAGATGGAGGCGCTCGAAGCGCTCTGGTCGCGGTTCGATGGCGATCCGGGGTTCGAGCGCTACTCGGCCGCCGAGGGCGCGGGGCTCGTCGACTTTGCCACGTTTGCCGCCCTCGCCGAGCATCACGGCCGGGGGTGGCACGGGTGGCCCGTCGACTACCGCCATCCGGCCTCGCCCGCCGTGGCGCGTTTCCGCGCCGAGCACGAGGACCGGGTCCGCTTCCATCAGTGGCTGCAGTGGCTCGCCGACGAGCAACTCCGGCGGGCGGCCGAGTCCCTGCCGGTGATCCAGGATCTTCCGATCGGCGTCGACGCCGACGGCGCGGACGCCTGGGCTTGGCAGGACATGATGGCGCTCGGCGTGAGCGTGGGGGCCCCGCCGGACGACTTCAGCCCGCACGGACAGGACTGGGGCCTGCCGCCCCTCATTCCCCATCGGCTACGGGGCGCGCGCTACGAGCCGTTCATTCAGACCATCCGGGCCGCGCTCCGCCACGCCGGCGGCCTGCGCATCGATCACGTGATGGGTCTCTTCCGGCTGTTCTGGATCCCCCGCGGGATGGCGGCCGCCGAGGGCGCCTTCGTCCGCTACCCCGTGGACGACCTGCTGTCGATCGTCGCCCTCGAGAGCCACCGGGCGCGCGCGTTCGTGGTGGGCGAGGATCTCGGCACCGTGGAGGGGGGCGTCCGTGAGCGCCTCGCCGCGCAGCGGGTGCTCTCCTACCGCCTCTTCTGGTTCGAGTCGGAGCCGCCCGCGCGCTACCCGGAGCTGGCGCTCGCCGCCGTCACGACGCACGATCTGCCGACGATCGCCGGTCTCTGGACCGGTGCCGACCTGGAGGCCCAGCGGGCGCTCGGCTGGCAGCCGAACGACGGGGGCTTCCAGTGGATGCGCGGGCGCTTGCGCGAGTTCGCGGGCGTGGACGACTCGGCGGCGGTGCCCGAGGTGATCGAGCGGGCGTATCGCCTGCTCGCCGGCGCGCCGTCCGCCATCGTGACCGCCACGCTCGAGGACGCCCTCGCCGTGCCCGAGCGGCCGAACCTGCCGGGCACGACGACGGAGCGGCCGAACTGGTCGCTCGCGCTCCCGGCGTCGCTCGAGGAGTTGGAGAGGCACCCGCTGCCGCGGGCCATCGCCGGCGCGCTCCGCGACCGCGCGCGCGCCGGCGCCGCGGCGCGGCGATGACCCGCAGGGGTTGCGCTTGTGCGCGGCGCCCGCCGTTGTTAGGGTGGCGGGGCGGCGCGATTCTGACGTCCAGGAGGGCCTGAGGCGCGATGAAAGGGAAAGCGGCGGTCACGCGGGAGGGGGTCCGTGGCATGGCGATCACCCAGTACGAGGTGCCGGAGCCCGGACCCGATGAGGTGCTGGTGCAGGTGACGATGGCGAGCCTCTGCGGCTCCGACCTGCACATGTGGCGGGGCGAGGTGCCGTGGTTCCAGAAGGCGCCGGGCATCCAGGGCCACGAGATGTGCGGCCGCGTCGCCAAGCTCGGCGCCCGCCGGAAGACCGACAGCCTGGGACGGCCGCTCCGGGAGGGCGACCGGGTCGCCTACGCGTACTTCATCCCGTGTGGGGAGTGCTGGGCGTGCCTCGGCGGGACGAGCGGCTGCCCGAACCGCTACCGGACGCGGAACACGCTCACCGCGGATGACCCGCCGCACTTCCTCGGCGCGTTCGCCGAGTACTACCTGCTCAAGGCGACGCAGTGGGTCTTCAAGGTACCCGACGGGCTTCCCGACGAGCTGGTGGCGCCGGTCAACTGCGCGCTGTCGCAGGTGGTCTACGGGCTCCAGCAGATCGGCGTCTGGCTCGGTGACACGGTGGTGGTCCAGGGCGCCGGCGGCCTCGGCATCTACGCCTGTGGCGTGGCGAAGGACATGGGGGCGGGCCGGGTGATCGTGATCGACGCGATCCCCGAACGGCTCGCGCTCGCGCGGCAGTTTGGCGCCGACGAGGTGATCGACTTCAAGCAGATGCCCGTGAAGGCCGACCGCGTCCGGAGGGTCCGGGAGCTGACCGGCGGGTTCGGCGCCGACGTGGTCGTCGAGGTGGCCGGCGTCGCCGGTGTCGTCCAGGAGGGGCTCGAGATGACGCGCGTCGGCGGCCGCTACCTCTGGATGGGCAACATCGTGCCCGGCGTGGCGGCCGAGATCGTCCCGCACGACGCCGTGCGCCAGCCGAAGACCATTCGCGGCGTGCTGGCCTACGATCGCTGGGTCATTCCCCGTGCCCTCGACTGGGTGAGCCGGACCCGCGGGAAGTACCCCTTCGCGAAGCTGGTCGGCGCGCGCTTCCCGCTCGAGCAGATCAACGACGCCTTTGAGCAGGCCGAGTGGGTGGCCGGTAAGGGGAGTGTGGCCCGGACCGTCATCGTCCCGTAGCGCGAGCGCGCCTCGCCGCGCTCGTCGGACGTGACGCGAGGGAGCGGAGCGCGCCCTCGCGGGGGACGACGAGGCGAGGCCGGGACTTCGAGGCGACGCCGTTCCCGGACGAGCGTCGGGCGGCGGGGCGCCGGCTCCAGAAGCCTGCGGGGGCGGGGAGTAAGATAGTCGGCGGCTGTCATGCGCGTACTGGTCGCCGAGGACGAGCGCAAGGTCGCGAACTTCATCCGCCAGGGCCTCGAGGAAGAAGGCCACACCGTCGAGGTCGCGGAGGACGGCGCCGAAGCCCTCGACCGCCTCCTGGCGAGCCTTCCCTACGACCTCGTCGTCCTCGACGTGATGCTGCCCCGCCGCGACGGCTTTTCGGTCCTCAAGGCGCTCCGCGACAAACGGGTGTCGACCCCGGTGCTGCTCCTCACCGCGCGCGATGCCGTCGCCGACAAGGTCGCGGGTCTCGACCTCGGCGCCGACGACTACCTGACGAAGCCCTTTGCCTTCGACGAGTTCCTGGCGCGCGTCCGCGCGCTCCTCCGCCGGCAGGCGGGCCAGGCCGCGCCCGCCCTCCGACTCGAGGACCTCACGCTCGACCCGGCCACCCGCGGGGTCTCCCGCGGCAGTCGGTCGATTGGGCTGACCACGCGCGAGTTCGCCCTGCTCGAATACTTCATGCGCAACGCCGGGCGCGTGCTGACCCGCCCGATGATCGCCGAGCACGTCTGGGGCGTCGACTTCGACCGCGAGAGCAACGTCATCGACGTCTACGTCGGCTACCTGCGCCGCAAGATCGACGGACCGGGCGAGCGCCCGCTCCTGCACACGGTGCGGGGCGCCGGATACGCCCTGCGGGCGGAGCCGTGAGGCCCCTCTCGATCCGGGTCCGGCTCACGCTCTGGTACACGGGGCTGCTGCTCGCGATCCTGCTGCTGATCAGCGGACTCTCCTACTCGATGCTCCGTCGGAGCATCGCGCAGGACCTCGACGCCTCGCTGATGACGGTCGCCCAGATCATCCGCGACACCGGTTACTCGACGCCCGGCGTGACCGCCGGTCCCGGCCCGGAGGCGGCGCTGCTGCAGGTGCTGGGGCCTGAATCCTACGACAAGTTCTTCCAGCTCGTGGACGCGGAGGGCAACCCCGCGATCCGGTCGACGCACCTCGGAGGCCGTACGCTGCCGCTGTCGGCCTTGGCGCGCGCGAACGCCGCGCGCGGGGGGCCCACCTTCGAGACGGTTCAGCTCTCGCCGGGGGGCTCCATCCGGCTCCTGACGATGCCGGTCGTTCGCGGCGGGCAGCTCCAGGCGTTCCTCCAGATCGGCATGCCGCTCGGGCCCGCGCGCCGGGCCCTCCGGCGCTATCTCGAGACGTTGCTCGTGCTGATCCCCCTCGGCGTCGCGCTGGCGGCGGCGGGCGGCGCAGCGATCTCGCGGGCGGCCCTGACCCGGGTCGACGAGATGTCGCGGAGCGCGAGGCGGATCAGCGCGCAGGACCTGTCGCGGCGCGTCCAACTCCGGGGGACGGGCGACGAGCTCGACCGCCTCGCGGAGACGCTGAACGAGATGCTGGCCCGACTCGAAGGCGCCTTCGCCCAGATGCAGCGGTTCACCGCCGACGCCTCCCACGAGCTCAGGACGCCGCTCACCGCCCTCCGAGGAGGCGTCGAGGTCGCCCTCCGGGCGGAGCGGTCGACCGAGGAGTACCGCCGGGTCCTCCGCTCGAGCCTCGAGGAGGTGGAGCGGCTGGTTCGCCTGTCGGAGGACCTGCTGCTGCTGTCGCGCTCGGCCGCGGGGGGCAGCGCGGCCCGGGCCACGGTCGACCTCGAGGCGCTCTGCGTGGAGGTGCTGGAGGTCGGCGCCCGGCTGGCCGAAGGCCGAGACGTCGCCGTCCGGCTGGACACGATCGGGCCGGCGAGCGTCATCGGCGACGCGGCCGCCCTCCGTCGCGCGGCGCTGAACCTCGTCGAGAACGCCGTGAAGTACACTCCGGCGGGCGGGAAGGTCGAGCTGTCGCTCTCGTGCGGCGACGGCCACGCCATGCTCACCGTCCGCGACACGGGCGCCGGCATCGATCCCTCGGACACCGAGCGGATCTTTGAGCCGTTCGTGCGGCTCGACACGGCGCGGGCCCGCGACACGGGGGGCGCCGGGCTGGGCCTGGCCATCGCCCGCTCGATCGTCGTCTCGCACGGGGGCACCCTGTCAGTCGAGAGCACCCTCGGCGCCGGCAGCCTGTTCACGCTCAGGCTGCCGCTCGCCTGAACCGTGCCCGCGTCCCGCGGAGACGGATCTCGGTCGTCTCTCGGCTCGCGCGGGAGCGTCGGCGCCGCCGTCCGGGGTGGGTCGAGCTCGGCCGGTCAGCCGCGGCCCGCGCGGCGCGAATCCGGCAGGCCCGCTCCGCGGCCGGCCTGGGCCTCCCAGAGCAGCACGTTGATCTCGGCTCCGACGAGCAAGCTCAGGCTGCTCAGGTAGAACCAGAGCATCAGGACGATGACCCCGCCGATCGAGCCGTAGGTGGCGTCGTAGCTGCCGAAGTGGGCCACGTACACGCGGAGGGCGGACGACGTCAACAGCCAGGCGGCCACCGCACACGCGGACCCGGGCACCAGCCGGTGGAGGGGGGGGCTCGCCGCGGGCCCCGAGTGGTAGACGAGCAGCACGGCGACCAGCAGGCCGCCCACCACGAGCGGCCACCGCAGAAGCCGCCACCCGAGCGTGAAGGCCCGACCGAGCCCGAGCGCGCCCGCCACCTCCGCGCCGACGCGCTCGCCGAAGATGACCAATACCAGCGCGGTCAGCACGAAGAGCGCGAGGCCCACGGTGAGGACGAGGGCGACGAGCCGGCGCGTCCACCACGAGCGCGCCTCGACCGCGCCGTGCGCGACGTTGAGCGCGTCGATCAGCGCGACCATTCCCGCGGCCGCCGCCCACAGGGCGCCGAGGGCGCCGACCGAGAGCAGGCTCGTGGAGGCGCCCGCGAGCGTCTGGCTGAGCGTCCTCCCGACGAGCGCTGCCGACTCCCGCGGGAGCACTTGCGTGACGTAGCCGAGGAGCCGCTCCATGAGACCGGACACCGGCAACAGGCCGAGGAGCGCGGTGAGGAACAGGAGCGCCGGGAAGAGGGCGAAGATGAAGTAGTAGGCGAGGGCGGCGGCGCGGGTGGAGACCTCGTCGGCGCTGACGCGTTCCCAGAGCCGCGCGCCGAACTCCCGGGCCCGGCGGCCGCGTCGCCGTGTCCGCCCGTCGCGGGCCGCGGCCGTCGGGTCGCCTCCCGCGGGGACCGGTTCGGTGGCCAGCCCGCCCGCGAAGATCTTCGCGAAGAGCCACATCTGTCGCAGGTATTATAGGGGGCCGACGCAGCGAAACGCGCACACGGAGTCGAGGCGCCGGGCCCGGGCCAGCGGGCCGAAGGGAGGATCCGATGAAGAGGGCGATCGCGTGGTGCGTCGCAGTGCTGTTCGCCGTGGGCGCCCTGCAGGCGCCGGCGGCGTGGGCGCAGAACAAGCCGGCGCCGGAGAAGCCCGCCCCCAAGTCGGCCGCGACGCCGGGGGCCAAGAGCCAGGCGAAGAAGCAGCCGCTCGACCTCAACAGCGCGTCGGCGGACGAGCTCCAGGCGCTTCCCGGCATCGGCGAAGCCTACGCGAAGAAAATCGTCGAGGGCCGTCCGTACAAACGCAAGGACGACCTCGTCCGGAAGAAGATCGTGCCGCAGGCGACCTACGAAAAGATCAAGGACCAGGTCATCGCGAAGCAGTCCACCGCCAAGAAGAAGTAGCCCGGCGCGTCCGCGTGACGGCGGCGCCCGCCGCCGTCACGCCTCTCGGTAGAGCGCCTTGAGCCACGGCGGCGCCACGAGCGTCGTGACCACGACCATCGCGACGATCGCGGCGTAGACACCCTCCCCGATCGTGCCGGTCGCCTTGCCGACCCCCGCGAAGATGAGGCCGACCTCGCCGCGGGGGATCATCCCGACACCGACGCGCCAGCGGTCGACGCCGCGCTGGTAGACGCCGAGTCCCGCCAGGAGCTTCGAGCCGATCGCGACGCTCGTGAGGGCCAGGCTCAGCGGGAGTCCGGCGCTCGACCGCGCGACCGGGTTGAGCAGGGCCGGCTGGACCTGCATGCCGACCGCGACGAAGAAGATCGGGACGAACAGGTCGGCGACCGGCTTGATCTGCTCCTCGATGTGGGCCCGGCGCTCGGTCTTGGCGAGGATCAACCCGGCCGCGAAGGCGCCGACGATCGCCGCGAGGCCGCTCCGCTCCGCCACCGCCGCCAGCAGCACGCAGAAGAAGATCGCGGAGACGATTAGGCTCCCGCGAACCTTCATCTGGCCGACCCAGGCGAGGAGCACCGGCGAGTAGCGGAGCCCGAGCCCGATCGCGACCACGAGGAACGTGATGGCCTTGGCCAGGATGAGCCCGGCTCCGGCGGCCGACAGGGTGCCGGTCTCGGCGAGGCCGCTGACGACCGCCAGGATCACGAGCCCGAGGACGTCGTCGACGACGGCGGCGCCGACCCGTTCCTGGAGTCGGCCGAGGTCGGAGAGGACGCGGGCGGTGATCCCGACGCTGGTCGCCGTCAG
>Ga0137415_10007842_pt1 | contig 10592 bp, 10 predicted proteins | sample CZODoug3_1_1_16f_FD_183082 | JGI IMG/M metagenome (GOLD analysis project Ga0137415, IMG submission 183082) | Vadose zone soil fungal communities from Angelo Coast Range Reserve, California, USA - CZODoug3_1_1_16fungal (Hybrid Assembly) | ecosystem: Environmental > Terrestrial > Soil > Vadose...
TCAAGATGGATCGTGCACGCGCCGCACAAAGCGAGGCCGCAACCGAATTTCGTGCCGGTCATTCCGAGCACATCGCGAAGCACCCAGAGCAACGGCGTGTCGTCGTCGACATCGACGCTGCGGGCTTTGCCGTTGATTGTCAGCGTATGTGGCATCTGTCGCTCCTCAAGGCGAAGGCGGGCTCAGAATGTGGCGCCGCCGTGCCGAGTGTATGTCATCCGATTCCTGCTTTGTCTCAATCGACACAGATACGAATCTTGGAGTGCTGATGCGAGGATGGCCATCGATGGTTGCTCGCATCAGCGGTTAGCGCTGCTATCATTTCCGGATGCCTCGCATACTTCCTCCGCTCGAGACGTTTCGCTTCTTCGAAGCGGCTGCCCGACACTTGAATTTCACGCACGCCGCCAAGGAGATGCACGTCACCCACGGCGCGGTGAGCCAACGCATCAAGCGTCTGGAAGGGCATCTGGGAACGCCTCTTTTTCGGCGCAGCGGCAGAGGCATGCTGCTGACCGACGAGGGACGCCGGCTCATGGAACGAGTGCGGGCCGCCCTCAGCGAAATCACCGAAGGAGTCGAGGCGATTCGGTCAAGCGACAGGGACCGGATCCTGACCGTCAGTATGTTGCCGGGTTTCGCTACATACTGGTTGATGCCGCGCCTCGCGCAGTTCATTGAACGTCATCCGGACATCGAAGTGAACATCCGGCCTACCATGTCGCTAACGGATTTCACACGCGATGAGGTCGACATGGCAGTGCGGTTCGGCCCCGGCGCGTGGCCCGGGCTGATATCAATCAAACTCTATGACGAGGCGCTGGTTCCAGTATGCAGCCCTGCGTTCCGGCGTGGTCGGCTGCCGCGTGCACCCGGCGACCTCCTTGAAGTGCCGCTGCTTCACGATGAGCGACAGCCTTGGTCCATCTGGTTTAAAGCGGTCGGCCTGGACTACCGCGACGCCCGTCAAAGACCGCGGTACAGCGACCAAACGCTGCTGCTTGCGGCCGCCATTGCGGGCCTCGGTGTCGCCTTGGCGCGTGCATCGCTCGTCGCAGCGGACTTGAAATCCGGCCGGCTGGTTCGGCTCTTTTCCCGGAGCGTGCCCACGAGGAACTCCTACTTCATCGTGTATCCGCGGGGCTCGGAGAGCTACGGAAAAATCCAGGTGTTCCAGGAGTGGCTGCTCGAGCAGGTCCGACCTGTCGAACGAAACGCCGCCATCGTCGCTCAAGCCGGGTAGGCGCGCTTTACATCCGCTTGAGCTGAGCAATGAACGCCCGGCCGGCTGGCCCAGGCGGCGCGTCCTTGCGAAAGACGACCTTCATCGGAAGGGTCATGTCGCGCGGAGTGCCTTCGACGCGGATCTTGATCAACGCTCCGCTATCGAGGTCCGCCTTCACCATGTGCAACGGCATATGGCCCCATCCCAACCCGGCCTTGAGGAATGCATGTTTGGCTCCGAGATCCGCGAGACGCCAGGTGAGCGGCGAGAGCACGCCGAAATTCCGGCCCTCCGTCAAGGCGGTCCTGTCGGTGAGAACCAGCTGGATCTGCTTCGCGATGGCCGACGCCGAGACCACACCGCGCGTGCTTGCCAGGGGATGAGAGGGGCTGACGACCGTCATGAACGAAACGTCCAGCAAGTCCTCGGATTGAAGGTCTTCCGGCACGAGCGGGAGCGAGCCGATGATGCCGATGCTGCAGCTGCGATCGAGAACGGGCTTGATGACCCCCCCGAGGGCTTCGACATAGAGCCGCAGCGGCGTATGCGGATACGACTTGCGGCTGTGCGTCGCCGCCCGCGTGAGCGCTTCCATCGGCAACATCACATCCACTACAACCGAGAGCTCGGCCTCGAGGCCCTCTCGCATCGCACGGGCCCGGGCCTGGAAACCATCGATGTTGTCCGCCACCGAGCGGGCATCGGCAAGGAGGCTGCGTCCCTCCTCGGTGAGCCGGGGGTAGCGAGCGGAACGATCGAAGAGCTTTACGCCAAGCTGCGCTTCCAGATTGGCCAGCGTCTGGCTCACCACGGATTGCGCGCGCCGCAGCTTGCGCCCCGCGGCCGAGAAGCTGCCCTCGTCCACCGCGGCTATGAAGGTTCGAAGCTGGTCCAGCGTGATTCGATCGAGCATAGCCATCGTTCCTGACGATATGTCCTATCTAAATATATAGGCTTCTCAGATACAAGGCCAGCCCTCATTCTGTCTCCATCAAGCTTTGTGGAGATTGCAATGAGCACCCGTACCGCAGTAGCCGTCCCTCGCAGCCGTCTTCTCGATGTCGAGAATGCGCCAGTGGCAACCGTGAGCGGCGCCGCTCGCCGCATTGTGCAAACCACCGGCGGCCGCCGGCACGGCTCCATCGCGCGCCTCATGAGCCCCTCCGACATCGGCGAGCTGATCAAGCCTTTCGTCTTCCTGGATCACTTTGAAATCGTGCCGGGGCCCAAGCCGGTTTTCGCCGGCATCCATCCGCACTCGGGCATCGCAACGCTCACGGTCGTGCTTCGCGGCGGCGTGGCGTACGAGGACACGACCGGAAAGACGGGCACCGTCCCGACGGGCGGGCTCGAATGGATGAAGGCCGGAAACGGCGTGTGGCATGACGGCGGGGCCACGCCCGGTGAGCCGTTGCGCGGCTTCCAGCTGTGGGTGGCGCTGCCACCCTCGGAGGAGAACGCTCCCGCGGAGAGCCAGTACATCGCTCCCGACGCGGTGCAGGAAGACGGCCCCGCTCGGGTGATTCTCGGGAGCTACGGCCGCGCCACGAGCCCGATTCGCGCCCCCGCGGGCATCAACTATCTCCACGTCCGCCTGAAGGACGGCGAGCGCTGGCGCTACACGCCGCCCGACGGACACACGGTCGCGTGGCTCGCCGTCGATGAGGGAAACCTGCGGTCGCAAGAGCCGATCCGTGCGGGAGAGCTCGCCGTCTTCGAGGAATCCGGCGGCGTCATCGACCTGGAGGCGGACGGAGACACGTCGTTCGTCCTGGGATCGGCGATCAAGCATCCATACCCGCTCGTCCTGGGCTACTACTCGGTGCATACGAGCCGCGCGACGCTCGACCAGGGCCAAGGGGAAATCAATCGGATCGGCCAGCGGCTTCGCGCCGCGGGTCGCCTCTAAAGGAAAGGAATAGACATGTCATCCACCAGCAAGAAACTCATTGCCGTGATCGGCGCAACGGGACAACAGGGAGGCGCAGTGGTGCGTGCCCTGCAAGCCGGCAGCCAATTCACGGTGCGCGCTCTGACGCGCAATCCCGGCAAGCATCGCGGGCTCGCGGATGAAGTCGTCGAAGCGGATTTAAACCGCCCGGAAACCCTCAGAGCCGCGTTCGAGGGGGCATATGGCGTTTTTCTGGTCACCAACTTCTGGGAACAAGGCACCGACGAGCTCAAGCAGGCGACAGCGGCGGTACGCGCTGCCAAGGATGCCGGTGTCAAGCACTTTGTCTGGTCAACGCTGCCTGACGTGGAAGCGATCAGCGGCGGCAAGCTCGAGGTGCCCCACTTTACCGGCAAGGCCAGGATCGATCGGATAGTCCGGCAAGCCGGGTTTGCGAATCACACGTTCGTCATCGCGCCTTTCTTCTACCAGAACCTGGCGGGCGCTCTTGCTCCGCAAAAGCAGGCTGACGGATCCTTGGGCTGGGCCCTTCCCATCGATCCCGATGTTCGCGGCATCCACATGGGCGACATCAACGAGCTCGGCGAGATCGTTGCCGGAGCATTCGCGCATCCGGAGCAGGCAGGCCATGGCGAATACCTGCCCCTCGTCGGCGATTTCATGAGCTTCAACGAAATCATCGACACGCTGAATCGCCAGGGACATCACTTTACGTTCAAGCAAGTCCCAAGCGAAGGCTTCCCGGCCGAAATCGCGAACACGTTCAAGCACTTCCAGGCCCATACGTACCTGGGCTCGGATTCGCACGACCGAATTGCGCTCGCAACGAAGGTGGCAGGTGCGCCGGCGACGAAGTTCTCGACCTGGGCGCGAGTGAATTTCCCGGTGACGCCCGCGCTTGCCAGGAGTCACGCGTGAATGCCATCAAAGATCGAGCGTCAAGTTCGCGATCATCGCCGAGGCGGGATCGGTCGCAACCTTGAAACCCAGCTTGCGACCGAGCGCCAGCATCCTGTCGTTCTCCGACAACGTCGTAGCGACCAGCCGTCGCACGCCGTGGTTCTTCGCTGCGACAAGCAGGCTCGCGAGAAGCCTGGTCCCCAGCCCGCGCCCCTGCCAGTCGTCGCTCAGGACGATCGCGAACTCGGCGTCGCCGGGCGAGGACAGCTTGACGTAGCGGGCCACGCCGATCTGGCGCTCCCTGCCCTGAATCGGCGCGATGGCGATCAGCGCCAGCTCGCGTTCGTAGTCGATGTCGGTGAACCGTTTGAGCTCCTCAAGCGACGGGCGCCTCCCCGACATCAATCGCTGGTAGCCGGTGGGCGCCGAGAGACCGTTCACGAACTCCTGCTCGAGAGCCAGGTCCGCGGCGCAAATGGGACGGATGGTGATCACGGTCCCGTCGGCAGGCACCCACGTTTCGAACGTCGGTTGAGCACTCATGACGCTTTTCCCGTCAGCTTTGGCAGATCACCTCACCTAGTGCCTGGCTCAGCTTCTCGTTCTCCCGGTAATCGATCGGGCAATCAATGAGTGACGGCGCGTTGCCCTCGAGGCTTGATCGGAGGGCCGGCAGCAGCTCGTCGGCGCGTTCGATGCGACGCGCCCGCATGCCGAAGCTCTGCGCATAGGTCACGAGATCGGGATTGCCGAAGTCCACGCCGAAGTGGCGCCCGAGGCGGGTGTCCATGTGGTGCTGGATCACGCCGTACTTGCCGTCGCGCAGCACCAGCACGGTGATGGCGACGCCTAGACGCACGGCGGTTTCGAGCTCTTGCGAGTTCATCAAAAAGCCGCCGTCGCCGCTCACCGCGACCACGCGGCGTTCAGGCAGGGCCAGCTTCGCGGCGATGGCGCCCGGCAGCGCGATGCCCATGGCGGCGAAGCCGTTGGAGATGATGCAGGTGTTGGGCTGCTCGGCCTGGAACAGGCGCGCTATCCACAACTTGTGCGCGCCCACGTCGGACACCAGCACGTCATCGGCAGCCATGGCGCGGCGCAGGTCGGCGATCACGCGTTGCGGCTTCAGCGGATAGCCCGCGTCGTCGGCGCCCTGCTGCGTCACGTGTACCAGGCTGGAATGCAGGCGCTTGCCCGCTCTTTCAGGCTTGGTCGCGGCCCGATTTGCAATTCGGTCCAGGGCATCGGCGATGTCGCCCACGATGCCGGCCGCCAGCATGTAGTGGCCGTCGACTTCCGCCGGCGCCGAGTCGATGTGCACGATGCGCTTGTCACGCTGCGGATTCCAGCGTGCCGGGTCGTACTCCACCATGTCGTAGCCGATGCACAGCACCAGGTCGGCGCGGTCCAGGCCGAAGGCCGCAGGGTCGCGTGCCTGAAGGCCGATCGTGCCCAGGGAGAGCGGATGCGAGAAGGGCACCGCGCCCTTGGCCATGAAGGTGGTGGCCGCCGGCAGGTTAAGCCGTTCGATGAATGCCACCACGGCGGCGGAGGAGCGTTGGCGGATGACGCCATTACCCACCAGCACGAAAGGCGCCTCGGCCGCGTCGATCAGGCGCGCGATCTGCTCCACCTTGGCTTGCGGTGCGCGCGGTATCGCCGCTGCCTGCACCTTGAGCGGGGAGAGACCCTCGGCCGGCATTTGCGCGACATTTTCCGGCACCTCGATGAAGCTCGCGCCGGGCTTTTCCGCCTGGGCCAGCTTGAAGGCCTTGCGTACCACTTCGGGCACGATCTCGGGTTCCAGCACCTGGGCGCTGAACTTGGTGAAGTGCCTGAAGAGAGCGGCCAGGTCCAGCACCTGGTGGCTCTCCTTGTGCATGCGGGTCGTCGCCGCCTGACCGGCGATGGCCACCAGCGGCGCGCGGTCCATGTTGGCGTCGGCCACGCCGGTGATCAGGTTCGTGGCGCCCGGGCCCAGGGTGGCCAGGCACACGCCGGCGCGGCCCGTGAGCCGCCCGTACACGTCGGCCATGAAGGCAGCGCCCTGCTCGTGGCGCGTGGTGACGAAACGGATGCGGCTTTGCGAAAGCGCGTCCATGATGTGGATGTTCTCTTCCCCTGGGATGCCGAAGACATACTCCACGCCCTCGTTTTCCAGGCAGCGCACCAAAAGCTGGGCTGCGTTCATGGGCGTGGCCACCGTTACTCCGTATCGCTGCCGGCGCCGGCAGGCCGCTCGGTGATGGACACGGACTTGACATTGACGAACTCGCGGATGCCGTGGCGCGCCAGCTCGCGCCCATAGCCGGAGCGCTTGACGCCGCCGAAGGGCAGGCGCGGGTCCGAGACCACCATCGCATTGATGAAGGTCGCGCCCGCTTCCAGCTCGTCGACGCAGCGCAGGCGTTCCGCTTCGTCGTGGGTCCAGACACTGGAGCCCAGGCCGTAGTCGCTCGCGTTGGCGAGTTCGATCGCCTCGTCCAGATTGCGCACCTTGAAGAGCAAAGCCACCGGACCGAACACCTCCTCCCGATAGGCACGCGCGTGCGGCGGTATCTGGGCAAGCGCCGAGACCTGGTAGAAATTGCCCGGACGGTCCAGGCGCTTGCCGCCGGTGAGGATGCGCGCGCCGACCTGGACCGACTCGTCGACCTGGCGTGCGACGGTTTCCAGGATCTGCGCCGTGGCGAGCGGACCGACGTCGATGTCCTCGCGCATGGGGTCGCCCACCTTGAGCCGCTCGAGCCCTTCCACCATGCGCCGCTCAAATTCGTCGTACACCCTCGCGTGCACGATGAAGCGCTTGGCGGCGATGCAGGACTGGCCGTTGTTGAGGTTGCGTGCGGTGATCGCGGTCCGAACGGCGGCGGCCAGATCCGCGCTGGGCAGCACGATGAAAGGGTCTGAGCCGCCCAGCTCCATGACGGTCTTCTTGATGTGCTTGCCGGCCTGCTCGGCGACCTGCGAGCCGGCGAGGTCCGAACCCGTGAGCGTGACGGCCTTGACGCGCTCGTCGGCGATCACGCGCGCGACGCGCTTGGGACTCATGAGCAGCGTTTGAAAGGCGCCGGGGGGGAAGCCGGCGCGGCGAAAGATCTCCTGCAGCGCGAGGGCGCAGCGCGACACGTTGGAGGCATGCTTGAGCAGCCCGACGTTGCCCGCCATCAAGGCCGGGGCGGCAAAGCGCACCACCTGCCAGAACGGAAAGTTCCATGGCATCACCGCAAGGACCGGCCCCAGCGGCAGGTAGCGGACGTAGCTCTTATCGGCGTCGGTCTCGATCGCCTCGTCGGCGAGAAATCGGGCGCCGTTTTCTGCGAAATACCGGCAAGCCGAGGCGCATTTCTGGGCTTCCGCCACGGCCGCCTTGTAGGTCTTGCCCATCTCCTCGGTCATCAGGCGCCCCCACTTGTCCTTCTCGTCCTCCAGGATCCGTGCGGCCGCGTGCAGCCAGCCGGCGCGCTCGGCAAAGGAAGTACTGCGGTAGTGGTGCCAGGTCTGCTGCGCTCGCGCCAGAGCCGCTTCCAGATCCGCGTCGCTGATCTCGTCGAAGCTTTCGATGAGCTTGCCGCTGGTGGGATCGATGCTTTGCAATTTCATGCTGCTGCCTCCATGTCTCCTCATGCTCGATCGGGCGCGTCTGCGGACGATGTCAGCCGGTCGCATCCAAGTTACGGCTGCAACTGCGGCCTCGGGATTGGTTCGCTATTTCGCGGTCGCGGCGCGGCGGATACCATCACTTCGCACTAATGGGATCAGCAGCACGCATAGTACGACGATGACCAGCGCCGCGAAGCGGGTGGCGGCCAGCAGGCCGTAGGACAGCGACAGAAATCCCACGCCGATTGCGGGCCCGCCGAGCCCGATGTAGTTGATGAGGTGTACAACGCTAATGACAGCGCCTCGCTCCTCAGCCGGTGTGGCGACCGTGATCTCAGTCATTTCCCCGACAAAGATGAGGCCGTGGCCCACGCCCGAGCCGACCATCGCGAGTACCGCAACCACCGGATCGCGGGTGGCCGTTGCGAGCACCAGCAAGGCCAGCCCGACCGCGAGTGCGCCGAGGCCCACCAGTTGGGCCGTCAGCGCACGCAGCCGATGCGCACCGAGCTGTGCAAGCGCCGACGTTGCGATCATCAATGCCAATGCTGTCGAGCTGAGAGCGAGGTTCTTAGTGTCGAACAGATCGGAAAAGAAGGATGGGATCACCGCCGAGAACACTCCGAGCACGCTCCAGGACAGGAACCCGGACGCTGCGACAAGAGCGAAGGTCTGGCGAATGGACTCGGGCACCCGCAGTAGGGCCGGGTGCCAGTGCCCGACGGTCGTTGCCGCCTTACCGGGCACTCTCAGCGCGGCGACGAAAGCGATCACGACGAGTGCCAGATGGACAAGGAAGGAAAGTTCCCGCGGTGCAGGACCGTACTGGGCCAGGATCCCGGCGAGCAGCGGGCCGAACGCCAATCCGCCGGTCATGCACACAGTCGCTGTCAGCGCAGCCACCCGCTGCGCTCGCACTTGGTCCGAGACGAGGCCGGCGGCGCTGTCGCTCAAGGCGGCCACCCCGGCGGCCGAGGCGCAAGCCATGCCCAGGCCCTGTGCCACTCGCGCGGCGAACAGCCAAGCCGTGCCATCCGCCACTACGAACAAGACGTCGCCCACACCGAGCGAGATCAGCCCGGCGAGGATAAGCGCGCGCCGCCCAATCACATCCGAGAGTGGTCCGAAAACCAGCAGTCCCGGCGCGATGACCGCCACCGCGGCGGCGTAGAGCAGAGTCTGGGTCAGCGATGAATATCCGAACGCCGCCCGAAACACCCCGTAGAGCGCGCTGGGCAAGTTGCTGCCCATGAACAGCACCGCGAGCGCAGTCGCCGCCGCTACGAACACTTGTCTGGCGTGTCGTCGCGCGACCGCCTCTACATCGTTATGGAAACGTTTCATGATTGTTTCCTTTCACGAGCATCACTGCGCACACCCACGTTCGAAACACTCATCGAAGTCTCCCCTTCTGATGGAGGCTGAGTTGCAGGTCGCGCGCGAAGGCCGGCAGCACGACCCCGTAGGTGAAGCGTGCGACGCCGACGTCCAGGCCGATCGCGAGCATCGCGACGGCGAGCAGGACGAACGAGGAATTCCGCGCTCCCGCGCCGACCGCGTTCATGGTTTGAGCGCCTTCGTTGGTCGCAGCCGGTCCCGCCAATGTGCGCCACGACCGCGGTGGGAGACCGATCGTAATTTGCCATGTCACGCTCGCGGGCTGGAGTCCGGCACCGGGCCGAGCAGCTGGCCGCCGTCGGCGATGAACTCCGATCCGGTCGAGAAGCCGGCCTCGTCGGAGGCGACGAATAGCACCAGACGCGTGATCTCTTCAGGCTCGGCGATGCGCGGAATCGCCAAGTCCCTTACGGCCCCCGCTCCGACCGCCGCGGCGTCCGACCCGCCCACCATCGGCGTGCTGACATTGCCGGGGTGGATGGAATTGACACGGATGTTGTCGCGCGCGAGCTCCAGCGCCGCCGTCTTGGTCAGCCCGCGCACGCCCCACTTGCTGGTCGCGTACGCCCCCACCCCGAACGTGGCGGTCATCCCGGCGCCGGCGGAAGTATTGACGATCGCGCCGCCGCCCGCCTTGCGCATCGACGGGACGATCGCGCGGATCCCCAGATATGTGCCGGTCAGGTTGATGTCGATCACCTGGCGCCAGGCCGCCGGTTCGGTCTCCTCGATCGGTCCGAAGCGCACGATGCCCGCGTTGTTGACCAGCACGGAGACTGGGCCGAAGGTGTGTTCGGCGGTGGCCACCGTCGCCGCCCAGTCTTTGTCGCTCGTGACGTCGAGGCGGGAGAAGATCGCGTGATCGCCGAGCTCGTCGGCGAGCGCCCGCCCCTCCTGCTCGAGTACGTCCGCGATCACAACGTTCGCGCCCTCGGCGACGAAGCCGCGCGCGTGGCTTGCTCCCATGCCACGGGCACCGCCCGTGACGATCACTGTCCGATTATCGAAACGTTTCATGATTGTTTCCTTCCTCGTATTGGATTCGTAGATCACCGCAGCTTTCAATTAACTCCTTCACCAGGACGCGGTTCCAGCGGGCACTAGCAGTGCTCTCCCGGTCAATCCGATGCGGTCTCTTGTCCGTGCGGTGCAGGACGCGAGCGAGCGTAGTGGCAATCTCGCGCGACTGGAGCGGCTTGGTGAGCAGCTCACTGACGCCGGCGGCGAGCGCCTGTTGCGCCAGGAGCGGGCCGCTATAGCCGCTCACCAACACGATCGGCAAGTCGGGACGACGGCGGCGCAACACACTCGCCAGCCCCGTCCCGGTGAGCCCGGACATGACTTCATCGGTCATGACGACGTCGAACCGCCCGGGCGCCGCGTCGAACCCTGCGAGCGCGGCGTGGCCATCGGAGAATGACGCCGGTTCGTACCCGAGCCGCGAGAGCACCTCGGCGGTCGCCACGAGCAACGGCGCCTCGTCGTCGACGAGCAGCACACGCTCGCCGTTGCCTCGCGGCGGCGGAGCTGCCGTGTCATCTGCAGTGGCGAGCG
>Ga0137415_10007843_pt1 | contig 10590 bp, 7 predicted proteins | sample CZODoug3_1_1_16f_FD_183082 | JGI IMG/M metagenome (GOLD analysis project Ga0137415, IMG submission 183082) | Vadose zone soil fungal communities from Angelo Coast Range Reserve, California, USA - CZODoug3_1_1_16fungal (Hybrid Assembly) | ecosystem: Environmental > Terrestrial > Soil > Vadose...
CTGCTGAACGCCGCCCACCGCCTGTTCCGTCGGCTCGACGCGCGCGTCGACCTCGTGTACGTCGGCGGCAAGGTGTCCGAGCTCGAAACCACCTACTTCGCGGTGGTGCGCGAGTGGGGGCAGTCGATCGAGTCCACGGACAGCTACACCTTCGGCCATTGCGAGCGCGTGGCGCAGCACGCGATGGCCGTGGCGCGCGTCCTCGCGCTCGACGAGACCTGCCAGACGACGATCCGGCTCGGCGCCTACCTCCACGACCTGGGGAAGGTGCGGGTGCCGCACGAGATCCTGAACAAGCCCGGCCCGCTCACGCGCGACGAGTTCACCGTGGTGCAGATGCACCCGATCTGGGGTCTCGAGCTGCTCGGCGCGGTCGAATTCCCGTGGGACCTGAAGCCGATCATTCGCTGGCATCACGAGCGCTACGACGGCACGGGCTACCCCGACCGCCTGCGGGGCGACGAGATCCCACTCGCGGCGCAGATCGTGGGCATCGTGGACGTGTACGACGCACTCACCACCGCGCGCCCGTATCGCCCCGCGCTGTCGCGCCAGGCGGCGCTCGCCGAGATCGAGCGGTGCCGGGGCTGGTGGTCGGAAGCGGTGTACGCCGCGTTCGTGAAATCGCTGGATGGGGTGACGAGTGCTGCGGACGCGAGGCTCGCCGCGGCTGCTGCCGCCGCCCGTACGTAGCCAGCGCCCGTTCGATCACCTCGCACCGTCATCAGCCCCGGGGAGCCCAGCCCCGGGGTTCGGCGTTGGGGCCCTTACGGAACCCGGATATAGTTGGCATTGACAACTAATAACCAGCAGCCTACAGTTGAGCATCCGCTCTCGTGAGAACGTATCATGACTCATCGTTGCCTCGGGATCGTTGGCGTCGTGCTTCCGACGCTGCTCGGCGCGCAAGCGGGACGGGGTCCGTACGCGCGCATCGCGATCCTGCGCCCCCATGATGGGCACACCGTCGAGTTCGAAGCCGGCTACATCCGACACCTCACGTGGCATACGCAGGCCGGAGACAGCTGGGTCTGGTACGGCTGGGGGGTGTGGGCGGGTGAACGCCAGCGCTGGTTCGTGTACGCGACCTTCGGGCACTCGGCCGCGAGCCTGGACAGCGCGGTCGCCCCGGCGGAGGACGAGCGGGACAACGTGCTCAACGTCGCGCCCTACGTCGACTACATGGGGAACGCGCTGTACGAGTACCTTCCGGCGCTGTCGCGTGGCACGGGTGAGCCGCAGCCGACCGCTCGACTCGAATTCGCCACCGTGGACGTCGTGCCCGCGTCCGCCAAGGCTTTCGAAGCCGCCCTCAGTGCGGGGCAAGCAACACTGCCCGGTGAGACACTCTGGTATCGGATGGTGGCGGGGGGAGCCGCTCCGCGCTATGTCCGCCTGCGTCCGCGCCCCAGCCTGTCGGCGGTTCTCGAAGGACGTAGTGACCAGGCGCTCCCTGACACGGTCAACCGCTTCGTCGTGCGCACGACCGTCGAGATCTTGACGCTGCGACCGACGATGAGCCTCGGCCTCGGGTCGCCGCGTCGCGAGTGATGCTCAGGTGCTGCAAATACTCAGGGTGCTGCGACGCATCGGGACGAGCGTTCGCCCCGATGCATGCGCTTTCGATATCGTCAGTGCGGCGTGGGGCGCGACGGGTCGTGGGTGCGAGGCGCTACGCCAGAGGAGGATGTTGACCGTGAAGGAAACGCCCCAGCAGTACATCCAACGCATCCTGAGCTACATCGGTGGACAGGATCCGCTCGACATTCAGGCGCGGACCCCCAAGGAACTCGCGCGCCTGATCGAGGGAGCATCGGCAACTCGGTTGCGCCAGCACCCGGCACCCGGCAAGTGGTCCATCACGGAGATCCTCGCCCATCTTGCCGACGTGGAGCTCGTCGTGAGCTGGCGGATCCGGGCGATTCTCGGGGCGCCGGGAACCCCCATCCAGGTAATGGATCAGGATGCCTGGGTCACGGCCGGGCACTACGACCAACGCGATCCTCGCAAATCCGTCGAGATCTTCCGCGTGCTCCGCGAAATGAATCTGGCGCTGTTCAAGACCCTGACGCCGGAACAGTGGAAACACCAGGGGATGCACCCGGAGCGAGGTGCAGAGACCGTGGAGCACATCGTCCGCTTATACGCGGGTCACGACGTGAACCACACCCGTCAAATCGAACAGATCCTCACGTCGAACGGACCCTAGTTGGCGGTGGGGCTTCAGCCACCTGGGCCAGTTGCCGCTCACGCGCTGCCCGTGCCAGTGCCGCGATCAGCACGACCAGCTGCCGCCGGACGGCCGGGGTGAATCCCGAAAGCACCTGGGCGTTCTCTGCGACGATGTCCGCCTCGACCCGCTGGTACCGGCTGGTGCCGGAACGAGTCGCCTCAATTAGGGTCGATCGTCCGTCGGCTGGATTCACCGTTCGTTTCACCGCGTGCTTGCGCTCCAATCCGTCAACCACGCGACTGAGCGTGCTCTTATCGAGGCACATCGCGGCGGCCAGCTCGTTCAGCGTGAGAGCTCCGCGCCTGATGAGGATGTCCAGGACATAGCACTGGGTAATGGTGAGCCCATGATAGCCGATGCGATCCCGATCGCGGAACTGATATACGCGCAGCAGTTCGGTCATCACTCCGTAGAGGACAGCCGCGTCGCGTTCCAGGGGCGGCCGCGTCGCGGCACCGCGCTTCTCACGCGCTGGGATATAGTTGATCATGACAACTAATATAGCGCATGGCCTCCAGGCTCCGCTCGACATCGTCCTCGGTCGTGGCCCAGGAGGAGACACTGATGCGCATGGCAGTGCGTCCCTGCCAGACGGTCGCGCCTGCCCAACACGTGCCGTCCGCCTGTACCCCTGCGATGACGCGGCGGGTCAGCTCGGCGTCGCCGAACGAGACGAGCACCTGATTGATCACCACGTCGTTGAGGATCTCGCACCCCGCCTCCCGTAATCCGTCGGCGAAACGCGTCGCGTGACGGCAGGTGCGCTCGATCAAGTCGGCCAGGCCCCGCCGCCCGAGCGAGCGCAGCGCCGCCCACACCTCGATCCCCCGTGCCCGCCGCGAGAACTCGGGCGTGTAGTGTTCGGGCTCGCGGGCTTCGCCGATCACGAGATAGGGCGCGTCCACCGCCATCGCCGCATGGAGGTGTCGTGGATCGCGGACGACGACGATGCCGCTGTCGTACGGCACGTTCAGCCATTTGTGCGCGTCGATCGCCCACGAGTCGGCGCCGGCGAAGCCCTTGGTGAGGTGCGCGCGGGCCGGAGCCGCCGCCGCCCAGAGCCCGAACGCCCCGTCCACGTGCACCCAGGCGCCCGCCGCTTTGGCCTGCGGGATGATCTTGTCGGCGGGATCGAATGCGCCGGTGTTGACGTTGCCCGCCTGGAGGCAGACGAGGGTGTTGTCGTCCAGGGGTGGCAGTGCGTCCGCGCGCATCCGGCCCTGACCATCCACGGGCACGCGGATCACGCGCTCGCGTCCCAGGCCCACCAGCATCAGCGCCTTGAGCACGCTCACGTGCACTTCCTCGCCCACAACCACGGTGATCGGCGGCGCGCCGAACAGGCCTTGCGTCTCGACATTCCAGCCCCGCCGGGCCAGCAGGGCATGGCGTGCGGCCGCCAGACCAGAAAAATTCGCCTGGGTCGCGCAGGTCACGAACCCCAGGCCGGACGCCGGCGGCAAACCCAGCACGTCGAGCAGCCAGCGCATGGCGACTTCTTCCAGACGCGCCGCAATGGGCGAGAGGACGACGATCCCCGCGTTTTGATCCCATGCAGCCGCCAGGTTGCTCGCCGCTACGGTCGCGGGGAGCGAGCCGCCGACCACGAACCCGAAGAACCGGCCACCCGCTGACGCCATCGTGGCCGGCGATCCGATTTCGTCGAGCAGCGCAATCACCGCCGCCGGGTCGGTCGGATGCTCGGGGAGTGGCTCATCGAGACGTCGAAGATTGGCGAGGGCCTGGGGCGTCGGGGCCACCCCGCGGTTTTTCAGGCCGGCCAGATAGCGTGCCGCCCGCTCGGCGGTCGTGCGCAGCAGGTTTTCCATGTCTCAAAACTCGGTCTAAGAAAGGAACTGCGCCGCGAAGAAGGCCAATCCCACGCCGCCGAGGGATAGAGACCCGATCCAGACCAGGCGGTTGTGTGTGAGGGCTGCCAACGCGCCCAGGGCTATGGCCACCTGAAACAGCGCCACGGCGTTGGCGAAGCCGTGGTGCTGGTGCAGCAGATGATCGGCCTCGTGCGACCGCGCGTCACGCTCGCGCTCGAGGGCTTCGGCCTTGGTCTTTATCTCCTCCTGCTCGGCTGCGTATTTCCGCTGTTTCTGAACCAGGTCCCCAGGGGGGCGCTTTCCCAGGGCCTGCCAGGGCGCCTCGGCGGCCTGCGCGACCGCGAGCTTGATCCCCTTCGCCTGATAGTACGCCCACTGGTCCGAGGCCACGGCCTGGAGCCGCGTAGCTTCCGTCTTCAGGACGAGCGCCTCGTTCGCGGTGCTTCCGGCCTTGAGCGCGGCGATCGCCGCAACCGCAGCCACCACCGCAGTGGTGAGAGCGATGCGCCGCAGGAACTGCCCGCCCCCGCCCCCGCGCTCGAGTTCTTCCTGCACCGCTTCGCGGAGCTTATCGGTCTCGATTTCCGGTGTTTCGGGCATGTTCATCACTAACACCCGTCGACGCGTGAGGGTAGTCCGGTTAAGGCTTTGCCCCCCCGCTCGCGCGGGGCATCTTTCCCGTCCATGAACCACATCCGATTCACTCTGCTACTCGGCTCGCTGGCCGGCGCGATCGCCCTCGCGCTGCCGGCACGAGCCCAGACCATCCCGGCCAGCGCGTACGGCGCGCTGCGCTGGCGGCTCATTGGCCCGCACCGCGGCGGCCGGGTGCTGGCGGTGGCCGGCATTCCCGGCGATCCGGCGACGTTCTACTTGGGCGCCGTGGACGGCGGCGTGTGGCGCACCCGGAACGCCGGCGTCACCTGGGACCCGCTGTTCGACGATCAGCCAATCGCATCGATCGGGGCGCTTGCCCTCGCGCCTTCGGATCCGAACATCATCTACGTGGGCACGGGCGAAGCGGCGCTCCGGTCCGACATCACCTACGGCGCCGGCGTCTACAAGTCCACCGACGGTGGCGCCCATTGGCGCGCAATCGGTCTCGCCGACACGCGCCACATCGGGAAGGTGCTGGTGGATCCCCGAAACCCGGACGTCGTGCTGGTCGCGGCGCTGGGACACGCGTACGGTCCCAACCCCGAGCGCGGCGTGTTCCGGTCCATCGACGGCGGACGCACCTGGACCAAGGTGCTCTACAAGGATCCCGATACCGGGGCCATCGACCTGGCAGCCGATCCCGCCGATCCCCAAGTCGTGTACGCCGCGCTCTATCAGGCGCGCCGCACCCCGTGGGAGCAGTACCCGCCGAACGAAGGACCAGGGAGCGGCCTGTACAAGTCGACCGATGGCGGTGCCAGCTGGGCGCCCCTCACGGGACACGGTCTTCCCGCCGGTCCGCTCGGCCGCATCGGGCTGGCAGTCGGGGGGGGCCGGGTGTATGCGCTGATCGGCGGGAAGGTCAGTGCCGGTCTGTATCGCTCGGACGACGGCGGCGCGACGTGGCGGATCGCGGGGAGCGATCCGCGGCTGACGAACCGCAATTGGTACTTCTGCCGGGTCACGGTCGATCCGCAGAACCCCGACGTCGTGTACGTGCCCAACGTGGCGCTCCTCAAGTCCAGCGACGGCGGTAAGACGTTCGGAGTGCTCAAGGGTCAACCCGGCGGGGACGATTACCACGAGCTGTGGATCGATCCCACGACCCCGACCCGCATGGTCGTGGGCAGCGACCAGGGTGCGGTGATCACGCTCGACAACGGTCGGACCTGGAGCAGCTGGTACAATCAGCCCACGGCGCAGTTCTACCACGTGGTCACGGACGATGCCTTCCCTTATCGAGTGTACGGCGCCCAGCAGGACGCGGGCACGGCGGGGGTGACGAGCCGCAGTGATTTCGGGGAGATCACGTTCCGTGACTGGGCTCCGGTGGGCGCGGGCGAGAGCGGCTACATCGCGCCCGACCCGCTTGACCCGGATATCATCTACGGCGGGGGCACCTACGGCGAAGTGCATCGGTTCGACCGGCGCACCGGCCAGTCGCAGGACATCTCGCCCTGGCCCCTATCGCCCTTCGGGCAGCCGCTGCCGGGTTGGAAGTACCGCTTCACGTGGACGTCGCCGCTCGTGTTCGACCGCGTCGACCGGCACGCCCTCTACCTCGGCGCCCAGATGGTGCTGCGCACCAGAGACGGCGGTCTCCACTGGGATTCGATCAGCCCCGACCTGACGGGCGCCGTCGCGCGGCGCACCGCGATCGACACGGGCCCGCTCACGGTGGCGAACGCCGCCGCGCGCGGCTACGGTGTGGTGTACACGATCGCGTCGTCACCGCGCGCAGCGGGATCGCTCTGGGTGGGCTCGGACGACGGGTTGATCCACCGCACCACCGACGGCGGCGGTCATTGGCAGAACGTGACGCCACCGGGCCTCGAGCCCTGGAGCACCATCAGTTTGCTCGAGGCGTCGCCCTTCGACCCGGCCGTCGCGTACGCCGCCGTTGATCGTCACCGCGTGGACGACTTCGCGCCCTACATCTACCGCACCCGCGACGGGGGCGCGCACTGGTCCCGCGCCGATGCGGGGATCGCGCCCGGGGGGGCGTACCTGCAGGCCGTCCGTGCCGATCCCGAGCGCCCGGGTCTGTTGTATGCCGGCACGGAGACGGGCGTCTACGTGTCGTTCGACGATGGCGACCACTGGCAGTCGCTGCAGCTCAACCTGCCGGTGGCATCGGTGCGCGACCTCGCGGTCCACGGCCGCGACCTGATCGTGGCCACGCACGGTCGCTCGTTCTGGGTGTTGGACGATCTCACGCCGCTGCGCCAGCTGGGCGACTCGGCCCTCCGAGCTCCGGTCTACCTGTTCACTCCGGCGCCGGCGGTCCGGCTGCGCCGCAGCGTCAGCAACGACACCCCGCTGCCCCCCGAAGAGCCGCACGGCACCAATCCGCCGGCCGGCGCGGTGATCGATTATCTGTTGCGAGCGGCGCCCCCCGTTGCGGGGTCCGTGACCGTGGAGATTCGCGACGCGCGCGGCGGTGTCGTGCGCCGCTTCTCGAGCGACGACCGTGCAACGCCGCCGGCGGAGCCTCCTCAGTTCGCCGATGCATGGCTGCCGCGCCTGGACCCGCCCACGCGCGATGTCGGGCTGAACCGGTTCGTGTGGGACCTGCGCTACCCGCCGCCGCCCGCCGCGCGGTATGGCTACAGCATCGCCGCGATCGCGGGTCAGGGAACGGTCGCCGAGCCGCAGGGGCCGCTCGTCCTACCGGGAGCTTACGAAGTCAGGGTCAGCGTCGGGGAGCAAACGTACACGCGGCCGCTTCAGGTCGAGCTCGATCCGCGGGTCCACGTCGCCGACTCCGGGCTCGTGGCCCAGCTGCGACTCGGCCTCGACATCTGGAATGCGATGGCGGAAGCCCACGCGTTGGCGGGCGGCCTGCGCGGTGCGCGCGACCAGATTCGTTCCCTCGCCGGCCGCTCCCTCGATCGCGCGGCCCGCGCATCGCTCACGGCTCTCGAGCAACGGGCGGACAGCCTGGCACGGGCGACGGCCGGCGCGAGCGACGACCTGGCCGGGCTCGAGACTGCCGTGGAGAGCGCCGATCGCGAGCCTACCGAGCAAGCGCGGGCCGTGTTTGCCGCTCAGCGCGAGCGCGTGGCGAGCGCGGCGCGCCGCTGGCAGCAGGTGCGCACCACCGAGCTGCCCGCGCTCAACGCGCGTCTGCGGGGCCAGGGGGCGCCGGCGCTGCAGCTACAGGAGCAAGTACCGGACAGGAAGGCAGGGCCGTGGTAGCAGGCGCCGGATCACGGAGACCGCACTGACGGTGCGAGGCGCTGCCGGATGGCGCCGAGATGGTACGCCGTGTGCGCGATGGCGCCGAACGCCGCCCCAAGCGCGTCTTCGTCCCACACGGCGTGCGTCTCGACCGCGACAACCAGACTGTCGTACTCACGCCGCAGGCGCGTCTGCAGGTCGGCCCAGCCACGGTCATCGACCGTGGTCACCGTCCAGCTGCGCGCTCGATCGCGCGAGGTAGGCTGCCCGCGGAGGCCCAGGGTCGAGAGCGCGAGGCTCGAGCTCAGGTGGTTGACGTGTCCGGCGATGGTCGTGCGGCCTGGTCCTCCAGGCTCGGACGCCTGGATGGCACTCAACCCGCTGATCGTCCCGAACGCGCCGGTCCCCGGGGACGTGTCGGTGAAGTAGGTCCAGGGGCCGGGCGGCCCCTCGAAGGCCTCACGCAACATTCGTATCAGCAGATTCACGGTCACGGCGGCGGGTGTTGCGGTCATGGAGAGGAATATAGCCGCCGCCCTTTTCAGGGCCGCTGGCGACTGCGGATCAGGATGAGCAGTGCTCCAACCAGCCCTACGGCGCTAGGGTCGATACCCGCGAGGTAGTCCATCAGCCCACGAGCGACCAGCCGGAATTGGGTACCGTACCGAGCCATACTTCATGAATGAACTATGTCCTCAGGGAGTTCCCGCCCGGCCACTTCTCGTACCTCCAGCCCCATTTCCTCGAGGAAGCTCGACCCGCCCGCCTCCATCCCGAACCGGCGCTCGACCCGGGTCAGGACCAGCCGCTCCTGCGCCCGCGTCATCCCCACATACACGAGGCGCCGCGCCTCCTGGATCTCGGCCTGGCGGTTCTCCTTTGCCTCCCGCAGCCCGGGGATCTGGTAATCCTCCACTCCCACGATGTACACGCGCGAGAACTCCAGACCCTTGGTCGAATGCAGCGTGAGGAGGTTGACGCGATCGGGCGCGACCTCGATCCCATCCGACGTGGACAGCGCCACGCGCCCGAGCAGCCGATCGATACTTTCCTCCAATGTTCCCCCTCTCCACCGTGTGGAGAGGGGGTCAGGGGGTGAGGCCGGGGCTGAGGGCTCATCGATCAGCGCCCGCAGCCGCGCCACCGCCGCGGGATAGCGCTGCGCGGGATCGGGCTCGGCCCTGAGCCGCGTCATGAGCGCGCGCCCGCCGAGCCGCTTGATCACCTCGTCCACGGGAGGGGCCGCGGCGCTACCGCCGCGCTCGCGCTCCATCTCGTAAAAAGCCAGCGCATCACTGTATCGACCCAGCGTATAGAATTTCGCCAGCTTGAAGAGCATCGCCTGCTCCCCGCTCCCAGCGCCCTGCTCCAATGCCAACGCAAGCCCGAGATAATCGAGGAGGTTGACGAGCACCGCCTTGCGCGCCCGAATCGCCCGCTGGCGCTCGAGCTCGCGATACACCCGGGCCAGCGTGACGGCGTCGTCCAACGCGTGATGCGCCCGACCCGCGTCGATCCCGAACCGCAACGCGAGGTCCTCGAGCTTGGCGCTGTCGCGCGAGAGCGAGCGGACGAGGGGCAGGGTGTCGTAGAACACCAGGCTGTCCACACCGTCCAGCCCAGCCGCGAGCCGGCGCAGCACCGGAATGTCGAAATGCTGGCCGTTGTGCGCGATCAGCACGTCGTCGCCGATAAACGCTCGGAACGCGGGCCAGACTTCGGCAAAGGAGGGCGCATTCCGCACATCGGCGTTACTGTACCCGTGCACCTTGGTTGCCCCGGGTGTGATCGGGCGGTAGGGTTTCACGCGCGTGTGATACCGATCCACGATCTCGCCGCCCACCACGCGTACCGCCCCGACCTCGACAACCTCGCAGACCTCCACGTCTTTGTCGGTCGTTTCCAAGTCGAACGTGACGTAGCGCTCGAGCGCGGTATCGAGATCTTTGGCGTGGAGCAGCTGGAGCGCCTTGAACAGTGCTAACGCGAGACCGTGAGGGCCGCCGTCCGCCGCCACAACCTTCACAACCTCCTCAACCTCCCCAACCTCCCGCCGCGTTGCCGTGGAAGACGGTACGTGACGGACTCCAGCGGCGGCCAACATTCCCCGCAGCGCGATCTCCAACCCTCCCTGCGGCTCGATCACGATGTCCCGCTCCGCCGCCATCGCCGCCGCGAGTTCGTCGGCGAGCCGTACGGCCTCGGGGATGTCGGCGGGATCGGTGAGCTCGTCGTGCCGCTCCTCCAATGCATTGCGGTACGGCCCGACGCTCTGCGACAGGATCTCATCGACCAGCGGCGCCAACGCGCGATGTGAGCGGGGCAGGGCACGGAGGTTTTCCACCTGAAAGACCAGCCGCCACAACTTCTTCGTGTCGGGGTCCTGCGCGGGCCGGCGCCGGGCGAGCGCGCGGATGGCTGCGAGAAAGTCGTCCTGGGGGGGTGAGGCCGAGGTCGCCGCCTCGACTTCCTGGAGAAAGTGCGCCGAGAGCACGCAGCGCGCGAACGCCTCGAGCGCCACGGGGTCGTCCGGATCGCGCACGATCCGCAGTGCCGCGACCACGTAGTTTATGACGTCGTCCTCGACCAGCGAGCGGCCGCGCGCGAGGCGGCAGGGAATCCCCGCGCGGATAAGCCGCCCTTCGAGGTACTCCCCCACCTTGTGCGTGCGGTAGAGAATCGCGTAGT
>Ga0137415_10007845_pt1 | contig 10585 bp, 10 predicted proteins | sample CZODoug3_1_1_16f_FD_183082 | JGI IMG/M metagenome (GOLD analysis project Ga0137415, IMG submission 183082) | Vadose zone soil fungal communities from Angelo Coast Range Reserve, California, USA - CZODoug3_1_1_16fungal (Hybrid Assembly) | ecosystem: Environmental > Terrestrial > Soil > Vadose...
CCGGAGCCGCGCCGCCTACAGCACCTTGGAGAGGAAGGTCTGGGTGCGTTGGTGGGCGGGGTTGGTGATCACGTCGCGGGGTTTGCCGGCCTCGACGACCACGCCGCCGTCCATGAAGACCAGTGAGTCGCCGACCTCCCTGGCGAAGCCCATCTCGTGGGTCACCACGATCATGGTCATGCCGTCCTCGGCGAGCCCGCGCATGACCGCGAGCACGTCGCCGACCAGCTCCGGGTCCAGCGCCGAGGTCGGCTCGTCGAACAGCATGAGCTTCGGCCGCATGGCCAGCGCCCGGGCGATGGCCACCCGCTGCTGCTGACCGCCGGACAGCGACGCCGGGTACTCGTCCAGCTTGTCGCCGAGCCCGACCCGTTCCAGCAGCTCGCCGGCCTTGGCGCGGGCGGCCGAGCGGGACTCGCCGTGCACCGTCATCGGCGCTTCCATGATGTTCTCGGCGGCCGTGCGGTGCGGGAACAGGTTGAACCGCTGGAACACCATGCCGATGTCCCTGCGCTGCCGCGCCACCTCGGACTCGCGCAGCTCGTGCAGCTTGCCGCCGTGCTCGCGGTAGCCGACCAGCTGCCCGTCCACCCAGAGCCGCCCGGCGCTGACCTTGTCCAGGTGGTTGATGCAGCGCAGGAACGTCGACTTGCCCGAGCCGGACGGCCCGATGATGCACATCACCTCGCGGGGCTGCACCACCAGGTCGATGCCGCGCAGCACCCGGTTCGAACCGAAGTTCTTGCAGACCTGCTCGGCCTTGACCATCGGCTGCACGTCGCCGGCCGGAGCGCCGCCGGCTGGGACGTCGGCCCCAGGAGTGCCGTCCCCCAGGAAACTGGTGCTCACGTGACGTCGCCTCTCCCTCGGCCGAAGATCGAACCGAACCCGAACCGGGTGCGTCGGTCGTCCTGCGCGCCAGGGTGGCCGCTACCCCGACCGTAGTAGCGCTCCAGGTACATCTGCCCGACGGACAGCACCGAGGTCAGCACCAGGTACCACAGCGCGGCCACGATCAGCAGCGGGACGGCCTGGAAGTTGCGTGAGTAGATCGACTGCACCGCGGTCTGCAGCTCGAAGTAGCCGACGACCACGACGAGCGAGGTGGTCTTCAGCATCGAGATGGTCTCGTTGCCAGTCGGCGGGATGATCACCTTCATGGCCTGCGGCAGGACGACCCTGCGCAGGGCCTGCGGCCGCGACATGCCCAGCGCGCTGGCCGCTTCGGTCTGGCCGTGGTCCACCGAGTTGATGCCGCCCCGGACGATCTCGGCCATGTACGCGGCCTCGTTCAGCCCGAGCCCGAGCAGGCACGCGGTGAACTGCACGATCAGCTTGTTCGTATCGAACGTGACGAACTCCGGGCCGAACGGGATGCCCAGTCCGAGCGTCGGGAACAGGCTGGCCAGGAAGTTCCAGAAGACCAGCTGAGTGATCACCGGGGTGCCCCGGAAGAACCAGATGTAGCCGCCGGCCACCCCGGTCAGCACCGGGTTCGGGGACAGCCGCATGACCGCCAGGATCAGGCCGCCGGTCGCGCCGATCGCCATCGCCAGCAGGGTCAGGATCAGGGTGTTCCGCAGGCCGCCGAGCACGACGTTCGAGAACGCGAACTCACCGACCACCGGCCAGTTGAACCGGGGGTTGGTGAAGATCGCGTTCACCAGCATCGCGGCCAGCACCCCGAGCACCACCACCGCCACCCAGCGGCCCGGGTGGCGCACCGGTACCGCCTTGATCGGCGCGGCCGTGCTTGGCGCCGCGCCGATCGGCGGCAGCGGGTCGGTCTCCGCTGTCACTGTGCTGTCACCTTGACCTCACTGACCGGTGTCGGGGTTGATCTGTGCGGTCTTGACCGCGCTGTCGGTGCCGCTCGCGCCGTTCCACTTGGTCACGATCTTGCCGTAGGTGCCGTCCTCGATCAGCGCCTGCACCGCGCCCTGCACCGCCTTGGTGAAGTCGCCCTGGCCCTTCTTCAGCGCGATGCCGTACGGCGCCGCCTCGTACTGGTTGCCCAGCTGCTCGAGCTGGCCGTTGGTCTGGATGACCGCGTAGTTCACCACCGGGGAGTCGGCCAGCATGGCCACGATCCGCTTGGAGGTCAGCGCCAGCGTCACGTCCGTCTGGGCCTGCAGCGCGGTCAGCGCGATCGGTGCCTTGCCCCCGGCCTGGCACTTCTTACTGCGCGCGTTGACGTCCTCCTCCTGCACGGTGTCCTTCTGCGTCCCGACGGCCTTGCCGCACAGGTCGTCCAGGTTGATGTGGTCCGGGTTGCCCTTCAGCACGGCGGCCTTGGTGCCGGCGTTGAAGTAGCTGACCATGTCGACGGACTTCTCGCGCTCGGCGTTGATCGTGAACGACGACATGCCGAGCTCGTACTTGTCCGACCCGATGCCGAGCAGGATGGCGCCGAACGCGCTGTTCTGGAACTCGGCCGTGAGCCCGAGCTTCTGCGCGACGGCCTTGCCGAGGTCGACGTCCATGCCGATGAAGGTCTGGCCGTCGGTGTCGTAGAACTCGTTGGGCGGGTACGACGCGTCGCTGCCGATCACCAGCTTGCCGTCGGCCGACACGCTGGCCGGTACCAGCTTCGCCAGCGCGTCGTCCTTGCTGACCGCCGGGGCCTCCGAAGCGGCCGCACCACCACCCCCGGAGCTCGGGGCACCACTGCCGCCCGCGCCGCAGGCGGCTACGAGCAGCACCGACGCCGTCATGCCGAGCACAGCGAGCGCGCGTGAACGAGATCGGCGGATCACGATCATCTCCTCAGGGGTCGGCTCAGAATCACCGCATCGTGCCAAACCCGCCCCGTTTGAGGTAAGCGTTTGACTCGATCAGTCGCCGAACCGATGCCAGGTTACGAACGTGTAGCCCGGACGGCCCAACGTTGCGACAGTCGTGAGCAGGATAGGTCAGGGCGTGAAGGTGGCCGGGTCGGCGGACTTCCAGTCGGCCACCCAGCCCTCGGGTGGCTCGGCGAGCAGCTCGCCGGGGCGCAGCCACTCGTACAGCTCGGCGTAGCTGCGCATCTCGGTGGGTGTGACCCGGCGGCGCAGCAGGTGCGGGTGCAGCTCGGCGGGGTTGTGCACGCCCATCGAGGCCATGATCTGGGTGGCGCTGCGCACCGTGGCCCGCTGGAACTGCGCCACCCGGTCGGACTTGTCGGGCACGTCCAGGGCGCGGGCCCGGCGGGGGTCCTGGGTGGCCACGCCGACCGGGCAGTGGTTGGTGTGGCACTTCTGCGCCTGGATGCAGCCGACCGCGAACATCATCGCCCGCGCCGCGTTGGTGTAGTCCGCGCCCTGGATCAGCCGCTTCACGATGTCCGCGCCGCTGGACACCTTGCCGGAGGCGCCGAGCTTGATCCGGTCCCGCAGCCCCGTGCCGACCAGCGCGTTGTGCAGCGTGATCAGGCCCTCGGTGAGCGGCGTGCCGATGTGGTCGAGGAACTCCAGCGGGGCCGCCCCGGTACCGCCCTCGGAGCCGTCCACGATGATGAAGTCCGGGGTGGTGCCGACCTCGAGCATCGCCTTGCACACCGCGAGCAGGTCGCGCCGCGAGCCGACGCACAGCTTGAAGCCGACCGGCTTGCCCTCGGACAGCTCGCGCAGCCGGGCGATGAACTCGATCAGCCCGACCGGCGTGGAGAACACCCGGTGCGCCGGTGGCGAGATCACCGTGACCCCCTGCGGCACACCCCGGACCCGCGCGATCTCGGCGTTCACCTTCGGCCCCGGCAGCACCCCGCCGAGCCCCGGCTTGGCGCCCTGGGACAGCTTCAGCGACACGCAGCGCACCGCCGGGTTGGCGGCCTTCGCGGCGAACTTCGCCTCGTCGAAGCCGCCTTCGTCGGTGCGGCAGCTGAAGTACCCGGTGCCGATCTCCCAGACCAGGTCGCCGCCGGGGCGCAGGTGGTAGTCGGACAGCCCGCCCTCGCCGGTGTCGTGCGCGAAGCCGCCCCTGGCCGCCCCGGTGTTCAGCGCCAGGATCGCGTTCGAGGACAGCGAGCCGAACGACATCGCGGACACGTTGAGCAGCGCCATGTCGTAGGGCTGGCGGCAGTCCGGGCCGCCGATCCGCACCCTCGGCGGCTGCTCCGGCGTCGGCAGCGGGCACATGGCGTGCACGAAGTGCTCGTAGCCGACCTCGTACACCTCGCGCTCGGTGCCGAACGGCTGCTCCGCCTCGGTGGCCTTGGCGCGCTGGTAGACGAGCGAGCGGACCTCCCGGTCGAAGGGTCGGCCGTCGGTGTTGCGCTCGACGAAGTACTGCTGGATCTCTGGCCGGATCTCCTCCATCAGGAACCGCAGGTGCCCGACGATCGGGTAGTTGCGCAGGATGGAGTGGTCGCGCTGCAGCAGGTCGTAGATGCCGAGCCCGGTCAGCGCGAGCAGCGGCCCGGCGGCCAGCCACCACCAGGGGTCGATCCCGACCGAAAGCCCGAGGGTGGCGAGGGCGAGCACCGCGATGCCGCCGAGATAGGTGAAGCGGGTCACAACTGGAGGCTAAGCGATCACCGCCACATACGCCGGTCCGCGCGCCGGAACCTTGAGAGTGGTTCGATACGTTGTCAGGCCGACAGCAGAAGGGACTCGCCATGTCGTTGATCCGGAAGCTGGCCGCGCTTGGGGTTGCCGCCGAGGCCGCGCGCCGCTACGCCCAGAAGAACCCCGAGAAGGCCCGCGAACTCACCGAGAAGGCGGCGTCCTTCGCCGACCAGCGCACCAGTGGGAAGTACCACGGGCAGATCGAGTCGGTGAAGCGCAAGCTGGCCGACCTCGGGGGCTTCACCGCCCCGGAGCCGCCGCTCACCGCGCAGGCCGTGATTACCCCGACCGACCCGGCGGCCGCCCCCCCGGTGCCGCCGACGCCGTACAAGCGGGGCTGACGCCGCGCGGCCGATGCCGGGCGGCCCGGCTCATGCCACGATGTCGGTAGCGAGCCCGTCGATGCGATGGGCGGCCGGCGCCCTGACCGGGTCGCCGGTCGGTTCGCTGCCGACGTGCCCCGTGCCGCCACAAGCGGTCCGGGGGACCTGAGCCGAGGAGTCGCCATGCCGTCGTGGCCCGGTTTTGTCGAACCTGAGCCCACCCCACAGCAGGTCATCGCCGGTCTGCACGCCACCGTCGAGGGCGGCGTCGACCTGGTCCAGGTGCTCACCCCGGAGGGGGTGCGGGTGCCCGAGCCCCGGTTCGACCACTACCTGGATGACATCGGCGTCGACCAGCTGCAGGCGCTGTATCGCGACATGGTGCTGGTCCGCCGGGTGGACCGGGAGGCCAACGCGCTGCAGCGGCAGGGTCAGCTCGGTATCTGGGTGCCGCTGCTCGGCCAGGAGGCCGCCCAGATCGGCTCCGGCCGGGCGCTGACCGACCGGGACATGGCGTTCCCCAGCTACCGCGAGCACGGGGTGGCCTGGTGCCGGGGGATCGACCCGACCGAGCTGCTCGGCATTTTCCGAGGCACCGACCACGGCAGCTGGGACCCGGCCGAAGTCGGCTTTCACCTGTACACCATCGTGATCGGCAACCAGTGCCTGAACGCCACCGGCTACGCGATGGGCCAGCGCTTCGAGGGCAAGGTCGGCGATGCGACCGGCGAGGCGACGATCTGCTACTTCGGGGACGGCGCGACCTCGCAGGGCGACGTGCACGAGGGCTTCGTCTGGTCGGCGGTGTACGACGCGCCGGTCGTGTTCTTCTGCCAGAACAACCAGTGGGCCATCTCCGAGCCGCTGGAGCGGCAGACCCGGGTGCCGCTGTACCGCCGCGCCCAGGGCTACGGCTTCCCCGGCATCCGGGTGGACGGCAACGATGTGCTGGCCACCCTCGCGGTCACCCGCTGGGCGTTGGACGAGTGCCGCACCGGCAACGGTCCGGTGCTGATCGAGGCGTTCACCTACCGGATGGACGCGCACACCACCTCCGACGACCCGTCCCGCTACCGGCTGGCCGACGAGCTGGAGCTGTGGAAGCTGAAGGACCCGATCGAGCGGCTGCGGGTGAACCTGGTCCGCGAGCACGAGGTCGGCCAGGACTTCTTCGACGAGATCGCCGCGGAGTCCGACGCGCTGGCCGCCCGGCTGCGCCAGCACTGCATCGACATGCCGGAACCGGGCCCGGGGCGGATCTTCTCCGAGGTGTACGCGGAGTCCTCGCCGGTCTGGGACCAGCAGCGGGACGACTTCCTCGCCTACCACTCCTCGTTCGAAGAACCGCTTGCGGGTTCAAGCATCAGCACCGAAGGGGCCTGAGCGATGGCCACTGTGACGATGGCGAAGGCACTCAACAACGGCCTGCGCGCGGCCATGGACCGGGATCCGAAGGTCCTGGTGATGGGGGAGGACGTCGGCAAGCTGGGCGGTGTGTTCCGGATCACCGACGGGCTGCAGAAGGACTTCGGCGAGCAGCGGGTGCTGGACACCCCACTGGCCGAGTCGGGGATCATCGGCACCGCGGTCGGCCTGGCCATCCGGGGGTTCCGGCCGGTCTGCGAGATCCAGTTCGACGGCTTCGTGTTCCCCGGGTACGACCAGATCGTGTCCCAGCTGGCGAAGCTGCGCTACCGCTCGCAGGGGCGGGTGCCGATGCCGGTCGTGGTCCGCATCCCGTTCGGCGGTGGGATCGGCGCGGTCGAGCACCACTCGGAGTCCCCGGAGGCGCTGTTCGCGCACATCGCCGGCCTCAAGGTCGTCGCGTGCGGCAACCCGGTGGACGCCTACTGGATGATCCAGCAGGCCATCGAGTCGGACGATCCGGTGATCTTCTTCGAGCCGAAGCGGCGGTACTGGGAGAAGGCCGAGATCGACTACGACGTCGCGCCGGCGCCGCTGTTCAGCTCGCGGGTGCTGCGCACCGGTTCGGCGGTCACGCTGGCGACCTACGGCCCGATGGTGCGCACCTGCCTGGACGCCGCCGAGGCCGCCCGCGCGGACGGCCGCGAGCTCGAGGTGATCGACCTGCGCACGCTGTCCCCGCTGGATCTGGCCCCGGTGTACGAGTCGGTGCGCCGGACCGGGCGGCTGGTGGTGGTGGCCGAGGCGGCTTCTGAGGTGTCGGTGGCCGCCGAGGTGGCCGCGAAGGTGCAGCAGGACTGCTTCTACTCGCTGGAGGCCCCGGTGCTGCGGGTGACCGGTTTCGACACCCCGTACCCGCCGTCCAAGTGCGAGGACGACTTCCTGCCCGACCTGGACCGGGTGCTCGACACCGTCGACCGCTCGCTGGCCTGGTGACCGGGATGCGTCAGGTGTTCAACATGCCGGACGTCGGCGAGGGGCTGACCGAGGCGGAGATCCTGTCCTGGCACGTCGCGGTCGGCGACACGGTGACGGTCAACCAGATCATCGTGGAGATCGAGACGGCTAAGGCGGCGGTGGAGCTGCCGTCGCCGTACGCCGGTACGGTCGCCGCGCTGCTCGCCGAGCCCGGGGTGACCATCGAGGTGGGCACCCCGATCATCGCGATCAGCGACGGTGCCGACGAACCAGCCGCCGCCCCACCCCCCGCCGAACCGGTACCCGCCACGGCCCCAGCCGCCACCGCCCCGGCCGCCGAACCGGCGGGCGCGAAGATCGGCGAGCCCGGGGTGGACGGCCGCATCGCCAACCTGGTCGGCTATGGCCCCAAGCCGGGCTCGGTGACCCGCCGCGCCCGCAAAACCCCCTCAGCCCCCGCCGCCCCGGCCCCGCCCGCCGCCCCCACCTCTCCGCGAGTCGGGGATTCCGTCAGGGTGAGTCGGGATTTTCGTCAGGCCACCGAGCCGTCGGCCGACACTCAGGCCGCCGAGCCGACCGCCGACGCACCGGCCCGGACCGCGGTGCCGCTCGCCAAGCCACCGGTCCGCAAGCTGGCAAAGGAGCTGGGCATCGACCTCGGCGCCGTCGCCGGCAGCGGGCCGAACGGCGTGATCACCCGGGACGACGTCCGCCTCGGCAGCGCGCCCGCCGTCAACGGGGCGGTCGGCGCACCGCCGGCCACCGGCACCGGTGGCGAGCGCCGAGTGCCGATCAAGGGGGTCCGCAAGGCCACCGCGGCGGCCATGGTGAGCAGCGCGTTCACCGCGCCGCACGTCACCGAGTTCCTGGCGGTCGACGTCACGCCGATGATCGAGCTGCGGGACCGGCTGCGGGCGTCGGCGGCGTTCCGGGACGTGAAGCTGAGCCCGCTGACGTTCGCCGCGAAGGCGGTCTGCCTGGCCGCCCGGCGCACCCCGGAGGTCAACGCGAGCTGGGACGAGGCCGCGCAGGAGATCGTCTACTTCGACCACGTGCAGCTGGGCATCGCGGCGGCCACCCCGCGCGGCCTGGTGGTGCCGAAGATCCGGGACGCGGACACCCTGTCGCTGCGTGAGCTGGCCGAGGCGCTCGGCGCGCTCACCGTGACCGCGCGGGCCGGTAAGACCCCGCCCTCGGACATGGTCGGCGGCACGTTCACCATCACCAACGTCGGGGTGTTGGGGGTGGACACCGGTACGCCGATCCTGAACCCCGGCGAGTCGGCGATCCTGGCGCTCGGCGCGGTGAAGCAGGCCCCGTGGGTGGTCGACGGAGCGCTGGCGGTGCGCACGGTCTGCCAGCTCGCGCTGTCGTTCGACCACCGCGTAGTGGACGGCGAGCAGGGGTCCCGCTTCCTGGCCGAGGTGGGCGCGCTGCTCGCCGACCCCGGCCTGGCGCTCACCTACTAGCTACGTGAGCTGGCCGACGAGCAGCTCCAGTCGCTCGTCGGCCAGCCCCGGGCGCAGCCGTCGACCGGCGGTGAGGGTGGCCAGCCCGTGCAGGGCGGCCCAGAACAGCTCGGTGCGGGACTCCAGGTCGCCCTGGTCACTACCCTCGGCACCGCCCTCAGCGCGGCCCTCGGCGAGGCAGTCGCGCAGCACGCCGAACGCGTCGCGCAGCGGCTCGGGTGACTGCGGCGTGGCGAAGGTGAGCGCGGTGTGCAGGGTGAACATCGCCGCGTACACCGCCGGGTGCGCGGCGGCGAAGTCGAGGTAGGCCCTGGCCACGGCGGTCAGCGCGGCCACCCGGCCGCCGGCGTCGGTCCCGGCGGCCCGCTGCGTCCGGAGTGACTCGGTGAGTTCGGCGAAGCCGTCCAGCGCGACCGCCGCGACGATCTCGTCCTTGCCGGCGAAGTGGCTGTAGAGCACCGGCTGGCTGTACTCGATCGCCTCGGCCAGCCGGCGGGTGGTGACGGCGTCCCAGCCCTCCGCCTCGGCGATCTGCCGCGCGGTCGCCAGGATCAGCCGGTGCCGGTCGGCGCGCTGGCGGTCCCGCCGCTGGTGCTGGGGCATCACAAAATACTAGCAGTGCTAGACAATCGAGCAGTGCTCTAGTTAGCATCGATAGAACAACTAGCAACGCTAGAAAGGAGAAGGCGCATGCGAAGGTTCGGCTATGCGGTCGCCGGAGTGGTCAGCGTCGGGATCATCTGGATCGGCACGCAATACCTGTTGGAGCCGGGTGCGGTGGCGGGCAGCTTCGGCGTACCGGTGCCACCGCCGGACACCGACCCGTTCCTACGGGTGAAGGGCATCCGGGACGTCGCGTCCGGGCTGGTGGTGCTCGCGCTGCTGGCCACCCGGCAGCCCCGGATCGTGGCGATCGGGCTGCTCGCCGAGGCCGTCATCCCGGTCGGCGACGCGGCCATCGTGCTGGCCAGCGGCGGCTCACCGGTCACCGCGTTCGGGGTGCACGGCGCCACCGCGGCGACGATGGTCGCCGGTGCGGCGGCGCTGTTGCGATCCAGCCGGCGCGCCGGTGAACCGGACCGTCGGCCCGGTACCCGGAAGGACCGGAGCCCGTCGGCTACTCGGCCGGCCAGCGCCGCAGGTGCGGCAGCAGCAGCGCGGTGAGCTGCTCCGGGACCTCGTCCGGGATCCAGTGACTGACCCCGGGCAGCACCTCGAACTGGTACGGCGCCTGCACGTACTTCGCCGTGTCCTCGGCGCCGCGCCGGCCGAGTGCCGTGTCGCCGTCCGACCAGATGAACAGCGTCGGGCGGCGGACCGGCTCGCCGGAGCGGCGAGGGTCGATCAGAAACATGGCCCGGTACCAGTTCAGCGCGGCCGTCAGGGCGCCGGGCGCGGTCATTCCGGCCAGGTCCCGGAGGGCCGCCTCGGCGGACTGGCCAGTGCGCACCAGCCCCGGCACGAGCTGGCTGCGCAGTAGCCGCTCCGGCAGCCACGGCAGCTGGAAGAACAGCATGTACCAGGACATCAGTGCCTGGCTGCTGGTCAGCATCGAGCGCAGGAAGGCGCCCGGGTGCGGCACCGACAGCGACGTCAGGCTGCGCACCTTGTCCGGGTTCTCGGTGGCCAGCGACCAGGCCACGGCCGCGCCCCAGTCGTGCCCGACGACGTGCGCCGAGCCGCCGTAATGGTCGATCAGCGCCGCCGCGTCGGCCACCAGTTCGCCCATCTTGTAGGCGCGCCGGCCACGCGGGCGGGCGCCGGGCGAGTAGCCGCGCTGGTTCGGCCGGATGGTGCGATAGCCGGCCCCGGTGAGCGCCGGCACCACCGCGTCCCAGCTGTCGCTGTGCTGCGGGAAGCCGTGCAGCAGCAGTACCGGCTCGCCGTCGGCGGGTCCGTCCTC